>Ga0310810_10011958_pt1 | contig 10169 bp, 10 predicted proteins | sample NCmetagenome_FD_207641 | JGI IMG/M metagenome (GOLD analysis project Ga0310810, IMG submission 207641) | Soil microbial communities from experimental microcosm in Duke University, North Carolina, United States - NC | ecosystem: Engineered > Artificial ecosystem > Soil microcosm > Unclassified ...
CCAGAGCCAAAGGCGAGCACGAGCAGCGCCACAATCTGCAGGACAATGATGCGCCAGCGAATCGACCGAGTCATCTGAAATTTCCCCTCTCAATGATGACTAATTTCCTGATATCGAGCCTTGTACCTCCCGGTGTCCGGCTCGTTGTTACCTCTTACAGTCATTACGATACAGGCAGTGCATCACGGCGCTATCACCCAATATCTCCGCGATATCACAGCGACATCACAACGAAAATGCCCCTCCACCCAAACGCTGGGTGAAGGGGCAAGTTGCTTGACCGTGCTATCAGATTAGGCGGCCTGGATGGGCGACGGAGAGGACACGGCCACGACTCGTGGCTCGCCCTCGGCACGCACCTGCACGGCGCCTTCGACGACCAAGAGATGGGCCGTCTGGCCCGGCTGCACCGTCCCGGCGAGGATGGCGTCGGCCAGCGTGTCGTCTACGTGCGTCTGGATCGCCCGGCGCAGTGGCCGCGCGCCAAACTCAGGATCGTAGCCCTCGGTCATCAGGAACTCGCGCAGGTCGTCGTCAAACGCCAGCGCAATCTCCTGCTCGGCCAGTCGCGCGCTCACCTTCGCTAGCAGCAGGTCAACGATCTGCCGCAGGTCGTCGCGGGTCAGCGACTCGAAGACCACAATCTGGTCGATGCGGTTCAGGAACTCTGGCCGGAACGCCATGCGCAGACCCTGTATCGCCCGCGCCCGCCGCTGCGCCTCTTCGCTATCCTCGGCGGTGGTGGCATCGCCCCACTTCGGCAGCGCGAAGCCAATGCTGTGGCGCTTGATGTCTGGCGTGGCCACGTTGCTGGTCATGATGACGACCGTGTTCTTGAAGTCTACGGTGCGCCCCTGGCCATCCGTCAGCCGACCGTCGTCCAGAATCTGCAACAGCGCGTTGAAGACCTCCGGGTGCGCCTTTTCGATCTCGTCGAAGAGGATCACACTGTACGGGCGACGCCGCACCTGCTCGGTCAACTGGCCGCCTTCGTCGTGTCCGACATAGCCCGGAGGGCTACCGAACAGCCGCGAAACGGTATGCGACTCCATATACTCCGACATGTCGAGCCGGATGATATTCTCTTCGCTCCCAAACATCGTCGCGGCGAGCGCCCTGGCAAGTTCCGTCTTGCCGACGCCGGTCGGCCCCATGAAGAGGAACGACCCAATCGGCCGCTGCGGATCTTTCAGGCCCGCCCGCGAGCGCCGGATGGCCCGCGAGACCGCGCCGATGGCCTCTTTCTGGCCGATGACGCGCTGGCTCAGATCGCCTTCCAGGTGGCGCAGGTTCTCGCGCTCCGTCTCCAGCATCTGGGTAACGGGCACGCTGGTCCAGCCTTCAACGACCTTCGCGATATCGGCAGGCGTCACAATCATCGTCGGGATGTCGCCCGCCTTGCCCTGGGCCTCGTCGAGTTGGCGCTGCACCTTCAGTTCGCTCTGACGCAGCTTCGCGGCCTTCTCGTAGTCCTCGGCGAGGGCAGCCGCCTCTTTCTGCGCGGCGATGCTGGCAAGCTCGCGCTCCAAAACGCTGACCATTTCCGGGCCAATCAGCCCGTTCTCGATGGCCTCCAGCCGCAGGGCGGAAGCCGCCTCGTCCATCACGTCGATGGCCTTATCGGGCAGGAAGCGGTCATTGATGTAGCGGTCGGAGAGCTTCACCGCCGCCTCGATGGCCTCATCCGAGATGCGGACGCCGTGGTGCAGCTCGTAGTTCTCGCGCACCTTTTGCAGCATGGCGACGGCCTCCTCAGGGGATGGCTCATTCACCAGCACCGGCTGGAAGCGGCGCTCCAGCGCGGCATCCTTCTCGATGTGCTTGCGATACTCATCCAGCGTCGTCGCGCCAATCGCGCGCAACTCGCCACGGGCCAGCGCTGGCTTCAACAGATCGGCCGCGCCAACCGCGCCCTCGGCGTTGCCCGCGCCGACGACCGTATGTAGCTCGTCAATGAACAGGATGACGTCCGGTTCCTGGCGGACCTCTTCGAGGATCTGCTTGATGCGCTCCTCGAACTGGCCGCGGAACATCGCGCCAGCGACCACGCCACCCATGCTCATCGTGACAATACGCGCGTTACGCAGGGTTGCGGGCACGTTGCCCTCGGCGATGCGGCGGGCGATGCCCTCGACGATGGCGGTCTTGCCAACGCCCGGCTCGCCAAGCAGCACCGGGTTGTTCTTCTGGCGGCGGCCCAGCACCGTCAGCACGCGGCGAATCTCGCGGTCACGCCCGGCGGCGGGATCGAGCTTGCCCTCGCGCGCCTCAGCGGTCAGGTCGCGCCCGAACTGGTCGAGTGTCGGCGTCTTGCTATGCTTATCAGGCTGGCTCTGCCGACGCTGTGCTTGCGCCGCGCCGCTCTGTGGCTGGAAACCCATTGGCGGCTGCCCGGCGCCCTGCCCCATCATCCGGTTAAAGAGTGAGCCGAACAGGTCGCTCTGCGCACCATTGCCAGCCGTATTCGACTGGTCGCCGCCGAACAGCTCTTCGGCGCATTGCTGGCAGAAGTAGTGCTTTTCGGGGCGCCCGTTAGCTATAGAATCCAGGCGGACACGAGCGTCATTCACCTGGCAGCGTTCGCACTTTTGCATCTGAGTACATATCCTTCATGTTGGTGATTTGGTCGAAGTGGAGTGTGGCACTCCGGACATCCCGCCGCCGACTATTCCTCGGACGACCAGACGTCTTCGCTTCCCTCGGAAAGCGGCTGCGCCTTACGCGGACGACCGCGTGGCCGTCGCGGGCTCAGTGTTGCCTCGTAGCGCCGGATAACCTCCTCGGCGGTCAATTCATCCCCCGCCACGACGAGATAGGCTCTCGTCCACAAGGTTGGAATGCGTGTCAGCTCGGGGAACTCGTCCCGGAGAGCCCGGGAGGTGAGCGCCTTGATCTGACAGACGATGCGATGTGGCGCAAGCGTGGGCGGCGCGGCTGCCGCCAGATACACACGATCTGGCATGATAATCAGCGTGCGTGTCTCGAAGGACAGCACATCCGCCTTCTCCTCGACGAGCGCTTGCAGGCGACTCGCAATGTCACCGACGAGACAGGCTTTCGAGCGCATTGGCCCCCACACAAAGTGGTAGGTAATATACCACGGCTCGTCAGAATTGTGTATATCCATGCCTCGTACCTACATAATTATAACGCGCCAATGCCATGATGTCCAGCGACTTGGTCATCAATTTTGTAGTTTGGTGAAATTTGTCTACGGATTTATTATAGCGCATCGCGGGCTGGTCTGCCAGTCATCTCTCCCGGCGAGGTTGGCGATAATCCAGCTTCGCGGCATGAATGCCGCGGCTAATTGCGGGCTCAGCGCATCAGCCATCACGCTTACTCCCCACCCGCGCCTCACTGATATGTACGCGCGAGGCCGTCCAGGGTTTATGTGCCTCTTGACAGGCTGGCGTCTCGCAGCTATTATTTGATTGATCGAACAATTAACTAATTTGTGGGAGTAGACTGATGGCTAGGCCCGCAACCAACCACGAAGCACGCAAAGCCGCGATTCTCGAGGCCGCACTGGACTGCTTCACCAGATACGGCTACGATGGCGCGACCAATAAGCTCATCGCCGAGGCCGCCGGGATGAAGAGCGCCGGGATCATCTATCACTACTTTCCCAGCAAAGAGGACCTCTTTCAGGCGTGCCTGGAGCGGGTGACTGCCTTCGATACCATGCGTGATACCGTCGCCGCTCATCTGGATGACCCGCCGGACCTGTTTCTACGCAAAGTTGGCGGTGCCTACCTGGCTATGATGCGCGAGGACCAGCGGCTGGTCAGGCTTTTCCTGTTGGTGTTTTCCTCGGTTCATAGTCATCCAGAGCTGCCGCCCCTGGCGCTACGACGTGTCGTTCCAGCGTTCATTCAGCCGCTGTTTGCCTACCTGCAGAGCCAGGTGGAGCTGGGGGTGCTGCGCCCGTTGCCGCCGATCAGCGCCGGGCTGCAATTCTTCGGCCCGCTGGCGATTCGGGCAATCATGAATCATCTCTCGCCATCGGCGCTGCCCGTGCCACAGATCGACGACGGCGTTTTCGTCGATATGCTGGTGCAGACGTTTCTCGATGGCGCTCGCGTGCGTGGCGACGCCATGCCGCCGGAGGGAGGTCATTCCCACTAGCCGCTCGCCCTGCCGCTCGCGGGTCCAGTTTCGGACTCAGTTGGCTCACTTCGGGAGGAGACTATGACATCCGCGCCTTCGCCATCATCCGACCCCATCGTCGTCAGCGATGTGGTCAAACGCTTCAGCGACGTGACCGCGCTCGACCACGTAACGCTTTCCGTCGCGCGGGGCGAGACGTTTGGCCTGATTGGCCCCAACGGCTCCGGGAAGACGACGCTGATACGCCTGCTGCTCGGGCTGGGGCGGCCAACCGAGGGGCGCATCGCCGTGTTGGGCCATGCGATGCCCAACCGCCAGGTCGCGCCGCACATCGGTTACATGACCCAGTCCAGCGCGCTCTATAACGAGCTCAGCATCCGGGAGAATCTGAAGTTCTTCGGCACGCTTTACGGGCTGCGTGGCAAGCGGCTCAAAGAGCGGATCACCGCCACGCTAGAGCTGGTAGACCTGACCGCGCGCGCCGACTCACCGATCCAGACGCTCTCTGGCGGCATGCGGCAGCGTGTCTCGCTTGGCTGCGCGCTGATCCACGAGCCGGAGCTGATCTTCCTTGACGAGCCGACGGTTGGGATCGACCCTGAGCTGCGCGTCACGTTCTGGGACTACTTCGGCCAACTGAACCAGCGCGGGGTGACGCTGATCGTCTCGACCCACAACCTCGATGAAGCGATTCGCTGCCACCGGCTGGGCCTGCTCCGCTTCGGCAAGCTGCTTGCCGCCGACACACCAGCAGCGATCCGCCAGCAGTCCGGCAAAGATGATTTCGAGCAGGCGTTCCTGTATTTCTCCCAGCGGGCCGAGCAGGTGAAACACGTAGAGCAAGCAGAGAGGGAGGCGTAGCCATGTCGTTCATCCGGGTGATGTCCCTCGCCGGACGCATCGTCAGGCAATTCGTGCGTGACCGCCGGACGCTGGCGCTGCTGTTTCTCGCGCCGCTGCTCGTGATGACGCTGCTGCAAATCGTCCTCAATTCCAGCGATTCCAGCGTGACCCTCGCGATTGTGCCGCCATCGGGACCGCTGGGCGCGGCTATTGCGAGCAACATCAAGCTACCTGACTCGATCTCGATCAAGACCATCACCGCCGATCAGGCGGAGCCAGGGCTGAAGAACGGCGACTACGACGGCGTGTTGATCTTCCCAGGTGACTTTCTGGCGCAGGTACAGCAGGGGCAGCGTCCTGAGCTAGAACTGCGGCTGGAGGGGTCGAATCCGACGGTCGCCAGACAGCTGAGCGGCATCGTCACGCTGCTGATTCACTCGATAGCTACCGCGCAGCCGTCCGCCCAGCAGGCCGCGTTGACGCCAACGCTGACGACGACCTATCTCTACGGCGGCCCGCAGTTCACGCAGACCGACGCCTTCGCGCCGCTGCTGATCGGCGTCTTCTCGTTCTTCTTCGTCTTCCTGCTGACCTCGGTCGCCTTCCTGCGCGAGCGCTCGCAGGGGACCATCGAGCGGCTGCTCGTCGCGCCGCTGACACGCACCGAGCTGGTGCTGGGTTACGTCTTCGGCTTCACGCTCTTCGCGCTGGCGCAATCAGCCGTCATCCTGCTCTACGTGATCTTCGTCTTGCGCGTCCACTACGTGGGCAATCCGTTCGTCATCTTCCTGGTGACGGCGCTCCTGACGATCGGCGGCGTGAACCTGGGCATCTTCATCTCGGCCTTCGCGCGCAACGAGCTACAGATCGTGCAGTTCATTCCGCTGGTAATCGTGCCGCAGATACTGCTGGGCGGCCTCTTCTTCCCGGTGAAGACGCTGCCGGTGGTGCTCTACCAGCTCGCCCACGTGATGCCGCTGACCTACGCCAACTTCGCGTTGCAGGATGTGATGCTCAAGGGCTTCGGGGCGAGCGATATTGTCGGCGACCTTATCTTCCTCGTCGGCTTTGCGCTGGTGATGGTGCTGCTGGCGGCGTTCTCGCTCCGCCAGGAGAAGGTGTGATCGCAGCGGTTTTGAAATAGCCTCTTGCGTATGCGCATGGCATGCTGCTAGCGTTTGCTGTGCTGGCAGACATGACACGCGAACGATGGGAGGCGCCGATGCGACACCGATATGCTGTAGCCGTACCATGGGTGGGGCTACGGCTGCGTGCGGTCGGCCTGCTGCTGGGCGCGCTCCTGCTGGTGCTTGCCGCCTGCTCGACCTCGACGGCAACGAAGAACAATGTTCCAGCGGCGACTCCGACGGCCGCGGTGAGCGGGCCGCTGGCGGGTGTCGTTGCTCCGGTGGCGCGCCCGCTTGCTCAGCGCATCGTCACCGAGTATGATACCAGCGCCCAGCAGGCGAAGATCACGCTTACGGTTGGCGCGGCTCCCGATGTTGCCACGGCGCAGGCGCGGGTTAAGACGCTCAGCTTCCAGGTGCAGAAGGCGGTCTGGGCGAGCAGACCCGCGCTGCACGAGGTGAAGGTGATCGTGCTTGGTCCAATTCGCGATGACTACGCCAACATCATCGACGATGCCTATGGCGTCTCAGATGTGCTGGCTCCCACCGCCGCGAAGCTCTCGTGGAGCGCCCTCACCCCGGAGAGCGCCTGGAGCCGCTACGACAGCACCTGGCTGCGCCCCAGCTACTCGCCCAACTGGCTCTACGGCAAAAACAACTAAGGCGTGCCCATTGCATCAGCGGATTCTGCCGAATCGCTCGCGCACGATGCCGCCGAGCAGGCGCAATTCCTCTATGTCGAGCAGTCGTGCCAGGCCAAACCGGAGCGCGATCATGAAAGCGCCGCTGGCGGTAGCCGTCTCGTTGTCGGCGATGATTGTGGGTAAGGGCGCGTCATCGTGGTCGGGCATCGGCGTCAGGCCCATAACGCGCGACGATGATGTCAATCAAATCGCTGGTGGAGTGTCCCGGCAGGTACGCCAGCAAGGCCAGCGAGCCACCGTAGTCGGCGACGATGCGCGCCTCGGGCAGCCGCTCTCCCAGGCTGGCGTCATCGGCGAGCGCGCGGCGTAGTTCCTCCCCGTCGAGCAGCGTATCCTGCTGGCGGCTCGCGCGTTCGGCGTAGTCCGCACCCTTGACGTAGACCTCCGGCTGGAGCAGCGCCAGCGCGGCCTCGGCGGTCGGCTCGTCAAAGATCATCACGTAGTCCACGCAATCGAGCGCCGCCAGCAATTCGGCGCGTTCAGCTTCGGGAACCAGTGGTCGCTCTGGCCCTTTCAACCGGCGGGTGGACTCGTCGCTGTTGACACCGACCACCAGCAGATCGCCCAGATGGCGCGCCTGCCGGAGATAGCGCAGATGGCCCAGGTGCAACAGGTCGAAGACGCCGTTGGTGAAGACGATGCGCGCGCCAGCCACGCGCTGTGCTGCCAGCAACGCATGCAGCTGCTCGCGCGGGACGACCGTGCCCACCTTATGCCTCCACCTGAGCGCGCACCGCCGCCATAAGCTCTTCGGGCGTATTGGTGGCGTTGCCCAGCCGCTGGATCACCAGCCCCGCCGCGATATTCGCCAGCGTCGCGGCCTCCGCCTGCGTTGCGCCAGCGGTCAGCGCCAGCGTGAACGTTGCGGCGACGGTATCGCCCGCGCCAGTAGGGTCGGCCACCTCGCCGTGGTAGAAGGCGGGCAGATGCAGCGGCGGCTGATCGCGCTCGAAGAGACTCATACCCTCGCTGCCGCGGGTAATCAGCAGACCCTGGGCGTGAGTGCGTTCCAGCAGTTCCTGCCCGGCGGTCTCCAGGCTCTCACGGTCATGAATGCGTCGGCCCAGCGTCGCCTCGGCCTCTGGCTGGTTAGGGGTCAGTGCGGTCACGCCCTGGAAGCGGTCGAGGTCGCCGTGCGCATCTACGATGATTGTCTTGCCGACGTCTCGCGCTAGCGGAATGGCTGTTTTGATGATTTCAGGGCTAATAACCCCGTTTTCATAATCTGAGAGGATCAGGGCATCCACCGTGGGGATGGTAGCGCTCAGATAGGCAAGCATCCGTCCTTTGCAGCCGTCGCTCAAATCGGATGCGTCGAGCACATCCACGCGCACGATTTGCTGACGTACCAGCTGGCTATCCCCCGCGAAGATGCGTGTCTTCGTGGTTGTCGGCCGATTCGGCTCGCTAACCACGCCGTCCAACGTGATGCCATACGTCGCGAGCCGCCGCCGCAGCCGCTCGCCTGATGCGTCATCGCCGATGAAGACCTCCGCTCCCAGTGTGCGGGCGTTGACGCCGGGATTCATCGCGCCACCGGGCACCGTGTAGTGTTCGCGCTGGCCCAGGATGAGTACCGGCGCCTCACGCGAGACCTTCAGCGGTGCGCCGATGATGTATTCGTCCGCCACGAGATCGCCCACTACCAGGATGCGTTTCCCGGCAAAGGCGCGTACCAGGCATAACAGGCGGTCGCGATCCAATCCGTTCTTCACCGTTGTGAAAAGCCCTTTCGCCGCAACGTATGTCGTCCGCCGACACTATAGCATGCCTATCACGCTGGGCGCATGCACCTGAGTGCGCTATAACATCTCGATGTTCCTGGAACTCATGCCCGTTAATAAGCAAGTGAACGGGCATGGCGCGGATTATGCAAATAGGCGCAAGTCATAGCAAGACGGAGTGCCTGGGGCAGAAAGTCAGGTAGTGTAGCCTTGCGATGATTGAATTGCTGTGTTACGCTTGTGAACCTAGGCGGTTATAGTACGTATATAGTGTACAGGGTGTGGAAGCTGTCGGAGCACGTGGTCATCCATGAAGGAGACGACCAACCCGACATTCTCAAGGGAGAGCGCTTCCACGATGTTCGGCGGACTCGGCATAGTGGCCAGGCTCGCCAGGCTTTCCAACAGAACAGGGTACTCGTAGACACAACGGATTTCAGAGAGGCCGCTCACCGCGTTGATGTTGGTTTTGATCGCGCAACTTTGATAGGCTTTTCTGTAGGTCACCTGGAGACTCCGCCCGAGGGCGGAGAAACGTCCGCTCGCCTGTATGAAACGGCATAGCCACGCCAGCGAGCCCACGTGCTCTTTACCACTTCCGAGCGCTGCGTGTCCGGGCATCATTGCGGAGACTCTTAACGGCAAGGATGCGTCGGGCGTGCGTGTTCGGTCGAGGCAACGATTCCCGCAGGGGGAGCACGCGATCATCCTGCGCTCGCTGAAGAGCAGCCATCAGTTTTCTCCGCGCATGAGCGTCGTATAGTGAAATTATTGCGACGCGCGCCCACCGAATTCATGGCGTATATGGAATAATCCGCACGCGGCTCTCTCCGAGTCTCTCGTGGAACGATAACGGTACCGCCTGTCACCTCTGGAAAGTACTCATCGGTTGCTGTTAGGCCGATGCGCTAGCTGTTTGCCATTCCGACAATGTCCGACAGCAGTGGATGTGTGAAGAACAGTCTTATGTCATGAGCAGAAAGCCTGCGCATACCTGTCACCAGGCAAGACGCGCGTTATCGGCAACGACGAGCCGGGCTGCCCATCCTGCGCATGACGCCACCTGAACCACTAGCAGGCGGTTGACCGCTAATGCGCCGTTCCAGAACATATGCGGCCAGAAACGAGGGGTAAGGCATGGACCTTGTCAAGCGACTGGAAGAGTACCGCGAACGCGAACGCTCACTGTCGTGGGAGGGAACCTTCGCGCAGTACTTCGAGATTGCGACGCGCCAACCATCGGTGGCGCAGCTCTCGCATGAGCGAATCTATTCAATGATTATGGCCGACGGCACCGAGTCCAATCGTCTCGGCGAGCCACAGTATAAGTTCTTCGATCAGGAAATCTTCGGCATCGAGAAGTCGCTCCAGCAGATCGTAGAATATTTCCGCTCGGCGGCTCAGCGGCTGGAGGTGCGCAAACGCATCTTGCTGCTGATGGGCCCGGTCGGCGGTGGTAAGTCTACCATCGTCAGCCTGCTCAAGCACGGGCTGGAAGAGTATACGCGCACCGAAGCCGGGGCGGTGTATGCCATCAAGAACTGCCCGATGCATGAGGAACCGCTCCACTTGATCCCGCAAGAGCTCCGCGCTGACGTCGAGAAAGAATTTGGCGTCTATATCGAAGGTGAGCTCTGCCCGAAATGCCGCTACGTGTTGGA
>Ga0310810_10011959_pt1 | contig 10169 bp, 7 predicted proteins | sample NCmetagenome_FD_207641 | JGI IMG/M metagenome (GOLD analysis project Ga0310810, IMG submission 207641) | Soil microbial communities from experimental microcosm in Duke University, North Carolina, United States - NC | ecosystem: Engineered > Artificial ecosystem > Soil microcosm > Unclassified ...
CAGGCGATCGTGCTGACGCTTGTAATGCCGGACCATCGTGACCGGACTCAACCCGCCGCATCGCCTCGGGTAGTACTCGGCCATGCACTGCCATCCGAACGTTCGCCGGCAGGGCGTGACCACAGGGTTGGTCAGCGTCTTGTGACCGCTGATGCAGGTGCCGTAGTAGTCGTGTGCGAAGAACACCGCTGGTGCGACGTCGAGCACATGTCGCTCGACCGCGGGCTCCAGCAGACCGTGTGCATAGAGCAGGTCGGGCCGCCACTTCCGCAGCTCGTCCGCCGCTGCTTCGAGACCAAGAGCCGAGACCGACCACATGGGCGCCTCTGGCGGAATCGGAAGGACTGACCTGTCGGCTGGCGTGTCAACCTCGTGCCAGAGCGACACGTCATGCCCTGCCGCATGCAGCGCCGGCATGACGGTGCTCAGATAGCTCCCGGTTCCTCCAAACCGCCGGTTGCTCCAGTTCACGACGGCTATGCGCATGATGGAAGGGCAACCTCGGGGCGCTCCTCAGCGGTGAACGCATCGACGATTCGATCGAGGCTGAAGTGCTCGCGATAGAGCCGCTGCCCGCAGGCCGCGAGCTGGCGACGGCTTTCAGGCCTGTCGAGCAACCGCACCGCCGCAGCCGAACACGACTCCGCGTCGGGCAGGCTGGCCAGCGACACCGCCCCGCTCTCGGCCCAGAGCGACTCGGTCAAGTGTCCAGAGGTCGTCACCAGGGGAAGCCCCAGCGCAAGGCACGCCATTGCGCTCGTACGCCGTGACGTAATGCCGTCGGGGTACGGCTGCACGAAGAGATCGCACGCACGCAAGTAGCCCGCGAGATCCGATGGAGGGACATAACCGGTGGCGTGAATGCGCGAGCTCCAGTGCGGGTGCTGTGCGATCAGTGCGGTCCGGTAGGCCTCGCTGCGTGCCCCGATCAGGAGCAATGTCGGTCTGGAACGGCTGGTCATGATCGCGGGAAGCCTCTCTGCCAACAGATCGCTCACCTCGCGACCATAGGACCCGAAATGGCCGACGATCGGCTGCGCACCGTCCGCGACGGTCGATCGGATCGCATCGTTTGCGCGACTTTCGCTCACGCACGAGGGAATCGGCAGCCACTCGATATCAAGCGGACGCCCCATGGCGTACGGTCGGAGCCGCGACTCCCACGCCGGAATCGACACCCACACCTTGCTCGCCGCACGCATCAGCACGGCAGTCATCAGTCGATGAACGAACGCCATGACGAGGTGATGCACCCGGCGCCAGTTCGGCTCGATGAACGGCTCGTGGACCATCAGCTCGAGGACATCACCCTTGGCCGACCGGACGGCCAGCCACAAACAGAACCACAGGTTCATCGATCGATACCCGTAACCGTGCGGCACCCACTGCACGAGAAGGCGGCGCGGCGCCGGAAACGCGTCGAGCGAGTCGGCCATGCGCGACAAGTCCGACGGGCGGAATCGTCCGAGCTCTTCGTGAAGGCTCACGCCCTCATCCACTCGCGGCGTGTTGCTCGGAGGGCACCAGACGTGGACCTCGCAGCCTCTCTTCGCAAGTGCGAGTGCAACCTGACGCGTGTAATCGCTGACGCCGCCAACATCAGGCGGGTACTCGCTCGAGACGATGTGCCAGGCCCTCATGGCTGCGCGGCGTGCGGAGAGACCACTCGTGATCGGCTCAGCAAGTGCGAGGGTGCGGCCTCGTACAACGCGAGGCAGCGAGTGACCACTGCCTGCCAGGTGAAGCGCTCCAGCACCCGTCGCCTGCCAGCCTCTCCCATGCGCGTCGCCTCGTCGGGGTGCGCGCGCAGCCAGGCCAATCGATGGCCAAGCGTCGCAGGATCGTTTGGCGGCACGACGAAACCGGTCACACCGTCCTCGACGATTTCAGGCATGCTCGCAACGCGAGTGCAGATCGCCGGGAGTCCGCAGGCCATCCCCTCGAGCAGCGTTTGCCCCAGCAGCTCGGGCACGATCGTTTCGCGACCGTCCGCCGTGCGATACACGCTGGGCAGGACGACGCACAGGGCTCGCCGATATTGACGCACCACCCCCGCATCGTCGAGATGATGGAGAAACGTCACGCTCCGGCCGCGAGCAAGCCGCGACAAGCGCATTCCGGTATCGAGATCGGGATCCGGGCCCACCACGGTGAGCGGCATGCCGCTCGGCAACCCCTGGATCAAGTCGTCAACGCCTTTGTGCGGCAGGAGCCTGCCGACGAAGACCGGCCCGCCGCTCGGAGAGATCGCCGGCCCCGGCGAAAACATCTGCGTGTCAACGCCACCGCTGATCACGTGCGCACGTGAGAGACGTGCATGTCCGAAGATCGTACGGCTGTACTCACTCAGGTGCAGGTGGCCGTGAAACCAGCGGTCGGTGCTCACGTAGGCCGAGACATCCCAGCCTCCTCCACCGAGATCGCTCACGAACACGCGGCGGCCGGTGAGCCGGGCCCAGGCAGCGGCCGCACTGCTCACGAGCACGTGCTGTTGATGGCAGTGAATGATGTCGGCACGCTGGAGCTCGTTGAACACGGCGAAGGCAAATGGGTTCGTCGGTTGCCCTCGAATCAGCCACGGTTTGCCGATCACGCGAACCCGCAGCGACCCCACCTGTTCGTCGCGGTCAGCGGCGCCGAAGCTCACCAGTGTTGTCGGGACCGCATCGGCCATATGCCTGGCCAGCTCGAAGGCGTATCGCTCGGCCCCGCCGACGACGCCGGTCGGGCCAAACAACGCGGGGACGATGTGAACGACTCGCACGACTAGCGAGCCCCCTGTCGGACGAACGAGCACGCAGGCCTCGCGAGTCGGCAGCGTTGGCTTTTCCCCACTTCGCGGGGCGGGCCGGCCTGACCGGGGGAAACGTGACTCATTTGTTGAGCATCGAGGCCGGTCAAGCCGGCTAGCCGTCAGTTGCCGAGCGCGACTGGCTGACCAGCACGCCGTCGCGCGAAGCTGTGAACACGATCGAGCCATGGGCCAATGCTCGACGAGAGCATCGATCCCAGCGGCGGTCTGCGAAGGACGGGCAACATGATCGCGAGGTGAGCGGCTCCCACGAGAGCTGAGACGATGGCAAGCCCTACAACGCCGCTCACGCGGACCGTCGACAGCAACAAGGCGATACCGCCCAGAAGAGCGGCCAAGCGCCCGAACCACGGCGCAAGCGGAGTCAACAGCGACATCGCAGATGTGCCTTCTTCGCGCGCCAGCGCGCGGAGATTGTTCGGGAGACTCACGAAACAGGTCGCTCCGAGCGAGCCTAATGCCGCACCGTAGAGCCCGATCACCGGGACAAGCAAGAACATCAGGCTGGTGCTCACGATGCCTTCGGCAATCGCCGTGAGAGCGAGGCGCCGCTCGTTGCCAAAGCAGAAGAGTGCGTAGACGCTGGTCGTATTGAGATGACGAAGCAACATGCTGACGAGCAGCACCACCGTCAGACCCACGCCCGCGAATTGCCCGGTGCCCACCCACCACGTGACGAACGCTTCGTTGGTGGCCAACACGACCGCGACGATCGCGCCGCTGGCGAGCATCATCATCTGCGTCATGCTGCGCGACACTTCGAAAAGGCGATCCCTCGGGGCGGAGGTGCGAAGCTCGCTCAAAGCCGGCAGCGCCAGTTGCATGAACATCTGCGGCTGATTGGCGAGGAGCGCCATCAGCTTGCCGGTGCAGGCATATGGGACCACCGCCTCAGGACCGAGCAGTTTGCCGATCACGACGAGGTCCGTGCCAGACAACATGACCTGCGCAATCTGACCAACGCTGATCCACACGCCTCGGCCGACCTGGTGGCGTAGCGCGTCGAGCGTCAGGGATGGCAGACTGGCCGGCAGCAGGTCGGGAAACACGCGGCGAAGTCGAACCCACGCCATGCCGGCGGACACGGCCTGTGTCGCAACCCAACCGAAGGTCAACGAGTAAAGACCGAGGCCGGCGAACACGCCGATGACGGTGACGCTCGTTCCAGCCACCCAGGACGTGAGCTGCGCCGTGCCGACAAACGCCAGGTCCTGCAGTCCCTGGAGAATCGCGCTGAACACTCGAAACGGGAAAGCGAGCACGAACGCGAGCACGACGATGCCGATCGGCCCGCGGAGGAGCGCCCACTCGGGCGGCAACAGCCACACGATGATCGCGCCGAGGAGCGCGACGCCCGGAAGTTGCCAAAGCACGACGCGCGCCGTCTGGGCCACCAACGCCTTGATCGCAGCGATGCGATCGCTGGCGGGCAAGCCCGATGCAGCAGCGACTTCGCGAGGTATGAGCGCGACGACGCCGAGGTCCATCAAGCCCAGATAGAAGACGACCTGCGTGCCCAGCAGCCACAGGCCGTAGTCGTGCGCGCCGAGCTTCCGCAGTAGAAACGGCGTCAGCCACAAGCCGACGAGCACGGTGCTCGCGGTGTGGATGTAGCCGAGCCCCAAACCTCCGAGAAGCCGGTGCACCCGCCCGGCAGTGAAGCTGCGTCTATGCACGCCGCACACCCGCAACACCACACAGCGCGCCAGCAACGGCCCAGAACTGGATGCCCAACTGTGTGTTGAAGACCGGTCCTGACAGACAGAGCCCGGCGACCGTCAACTGCACGCACAACAGCACCGTCGCGGCGTCCTGGAGACGGCCGGCGGTTGCGTCCACCGCGACGCGGTACGTGTGCCGGAGCGCCGCGATGACGGCACCCCCGTAAATGAGGACCAGCGGCACTCCACCATCGAGCAACCAGCCGGTGGGCTGGATCTCCACATGAATCGGCGGCGCTTGCCACATCGTCGAATCACCGAAGAGCACCTGCATCATGCCCCAGCGGCCAAGGCCCGCTCCGAGCGGGAACTCGCCGAGCAACTCCGTCAGCGTGTAGCGGATGAAGAGCCCGCGATTCTCGTCGAACGTGCGCACAACTCCGTCGTTCACGAGTCCCAGAAACCGATTCTCGACAGCCTCGCCGCCGACCGAGACCGCCCACACATAAGCGCCGCCGATGACAGCCAGGCCGGCTGCGGCGCTGAGCGCGCCGTCAATGGATCGACCCTGCCGAAATCGGAGAACCGTGCACACGGCGATGCCCGCGGCCGCGAGCAACGACAACGAGCGCACATGGGTGAGAAAAAGCGTTGTCATGCCGACGGCGCCGCCGGCCAGGCACAGTGCCCGGACGAGCCATGACTGCTCCCGGCGCATCGCCAGCGTCAGGCCCAGAATCATCGTCATCATGCCGGCGACGGCGGCACCGCCAGGCACGTCGCTCAGACCGGGAGGCCGGATGATGGCGCGACCGTCCGCGCCGGCGTAGGTCAAAGAGCTGATGATGTTCGGGTTCAACGTCTGGGCGAGAACGCTGAACTCCGGTGGCAGGAACTTCTCTGGGAAGTACACCTGCAGAATGCCAGCGGCTGCAGCCAGGAAGCTCGATGTAAACAGCACCCAGAGAAAGATCGCCAGACGGCGCTCGCTGCGGATCGCACGCGCCATCCAGAACGCAGGAGCAGCGATGCTGATCTGGAAAACGATCTGGCCAAAGCCGGCCATCAAGTGACTGGTCGGGTGCAGCAGATTCAGCAGCAGCAAGGCAAAGCTGGCAAGGATCCACTTCGCGGCACGTGGGAGCGGCTCTCCCGTTTGGCGACGGAAGTAATACACGAGAGACGCGCCGCTGATGACGTACGGCAGCGCGCGGATGTAGACCCGGTAGCTCTGCGCCCCAGGGAGAAAGAGCGCGAGTCCCCACAGCAGTTGAAGCGCGATGAAGACTTCCGCCCAACCCCATCGGTCTGACGCCAACGGCGGTGCGGCGGCGCGCACGCCCGAGTACCGCAATGTTGCGCTGTATGGATGCGAGAGCGTTTGCATGCACAGGTCCGGCTAAAGCCGGACGCTACGTACATTCGTCGTAGTGTCCGGCTTCCGCCGGACGTTCAAGAGATCCAGCAACACCTGTTCGTAGCCGTCGAGCATCCGCGTCAGCGAATACTCCGACGCTCGCGTGATACCTGCGGCCGCCAAGGCAACACGGCGCGCATCGTCCGAGAGCAGGGACGTCACGGTTGTGATGAATTCTTCCTCGGTGGGTAACAGGCCGTAGCGGCCGCGGTCGAGAACCTCGAGACTCCCTGAGTTGGCGGTTGCCACGACTGGCGTGCCGCACGCCATTGCCTCGAGGTACGGAAGACCGAAGCCTTCGTAAGTGCTCGGCGACGCATAGACCCACGAGCGCTGATACAACCTCGCCAACTGTGCGTCCGTCACGCCAGTCAGGCAGGTCACCCCGCGATAGGCCGCAACACCATCGCCAACGATGGTGAGGGTTGCATCTGGATGACGTTCCTGCACGTGCTGGACGAATCCATCGAGCAGGAATCGCCCGCGCTTACGCCCGTCCAGCGATCCCACGAAGAGTATCGACGGCTCCTTCGTTCGTCGCTCAGGGGCAGGATGGAAGACGCGTTCGTCCACGCCGTGGGGGACGACTTGCCGGACGAAAGGGTTGCCGCTCCTGGTGTTCTCGCTCACAGCGACGACGCCATCCTGAAGAAACGCCGTCAGCAGTTCCTGCGCGAACACGCCGTACTGGAGCAGATATCGCCCGATCGAGGTCGCCGATCGCGCCTCGCCGCGGGCGCTGCCATGCATGACTCGCAGCACGGGCTTGCCCGTGAGCGGCGCGAGCAGGCTGTCGCCGTGCATGACGATGGCATCGAAGTCGCTGTAGTCGGGAAGAATCGCCAGCACATTCCCGAGATATCCCATCGTCAATCGACGCCCGACCCACGTGTCGACGAACTGTTTCCAAGGCAAAGGGCTCACGTCGTAGAGCGCGTCATCAGGCCGCGGGTCGTGAGTGAAGACGGTCACCTCGTGTCCGCGCCGGGCCAGACCGTCGGCGAGGGTATGGGCCGCGCGCTCGATGCCACCGCGGCGCTCGCGATCGACCGGCAAGCGATAGCTGAACATCGCGAGCCTGAGGCAGCGATCGATTCGCGTCACCTCAGACTCACTTCGACTGCGCCTTGTCGCAGCGCTTGCGGTGCAACGAGCGTTCGCGCAAGCACGACCTCGATTCGAAGAATCTGTCGCGTCGCGTTGCACAGCTCGTCGGCTCGGCGACGTGCGTCGATACCGAGCCTGGCTCGCAGCGAGTGATCGACGACGAGACGCTCGAGCGCCGAAACAAGCCCTTTCACGTCGCCTGGTGCGCATAACACACCGCACGACCCATCGACGATCTCGAGCGCGCCACCGATTCCGCTCGTCACGACCGGCAAGCCAGCCTGCTGCGCCTCGACCAACGCGAGGCCAAATGGCTCGGGAGCTATATTGGGCTGACAGAAGATGTCAGACGCCGAGAGCACCGCGGGGACATCGTCACGCTCACCCAGGAAGCGAACGCGGTCCTCGATGCGCAGTGTGCGTGCGAGCGCCTTCAATTCGAGAAGGTAGCGCGTCTCAGAAGATCGCTGCGCGCCACCAACCAGCCAACACGTCCATCCTTGCGTCTCGCGCAACGCGCCCAGTGCCGACAGCAAGACACGCTGCCCTTTCCAGGATTCGAGCCGGCTGATCTGGGTGATGACGACATCTCTTTCGCCCGTGTCGAGAAGGCGGCGCGTACGGGATCGCTGCTCGCGTGAACCGGGCAAGATCGCCGACAACGCGCAATGGACATGCTCGAGAGCGGCGTGCGGCAGCCAACGTTCGGTGCAAGCAGCAGTGAACCGACTGTTGCAGATGACGACATCCGGTCGAGCGAGGCGACACAGCCGCTCCAGCCAGTGTCCTCCGTTGCTCGCCATGTGCACCCACATCACAACAGGGAGTCCGGCCGTGCGAATCACCGATGCGAACAACACACAGCTCCACGGCTGATGACAGACCACGACGTCGTACTGGCCGCGCGCCAGCACCTGACTCAGCGCACGTCTGGCGCGCAGCACCGTGCGCGGGTGACTGAGCTTGGCCGGACCGAGCCGGCGTGGCGAATGGCCCATCGACTCGAGCTCAAGGCTGAAGCGTCCGTCGAAGCACACGGCGAACTCGGGATGCATATCGGGCGCGGCGGCAGCCTCGCGGAGCAGGGTGGCGAGAAACGTCTCGACCCCGCCGTAGAGGTTTCCGCTCGTGATGTGGAGGACCCGCATCAGTGCACGTGCGCGACGGCCTCGTAGATGGGTGTGAGCTCGACAGCCATTCGCGCTCTCGTGAAACAGCGCTCGGCAGTCGCGCGGCCAGCGGCGCCCACGCGAGCACGAAGCGCGGCATCGGTCACGAGCTCCTCGATACGTGCGCCGAGCTCGCGCGCATCGCCAGGCCGATGGGTCACGGCAGTCGCGCACGCGTCGGCCAACTCCATCGCGCCGCCCGCTCTACTGACGACAACCGCCCTGCCACACGCCATCGCCTCAGCGATCACGAGACCAAACGGCTCAGGGTCGGTGCTGGCGTGGACGATGATGTCGAGCGCGCGAATCGCCGAGGAGGAATCTGGAATGAAGCCGGTGAAGCCGACGCGCTGCCCGAGGCCGAGCGAGCGCGCGCGCAACCGCAGATCCTCCAGGCCGACCTGGCTGCCCGATGTCTCATACACCGGCCCGCCGACGATGTATCCCCTGACAGGAAGGGATGACGGCAGCAGCGAGAGCGCATCGAGGAACGTCTCGTGCCCCTTCCATCGCGCAAACGTCGCCACCAGCCCAACGCGCACGACTCCTGCATCGGCTGGCGGCAGGTGGGCGAGTGCATCGAGATCGATCCGCGGTCCCTCTGGCGAGAAGCGATGCAAGTCCACCGCATTCCACACCGGGTAGACGGCCAGCTGCTCGCACACCTGACGCGCGTCCTGCGCCACGCTGTTCGAGTTCGCGATGATCGCCGCACATCGATGGGCCGAACGTCTCAGCAACTTCGACGTGAGTCTTCGTCGCGCGGCGAAGTCGTGGAGGTGCCAAACGAGCGCCGCATCGGGCGGCTTCGCCCACGCACCCAGCAGGTGCATCTTCAGGCCGTTCGAATGAATGACGGTGGGAGCACGACGATGAAGCAATTCGCGAAGCCGGCGGATGTAAACCAGTGTGGGCCCGGCGGCAGCCGTACACCGTGCCATCAGGCCGATCGACGACCACGCATCCGGACCGGCGTTCCAGTCCCCCAGTCGAGCGAGGGTGGATGGAAACGGAAGTACCTCAACGGACACGCCCAGGCTCCGAACGCGATCGACGAGCGGCCCCTCCGATCCCACAACGAGACTCAATGGCCACGACGGATGCGCAGCGCGAAGAGCGGCCAGCATTTCGTGCAGCGCGGCCTCGGCCCCGCCCATCTGGCCGGTGGGAGAGAGGAACAGAATGCTCACAGAAGACGTTGTCGCACGACAATCGTATCGCCCGGCTTGACGATATCTGTGGGCTCGGCATCGAACTCCTTGCGCTTGCTGCCGACGATGCGAACGATCCGAAGCCGACTGGTGGACCCGCGCTCGCTGATGCCGCCCGCGGTCGAGATGGCCTGCAGCACCGTCATGTTGGGTTCGAGGATGTACGACCCGGCATTCCGCACCAATCCGACCACGAAAAAGCGCTCAGCCTTGGTGACGAAGATCGTGTCGCCATCACGGATCGTGACGTTGCGCGACAGCCTGCCGTCCTGAATTTCGCGAAGATTGACGGTAATGACCTCGGCGTCGCGCTGATCCGGCAAGGTGGGCGATCCGTTGATCGGATCCTTCGGATGCAGGATCAGAACGTCCGGCCCGGCTGCGTCGGTCGTCGCTCCCGCGCGCGCCAGCGCATCGAGGAGAGTGACGGGACCCGAGAGCACGTATTTGCCCGGCGTTCGCACCTCGCCCATCACGAAGACGTTCTGGCTGCGGAACTGATCGATGTCGACGGTCACTTGGGGATGGCGAAGGTAGCCGTCCGCCAGCCGAACCTTGATCACCTCGGCCAGATCGGCCAGCGTCCGCCCGCCCGCCCGAACGCGGCCCAGGAACGGATAGCTGAACTCCCCGTCCTTCTCTACTCGGTAGTGACCGGAGAGCTGCGGCTCGTTGTAGACGGTCACCGTGAGCACGTCTTCGGGTCCCACGAGGTAGTTTGCGCCTTCACCGGGCTCGAGGCCAGCGCCCTGGCCGGCGAGGAGCGCGAGCGACATCAGTAGCCTTATCACC
>Ga0310810_10011960_pt1 | contig 10168 bp, 9 predicted proteins | sample NCmetagenome_FD_207641 | JGI IMG/M metagenome (GOLD analysis project Ga0310810, IMG submission 207641) | Soil microbial communities from experimental microcosm in Duke University, North Carolina, United States - NC | ecosystem: Engineered > Artificial ecosystem > Soil microcosm > Unclassified ...
GCGCCCACGTCTGCGACAGATCGCCGCGCTCGCCGGGGCGGCCGACTCCGACGAGGTCCATCCGCTGGTACGGCGTGTTGTCCGGGATCGGCTGGAAGAAGTCACGATTGGGGGGACGGCAGATCGCGGGATTCCTGTCGCAGATTCTGGTGACGTCCGTCACGCCACCACCACCGCCGGCGCCGCCGCCGGTTTCACCCGAGGTCTGAGCCGGCTCGCCGAAAGTCAGACCTTTCGACAGGACATTCCGAGCCAGCGCCGACGTCTCGAAACGGACTTCCACTCGCCGGTTCCGGGGCTCGGCTCTGGTGGTCTTCACCAGCAGATCGGCGGCGCCGCGACTCTCTGCCTGAATAGCGACGTCGGGAATGCCCAGATCGTGCAGCGCGGCCTGGACGGCATCGGCGCGCGACTGTCCGAGCGTCTGATTGTCGGTCTCCTGTCCCACGGCGTCGGTGTAGCCGATGACGTGAAGCTTCGAGGCCGGATATCGCCTCAGCAGCTTGAAAATCGTCTCGACGGTGCGCCCCAGCTTCGCGTGATTCGCGGCGGAGACATCAGCCCCGCCCGTCGCGAATCCATCGAGCGTCACGGAGCCGATGGCCGACGCCAGCAGCGGCGATGCCGACTGGGTCAGGTCGACGTCGGGTATCGCTCCAGGCAGCGGCTGCTTCTGGACCGAGACAGGCGCAGCGAGGCTCACCGCGGCCTTGTTGCCGCTGACGGCGCGATCGGCGGCTGTAGCGGCGTCGGCTTCATGCGCGGAGATGGCCGATGGCGCGCCCGATGGACGCTGCTGCTGGACAACGTGCGCGAGCTCGTGTGCGAGGAGCCGCTGGCCCGCCTGCGAGTTGGGCTGATACATCCCTGCGCCGAAGACGATGTCACTGCCGACCGTGTACGCCGCGGCCGCGAATGTCTGCGCCGAGCGGGCAGCGGCGGCACCGGCGTGTACGCGCACACGGCTGAAGTCGTGACCGAAGCGGCGCTCGAAGAACCTGCGCGTGCTCGGTTCGAGAGCTCCGCCGCGGTCGCTCACATCAATCGGCAAGGCGGCGGGCATCCGCCGGGCGGCGGAGGTTGGCGTCGGAGTTATACGCTCGGAAAATCTCATGGTCTGCATCAATCCGATCAGAAGGAGACTCCCGCCCCCACCTGCAGCGACTTGGCAATACCCACGTCACGATCCAATCCGCCGACGAGCGACGCCAGGGCCATGATCTCGACGCGCTTGGTGACGTGCACGCCGACGCTGCCTTCCACGCCGAAGTAGCCGGCCGTCCGGGCGCTGCTCCCGGGCGGCAGCTGGCTGGCGGGGAATCTCGCGATGCCCGCATCGAACGCCAGCTGCAGCACGACGGGATTCAGGTTCGCCCCGACGGCAACAGCGCCGCCGGCGCGTGCGCTGCCGCGCGTGTCGGCTCCCGCCCGCAAGCCGACTCCGAGGTAGTACTGCGGATCCTTGGTGTCGGTCGCGAGTGGAACGTCGAGGCCGACCGTTGTCGCGGCGCCTGCCTGCTTCGCGTCGCTGACCACACCGCCGGTGACGAAGCTACGGATTGGCGGCAACGCAGGCGCACCCGTGGCTGGTGCGAGTGCCGGTTTCTCGGCGGATTGCGAGAGCGTCGCCTCCAGCTCCACGCCTTCGGGAATGTTCGGGCTGCTGACGACCAATCCGCCGGCCTTCGACGCCTTCTTGCCGGTGATCGTGATGGTCAGGTCGCCGGTGAGCGAAACCATGCTGAAAACCTTGACCCATGTCTCGCCGAGCTCGAGGGTCAGCTCACCGCCATTGGGGAAGGCCCTCGCCCGCACCTGCTCGGCGAGCATCGTGTCGCCTTGAGGCGGCGTAATGCGCAGCGTGACTTTCTTCCGGTCCTTGTCGGTGGTGACCTCGGCGGCGCTCTCCAGCGTGCCTTCGAGACCGCCAGCGACCACACTGAGGGCCCCCGACACCTTCAGCTTGAGCCGTGCCTTGAAGAAGGTGTGGACGTTCTGAATCGGTCCACCGATGTTGATGTTGATCTGGCCGCCCTTGTTGCCCTGGACCTGCGACACCACCTGGTTCGCAATGAGGCGCCCCAGATAGTCTTTGAGGGCGTCGACCTCCGCTGGATTCAGCTGTTCGGTCACCAGCAGATCGCGAAGCGTCTGCTTTTCGGGCTCGGTCGCCTCGCCGCGAATGAATTTCTGCACCAGGGGCCGGATCGTCGTGCCGGCCGGGTCGGGCTTCCCGTCCGGTTTCGGCTGCCTGCGCAGCACCGGCACGCGGTGATGATGGGTCGCGTGCGTCAGTTCGTGAGCCAGGAGATGCCGCGCTTCCGGGGATCCGGGCGTGTACTCGCCTGCGTTGAAGACGATATGCCTGCCGACGGTATAGGCGCGCGCTCCGACGGCGTTGGCAGAAGCGGCTGCGTCGGCGTCGGAATGAATCCGCACCTTGGTGAGATCGTGTCCGAACGTCCGTTCGAACAGCCGCGAGTCGGACTCGTGCAGCGTGCGGCCCGGTGAACGCAGGACGTCGAGTACGATCGGCGGCGCGAAACCAGGGGCGGTCATGTGCATGGCGGACAGCGACCAATGTCGTGCCGATCCGCCGCCGGCGATGGCCGTATCCGCCAGGAGATCCGCCTGCTGCTCCTCGGCGTCGTTCGGCCGCCCGATCCGCAACGCCGGATACTGCGGCGTGGTCACATGGTCGCTCGCATGCGCGCGCGATGTTCGGGCCAGCGTTCCGCACGTCATGGCTTCAGTCCCCGGCCGATGGCGGTGCCCAGCGTCCGGCCGAAGCTGCGAGCGCCTGCCGCACCGGGCGGCAGCGCCAGGCGCCCGAGCTTCAGCACCGGCGTGTGATGCGGACGCGCCCACGCAGGCAGCATTTCCTTGTCGGCCAGCGCGTGCAACAACTGGGATTCCAGTGCGCTTGCCAGCGCCCTGGCCTCGGCCGGCTGAAAACCGGTCAGCACCACGCGATCGATCGTCAGATGGATGCGCCTCACACCCACCCCCGCGTCTCGGCGTCAGAGAGCGGCCGTTCGATCTTCAGCGCTTCGAGCTTCGCGGCTTCCATCAGGTTGGCCATGTGCACCGGCGTTCCCGCTCCGGCGGCCAAGAACGCGGCGTTCACGGCGATATTGCGGATGTTGCCGCCGGTCATGTTGAGCTGCGCGAGCTTCTTGTGATCGAGATCCTGCGTCGGCGTCGCGGTTGGAAAGACGGTCTTCCAGATCGCTTCGCGCAGCGCCGCGTCAGGAAACGGGAAGTGCACCGTGAAGCGCAGGCGCCGCTGGAACGCCGTGTCGATCGCCGATTTGAGATTCGTGGTCAGAACCGCCAGCCCTTGGTACGCCTCGATGCGCTGCAGCAGATAGCCGACCTCGATGTTGGCGTAGCGATCGTGGCTGTCGCGCACCTCGCTGCGTTTGCCGAAGAGCGCGTCGGCCTCGTCGAAGAGCAGCAGGGCGCCGCCTTCTTCCGCGCCGTCGAACACCTGCTTCAGGTTCTTCTCGGTCTCGCCAATGAACTTGCTGACGACCGCCGACAGGTCGATGCGGTACAGATCGAGCCGCAGCTCGCGGGCGAGCGCCTCGGCCGCCATCGTCTTGCCGGTACCGCTCGCGCCGGTGAAGAGCGCGCTCACGCCGAGGCCGCGCCGTCCCTTTTCGGCGAATCCCCATGTCTCGTACACCGTCATGCGGTAGCGCACCTGCGCGGCCAGTTGCCGGAGCAGGCCTTTCTGGAGGTCGGGCAGCACGAGGTCGTCCCATGTGGCGCACGGCACGATGCGCTGCGCCAGATCCTCGAGCCGCGGGCGCGCCAGCGAGCGGCAGGCGTCCCACAAGGCGTCCGCCGCGAGCGGTTCGGCGCGCCGGCCGAGGAGGTAGCCCGTCGAGGAGATCACGCGCGCGCTCAAGCGAAACTGCTCCGACACGTCGTCGAGTGTGCCGTTCAGCCTCGAGGCCGCATCGCCAAGGGTCTTCTGCCAGAGCTGCTTCTGCTCGACCGGTCCCGGCTTGTTGGCGTCGAGGCGCACGAAGGTCCTGTTGAGACGCACGGGTTCGCGCGTCGACACGAAGATGACGCCAGGCAGCCGTTCCACGAGATGGCCGGCGGCCGGGGTCAGCTCCGTGCCGCCGCCGAGCACCAGGAGCGCACCCGGCAGCAACATCGATTCCCGCTCCCACAACAACGCAAACTGATCGAGGTCCGGCCCGATCGCGGGCAGCGCGTCGGCTCTGACCACGACGAGATGACGCCCGAGCTCGTGAGCGGCGGACGCCGCGATGTCTTCGTGGCCGAGCGGGTCGTCGCCGCACACATGGACGAGCGGGGAATAGTGCGCGTAGCTTTCCAGCAGTCGCGCCGCCCGCACCGCGATATCGCGCTGTCCCTCGGCGATTCCTTCGGGCGCCGGGCTCGCACGCACGAACGATTCGAGACGCGGATCGAGGACATTGCTCCCGGCCAGATAGTGGAGGATGCGCTCGTCGACGCGCAGCGGCGCGGAGGTCAGCGTGGTCCCGCGCTGCACGTCGAGCATGCGGAAGCGCCGCAGCGGACGCGACGGGGTGATCGCGTCCCAGTGCGGATCGGGTAGGAGCGCCAGGGCGAGACCGAACGTCGCGTAGGTCTTCTGCGGCGAGCCATGGATATCGGCGCAGCTCTCGGCCAGGTGCGAATCCATGTCCGCTCCCGCCGCGAGGAGCAGCAGGCTGCGCTCGAATGCGGTCAGGCCGAAGAGCTCCGACAGCACGTCGATCGCCGGCGGTGAGGTCATCGTGGCGCGGACGGTCGCCGCCTGAGTGTCGAGCTCGGAGGACTGTTCGGTCGTGCCTTGCTGCCCGCCGGACAGCCGGTCGCGCAGGCGCGCGAACTCCGCGCCCAGGTACATCTGGTTCTGCTCGAGCCACGACGGAGGCATGCCGGCTCCCTCGTCTGCCATCACACGACCGTTACCAGCGGACCCACGAACGTCGGCGGCGTCGTCGTGCGATCGACGAAGCGGCTCTCGATGCCGTCGACCCGGAGCCTGGCGCGGACCGGTCCGCCGGTGGGCTGCAGATCCGGATAGGTGAACGACGGCGTGTTCGTCGGCGCGGCGATCGGATCGGCGACCGTGAGCTGGTTGCCGATGACGAGGAACACCTGCTGTCCCGGCCGCACGAACGGCGAGCATGGCACCGTGACCTGTGTGTTGCCGGAGGGAACGATCCCCGGCGCCCACGTATCGATGTTCGGGGCGATCGCAAATGGCAGGCTGTTGGTCGTCGTCGGACCGGACGTCGTCGTCACCTCGACCGCGAGATCGTAGATGCCGGCCGCCAGTTCGCCGGGAGCATTCAACAGCGGTGGCGTGAACTGCACGGACGCGTTCGCGGCTGCCGTGGGTGCGATCCCCTGCTGGATCCCTCGAAGCGAGTTCGTCAGCACGACACCAGAGGCACTGAGGAGACGATGGCCCTGCACGGTCACCGACTGGCCGAGCCTGGCAGCCGGCTGGCTCATTTGAGGAATGACCGCCGTGATGTGAGGAAACGGCGTGAGGTCGGGCTCGACGACAATGTCGCGGATGAGCACGGGAAGCGCGACGAGTTCCGGGTGCTGCGGTTCGATCAGGACCACCGACACCTGAAACGGAAAGGTCGGGCGATAGTCCGCCTTCAGCGCTGTCCACAGCCACGCCATTTCTTCGCGCCCGAGCGTGGCCGGCGTGATCTTCAGGAGCTCGATCTGGTCCGCCAGGCCGACGGCGCCGAGCGGCGTCGAGAGCGGATTGGCGGGATCGGTGATCGGGAGCTTGGCTATCGCATTGCCGATGTCCTGGCGTGTCAGCACCGGGTTCTCGTGCAGCATGAGCAGTGCGAACCCGAGCAGCGCTTCGGCTTGCCAGTCTTCCGACCCGTAGGCAGTCAGCAGGTAGTGCAGATCGAGCGCGAGCGGCGGATTCGCCACACGCGTCCGGCCGTCTGGTCCGACCGACGGCAGATCCTGGTTGCGCCATGCGACGTTGGGCGTCACCTGATGCAGGAACAGGTTGACCTGGCATTCGCTGCCGCCGCCGGCGAACGACTCCTGGACGAGATCCGGCGCTTTCGCCGATACCGTGACCGTGCTCCCGAACAGCGCGCTGAGCCCCGCGTACAGATTGCTCAGATAGAACTGCAGGACCGCACTGACGCCGGCGATCGCGAGCGTGCTGCTCACCGCGTCCTCCGGTCGCGACGGTTCAAGTACGCGTCGAGGCTCAACGATCGATCGGGCGCTCTCGGCGCGCGCGGCTGCGGCGCTGGCGGGGGCACCGCCACGACTTCGATCCGTCCGATGTGAATCTGAATGTCGTCCGGTGGTTGCGCGGCTTGCAGGGGGTGCTGCTGACGGGAGTGCTGGCGCGCCTCGGCGGAGCTGACCGCGTCGAACGAGCGCGCCGTTTTGATCACCGGACGGAACGCGTCATCGGCGCGGGTGGCTGCTGGCGACGTCACCGTGATTTCTGTTTCTGTGGCGACAGAGTGTCGTGGTGCCTCTGCCGGCGGCGCCGGCGTTCGCGTCGGATGCTCAACCGAACGGGCAGGAATCGCGAATGAGTCGGCGGCCTCTGGCACGAATGGCGGCGGCGCGGCCGCGCGATCTTCCGGCGCAACGAATTTCGGCAGCAGGGGAGTGTGTTCCGATCGTGGCGCGCCGGATCTCGGCTCGAGGCTTCGAGACGGGGGGTGTAATTCGAGGTCGCGTTGCGGCGCGTGCGGACGCGCCGTCGCCTGCACGGGCGCCCCCTGCTCTATGTCCTCCCAGGCACGGAGCGGAGCATGCGGCTCTTCGACGCCTGGCGAGAAGATCGACCTGGTGCGCGGATGCACCGCGTCACTGCCGCCCGCGGCGGTGCTCACCAGTCGCTGGAGGTAGCCGTTCATCCGTGCACCATCTCCAGGTACATCGCGCGCCGCGTGTCGCTGAGCGCCAGCGACTCCGATTCACTCCAGCCATACGCCGAAGCGAGCGTGTGAAGCTCCCACAGCACGCGCCGGGCGCGCGACTCGACTTCCGCCCACAGGAAGCGTCCGATATCGACCGTGTCCTCCCACTCGCGCTGGCACGCGGGACAACTGAGGGCGAGCCGTGTCTCGGCGAGCGGATCGGCGGACGCCAGGCGATCCTCGACCGCGTCCAGCAGGTCATCGGTCCATTCGGGATGGTCGAGGCTGGTTGTCCGGCAGCGATCGAGCAGGCTGATGGCAGGCTCCGAGTCGTCCAGCGCCACGACGTGCGCGAGGTCGCGGCTCGTCGGAAGGCGAAATGCGTATGTGCCCACCAGCACCACGTCTTCCGGCGTCGCAGGCGACGCGGCCATCGCAAGCTCGCGCGCATCCAGCTCGAACTCGACCTTTTCGCTGCACGCCGGGCACGAGGTCCACCCCTCCATCCGAGGACCGAACCACGACGCCTGCAGATCGAGTAGCGCACGGTTGCGGCGCCCCAGTGGCCAGTCGGCGACGCCGGCAGCGGAAGAGGGATCGGCAACGCTGAGCGCGAGCAGCGCACGATCGAGCGGATGCAGCGACATCCCTCTCTCCCACAAGTCGAGGATCCCGGGGCTGGACAGCGCGGCCATGCTATGTCGCGACGGTGCTCAGCGTCGGTTCCTTCGGCTCGCTGACGCTGACGTCACGCTCCCAGCCCTCGTTCTCGAGTTTGAGGTGCTCGATGGCAATCGCGTTCGCGTTGGCGTCGAGGTCGGGCAGCGCCTGGTACTCGGAGACCCAGCACCGATAGATCTTGTAGGCCATGACGAGCTGACCGGCCTCGTTGTAGAGCTCGAGGTAGATGTCCTTGCGGAAGTCCGCAAGCGATACTTCCGACCCGAGTCCCGCGCCGAAGTTCCAGACTTTGCCGGCCCAGTCGTGAAACGCCATGTCCTGCGTCAGGCCACGCTCGAACGTGATCGCCTCGTACTTCGTGCGGCCCGGCGATTTGTGCGACGTCGACGGGTCGCCGCCCGATCGGTGTTCCACGACTTCCGTCGTGCGCTTCAGGCCCGAGACCTTGCTGCCACCATAGACGTACTGCCCGTCCCACTTCAGGCGGAACTTGAAGTTCTTGTAGGGATCGAGGCGTTTGGGATTCACCGGAAAGGGCTGCGCCACGATTGCCTCCTCAGGCTTGTAACTGGCCGGCCATCTGCTGGATCTGGATGACCACGAATTCCGCGGGATAGAGCGGGGCGAACCCCACCAGGATGTTCACGATGCCGAGGTCGATGCTCGCCTGCGGATTGTTCTCGGCATCGCACTTCACGAAGTACGCCGCCTGCGGTGTGGTGCCCTGAAACGCGCCCTGCAGGAAAAGCCCCTGCATGAACGCGCCGACGTTCAACCGGATCTGACTCCACAGCCGTTCGTCGTTCGGCTCGAAGACCACCCACTGCGTGCCCTGGAACAGGCTGGACTCGAGAAAGAGTGCAAGCCGCCGGATCGGCACGTACTTCCATTCCGAGCCGACCTGATCGTTGCCGCGCAGCGTGCGCGCGCCCCACACGACGTCGCCGTAGACCGGGAAGCTGCGCAGGCAGTTGACCGCGTTGATGTTCAACGTGCCGTTCTGCAGGTCCGTCAGCACCGTCGTGAGACCGGCCTCGCCCGAGAGTCCGGCGTCGATGCCGGCAGGCGCCTTCCAGACGCCGCGCGTGGCGTCGGTGGCGGCATAGATCCCTGCGACGAAGCCGCACGGCGGGTACGCCCGGATGCGACCCTGCTGCAGCGGATCGGGCGCGTTGACCCAGGGGAAATAGAACGCCGAATTGATGGCCTCGTCCTTCGTGATGCCCGCAGGGCCCGTTTGCAGCGAGGTGAAGCTGTCGGCCTCCTTGCTGTCGACAATGTAGAAGGCCCGCTCGTCGCGGCAGTACTTCTGCAGTTGCGTGATCGTCGTCGGATCGTTCTCGCCAGGCACGCACAGGAGGTTGAAGATCGGGACGATGTCAAGCAGGTGTACGCCCGTGCCGCTGCCGCCGGCGTTGAGCGCAGTGTGAAACGCAGGCGTCGATGGCGAGAGAACCGTCCCGTCGACGCCGCCCACCAGCATGTAGGGCGCGGGCGGCAGGCCTGGCGCGGTGAACACGTTGGGCGCCGGTTGCGCTCCGGGCGTCGTCGACACGTTCTTCAGCTGGATGAGCTGCGATCCGGTGCGCGGATCGTTGATCACGCTCTCGACGCTACGGGCTTGCGGATCGGCGGTGAGCATCGACAGGTTGGTGAAGCTCTCGACCACCGTTTCCTGCGTGCTGCTGGGGGCGTAGACGACTTGCAGCGTGAAGCGCGTCGCGTCCGACGGATTCGGCATGATGCGCACGCCGTACTTCGTCGACCACTGGCCCTGATCGTAGGCGTCGGCGGTAAACGCGGTGCCGCCCCCCGAGGCCGGTACGTTGACGGTACCGGCCTGCGCCGTGGCGGCGTCCACGAGACGGACGATGTACGCCTGCTGTCCGCCATTGCCGAAGAAGTGGTTGACGGAATATCCGAGGAGGCTGCGGGAGTCCAGCCCGCCGAACTGATTCTCGAAGTCGGACCAGCTTTGTATGAGCGTCGCTTTGGTGGTCGGCCCTTCGGCCGTCCACCCGACGAACGCTGCGATCGAAGTCGCCACACCGGTGATCGTGTGCACACCGCTCGGAATCTCCTCGATGTACACGCCCGGATAGGTGAACGTTGGCGGCATGACGCGTCCTCCTCAGAACTACGGATTCTTGCGGCCGACGACGACCTGCACGTTCGCGTCTTTGGCCAGCGTGCTGGTGAATTCGAGGATCTGCGGCGGCGTGCCGGCGTTCATGAAGCCGACCGCGCCGGCGCCCAGCAGCACGTGTGGCGCGTCCAGCGCGTGATCGGCGGATCCTCCATCGACTGTGTAGGTGAGCCCTGCGTCGTACACGTCCGAACTCACCACGACCAGCACGACGTCTCCGGCGGTCGACGACGGTTGGACGTTGACCGCCACGCCGCTCGCACCTGCTCCGATCGTGGCGGTGGCGACGTCATAGGCCTGGATCGCGATCGACGGCTGGCTGATGGTGAACGCCGGGCCTCCCGGAATGGCCGCCTGGAACTGCCACGTGATAGTGCTCATGACGCTGACTCTCCATTTGCTGCTGGCGGACGCGCGCTCGCACTCC
>Ga0310810_10011961_pt1 | contig 10167 bp, 11 predicted proteins | sample NCmetagenome_FD_207641 | JGI IMG/M metagenome (GOLD analysis project Ga0310810, IMG submission 207641) | Soil microbial communities from experimental microcosm in Duke University, North Carolina, United States - NC | ecosystem: Engineered > Artificial ecosystem > Soil microcosm > Unclassified ...
GCGCGTTGTCGCGGCTGGCTTCCGCGAGGCCGCCCGTCGTCGCGACTTCGAGGCGATTTGCCCCGCTCGCCCGGATCACCAGCGTGCTCCCCGCAGGCACAGTCTGGATCGCCGCCGCCTGATACGGCTCGCCGGCGCGCACGCCCGGCAGGATCACGGGAGGCCGTGCCGTGTAGGCGGGCGGGGTGATCCAAGCATCGACGCGGAAGTTCTTCGCCTGCACGACGCCCGCCCAGTCGAAGGCCGCCGTGATGCGTTTCACACGCTCGCCCGTTGCTGCGAAAAATGTCGCGCAGACCAGGAGCAGGACCAGCGCTCGCACGGCCGTCGGATCGAATAGATGCAGCCGCGGGCGCGGCGTTCCGGCCTTTAGCGCCGCTGCGGCACGCAGCGCCTGCTCGACGTGGGCGCGCCAGAGCGCCTGCGACACCTGGTCCTGCTCGCCGGCCGCGAGCTCATCCGCTATCGCGGTCGCGGGCCGGTGCTTGAGCCCGCTGCCGCGATCAAGGCGGCGCAGACCATCGAGCGTGCTCGGCAGGCGGAAGCGGAACAGCGGCACCGCCGCGACCGCAATGAGGACGATCAGGACGAACAGCGCGACCGCGCGGCCGATCGGCGGCAGCCACAGCCACAAGCCCGCCCACGAGACCGCAAGGAAGATTCCGACCGCAACGGCAAGCGAGGCGAGCGCCGGCCACAGCCTTTCCCAGAGAATCGTCCACCACGCGCGGCGGAGCGCGCGCGCCAGCAGCGTGTCGGCGACATGCTCGTCGATCTGGCGAGCGTCTGCCGGAGGATCGGAAGGCTGGTCGTTCACCTGCTTCTCCGTTGCCACCACTCGTGGAGCGGATTTGACATTCGCTCCCCACCTAGCCGCAAGTCCGTGAAGCGAATGTCAAATCCAAAGCTCCACGAGCACTTATACTTGCTAGTGGTCCTTTGATTCCAACATTCGCAAACATACCTTGCCGACCGGGAATGCGAATGTTGGAATCGGACCACTAGCCCGATTTGGCCGCGGCAAACAACAAGCAACGCCTGAAATCAAAGCAATTTTCAGGCCTATTGTTCCTGTTCAGCCAAGTGTGATCCGGGCGCGCCGGACCGTGCGACAGCACGTCGCTACGTGAGCCAGCCGGGCATCCGGTCGAGCGCGATCAGCCTGTCCACATCGAGCCGCGGCCGCACGAGGGCCCATTCGGCCCCGTTCACCAGCACTTCGGGCACCAGCGCGCGGGTGTTGTAGGTCCCGGCCTGCACGGCGCCGTAGGCGCCAGCCGTCATGATCGCGAGCAAGCCGCCAGGCGCCACCTCGATCATCTCGCGGTCCAGCGCAAGATAGTCCCCGGTTTCGCAGACCGGCCCAACCACGTCCGCCCGGATGCGCGGTGCATCCGATTCCGGCTCCATCACGGGCCGGATGTCGTGGTGCGCCTCATAGAGCGTCGGGCGAATCAGGTCGTTCATCGCCGCATCCACGATCACGAAATTCTTCGCCTCGCCCCGCTTCACATAGATGACGCGCGTCACCAGGATACCGGCATTGCCGACGATCATGCGGCCCGGCTCGAAGATCAGCGTGCAGCCAAGATCGCGCGTCGCGCGCTTCACCACCCCTGCGTAAGCGGTGGGATCGGGCGGCGGTTCGTTGTCCTCGCGATAGGGAATGCCGAGGCCGCCGCCGAGATCGACGTGCTCAATGTGGTGGCCGTCGGCGCGCAGCGTGCGCACGAAGTCGGAGAGCAGCGCGAAGGCATCGTCGAACGGCTGCAGATCGGTGATCTGGCTGCCGATGTGCATGTCGACTCCGGCGACGCGCAGGCCTTTCAGCTTGCCGGCATGTGCGTAGACCTCGCGCGCGCGGCTGATCGGTATGCCAAACTTGTTCTCCGACTTGCCGGTTGCGATCTTGTGATGCGTCTTCGCATCCACGTCGGGATTGACCCGCACCGATACGCACGCGGTGCGTCCTTTGGCGGCGGCGATCTGCGAGAGCAACTCGAGCTCGGGCTCGGACTCCACGTTGATGCAAAGGATGCCGGCATCGACCGCGGCGGCAAGCTCGTCGGCGGTCTTGCCGATGCCGGAGAACATGATCTTTTGCGCGGGCACGCCGGCGGCGAGCGCGCGCTTCAACTCGCCGCCCGAGACAACATCGGCGCCCGCGCCCAGTCGCGCGAGTGTCGCGACGACCGCCTGGTTGGAGTTCGCCTTCATGGCGTAGCAGACGAGCGACGGCACGTCCGCGAATGCGTCGGCGAACACCCGGTAGTGTCGCGTCAGCGTCGCGGTCGAATAGCAATAGAAGGGCGTGCCCACGGCCTGCGCGAGGCTCGTGAGATCGACCGCCTCGGCGTGCAACACGCCGGCGCGATAGGCGAAGTGGTGCATCTTGGGAACTCGGTCGCCGAGAGCATGATCCCGAAAAGTGGATACCGGTTTTCGGAAAAGATCATGCTCGAATAAGAAGCTAGAGCCTAACTCTGATTCAACCAAGAACGATGAGGCTCTAGTCGAGCAGCCAGTCGATCGGCAGACGTTTTTTCTCGCCCGGAGGGGCAATCGGCCTGCCCTGGGCGTCAAGCTCGACCGGCCCTTGTGGCGTATAGGCGACGCCCGGCGGCGCCTCGAGCGGACCGCGCCGACCGCACGCCGACAATGTCAGGCCGAGCGCCAGCGCAAGGGCGCTGACCGCGAGAACGCGCATGGTGCGATCGAAACGGCTCACGGAATGGCTGAACTCCCGTAACCCCCGACACATACAACAGGTGGACTGCGGCAAGCGAGAGGCGCAGCCGCCCTGCCGGACACTTAGCTGAGAACTGTTACTTTTTAGCCAGCTTCTTCAGCCACTTGCCGGCTTCCCGTTTGACGTTGGCAGGTGCGGTGCCGCCATGGCTGATGCGGCTGGCGACCGACCGCTCCACCGTCAGCACACCGAACACCGCCTTGGTGATGCGCGGCTCGATCCCCTGCATTGTGGCGAGGGGAAGCTTCTCGAGCGGAACTTGCGCCTGTTCGGCTGCCGCCACGATGCGGCCGGTGATGTGGTGCGCCTCGCGGAACGGCATTTTCAGCGTCCGCACCAGCCAGTCGGCGAGATCGGTCGCGGTCGCATAGCCCGAGCCCGCTGCCGCCTTCATGCGTGCCGCATCCGGCTTCATGTCGGCCACCATGCCGGTCATCGCCGCAATGCCGAGCATCAGGGCCGAGAGCGCATCCATCGCGCTCTCCTTGTCCTCCTGCATGTCCTTCTGATACGCGAGCGGCAATCCCTTCATGACGGTGAGCAAGGCGACGAGCGCGCCGACGATGCGCCCGGTCTTGGCGCGCACCAGTTCGGCCGCGTCCGGATTGCGTTTCTGCGGCATGATCGAGGAGCCGGTGGTGAACTTGTCGGAGAGCGTGACGAAGCCGACCAGCGGCGAACACCACAGTACGATCTCTTCGGCGAAGCGCGACAGATGCACCGCCGTGATCGAGGCGGCGGAGAGCGTCTCCATCACGAAGTCGCGGTCGGACACGGCATCGAGCGAATTGGCGGCCGGGCGGTCGAAGCCGAGCGCCTTCGCCGTCATGGCGCGGTCGAGCCGGAACGACGTGCCGGCAAGCGCCGCCGCGCCGAGCGGACTTTCGTTCAACCGCTTGCGCGCGTCCGTAAAGCGGCCGCGGTCACGCGCCGCCATCTCAACATACGCAAGCAGGTGGTGCCCGAAGGTCACCGGCTGCGCGGTCTGCAGATGCGTAAATCCGGGCATGACGGTCGCGGCATGCGCGAGTGCCTTTTCGGCAAGCGCGTGCTGGTAGCCTGCAAGAGCCGCGTCGATGTCGTCGATCGCGTCGCGCACCCAGAGCTTGAAGTCGGTCGCGATCTGGTCGTTGCGCGAGCGCGCAGTATGCAGCCGCCCGGCGGCCGCCCCGATCAGCTCGGAAAGGCGCGACTCGACGTTCATATGGATGTCTTCAAGCGCCCGCTTGAAGCGGAACTTGCCGGCTTCCATCTCTGACAGGATCGTGTCTAGACCTTGCGCGATCGCCTTGGCATCGTCGCGCGAGATGATGCCTTGCCTGGCGAGCATGGCCGCATGCGCCTTGCTTGCCGCGATGTCCTGGCGGTAAAGGCGGCGGTCGAAGTCGATCGAGGCGTTGATCTCCTGCATGATGGCGCCCGGACCCGAGGCGAAGCGCCCGCCCCACATCTTGTTGCTCATGATCCGACCGCCAAAAACCCTATGACCGAACAGCCCCATAGCACCGCGAGGCGCAGAAACACCATGATCGCGCTCGCCGCCATCGCGGCCGTGGTTACCGGGGCCGCGATATACGGGATCGGCGCGATGCAGGGCAATCCGGCAGACGCGGCCTGCCGGCCCTCCGCTGTGCTCGCGAAGCGCCTTGCGCCGCTCGCCCGCGGCGAAGTTGCGGCGATCAACATCGCGGCCGAGCCGAAGCGGCTCCCCGACCTCGCCTTCACCGATGCGGGGGGCCAGACGCGCAGGCTCGCAGACTTCCAAGGACGCACAGTCCTTCTGAACCTATGGGCCACATGGTGCGTGCCGTGCCGCAAGGAGATGCCGGCGCTCGACGCCCTGCAGGCCAAGCTCGGCGACGATAAATTCCAGGTCATCGCGGTCAATATCGATACGCGCAATCTCGACAAGCCGAAGGCGTGGCTCGAGGAGATCGGGATCAAGCAGCTCGGCTATTTTGCCGACCCGAGCGCCAAGGTGTTTCAGGATCTCAAAGCCATCGGCAAGGCGCTCGGCATGCCGACCACGCTGCTCATCGACCCGCACGGCTGCGAGCTTGGCACCCTCGCGGGTCCCGCCGAATGGGCGAGCGAGGACGCGATCAGGCTGATCGAGGCGGCGAAGGCGCGGAGCTAATTTTTTTGAGCATGATCTTGTCCGAAAAGCGGTGCCCACTTTTCGGGATCATGCTCTACCGCCAGAACGCCCACCATGGCGTTTCCGGACAGTGCGCCTTGTTGCCGACGACACGGTCGAGCCGATCCTTGATCAGCCGTGGCACGCTGGTGCCGATATCGTCGCGCTGTGGCTTGAGCAGGTAGCCGGCGCGGATCAACCCCTCGACGCCCTCGATGACGCGCGGATCGGGCATGAACGCGCCGAGCGCTTCCGGATTGATCTTGCCGCGCGACTGATCGAGGCTGATCACGGCTTGCGCCTGGAAATACATGCGCAGCGACATGTTCGTGTTCTCGATGCCCCGGACATAATCGATGACGCCCGCGGTGACCTTCTGCCGCAAGGTGCGCGAGCAATAGCGCGCCGGCGCCTCGGTCAACTGGCAGGCCAGGCGTTCGTTCTGGTCCGGCACGTTCTTGCCGCTGGCAACCATCTGCTTGGCGCGGTCGAACTCCGCCTTCGCCTTGGGCGACTGGTCTTCGCCGTTGATCGACGCAAGCAGGATGCTGCCCGCACGCGGCGAGCAGATCCCGTCTGCGATCTTCGCCACCTCTTCGGGAGCCTTGCCTGCGTAGCGATCGGCGACGGCGGATGACGGCGCGGCCGCAACAGGCGCGCGCGGAGCCTCGACGTAGACCGCGCCGGTGCTGTGACTGGAGAAGAAGCGCGGCGCAAACATCACGGCCGCAAAGGCGGCCGCGCCGGCGCCAGCCGCAATCAGCCAGAATGGCAGGCCGCTCGACTGTTCCGGCGCGTAGTCGGTTTTTTCCCGGATTCGTGAGCGCAGGTCCTGAATGTCGGTCATCGCCAGGCGCCCGCCGACGTTCAAGCCGTGATGTCGAGGTTCTGGCCGATCCCTGCGGCCGCGTTCATGAGTTGCGCGGCATTCTTCTGCGCGGCATCGATTATCTGGACGACGGAGGCCGCATTGTCAGCGTTCATCTTCAGCATTTTCGCAGCGGCTGCGAGCTGGAGTCGTCCCATCTGGGCGCCGGCCATGGCGGCTGCGAGCGATGACACGTCCATAACGAGCTCCAAGCGAGCCGGCAGCCTGCCATCGGCTCGTTAATTTTCGCTGCCCCGCAATCAGGTCACGAGGTTAACGCCCGCGGATTTCTGGGCGGTACTCGCGGCTGACTGGATACGCTTGAGGGCGGCTTGGGCCGCGAGGATTGCCAGGCCCTGTGCGAGATTCTGGGAGGCGGTGCTCAACGCGCCGCCAAGGGCGGAAGCATTGCTTTCCGCCTGCTGGCGTGTCTCCGCCATGTGGTAGCGCTGAATTTGCATGGAAACGTACGGCGAATAGCGCCCGTACATGGAATAGAAGCGGCCGTTGATCATCGGCATGGACGGAACCCCGTGCCCGAAACTACGGGGGCAAAGTGGTTAAGGAAAAGTAAGCAGGATCGCCGGAAGCGACGGGCCTCGCCGACCGATCTCGGGAGCTAGCGCGTCGGAACCGGCTTCTCGCCGCGATAGTCGTAGAAGCCGCGCTGCGCCTTGCGGCCGAGCCAGCCGGCCTCGACGTATTTCACGAGCAGCGGGCACGGCCGGTACTTGGAATCGGCGAGACCCTCGTGCAGCACCTGCATCACCGAGAGGCAGGTATCGAGCCCGATGAAATCGGCGAGCTCGAGCGGTCCCATCGGGTGATGCGCGCCGAGCTTCATCGCGGTGTCGATCGCATCCACCGTGCCAACGCCCTCGTAGAGCGTGTACACCGCCTCATTGATCATCGGCAGCAGGATGCGGTTGACGATGAAGGCCGGGAAATCTTCCGCGACCGCGATCGTCTTGTGCAGCTTCTTCACGAACTCGCGGCACGTCTCGAACGTCGTGTCGTTTGTCGCGATGCCGCGGATCAGCTCGACCAGCTCCATCACCGGCACCGGATTCATGAAATGAATGCCGATGAACTTCTCCGGCCGATCGGTCACCGCGGCGAGCCGCGTGATCGAGATCGAGGACGTGTTGGTGCCTACGATCGCGTCCGCCTTCAGGCCCGGGCAGAGATCGGCGAAGATCTTGCGCTTGACCTCCTCCTTCTCGGAGGCCGACTCGATGACGAGATCGCAGTCGCCGAGCTTGTCGAGCGTATCGGCGGGCGAGATGCGCGTGAGCGCCGCCTGGCGGTCTTCCTCGGAGATGAGTTTGCGCGAGACCTGCCGCGTCAGGTTGCCGTTGATGGTGGCGAGCCCTGCATTGATGCGGTCGGTCGAGATGTCGTTGAGCAGAACATCCATTCCGGCGAGCGCCGCGACGTGGGCGATGCCGTTCCCCATCTGACCGGCGCCGATGACCCCGATCTTCTTGATTGACGCCATGTTCCCTGCCTGACCGCGGGCTGCCGCCTGCGGCCGCTCCCTCACCTGCGCCGTCGTTGCCATGAGGACCTTTTTACGACGATCCAGCCCCCGATACTACAAGCCTAAAGACCAATTACTGGCCGCGTTTGCCGAGCTCCGTAGCGAGCTCCGGCAGCGCCTGATAGAGGTCCGCAACCAGCCCGTAGTCGGCGACCTGGAAGATCGGCGCCTCCTCGTCCTTGTTGATTGCGACGATCACCTTGGAATCCTTCATGCCGGCGAGATGCTGGATCGCCCCCGAGATGCCGACCGCGATATAGAGCTCCGGCGCCACCACCTTGCCGGTCTGGCCAACCTGCCAGTCGTTCGGCGCGTAGCCGGCATCGACAGCGGCGCGCGAAGCGCCGACCGCCGCGCCGAGCTTGTCGGCCACCGGCTCGATGTACTTGGTGAAGTTGTCCCTGCTCTGCATCGCGCGCCCACCCGAGATGATGATCTTGGCGGAGGTGAGCTCGGGACGCTCGGACTTCGACAGTTCCTCGCCGACGAACGACGAGATGCCGGGGTCCGCCGCAGCATTCGCGTTCTCCACCGAGGCCGAACCGCCCTCGCCGGTCGCCTGGAAGGTCGAGGTGCGCACCGTAATGACCTTCTTTGCATCTTTCGACTTCACGGTCTGGATCGCGTTGCCGGCATAGATCGGCCGCTCGAACGTGTCGGGTGCCAAAACCTTGATGATGTCGGAGATCTGCATCACGTCGAGCAAGGCTGCGACGCGCGGCATCACGTTCTTGGCCGTCGTGGTTGCGGGCGCAACGATCGCATCGTAGCTCCCGGCGAGCGAGACGATCAGCGCGGCAAGCGGCTCGGCGAGCGCGTGCTCGTAGGCTGCGCCGTCGGCAAGCAGCACCTTTGCGACCCCGTCGAGCTTGGCGGCCGCATCGGCGACCGCTTTTGCGCCGGAGCCCGCGACCAGCATATGCACGTCGCCGCCCATCTGCTTCGCGGCGGTCAGCGCCTTGTTGGTCGCGTCCTTGAGCGTTTTGTTGTCGTGCTCGGCGAGCAGGAGCGTTGTCATCTAGAGAACCCCTGCCTCGTTCTTGAGCTTGTCGACCAGTTCGCCGACCGTCTTCACCTTCACGCCCGCCTTGCGGCCCGAAGGCTCACTGGTTTTCACGATCTCGAGCCGCGGCGCGACATCGACGCCGTAATCGGCAGGCGTCTTGTCGGCGATCGGCTTCTTCTTCGCCTTCATGATGTTCGGCAACGACGCATAGCGCGGCTCGTTGAGCCGCAGGTCGGTGGTGACGATCGCGGGGCCTTTCAGCTTGACGGTCTGCAGGCCGCCGTCGACCTCGCGCGTCACGCTGACGCTCTCGCCCTCGATCGCGAGCTTGGAGGCGAAGGTGCCCTGCGGCCAGGCGAGCAGCGCGGCGAGCATCTGGCCGGTCTGGTTGCAGTCGTCGTCGATCGCCTGCTTGCCCATGATGACGAGGCCGGGTTTCTCCTCCTCGACCACGCCCTTGAGGATTTTCGCGACCGCGAGCGGCTCGGTGACGCCGTCGACCTTCACCAGGATGCCGCGGTCGGCGCCCATCGCGAGCGCGGTGCGGATCGTCTCGGAGGCCTGCTGCGGACCGATCGAGACCGCCACGATCTCGGTCGCGGCGCCCTTCTCCTTGAGCCGGATCGCCTCTTCGACCGCGATCTCGTCGAAGGGGTTCATCGACATCTTCACGTTGGCGAGTTCGACGCCCGAACCATCCGCCTTGACGCGAACCTTGACGTTGAAATCGACCACCCGCTTGACGGGCACCAAGACCTTCATGCCGGAGAACTCCCGCGTGCGGCGGGCAACCTATGGCCCACCCCATGGGCTGTCAACGCAGTGCAACATGAGCTCAGCGCGGTGGGCCCCAAGGGTGCGGAGCCTTTGATTCCGCAAGCGCAATCGCGTTCTCAGGCGTCATGCACTCGAACAGCACCACGCCCGCCGGCCGGATGATCACGATCAGGATCGCGCCGGCCGCGAGCCCGCCGACGTGCGCCCACCAGGCGGTGTCGCTCTTCTCCAGGCTAAACACATGCCAGACCTGAGTGATTGCCCAGAACCCAAGCACCCAGTAGGACGCGAGCCGGATCGGGATGAATCCGAAGATCAGCACGGTGATCCTCGCGCACGGGCGGATCATCATGTAGGCGGCGATGATGCCGGCGATCGCGCCCGATGCGCCGACCAGCGGAACATTCGATTGCGGCGCGGCGAGCACATGCGCCGCGCCGCCCGCAATCCCGCACAAAAGATAGAAGGCAAGAAAGCGGGCGCGGCCGATTGCGTCCTCGATGTTGTCGCCGAACACGAACAGAAACAGCATGTTCAGCAGCACATGCAGCCAGCCGCCGTGCAGAAACATGTAGGTGACGACCGTGAGCGACGGCGGAAAGAACCCGCCGGTCACGGCCTCGCCGGTCACCGCGACCGGAAACAGCGCGAAGTTGAGCAGGATCTCGGTCGCGACCTTGTCGCTGGTCGCATCCTGGAACGCATAGATCGCGATGTTGATCGCAATCAGCGCAAAGGTCACGTAGGCACGATGGCTCTTCTCGAGCGGATCGTTGTCGTAGATCGGGATGACCACCGCGCGCCCCCAAAAACGCCCGCTACCGGTTTGCGCCCGGCACCCACAACACGTCGCGCGCGCCCTTGTCGTTCGCGTACCGGCTCGCCACGAAGAGAAAATCAGAGAGCCGGTTGATGTAGCTTCGCACCTCCGGCGACACGTCCTCGCCGGAATCCGCGAGCTGGACGATCACGCGCTCGGCGCGCCGGCAGATGGTGCGGGCAAGATGCAGGTAGGCCGCGGCCGGGGCGCCGCCCGCCAGCACGAAGGTGCGCAGCGGCTCGAGCTCGGCGTTGAGCGTGTCGATCTCGT
>Ga0310810_10011962_pt1 | contig 10166 bp, 9 predicted proteins | sample NCmetagenome_FD_207641 | JGI IMG/M metagenome (GOLD analysis project Ga0310810, IMG submission 207641) | Soil microbial communities from experimental microcosm in Duke University, North Carolina, United States - NC | ecosystem: Engineered > Artificial ecosystem > Soil microcosm > Unclassified ...
GTGACGAGCAGGGCGCGATCGCGTTCGGGCGGATGAGCCAGCCGGTGCCGACGATCGAGACGGCCGACGAGGGTCGCGTCCTCGCCGCGCTCGGGGTCGACCGGGCGGAGCTTCCTGTCGAGCTGTACGACAACGGCGCACGCCACTACGTCGTCGCGCTGTCGTCGGAGACGGAGATCTCCGCGCTGCGACCCGACAACGGCGCGGTCGCCGCCCTCGAGGTCACCGGGCTCAATGCGGTCGCCCGCTCGGGGAGCCGGTGGCGCAGCCGGATGTTCTGGGGGCACGGCGAGGACGCCGCGACCGGGTCGGCGGCAGGCCCGATCGCCTGCCATCTCGCCCGGCACGGCGCGATTGCCTGGGGCGAGGAGATCGTGCTCGAGCAGGGCGTCGAGATGGGTCGGCCGTCGATCCTCCACGCGCGCGCGGAGGGTCGTGACGGCACGATCGACGCCGTCGAGGTCGGCGGCTCCGCCGTCGTCGTCGCCCGCGGCGAGTTCCGGCTGCCCGGCGCCCGCTAACCGCCGAACTTCGCCACGAGCTTGTCGAGGTCGTCGTCGGCCGGGAGCCGATCGTCCGGCGTCAACCCGTTGACGACCCGCGCACCTCCTGCCCCGAGACGGCCGCGTTTCCACCGGTTCGCACCCAGGAGTCCGCCTGCAACGACAGGTCGCTCGCCTCGGCGCCACAGCTGCCCTCAGTCGACGAGCGCAACTCCGGTGATCTCCGGCAACTCGACCTCGAGCGCAGCCCAGAAGCGGCCGCCGTCGCGCGAGACATGGAGCCGTTCCGCGGTCGCGAACAGCACGAGGTCGGGATGGTCGGACGAGATCGCGATCGCCACCCCGCGCCCGAGTCCCGCACCGGCCTCGCGCCAAGTCGTCCCACCGTCGTTCGAGACGACGAGCGGAGGGCGGCGGTCGACGATCGCGACGACGGTCGACCCGGACGCCGCCGCGGCGACGACCAGCGGCAGGTCGACGTGCGGCATCGGTGCCGGCTCGAGCGGCTCGTCCGAGAGACCGACGAGGTCCTCGTCCTCGAGATCGATCTCGGCGGTCCCGAGCGCGCAGGCGACGAGGGCCGTGCTCACGGCCGGGCGATCAGCTCCGCGACGATCCTCGCGGCGTTGTCGGCAGCCTCCACCGGCTCGGCTCCTTGCGCTCGCGCATCGAGATAGAGGAGGGCGAACGAGTCGCCCGCACCCGTGGGGTCGACCGCACCCTCGACCGGGTGGGACGCGATCTCCGCCGCGGCGCCCGGCGTGACGACGACCGCGCCTTCCGAGGCAAGCGTCAACACGACCTCCGCCACGCCGAGCGACCGGAGCCGCTCCGGCTCGGTCCCACCGGCGAGCGCGTGGGCCTCGTCCTCGTTCAGCGTGAGGATCTCGAGCGAGTGGAAGATCTCGTGGTCGACGTTCGCGTCCTCCGTGAGCGGGCCGGTCGTGCCGAGGCGGACGAGGCCCTGGGCGTCGAGCAGCAGCCGCCGCCCGTCGCGGGCGAGCGCGGCGATCGTCTCGGCCGGGAAGTCCGTGCGGAGGAGTCCGGCGACCTGCACCCACCCCGCATCGGCGAGCGTCGCTGCGGCCCAGCCCTCGACATCGTCCGGTGACCACGGGTCCCCGACGGCGCCCACCGTCATCACGCGGCGGTCACCGTCGTACTCGAACGAGAACTCCGTCGTCCGTTCCGCGTCGCGACACGCGACGGGGAGCCCCAGCGCCTCGAGCGGCGCCCGGGCCACGTCCCGGTCGGCGGGTGCGCAGCCTGTCGCGACCACCACGTCAGCGCCGACGTGCGCGGCCGCGCGGGCTGCCCAGAAGACACCTCCGCCCGCCCTCGGAGGCGCGCCTGCCACCCGGTCGACGGAGAGGTTCCCGACGAGCGCGATCCGACTCACGCCCGCACCGCCCCCGTCCGCACGACGCGTGCCGTGCCGGCGACGAGCAGCGCGACCACGAACGACACGACGAAGCTCGGGAGCGTCGCGCCGATCTGCCACGACGGCGGATCGAGGCGCTGGACCTGCTCGACCCACCAGCTCGGCCCCGTCGGCGAGAGCCACTGGTAGGCGACGAAGCCCGCCGCCCACGCGACGAGCGCGCCGACCCGCGTCGGGCCGGCGTCGAGGAGCTCGGCGCCGACGTACTGGCGGCCCGACACGAGCCAGTCGGCGAGCAGCACGGCGAAGAGAGGCACGAAGCACGAGCCGAGGAGGAAGAGGAAGGACTGGAAGCTCGAGAGCGCGAGTGTCAGCGCGCCGATCGTGCCGATCGTGGTCGTGAGCGCGATCAGGAGCCGTTGCGGCACCTGGGGAACGAGATTCTGGAGTGAGACCGCTCCCGAGTAGGCGTTCGCGAAGGCCTCGTCCGTCTCGGCGAGCGTCAGGGCCAGCAGCACGACGAGGGCGAGCGCGCCGCCGGAGGCGACCGCCGCGGGGAGCGCCGCCGCGTCCGAGACGTCGCGCGTGAGGAGCACGACGGCGCCGAGGGCCAGCAGGAGCGCGTCCGGAACGGCGTAGCCGAGGCCCGTGCCCCAGAACGCGCCGCGCGGCGTCCGGGCGAAGCGCGTGTAGTCGGCGGCAAGGGGAATCCACGAGACCGTGACGCCGACGACGAGGTCGACTCCTTGCCAGGTCGAGAGACCGCCCTCGCCCGGCCGGTTCCAGGCGTCCTCGAGCCCTCCACCCGTCAACCCCCACCAGGCGAGATACGCGATCGCGAGCGGGACGACCCATACGGCGACCTTGCGGACGACGGTGCGGACTACCCCGATCGGCCCCATCAGCCCCAGCACGAGCGTCGCCGCGCCGAACGCGAGCGTCCAGGCCCAGCGCGCCTCGAAGCCGAACACCTCGTCCGACAGCGCGGACGCGGCCGTCGCGATCACCAGCAGCTCGAAGATCGTCCAGCCGAGGCACTGCACGACGTTGACGACCGTCGGGACGTACGAGCCGCGGGTGCCGAGCGGCCCGCGCATCAGCACCATCGCAGGGACCCTTGCCTGCGCGCCGATCGCGGCCGCCACCGCGAGCATCAGGTTCCCGACGAGGCAGCCGACGGCGATCGCGACGAGCGCGCTCGGCAGCGAGAGCGCGGGCACGAGCACTGCGCCCGCGACCACGACGAGCAGCGAGACGCCGAGGTTGCCCCAGAGGAGGCCGAGGTCGAGGCCGCCGAGCACGCGGAGCCTCTCGGGGACCGGCTCGATCCCCCAGGATCCCTCCTGCGCGCTCAGTACGCGCCGCGTCCCGAGAGGACGGCCGGGATCGTGCGCGCGATGATCGTCACGTCCGACCAGATCGACCAGTTCTCGATGTACGTGAAGTCGAGCCGGACGAGGTCGTCGAACTCGAGGCCCGACCGGCCGGAGATCTGCCAGAGCCCGGTCATCCCCGGCAGCACGTGGTAGCGGGCCCTGTGCCAGTCCGAGAGCATCGCGTGGTCGCGGAGCGGGAGCGGTCGCGGGCCGACCAGGCTCATCTGCCCGCGGAGGACGTTCAGGAGCTGCGGCAGCTCGTCGAGCGAGAACCTGCGGAGCGTCCGGCCGACGCGCGTGATCCGCGGGTCGTCCCGGATCTTGAAGAGCGCGCCCGACGCCTCGTTCTCATCCTCGAGGTCGGCCTGGCGGTCGGCGGCGTCCGCGTCCATCGTCCGAAACTTGAGCATCCCGAACTCGCGCTCGCCCACGCCGATTCGGCGATCGACGTAGAGCACGGGGCCGCGTGAGTCGAGCTTGATCGCCGCGGCGATGATGAGCCAGAGCGGGATCCCGACGATCACGATCAGCGCGGCGACGACGAGGTCGAAGACCCGCTTCGAGAGCCACGCGAAGCCGCTCAACACCGGCGGCCGGAGCTCGAAGAGCGGGACGCCCTGACCCGGCACGTACTGGCCCTCGTGGACGAGGAGATCCGTCGTCGCGGGCGCGAGCTTCACCTTCACGGCGTGCCGGTGCGCGAGCTGAACGACGTCGAGCACGGTCTGCTCGTCGAAGTCGGCCTCGGTGAGGATGACCTCGTCCGGGCGGTCCCGCTCGAGCATCGCCGCGAGGCGGTCGAGCTCGGGCGCCGAGGGCGGGCCCGTCAGCGTCCCGACGACGTCGATCCCGAGACCGCCCTCCGCCGCGTGCAGCTGCCGCTCGAGGTCCCGGAGGCTGTCCACGTCGCCGACCAGCAGCAGCCGGCGGCGGACACCGGCGACCCGCATCAGCTCGAGCGCGATCGAGCCGTAGGCGGCGCGGAGGGCGCCGATCGCAAGAGCGCTCGTGACGACCGCGGTCGGGATCAGCCCGGTCGTCGTGAACTGGTGGTCGGTGCCGAGCCCGAACGCGAGGACGATCAGCGCGACGAGGATCAGCGCTCCGAGGATCCGCCCGGCGCCGGCGCGCCGCTCGCGGGGCGCGTAGAGGCCGCTCTGCAGGAAGACGAGCACCGTGATCGGCGCGAGGAACGGGAGCCAGTCGGCCGGGCCGGTCTGCCAGAGCAGCGACCAGTAGATCGTGTCGCCGTACACGAGCGAGCGCAGCACGAGCGCGATGTAGACCCCGAGAGCAAGCCCCGCGATGTCCGCGGCGACGAGCGCGACGACGCTGAGCGAGCGGCGCACCAGGCCGACGAGCGGGCCACGTGAAGCGACGTAGAGCCTCGCGCGGCGGACATCCTCCGAGCCTGCCGGCGGGCCCGCGTCCTCGACGGCCCTGGTACGAGTCGGCACGAGCGGATTCTACGGCCCGTCGGGGACCGCGCCCTGCTCCCGGCAGCCGAGACCGTCGAGCCTTGCGTCGAATCAACACGAGGTCTCGGCGCCACGGGCAACGTCCCCCCAGCGCCGGAGCGGCGCCGAGGCGAGGGTCGCCGCGACGGCGTCGAGGTCGCTGCCGGGACGGCGCCGCACGAGGAGGCGCAGTGCGAGCGCGATCAGCCGCCGGCGGCGCGGGTCGACGAGGTCGGTGTCGTGGAAGTACACGTGCACCTGCTCCGAGAGCCCAGGTCGGACGACCGCGCGGAGCAGGTCGCCGGCGCCGTGCGTCGTCGGTACCGCGGCGAGCAGCGTCGCGCCGAGGTCGATCCGGGCCGGCCGGTCGAGCTGCGCCCAGGCCGCCCCGTCGTCCAGGTAGGGCGGGCGGGTCGCGCGGGGCGTCACGTCGACGTACCCGAGAGCGGCGCACGCAGCGGCGACGGACGCGTCCGTGTACCAGCCGCCGCCGCAGAAGAGCGTCGGCGCGAGCCCCTGCGCGCCGAGCCACGCGCCCTCGCGGGCGACGCGCTCGGCGGTGTTGCCGCCGGTCGGCCGGGCATGGGTCGGGCTCGTGAAGTGCGTGTGGTGGCCGAACGGGCCCCGAGCGGCCGCCGCCCTGGCGCGGTCGAGCCACGTCGCCTCGTCGTGCTCCCCGGCCTCCGGGTCGGGCGGGCGGATCAGCGCGGCGACGGGTATTCCGCCGGGCGGATGCGCCTGGAGCTCCGCGAACGCCGCCCAGACGCGGTCGTCGAGCGGTCGTTCGACGTGGCAGGAGACGACTGCGTACCGTTCCGGGTCCGTGGGCGGCATCGCGCAACGCATACCACGTTCCGCGATGGCCCTCGTGATCGCCGCAGCGGCCGTTCCCCGACTTGCCGTGCTCGCCGTCGAGCGGAACGACGTCCTCACGCGGTACGTCGAGAAGAGCGACACGTTCGCGCGGACACTCGTCTCGAGCGGGACGTTCGGCTTCATCCCCGGCGTTCCGTCGGCGTACACCCAGCCGCTCTACGCCTGGTTCCTCGCGGGCCTGTACTGGCCGCTCGAGCGCACGTGGGTCGTGGTCGGCCTCGCGCAGATCGCCGTCGCCGTCGCCACCGCGCTCGTCGTCCTCGCGATCGGGACGCGACTCTCGTCGGTCACGACCGGGGTGGTCGCGGCACTCGTGGCGACGCTGCACCCGTATCTCGTGTGGCACGACGTCCACGTGAACCGGGAGATCCTCGACGGCTTCCTGCTCGCGCTGATCGTGCTGTTCGCTCTGATCGCGTACGAGCGGGCGTCGCCCGCGTACGCGGCCGCGACCGGCGCTGTCGCCGGTCTGGCGATCCTCTCGAATGCGAGGCTCCTGCTCCTGCCGCTCGTGCTCGTCCCATACGTCGTATGGCGCGCGGCCGGGCGGCGCCTGCTTCTGGCGGCGCTCGTGGTCGGGGCGGCCGCGGCGGTGCTCGCCCCGTGGGTCGTTCGCAACCAGGTCGTGATCGGCTGCGCGACGGTCACGACGGACAGCCGCGCGCTCTGGAAGGCGAACAACCCCGCCACCCACGCGGTGCTCGCCCGGGGAGGCTGGATCGACGACGTGCCCGACCTGCCCAACGTCCCGCCCTGGCCCGAGAAGGCGGCCGGGATCTCGGTGGCCGCCGCGAAGGCCGTCGACGAATGCGCCCAGTCGCGGTTCTACCGCGACCAGGTCTTCGACTTCTGGCGCGATCACCCGGGCGAAAAGGCGCGGCTGGCGACGCAGGCTGTCGGGATGCTCTGGTCCCCGTTCCTGAGCGTGACGGCGGACGAGGCCGGCCAGCAGGGTGTCGCCGACCTCGCCCAGCGGACCGTCGAGCCGGCGTTCGTCCTGGTCCTCTACGCGCTCGCGCTGTGGGGCGCGTTCCTCGCGCCGCGCCGATTCGTGGCGCTTGCCGCCCTGCTTCTCGCGTTCAACACGGTGATGGCGATGGTCTTCGCCGGGACGACGCGCTACCGCGTCCCCTGGGACTTCCTGCTCGCGCTGCTCGCCGCGTTCGCGCTCGAGCGCGCCTGGGAGCTCGTCCGCGAGCGCCGTCGCACGCCGGTCTCGAGCCCCGCCAGGTAGAGGCTCTCGATCCGCTCGGTGCAGCGCTCCTGCGAGAACGCGGAGACCGCGCGCTCCCGACCGGCCGCCCCGAGCCCGGTGGCCCGGGCCGGGTCCAGGGCAAGCTCGACGATCGCCTCGGCCAGCCTCGCGGGATCCCCGCAGGGCACGACGAGGCCCGTCTCGCCCGCCGCGACGATCTCCGGCAGCCCGCCGACGTCGCTGGCGATCACCGCGCGGCCGCGCTCCATCGCCTCGAGGGCGACCATGCCGAAGCCCTCGCCGAACGACGGGACGACGACGATCTCCGCGCGCTCGTAGACAGGCCCCGGCAGAGCGACCCTGCCGAGGAACGTGACCCGGTCGTCGAGCTCGAGCCGCGTCACGGTGGCGCGAAGCTGCGCGTCGAGCGGACCGTCGCCCGCGACCTCGAGGGTGAGCCTCGGCACCTCGTCGCGGGCCCTACGAACGGCTTCCAGCAGGACCTCGTGCCCTTTGATCGGGATCAACCTGCCGACGATCGCGAGGCGCGGCCCCCCTGGCGGCGCCGGCGGCGGGGGGCCCGGCTCGATGCCGTAATGGACGACCTCGAAGGCGGAGGCGTCGAACCCCTCGTGCTTCGCGAGGTACCGGGCGAGTCCGGCGGAGATCGCGACGTGGACGTCGGCGAGCCGGGCGATCGTCCGGTCGGCCGTCGCGAACGTCCGTCGGTTGCGGAACGGGTTGAACCCGTGCTTCGTCGAGACGGCCAGGGGGACGCCTGCCAGGCGGGCCGCCGGCAGGCCGTGGAAGTCCGCGTGGACGAGGTGCGTGTGGACGACGTCCGGCCGCGCGCGGCGGATCGAGCGGACGAGCTTCCCGAGGACGAGCGGGTCGATCGAGGCGCGCATCCGCATCCGCTCGACGGGGACGCCGGCGCGCTCCAGGCGGTCGGCGAGCTCCGCCGCGCCGGGCTCGCCCTCGTGGAGCATCACGAGACGCACGTCATGGCCGCGTTCGCGCAGAGCGGGGAGGAGGAGCAGCAGGTGGTTCTCGGAGCCCGAGATTCCCGCGACCTTCGCGACGTGGACGAGCCCGAGTCTCACCCAGCGAGCTCGACGACGCGATCGGCCCAGACGTCGACCGAGTGCTCGCGCGTCACGGTGCCGCGCAGCGTCCGCCCGAGCGCCTGCCGGTCGGCCTCGAGCACGAAGCGCATCGCCTCCGCGAGGCTCTCCGGGTTCCCGTGCTCGAAGCGCAGGCGCTCGGGCAGGAGCGTGTCGAACGCGTGATTCGACGCGATCACCGGGAGACACGTCGCGGCCGCCTCGTAGACGACCTTGTCCGCGGCGCCCTCGCGCATGTCGTTGACGAGCGCGTCGACGTCCGCGTACAGCGACGGAACGGCATGCCGTGGCACCGGGCCGCTGATGTCGACGCGGTCGAGCAGGCCGAGATCGAGGACGAGCCGGTCGAGCGCCATCCGGTGCATTCGCTCCTCCTCGGTGAGCGACGGCCCGACGATGCGGAGCCGCACCTCCGGCACCTGCTCTGCGGCCCGCATGATCGTGACGAGCCCCTTCGCCGGCGAGGTCCGGCCGAGGGCGAGGAGCGTGACGGGCTCGCGATCCTCGGGGCGCTTCACGCAGGGCAGGTCGGAGACGTCGATCCCGTGGCCGATCGCCACGAGCTTGCGGGTCTTGATCGGGAAGGTCCGCTCGTCGACGCTCAGCACCTTCGACGACGCCCGGGTCGCGGCGGAGAGCAGCGTGCTCCGGCGCCAGTGCGTGAACCAGAGGAGCACCTTGACGCCGGTCGGCCGCGCGAGCGGCGCCGCGAGGACGGCGTAGATCGGGCACATGTGCGCGACGACGGCGCCGCCGCGCAGCTCGGAGAGCTCCGCCGGGCGCTCGGCCGGGGCCGCCGGGCGCGCTGGCGTGCGCGCGCACTCTCGAAGCGCATCCCACGCCGCGCGCGCCGGCTCGCGCTGAAGGTCCTGATCGTGGCGTTCTGGGGCAGTGCGCCCTCCGTGGCCGAGTCGGTGAGGACGACGAGCTCGTCGACGCGCTCGGCCAGCGCTCGCAGCTTCGGGACGGTCGCGCCGAGCACCGCGCTCGCGGGGTCGACCTGCTGCGTGACGACGATCAGCTTCATCGGCGCCTCGCCTCGACCGCGGCACCGACGAGCTCCACGACGCGGTCGGCGTACTCGTCCGCGGTGTAGGTCCACTCGTCGGAGCGGGTCAGCCCGCCGGCGCCGAGACGCTCGGCGAGCGCCCGGTCGGAGAGGACCCGGGCGAGCGCGTCGGCGATCGCCTGAGGCCGGTCGGCGTCGACGAGCAACCCCGTCTCCTCGTCCTGGACGACGTCGGGGATGCCGCCCGCGCGCGCTCCGACGACGGCACGACCGCGGCAGAGCGCCTCGAGCACGACCCGCGGCGTGCCCTCGGAGCGCGAGGCGAGGAGCAGCAGCCACGCGTCGTCGAGCGCGCGGACCAGCTCCGGCGTCTCGAGGCGGCGGTTCCACGTGACCCGGCCGGGCAGGTCGCGCAGGAGCGCTTCCGCTACGTCGCGGTGACGCCCGTCGCCGACGATCCGCAGCGTGGCGTCGGGGACACGCGGCGCGGCGAGCCGCCAGGCGTCGGCGATCGCGTGGACGTTCTTGTAGCGCTCGAGCACGCCGACGAACAGCGCCACTGGGCGCTCGGGCAGAGGGGTGACTGGGGGCTCGGAGAACGCGGTCAACTCGGTGTAGGTCGTGAACGTGCCCGCGGGCTCGACGCCTGCATCCTGAACGATGCTCGACGTGAAGGACGACAAGGTCCGCACGGCGTCGGCGCGGCGGATCGCGACGAGCGCGGCCCGGTCGGCCAGAGGGGCCACGACCGCACGTGCGGGCGAGCCGTACAGCCGCGACCACGTGCGCCAGTCGCCGTGGATCTCGACGACGATCGCAGCCCCGCTGCGCGCGAGCGTCCGTCCGGCAAATGCCGCGAGCGCCTCGTAGGGGCTCTGCGCGAGGATCGCGTCAGCCGGGTGCCGCCGCAGCTCCCGCGCGATCCGCACCGGGAGCGTTCCGTAGAACACGGGCCCGTCGAGGGCGGGGAGTGGCGTCCCACGCTGGAGCGAGAACGTGCCGTCGCCGGCCGACCCGTCACGGGGCGCCGCTGCGAGCACCCGGAGGTCGAGCCGCTCGCCGAGCGCTTCGAACTTCCGGGCGAGAGACTCACCGAGCGGCAGGCGGTACCGCGTCCGGCCGACCATCAGCACGCGGGGCTTCACCGGCCCGCCTCCTCGACGATCCGGACGATCCGCTCGAGCACGGCCGGCTCGGCGAGCTCGGCCACGGAGCCCGCGGCCCGGGAGGCGAGCGCCGTACGGA
>Ga0310810_10011963_pt1 | contig 10166 bp, 5 predicted proteins | sample NCmetagenome_FD_207641 | JGI IMG/M metagenome (GOLD analysis project Ga0310810, IMG submission 207641) | Soil microbial communities from experimental microcosm in Duke University, North Carolina, United States - NC | ecosystem: Engineered > Artificial ecosystem > Soil microcosm > Unclassified ...
TGGGGCAGTACGTGCCGAAGCTGGTGAGCCCGGTGACCGGCGCGCCGCAGGCGAAGGACGCGACGGCCACCAGCTATATCTTCGAGGCGACACCCGCGAACATGCAGCGCTGGAGAAGCTGGTGGCGGTTCGCCAACATCGAGCAGGCGTTCAGCTTCGTGTTGGTCACGGTGCTCACGATCACGTTGACGTCGCTGCTGGCCTACTCGACGCTCTTCGGCCAGCCCGGTCTCCCCAATGACGTCTCGTTCCTGAGACTCGAGGCGCAGCAACTCCAGCGAACCGTTGCGTCGTGGTTTGGCATATTGTTCCTGGCCGTCGGCGCCTTCTCGCTGTTCGGCACGGCCATGGGCATCATTGACTACACCAGCCGTCTCGCCGCCGACGTGCTGAAGACGACCTACAGACCCGGCGCGTCGGAAAGCCGCATGTACTTCTGGCTCGTCTGGGGCATGGTCGGACTGGGATGCACGATTCTGCTGACCGGCATCTCTCAGCCGCTCACGCTGCTCGTCATCTCCGCGTCCACGGCCGGAACGATGATGTTCTTCTATTCATTCATGCTGATCGCACTGAACCGACAGATGCTCCCGCCGGCCATTCGTATCGGTCCACTCAGAATCGCCACGCTCGTGTGGTCCACGTTGATGTTTGGCTCGCTTGCCGCGCTGACCATCTATACGCAGATCCAGACGTTGCGTCGTTGACGCGAACATGAGAGCGCTGCTGCTGTCGGATTACAAGAAGCTGTCTGTCGTCGAGATGCCGACGCCGGAGATTGGCGACGATGAGGCGCTCGTCCGCGTGCGGGCGTGCGGCATCTGCGGGAGCGACATCCACGGGTATGACGGCTCGACCGGCCGGCGGATTCCGCCGCTGGTGATGGGACACGAGGCCGCGGGGGTCGTCGAGCGAGTCGGGCGAGGTGTCACAGACTTCACGACCGGCGACCGCGTCTCGTTCGATTCGACCGTCTCCTGCGGGACGTGCGCCTTCTGCCGCCGCAAACAGATCAACCTGTGTGACAACCGCACGGTGCTTGGCGTGTCGTGCGGAGACTACCGTCGTCACGGCGCATTTGCCGAATACGTCGCCGTGCCGTCGCGCATTCTCTACAAGCTGCCAGACAGCCTGCCCTTCGAACGTGCCGCGCTCCTCGAAGCCGTATCGATCACCGTGCACGCAGTGAATCGTCATCCTCCGTTGCCCGATGACACAGCCGTGGTTGTCGGTGCGGGAATGATCGGCGTTCTGTTGATTCAGGTACTCAGAGCCAAAGGCAGCAGGAACATCGTGGCCGTGGACATCGATCCGCAGAAGCTGGCGCTCGCGCAACGGATAGGAGCGACGCACACGCTGAATCCGAACGAGAGTCACGTCCCGGCAGCCGTTCGCGACATCACGGGCGACAGAGGCGCGGACGTTTCCTTCGAGGTGGTCGGCCACTCCGACACGGTGATCACCGCGATTGGTTGCCTTCGCAAGGGCGGAACGGTCGTCCTGGTCGGCAACCTGTCGCCGAGAGTCGAGCTGCCGCTGCAGGAGGTCGTCAGCCGCGAAATATCCGTCCTCGGATCATGCGCCTCGAGCGGCGAGATTCCCGAGTGTATCGACCTGCTCGCTCGCGGCCTCGTTGACGTCGATCCCATCATCAGTCTGAAGGCATCGCTCGACGAAGGTCCGGAGCTCTTCGCCCGTCTGTACGGCGGCGACCCGACGCTGATGAAGGTGATCATTCAGCCGTGAGCGCCTTCGATCTCACGGGCAAAGTCGCCATTGTCACGGGCGCGAGCCGAGGGCTCGGGCAGACCTTCGCGCGCGCGTTGGCGCGTGCTGGTGCCGATCTCGTCATCACCAGCCGCAGACTCGAATCACTGAAGCCGTTTCAGGAGGAAGTCGAGTCGCTTGGGCGCCGCGCCGTCTCACTGGAGCTCGACGTCCGTAGCGAGATCAGCATCCGCACAATGGCGAGCGAGGCGGCGAAGGCGTATCCGCGCCTCGACATCCTGGTGAACAACGCCGGGTGCAACGTGCGGAAGAAAGCCGCCGACGTGACGTGGGACGACTGGAACCTGATACTGGATACGAACCTTCGCGGAGCATTTTTCGTCGCCCAGTCCGTCGCGGCCGTAATGATCCCGCACGGCCGGGGACGCATCATCAACATCGGCTCGCTCACTTCGGTGATGGGCGCAGCTGGACTCGGCCCGTATGGCGCGAGCCGTGGTGGCATTCGGCAGCTGACGATGAGCCTGGCCGACGACTGGGGACCTCACGGCATCACTGTCAATTGTCTCGCGCCGGGCTGGTTCAAGACCGATCAGAACAAAGTGATGTACGACGATCCCGAATGGGTCGCCGCTCTGGTCGATCGCATTCCCGTCCGAAGGCCAGGACGGCCGAGCGATCTCGAAGGGCCGATCGTGTTTCTCGCATCGGACGCAAGCGAGTACATCACGGGGCAGACGCTGCTGGTCGACGGCGGGATGTCAACTGGCGCAATTCGGGCGTTGCCGAAGACCTGACCGGGCGGGCCACTTACCGCGACGACGGCCGAAGGCCCTCGCCACTGAACACCAATACCGCGCCGCGTGCGGTGCGAGTAAAGGTTCGAAGCGTCTCTCCGCGGCGCAGCCGCAGCGGACCACCGACGAGCGAACGCACGCTCGCTCGGTCGAGCGTTCCGTTCTTCCACGACATGTCGATCTCAAACCCGCCGCGCGCCCTGAGACCCGTCACGCGGCCTGCCGGCCACGCCGTTGGCAGGGCCGGCAACAGCCGGATTTCACCGTCGTCGCACTGCACGAGCATCTGCACCATGCCCGACGCGCCGCCAAAATTGCCGTCGATCTGGAACGGTGGGTGGGCATCGAACATGTTCGGATAGGTTCGCTCGGAACTGAGCAGAAGCTTCAGGACGTCGTGGGCATGGCTGCCGTCGCCGAGACGAGCCCAGAGATTGATGCGCCACGCTGTGGCCCAGCCCGTTGCACGGTCGCCGCGGATCTCGAGTGACCGCTTCGCAGCTGCCGCAAGCTCCGGTGTCCGTCGGATGTCGATGTCGCGCCCAGGAAAGAGGCCGTAGAGGTGCGACACATGCCGATGATCGATCTCCGGCGCTTTCATGTCCCAGTCCTCGAGCCATTCCTGGAGCTGGCCGGCGCTGCCAACTCGCATCGGTGCGAGCCGCGCACGTGTGGCTGTCCACTTCGCCTGCAAAGCCTGATCGACGCCGAGTTCACGGGCAGCGGCCGTCACACTTCGGAACAGGTCGCGCAGGAGCTGCTGGTCCATGGTCGGGCCCATCACGAGCGAGGCACCGTAGGGATGTGCGTTTTCCGGCGACAACGAGGGCGAGGTGACTAGCCAGCGATGCGAGGGCTCCTCGACAAGCGTCTCGAGAAAGAACTGCGCCGAGCCCTTGAGAAGCGGATAAATCGTGCGGAGGTACGCATGGTCGCGCGTGTATTCATAGCGATCCCAGAGCGCCATGGCGAGCCACGCGCCACCGGTCGGCCAGAGCCCCCACTGTGGGCCGTCAATCGGGGCGGTCGCACGCCAGAGATCGGTGTTGTGATGCACCACCCACCCGCTGGCTCCGTACATCTGGCGCGCGGTCCGTGCGCCGGTCACCGACAAATCCTGCACGAGCGCCGTCAGCGGGTCCATCGTCTCCTCGAGATTCGCGGAGAGCGCAGGCCAGTAGTTCATCTCGGTGTTGATGTTGAGCGTGTACTTGCTGCCCCACGGTGGCGACATGCTCTCGTTCCAGATCCCCTGCAGGTTGGCCGGCTGCGAACCAGGTCTGGAGCTGGCAATCAGGAGATACCGCGCGTACTGGAAGTAGAGTGCCGCGAGGGACTCGTCACCGCCGCTGGCGTACTTCTGTATGCGCTCCTCGGTCGGTAACGCGGCAGATGGAGAGCGGCCGAGATCGAACGTGACACGGTCGAAGAGCTGCCGGTAGTCGCGGACGTGCGCGGCACGCAGCGCATCGATAGTCTTGCCGGACGCCCGGCCGAGCGATGATGCGACGCGCGCGGCCGGATCGCCGCTGACATCGTCGTACGACGTGTAGCTCGTTGCCGCCGCGATGATCAACGTGACCGCATCCGCGCCGCGGACGGCAACGGCATCGCTCGACGCTGTGCGGCGACCACCGGTCGCGTCGATGTGCACGCGGACCTCGAAGCGAAGCGCGCCCGCGATACGCCGGCCCTCCGCCGTCGTGCCGCTGCCGTCACCGTTGGTGCCTCGCATCACGAGATCGCCGTCGGTCGTCGCTTCCACAGTCGCGCGCTGCGGCGTCTGCATGCGCGCCTCGAACGAGATCCGGCCCGGTTGGCTGGCGGTGAGACGCACGACGATCACCTGGTCGGGCCCGCTCGCGAACACCTCTCGCTCGAACCTGACATCGTCGATGGTGTACGACGCGCGCGCAGTGGCCGTGGCCAGATCGAGATCGCGGCGGTAGTTCTGCACAGTCGTCACGTCTGGAAACGTCAGGAGCAGATCGCCCACCGTCTGGTACGGCATCTGCGCGAGCGGTTTCGCCATCACTTTCTCGCTGGCCAGCGTCGCCGCCGCTACGTATTCGCGAGCAGAGATGAGCCGCCTGACTTCGGGCAGCGCGTCCTTGGCGTCCGGATTGACCGGGTTGTACGGTCCGCCCGCCCACAGCGTGGCTTCGTTGAGTTGCAGCCGCTCGTTGATCACGCCGCCGAATACCATCGCGCCCAGACGGCCATTGCCGACGGGCAGGGCGCGAACCCACTCGGCGCTGGCAACCGCGGGCGCGGGCCGCGCCGCAGCGGCCGGACGATCGGCCGCAGGCTCTCGATACCACAGAGTCAATCCGCCCGCCGGTGGTGACGCCTCGCCGACGAACTGAATCGAAGCGGGTTGCAGGGACGAGGCCGGCAGATTCGCGACGAGCAGCACTCGACCCAGCAGCGCGCTCGCCACAAGCAGCACCGCGGCAACGCTCCACCGACTCGTCATCCGCTGCCCCGAGGATCCGCCACTCGTGAGACGTCGACCACGTACTCGCGCTCACGGTATTCGAACCAATCGAAGTCAGCCGGAATCGCCGTTCCGGCGAGATCCTGACACGCCATCCCGACGAACGCCCCCGTAAAGTTCGGCGACCCCGGCGCGCTGGCCTCGTCTGAGAGGATGCTGGCATCGAACGGCTGCGGCAGCCGCTGCCACGCGCCTCCGCCGATTCGATACGCAAAGTGGAGACGCTCGTAGTCCACTTCGACACGCAGCTCGATGGGCCGGCCGCCTTCGATCGCGATCGGTAGCGTGAACGCGTCGGCGACGACCTGATCGGGGAGAGCCGACATCACCCGGAGATGCTTGCCACTGTCGTCTCGTGACACGTAGAAATAGTGGAACTTGGCGCTGTTGTAGTAACACACCAGGCCAGCCATCTGCTGGAAGTGCTGCGCCTCGAACTCCACGCACGTCGATGCGCTGAAGCAATGCGCTTGCTGACGCCGCGCGACGAGCGCTTGCTCGAACAGACTCCCAATTGTCTCGCGACCGTAGAGGCGCAAGTGACCTTGGCGCGCGCGCAGGCTGAACAACCTGTCCGGCCGCGGTGACCGCAACCATTGAAAGTCGATTGGGAGCGTGTCTGTGTCGAACTCCTCCCGAACGAGCGGCGCGGAGTGTGACTGCGGCGTCAGACCTTGGGGCGCCGGCGCGTCCACCATCGGCACGCCCTCTTCGTCGATCGTCCGCAACCAACCATCCGCGCCCCATGTCATCTGTTGAATCGCTGTCTCTCGTCCCAGCGTGCAGCGACCTCGGTTGCTGAGCGGCCGTCCGCACAGGTAGACCATGTAGGTCTCTCCTGACTGGGTCTCGACCAGATCGGCGTGGCCCGCACGTTGAAGCGCGACGTCCGGACGATGACGTGCGGTCAGGATGTGCACATCGGGATGCAGCTCGTAGGGCCCCAGGAGCGTTTGCGATCGCGCCATCGTGACGGCGTGTCCCCACCCTGTACCACCCTCGGCGGTGATCAGGTAGTACCAGCCGTTACGCTTGTAGAGATGCGGCCCCTCGGTGAAGCCGAGTGGAGTGCCGGTGAAGATGTTGTGCCGCTTGCCGACAAGCCTCTGCTCCGCCGGCGAGTACTCCTGCAGCACGATGCCGGCGAAACGGTTCTGTCCCGGCCTATGGTCCCACAGCATGTTGACGAGATACTTCCGGCCGTCCTCGTCATGAAAGAGCGACGGATCGAATCCGCTGCTATTCAGGTAGACCGGGTCCGACCACTCTCCGTCGATGCGCGTGCTCGTGATGAGATAGTTGTGGAAATCCCGCAACGACGCGCCCGACACGCCAGCCGTCGTCGTGCGCCCGTACCGTTTCACGTCGGTGTACACGAGATGAAAGAGCCCGTCGGCGTGCGTCAGGCACGGTGCCCAGACGCCGCACGAGTCGGGATCGCCGCGCATGTCGAGTTGACTCGCCCGATTGAGCGGTCGCGTCAGCAGCCGCCAGTCCACGAGGTCGCGGGAATGATGGATTTGCACGCCTGGGAACCATTCGAACGTCGATGTGGCGATGTAGTAGTCGTCGCCGACACGAACGATCGACGGATCCGGATTGAATCCGCGAAGGATCGGATTGTGAATGACGCGATTAGGCAACGGCGGCCATGGTCTGTGGCGGCCGCTCACGCACGACCGTCCAGAGGATCACCGCGCCGAGCAGATCAAGCGCGGCGAGGCCGACGAAGAACGGTGTGTAACCAATGCTGGTGACGAGCGCGCCCATCAGCAGCGAGAAGATCAACACGCCCGCGTTGCCACAGGTGCCCGCCATGCCCGCAACGGTGGCGACTTCGCTGCGCCTGAACAGATCGGAAGCCATGGTGATGACCGTCACCGATAACGTCTGATGTGCGAAACCGGCCAGGCTCAGCAGCGCGACCGCCACGTAGGGATTCTCGACCGTTCCGACCAGCGCCACTCCCGTCATCATCAGCGCGCCGACGGTAAAGGCGCAGCGTCGTGCGTTGATCAGACCGATCCCGGCGTACTTCTGAAGCGTGATGCTGACAGTACCGCCGAACAGACACCCGAGATCGGCGGCGAGAAACGGGAGCCACGCGAACATCGCAATCTGTTTCAGATCGAATCCACGCACCGTCGTCAGATACAGAGGCAGCCAGAACGTCAGGGTGCCCCAGGTCGGATCGGCGAGGAACCTGGGGATGGCGATCCCCCAGAAATTCCGCTGCCGCAGAATCGTCGCGATCGACGGTCTGCCCTGTCCGGCCAGGTGCTGCTCCTGCCCCGAGAGAATGTAGTCGCGTTCGACCGGCGATAGCGCGCGGTGTTTCGACGGGGACTGGTAGAACAGCAGCCACAGCGCAACCCAGGTGAGACCGATCGCGCCGGTAAGGACAAACGCGAACTGCCAGCTGTGCATCAGAATCGCCCACGCCACCAGCGGCGCAGCCAGCATCGAACCGAGCGAGGCCCCCATGTTGAAGAATCCCCCGGCCAGTCCGCGCTCGGTCGCCGGAAACCATTCCGACGTCGCCTTCATGCCAGCCGGATTCGCGGACCCTTCTGCGAATCCCAGGAGCGCGCGAAGTCCGAACAGCGTCTGCCAGCTGCCAGCCACGCCATGCGCCATGCTGATGAAGGACCAGACGGTCGCGAAGATCGCGAACCCGAGCTTCAACCCCACGCTGTCCATCACGTAGCCGCAGATCGGCTGCAGCATGATCGCGAACTGGAAGGCGCTGAGAATCCATGAGTACTGCTGCGTGCTGATATCGAGATCTTTCAGCACGGTGGGTGCCGCGACCGCCAGTGTGCTTCGAGTGAGGTAGTTGATGATCGAGCCCACCATCAACAGGCCCATCATCCACCAGCGCAAACCTTTCATGACGCTAACTCCCAATTACCAATTTCCAACGCCCAAGCCACTCCCAACTCCCAACTCTCAATAACTTTCAATTGGGAATTGGGAATTGGGAGTGGTTGGTCGTTGGGCGTTGGTCGTTGGGACTTCAGAATGAGAACTTCACGCCCAGCTGCAGTTCGCGCATCGGCGATCTCGTCGTGTTGATCTGCCCGTACAGCGGGCTCGTCAACGCCATCACGGGGTCGCCCCACACCGGCTGGTTGAACGCGTTGAACGCTTCCAACCGGAACTGCAGCGACCGCAGTCCACCGAGCCTGAAGTTTCGGATGAGCGACAGGTCGGTGGTGAAGATGCCTGGTCCGATCACCGAGTTGCGTTCAGCGTTCCCGTAGGTGAAGGCGTCGGGACGCGCGAAGGCGGCGGTATTGAACCATTGCTGCACCGTCTGTGGCCCGTCGTTGGGATCCTGGCCGCTGACGACATTCGGACGATAGGTTTGCGAGCCGGTGTTCGGGACATCGACGCCGACCGCCGGGTCTCGCGGGAAGCCGCTCGACTTGTTGACGATGGCGCTGATCTGCCATCCACCGAAGACCGAGCCGGCCACGCCATCCTGTGCGAACGGCTTGCCTGGCCCGAACGGCAGCTCATAGAGCACTGACGTCACGAAGCGGTGCCGGACGTCGAAGATCGACAGCCCCCATTCACACTCGAAGCAATTGCTGTTCTGCGGGAACAGCGCGTCGCCGGTGAGCACGCGAATGCCGCTGCCGTTGTCCTCGGACTTCGACAGCGTGTAGCCGACGAGTAGTGAGAGCCCCTGGTTCAGCCGTCGTGTGAGTTTGGTGGCCAGCGAGTTGTACTTGGCCTCGGCGACGTTGCCGATCTCCTGGATCTTGGTGAACTCCGGATAGGGACGCCGGTCCTGGAGGCTGCCTGGCCCCGGCGTGACCTCGTTGGCATCGAACATCCGTTCGAGCCGCTTGCTCCGCGATCCGAGATAGCCGATTTCGACCGCCGTGGCCCGATCGAGCTGGCGCTGGAAGTTGAACACGTACTGCACCATGTACGGCGTCTTGCGGTCGAACTCGTTGCCAAGGACATAGTGGTTCGAGATACACACCAGCGGCGGTTGCACACCGCAGGCATTGGTGCCTGATCCGGCGAACGGCGCGGTCCAGTTCAGATTCAGGCGCAGCGGGTCAGCCGTGTCCTGACGACGGCCGGCCGCGTTGCGCGCCATGTCGAACCGAGGATTGCCGGTGTCCTGCATGTAAAAGACGCCGGCGCCGGCGCGAATCGACCAGTTGTCGCTCGGCGTCCACGCGTATCCGACGCGTGGTGCGAAGTTCAACTTATCGTCATTGATCAGACGGCCACCCAACTGGCCGCCCCGCGACGTCGCGATGTTGGGCGCGAAGCGGATCGGCGAGTCCTCGTAGAAGTCGCCCTCGCCAATGCGCACCAGCACCGGATGGCGCGACAGGTCGGTCACCGGCATACCGGTGTCGCGATACGGCAGATAGGCATTCATCAGCGTGCCGCCCTGGTCGAGCCATGGCGGAACGTACTCGTAGCGGAGTCCGAGATCGAGCGTCATGTCGTCGCGGAAACGCCACGTATCGGTGAAGTAGTACGACTGGCTCGCCGCGCGGAACTCAGTCCTGGCAAGCGCTACTGCGACTTCGGACGTTCGCATGTAGCCAAGCAGGAAATCCGCAAACGCAGCGCCGCCTGACGTCGCTGCACCAGTGGCCGATCCCGTGGCGCGGCCGTCGAAGGTGAACGCACCGCGCGCGAACTGGTTGCCGACCTGGTTGTAATGATCGAACCGGATGGCGGCGCCGACCTTGAACGAGTGCTCGCCGTGGATCCACGACAGGTTGTCGGTGAACTCGAATACCTTGTTGCGGTTGGTGTATGGACCTTCCGTGTTGTCGCCAAAACCGCTGTACCCGGAGATACCGATGGACGGGATTCCCCACGCCTCTTCCGGATTTGCCGACACGCCGGGAATATTGAGCTCTGAGACGACGTCACGGACGAACGCCAGTTCGCGTCCGAACGTGTTGAAGAAGGAGTTGAATCCGAAGCGGGCCTCATTGAGCAGGGTCGGCGACAGCGTATAGGTGTTGCCGATCATGACCTGATGCACGGTGTTGAGCAGCTTCGAGCCATTCAACATCAACGCCGGCGTCACCTCATCGTCGTGGCTCCAGCTGTATCGGCTCATCCAGTTCGACTTCGAACTCTGGACGAAGTCGATGCGCTGC
>Ga0310810_10011965_pt1 | contig 10166 bp, 7 predicted proteins | sample NCmetagenome_FD_207641 | JGI IMG/M metagenome (GOLD analysis project Ga0310810, IMG submission 207641) | Soil microbial communities from experimental microcosm in Duke University, North Carolina, United States - NC | ecosystem: Engineered > Artificial ecosystem > Soil microcosm > Unclassified ...
GGACGTCTTCGAGGGCGTCGTCGAAGGACTCGCCGGCTTCAATCATGTCGCGGATGCGCTGGAGGACGACGAAGGCGGCGTGCCCTTCGTTGAGGTGCCAGACCGCCGGCTCGGATCCCAGCGCCCTGAGCGCGCGCACGCCCCCCACGCCGAGGATGATTTCCTGCTGGATGCGCGTTTCGCGGTCGCCGCCGTACAGGCGCGCCGACATGTCGCGATCCCACGGCGCGTTCTCTTCGAGATCCGTGTCGAGCAGATAGAGCTTCACGCGGCCGAGGCGCACCCGCCAGACCTGCACCAGCACGCTGCGATTGCCGAGCGGCACCGCGACGATGCAGTTGTTGCCGTCGGCGGTGACTGCGGGCTCGATCGGCGCGTACGTCCAGTTCAGGCGTTCGTAGGACTCCTGCTGCCAGCCCTCGGGGGAGACGCTCTGGTGGAAGTAGCCCTGCGGATACATGAACCCGACGCCGACCAGGGGCAGCCCGAGGTCGCTCGATTCCTTGCAGTGATCGCCGGCGAGAACGCCGAGGCCGCCCGCGTAGATCGGCAGCGACTGATGCAGCGCGAATTCGGCGGAAAAGTACGCGATCGGACCGTCGCCGGCACCGAAGCGCTGCTGCCACCACGTGTCGCGCGCGGCGCGGGCGGCGTCGAGCGCCTCGATCGCCGCGTCGTAGATCTCGAGGTAGCGGTCGTCGTTCGAGGCCTGCTCGAGCGCCTCGGCCGAGAGATTCCGGAGCATGAGGACCGGGTTGTGGGCGGTCTGGCGCCAGAGCGTGTAGTCGATGCGGCGAAAGACTTCCCGCGCCTGCGGATTCCACGTCCACCAGAGGTCCATCGCGATCTCGGGCAGGCGGCGAAGACGGTCGGGGATTCGTGGATAGTCAGGGCTCGTCATGAACACGCACCGACCAGTTGGGCAAACCTGGCGAGATCGACGTTGCCGCCGGACACGACGGCGACGACTTTCCTGTGTCCGCGCGCGGCCATCGCCGGCGAGACGGCGGCGGCGACGGCGCACGCGGCCGCGCCTTCGGCGATGACGTGCGCGCGTTCCGCGGTGAGACGCATGGCGCGTGCCGCCTCGTCGAGCGACACGACGATCGACTCGTGGACGTACTCGCGCAGGAGCGGCCACATCGTTTCGAGCACCGACTTGCCGCCGGCGCCGTCGACAAACGACGACGTCCATTCGTCGAAACGGCTCGCTTTGTTGTTCTCGAACGATCGCCGGAGCGGCGCGGCCGTCTCCGGCTCGGCCGCGTAAACGCGGGCCTCGGGCCGCAGCGCGCGGAGCGCGACGCCGATGCCCGACAACAGGCCGCCGCCGCCGACCGGCGCCACGACGGCGTCGACGTCGGGCAGATCCTCGACGATTTCCAGCCCCGCCGTCCCGTTGCCGCTGATGAAATCGTCGTCGTCGAAGGGGTGGACGAAGTGTCCGGTCATGCGATCCGAGCGATGCTGCTCGACGGTCCGCCAGCACTCCTCGTACGTGGCCTTGACGATCGCGGCGCCCAGCCGGTCGATGGCGCGCAGCTTGGTCTCGGGGGCGGTGTCCATCACCATCACGCTGCAGCGCGCGCCCGCTTTCCGCGCGGCGAGTGCCACGCCCTGCGCGGCGTTCCCCGCGCTCACCGTCCACACGCCGCCGGCGAGCTGATCCGCGGAGAGACGGCGGATCGCGTTATAGGCCCCCCGAATCTTGAAGGACCCGATCGGCTGGAGCACTTCGAGCTTGAGGAAGATTTCCGGTCCGCCCGGCGCCAGCGCGCCGATCGGCACCAGCGGGGTTCGAGCGGCCGCGTCGTAGACGTTCCGCGCGGCGTCGCGGATCGTGTCGATAGAGATGGCTCGCAAGGAGGATCGTAGTCTACAATCTCCGAGCCCGTCCGCAAACCTGAGCCGTGGGAGCGACCATCATGTCCGAACGGATTTCGCGCCGCGAGTTCGTCGTGACGAGCGCTGCCGGGATCGCCGCCGCGGCCGCGGCCCCCGCGTTCGGAAGCGCTCCAGCGATGCAGACAAAGAAGAGCACCAAGCCCGTCGTCATTTCGTCCGCCAACGGACACCGATTCAAGAACGGCGGCACGCAGACCTGCGTGGAGAGAGCCTTCGCGATGATGACCGGCGGCAGCGACGTCCTCGACGCGCTTCTCGCCGGCGTCAACATCGTCGAGCTCGACCCGGAGGAGACCAGCGTCGGCTATGGCGGTTTGCCGAACGCCGAAGGCGTCGTGCAGCTCGACTCGTGCTGCATGCACGGACCGAAGAAGCGGGCCGGCGGCGTCGCCGCGATCGAGGGCGTGAAGACGCCGTCGCTCGTGGCGCAGAAAGTCATGGACGAGACCGACCATCATTTGCTGGTCGGAAAAGGCGCGCAGGACTTCGCGCGTCTGATGGGCATCGAGGTCGTGCCGGATCTCAATACCGATCGTTCGCGCAAGGCCTGGCTGGAATGGAAGCGCCGCAGCGATCCGCTGCACTACCTGGATCCGATCAAGCGCGAGGCGGCGCTCAAGCAGATCGCCGAAGACATGGCGGCCGACGGCTGGTTCGATCGAAACCACATCTACGGCACCATCAACTGCAATGGCGTGAACGCGAAGGGAGAGGTCTGCGGCGTGACGACGACGAGCGGGCTGGCGTTCAAGATTCCCGGACGAGTCGGCGACTCTCCGATTCTGGGCGCCGGACTCTACGTCGACAACGACGCCGGCGCGGCGGGATCCACGGGCCGCGGAGAGGCCAACCTTTATAACCTGGCGTCCTATCAAATCGTGGAGAACCTGCGGCGCGGAATGCATCCGAAGGACGCCGGCATGGATGCGCTCAAGCGCATCAAGGCGAACACGATCGAGAAGCGGCTGCTCACCGGCCATGGCGATCCGAACTTCGACATCAATTTCTACATCCTGAGCGCCAGCGGCGAGCACGCGGGCGTGGCGATGTTCGAGGGGAACCACGTGAAATACGCCGTCTGCACCGAGAGCGGCCCGCAACTGGTGCCGTGCGAGGGTCTGCTCCCGGGCACGTCGACGGCTTGACAACTCCCAACTCCCAACCCCCAACTCCCAAGGACGATGGCACGGGTCGCAATAGCGGGACTGATGGCGATCGGCCTGACGGTGGCCGCCCGAGCGGCTTCGTCCCTCGACGACATCGTGCGTCGCATGGCTGCGTACGTCGACGCGTACGGTGACAGGGCCTCCATCGTCGTCGCGACGGAGCGGTATGAGCAGTCGGCCGTGAACACCCGGCTCCATAACTCGGATCGGCGAACACTCCTCTCCGAGTTCGCGATCGTGAGAACGGCGGATCGTCGATGGGTGGGGTTCAGAGACGTGCTGGAAGTGGACGGCAGGCGCGTCGAGGATCGCGAAGATCGCCTGGCGGCGCTGCTGACGTCGGGCGGCCTGGAGGAGGCGCGCCGGATAACCGAGGAGAGCGCGCGATTCAATCTGGGATCGATGGTCCGCGACTTCAACGTCCCCTCGGCGGTGCTCTTCTTCTTCACGCCCGACAATCTCGATCGATTCAGATTCAAGGCGACGAGCGCGGCGACGGACGGCCTCCGGCAGGTCGCTTTTCAGGAGACGCACACACCGACGCTGATCCGTACGCCTCAGGGAGAGTCGATACGCTCGGCCGGCTCCCTGTGGGTGCGGCCCGAGGACGGCGCGATCGTTCGCACGCTGCTGGACTTTCATGTCAACAATCGCGGCCTGGCCGAGCTCGTTGACCTCTCGGTGAGCGTCGACGTGAAATATGCACGGGTCGAAGCGCTGGCGATGTGGCTGCCCGCCGTGATGACCGAGCGGTACGAGAGCAGGGAGGGGACCGACACGGACAGCATCACCACGCGCGCCGATTACAGCAATTACCGGACATTTCAGACGTCCGTGAGGATCAAGTGACGGGTGATATCATCGCGACCTTCATTTCAGGGCAGGCCGACGGTCTGCGTGACAGGAGACCCGCATGAGGAACTTCGTGGTCGGCGCCGCGCTGATGTGCGCCGTCGTGTCGGTGCCCGCGCAGCAGATGGTCACCGAAACCCGCGATCCGGCGCAGACGCAGGACGCGGACTTCGAGAAGTCGGTGAAGGAGTGGACGACGCAGCCGTATTACAGCAGTCCGCTCGTCGATCATCTGCCGATCGTCAAGGGGGTCCCGACGCCGAAGAGCGTCCTCGGATATCACATCGGCGCGCCGTACAAGCTGACCTACTACGCCGACATCCTGAAGTACTACCGTGCGCTCGCGGCGGCGACGCCGCGCGTGAAGATCGAGACGATCGGGAAATCCGACGAAGGCCGCGAGCTCGTGGTCGTCTGGGTTTCGTCCGACGAGAACATCAAGAACCTCCAGAAGAACCGCGACAACCTGGCGAAGATCGCGGATCCGCGTGGCCTGAGCGAGCCCGAAATCCGGCAGCTCATCGCGACGACGAAGCCGCACTATCACTTCATGGGCGGCCTGCACAGCGGAGAGACGGGTCCCTCGGAAATGCTGATGGAGCTGTGCTACAGGCTCGCGACCGAGACATCGCCGCTCATCCGGCAGATTCGCGACAACGTGATCGTTTCGATTACGCCGGTCGCCGATCCCGACGGCCGCGACCGCAACGTCGACTGGTTCTACAGCGAGCAGGAACGGTTGCCGGCGGCGGCGGTGTCGGGTACGACAACGGCGCAGGGTCCCGGGGGTGCCCCGCCGGCCGGCGGGGCGGCGCAGGCCGCTCCGGGCGGGGGACGCGGCGGCGCGCAGTTGCCGTACTGGGGCAAGTACGTGTTCCACGACAACAACCGCGACATCAACCTCTCGCAGATCGCGATGCGGGCGCTCGTCGACTGGTACTTCACCGCGCATCCGCCGATCATGCACGACCTGCACGAGGCGCAGCCGCTCCTCTACACGTATAGCGGCGGACCGCCGCAGAATCCCAATCTCGATCCGATCCTGTTCGCGGAGCTGCCGTTCTTTTCGAACTTCGAGCTGGAGCAGATGACGAAGTACGGGATGCCTGGCGTCTACACGCACGCGTTCATGGATGGCTGGTCGCCGGGCTATCTCGGCTCCGTCGCCTACAACCACAACGGCATGATGCGGATGTACGAGACGCAGTCGGGGCGGGAGAATGGACCCGGCCGCGGCCAAACCTCCGCGGCTGCGCCCGCGCCCGCGACTCCGGCAATTGCGGCTCCAACCGTGATAACGGCTCCGCTCACGACGTCGCCGCAGCCGGCGGCCGATGCCCCACAGGCGGCCAGGGGTGGCGGACGAGGCGGTCGTGCCGGCGGTGGACGTGGCGGCGGCGCGGCTCCGGGTGCCGAAGGCGCCCAGACTCCGCAAGCCGGACGCGGAGAGGGAGCGGCGTTCGGCGGCGGGCGGGCGGGCGGATCCACCGGCCGCGGCGGCGGGCAGCCGCGCGAGTGGTACCGGGGCCTTCCGATTCCGCCGGACGCGCTGACGAACTTTTCACGTCGCAACAACACGAACTACATGGAGACCGGCGTCCTGTCCGGTCTGCAGTTGACGTCCATGTTCCCGAACCTCGTGCTCGAGAACTTCTACAAGAAGACGCAGCACTCGATCGACGCCGGCAAGACCGAGGCGCCGTACGGCTACATCATCCCCGCGGGCACCAAAGACATGACCCGCGCCGTCACGCTCGTGAACATTCTCCGAGCCCAGCAGATCGAGATCGGCCAGGCGAAGGCGGAGATCAAGATCGCGGACACGGCGTATCCCGCGGGCTCGTACGTCATCAAGCGCGACCAGCCCTATGGCAAGCTCGCCAAGAACCTGCTCGAGAAGCAGAACTATCCGGATCCGAATCTGACGACATACGACGACAGCGGCTGGACGATGGGGCTGGCGATGGGGGTCGAGGTAAAGGAGATCAAGGACAAAGCGATTCTCGACGTGCCGGTGACGCCCGTGAAGGAAGCCGTCGCGAAAGGCAAAGTCGTCGGCGGCGGCAGCGCGGGTCTGGCCGTGGCGCACTACGGTTCGAACAACATGATCGCGTTCCGGTACGCGCTGAAAACCGTGCCGATGAAGATCGCCGACAAGAGCTTCAGCGCGGATGGCCTGGAGTTCCCGGCCGGCTCGTTCGTGATGGCGGCCGGCAGCGACATGGGTGCGGTGAAGGCAGCCGTCGAGAAGTTCGGCTTGACTGCGGCGTCCCTGTCCGCCATGCCGGCCGTCGGCATGCACGACGCCGATCCGCCGCGCGTCGCGATCTATTCCTCGTGGAACAATACGCAGGAGATCGGCTGGTATCGCTATACCTTCGACAGGTTCGGAATCCCGTTCGATCTCATCTTCAAGGAACGCGTCCGAAAAGGGAATCTGCGCGCGGATTACGACGTCATCGTCATGCCGACGCAGCAGGCGAACCGTCAGGCGGTATTCGCGCCGCCGGCCGCGCGGCCGGTCCCGTATCTGAAGAGCGAGAAGTACAAGTTTCTCGGGATGTACGGCGAGTCGCCCGACATCACCGGCGGAATGGGCGGCGAAGGCGTCGACGCCTTTGCGAAGTTCCTCGAATCGGGCGGCACGCTCATCTGCACCGGCGACGCGGTCCGCTTCCCGACCGAGCTCGGCTTCGCGCGCACTGTCGACGCATCGGGAAACACGACGGGCGCCTTCTACGCGCCGCGTCCGCTCATCAACGCGGAGCTCGTCAAGCCCGAACATCCTGTGTTCTATGGCTATACCGACCACATCATCGCGGTGAAGTACCTGGGGGGACCGTTGATGACGGTCGGCCAGCCCGATCAGGGAGCCGTGCTCGCCCGGTACCCGGGCGGCGATTCGAACGTGCTGAGCGGCCTGATGCGCGGCGCGGACGAAATCACGGGGCGTCCGTTCGCGATCGACGTGCCCGGCGGCTACACCGGAAAAGGGCGGGTCGTGCTGTTCTCCAACAATCCGATCTACCGCTGGCAGAACCACGCCGAGTTCAACATGGTCTTCAACGCGATCATGAACTGGAACGATCTCGGCGGTCCGGCTCCTTCGGCGAGGACCACGACGGCAGGCGGCGGCCGCTAGCGGCGCGCTAGGATCGGGGCATGGCTCCGATCCGACGCGAAATCCTCAACACCCTCCTGATCCTGGCCGGTATCCTCTCGGCGGCCATGGGGCTGAAGGGCTTTCTTTTCTCCAGCCACTTCATCGACGGCGGCGTCACGGGTATCTCGATGCTGCTGGCGATGACGACGCCGTTGCCGCTGACGGTCTGGCTGCCGGCGGTCAATCTGCCGTTCATCGTGCTCGGCTATCGCCAACTGGGCGCCGCATTCGCGGCCCGCAGCGCGGCCGCGATCGTCGGTCTTGCGCTGGCCCTCGCGATCGTGCCGTTTCCGGACGTGACGCCGGATCCGCTCTTGACGGCCGTGTTCGGCGGCGTGTTTCTCGGCGCCGGCATCGGCCTGGCGATTCGCGGCGGGGCGGTCCTCGACGGCACGGAGATCGCGGCGCTCCTGATCGGCAAGCGCAGTTCGATCGTGAAGGTCGGCGATGTCATCCTGGCATTCAACGTCGTGCTGTTCCTCGTCGCCATGTCCGTGGTCGGCGCCGAAGCGGCGCTCTATTCCATCCTCACCTACGCCGCGGCGGCGCGTACGCTCGATTTCGTCCTGCATGGCATCGAGGAGTTCACCGCGATCACGATCATGTCCCCGGCGGCAGGCGCGATCCGCGAGGATATCGTCGGGGGGATGGGACGGGGCGTGACGATCTACAGAGCGCGCGGCGGCCGGAGCGGCGAGGACCGCGACGTCCTGTACTGCGTTGTCACGCGCCTCGAAATCGGCCGCGTCATGCGGATCGTCGACACCCTCGATCCCAGTGCCTTCGTCGTCCAGCATCCGCTCGCCGACGTGCGCGGCGGAGTTCTCCGCCGCCCGGCGCATATCTAGAAGCGGTCGAGGGAGGACCGAGGACGAGGACATCGGGTGTCGGGGGTGTCGGGGTGTCGGGTGTCAGGTGTCGGACTTTGATTCTCGTCACAAACGCCGTGTCCCCGCGTTGTACCCTGTGACGGTCAACTGACATATGGAGGCTCGGTCCACCGCACCGGTCGCGGCACGGGAGCTGTTTCAGGCGCACGGCGCGGCGGTCTACCGCTTTGTGCTCGTCCTGCTGCGGCATCCTCAGGACGCCGAGGACTGCGTGCAGGAGACGTTCCTCAAGCTGCTGCGCCATCTCGACGCCGGCGGCGATGCGACGAACCTGCGCGGGTGGCTGTTCACGGTCGCAGCCCATGCGGCGCGCGACCGGCAGCGGCGGCGCTCGCGGTGGATGCCGTGGCTCCCCGCGCACGACGGACACGCGCCGGCGCCCGAGCTGCCTGACGAAGACGGCCGTCTGAAACAGGCGCGCGACGCCCTGCGGCAACTGCCCGAACGGGATCGCCTGCTGCTGGCGCTGCGCGCTCGAGGTCTGTCGTATCGCGATATCGCGGGGGCAGCGGGGATTCGTCCGGCGTCGGTCGGACGACTGCTCGCCCGCGCGGTCGATCGCTGGGGAGCGGCCACGGGCCGGCGGAAGGACGGAAACGCCTATGACGTGCTTGAACGACATCCAAATCCAGGCGCTCGTTGACGGAGAGGGGACGGCCGAAGCGCGGCAGCATGCCGCGTCGTGTCCGGCGTGCGCCGCGCGCGCGCACGAGCGTACGCAGCAGATGACCGATCTCGAAGCTGCGCTCGACGTGCCGATCGCGATGCCGCCGCGCCTCGAACAGCGCGTCGAGGAGACCTTCCGCTTCGAGGCGGACGCCACAGGATCCGAGAGAGGGGCGACGCGGCTGCGCACCGACGCGGGCGGCGTCTGGCGCGGCGCGCCTGGCCTGAGTCTTCAGGCGGAAGGACGCCGATGGGCGTACAGCGGCGTCGCCGTCGCCGCCGCGACGCTGATCGCCGTCCTCATCGTCGCGCCAATGATGAAGGGACCGACGACGGTGTCGGCGGCGGAGATTCTGGCGAAATCCGCGAGCCAGCTCGCGGCGGCGCCGGCGGCAGGCGTCGAGTTCCTCGAGTACGAACTGGTGCTCGACGGCGTGCCGCGCGAGGTCATGCCCGATCACGCAAACGGGGCGTACCGCGTGAAACAGATCATCGACCATACGGTCCAGGGGCGTTTCCGCTTCGCGAGCTACGATCCCGCAGGCCTGCTGTTGTCGTCGATCGCACAGGATCCGGCGACCGGCCGGCGCGTCATGGCGATGCGCGTCGACGATCGGATGTACCGCTTCGAGACGACACTGCCGGCGACGCTGCCGATCTCGGTCCCGGAGATCGAGCGCCTCCACATGCAGGCGTCGGTCGCGATGATGCAGGCGAGCGGCAATCAGCGGCTGCAGATCCTCGACACGCCCCGGGGCCGCCAGTACCGCATCGACGTACCGAGCGTCAGCGCCGCGACGCCCGCGGCAGTCTGGGATCTCACCGAGGGCCACGTGATCGTCGACGCCGCCGACTTTCATATCGTCGAATTCGCGGTGAAAGGCGCGTTTCTGAAACAGGCGTACAGCTTCTCGTACCGATTGCTCACGCACGACGTCGTGGATTCGGCGTCGGTGGCGCCGGACACGTTCGAGGTGCCGCTGGAGCCGGGAACGATCACGCTGCACGGCGGCGAGGGCTCGCCGGTACCGGCCGCCGATGCGTTCGTGATCGCGCTCCGGGAGCTCTCGAAGGCGAGACAGGCCCGGTGACGGGCGCTCCGGCGGCGATCCGCACCGACGGGCTCACGAAATACTACGGCCCCGTGATCGGCGTCGAAGATCTCTCCCTCGACGTCGCGGCGGGCGAAGTCTACGGCTTTCTGGGCGCCAACGGCGCGGGAAAGACGACGACGATTCGTCTGTTGGTGGATCTGCTGCGTCCGTCGCGCGGCAGGGCGCTCGTGTTGGGCGTCGACTGCCAGCGCGACAGCCTTGCCGCGCGGCGTCTCATCGGCTATCTGCCCGGCGATCTGCCGATCTATCCGGATCTGACCGCCGCCGATTACCTCGTGTACTTGTCGACGCTCGACAGCCGGCCGGTGTCACAGGCGCATCTCCGCCGCCTTTTCGATCGTTTCGACGTCAGCGAGGTCGATCGGCGGCGCCGCCTGCGTGACCAGTCGCACGGGATGAAACAGAAGAT
>Ga0310810_10011969_pt1 | contig 10164 bp, 8 predicted proteins | sample NCmetagenome_FD_207641 | JGI IMG/M metagenome (GOLD analysis project Ga0310810, IMG submission 207641) | Soil microbial communities from experimental microcosm in Duke University, North Carolina, United States - NC | ecosystem: Engineered > Artificial ecosystem > Soil microcosm > Unclassified ...
GCGAGGCGATCGTGCTCGTGCTGGTGCTGCTCGTGCTGTTCCTCGGCAACCTGCGCGCGGCGCTCGCCGTGGCGCTGATGCTGCCGCTCGCCGCGCTCGCCACCTTCATCCTCATGCGCCAGTTCGACATGTCGGCGAACCTGATGAGCCTCGGCGGCCTGGCGATCGCCATCGGCATGCTGGTCGACGCCGGCGTGGTGGTGGTCGAGAACGTGGTCACGCACCTCGCCCAGGAAGCCCGGCGCGGGCTGCCTCGGCTGAACATCATCTACCGCGCGGTGCGCGAGGTGACGCTGCCGGTCGCGGCCGGCGTGGCGATCATCGTCATCATCTTCCTGCCGCTGCTCACCCTGCAGGGACTGGAGGGCAAGCTGTTCATCCCGGTGGCGCTGGCGATCGTGTTCGCGCTCTCCGCGTCGCTCGTCCTGTCGCTGACCGTGGTTCCGGTGCTCGCTTCGTTCCTGCTCAGCGAAGGCGAGCACGGCGAGCCCTGGCTGGTGCGCCAGGCCGTGCGCGCCTACGTACCGGCGCTGCGCTGGTCGCTCGCGCACGCGCGCATCGTCGTCGCGTGCGCGCTGGTGGCGCTGGCGGGCGCCGCGGCCGCCTACCTCGCGATCGGCAAGACCTTCATGCCGACCCTCGACGAAGGCGACCTGATCATCGGCCTGGAGAAGCTGCCCTCGATCAGCATCGACGCGAGCGCCGACACGGACCTGGCGCTGCAGCGGGCGATCCTCGCTTCCGTGCCGGAGGTGACGCGCATCGTCGCGCGCATGGGCTCCGACGAGCTCGGCCTCGACCCGATGGGGCTCAACCAGAGCGACACGTTCCTGGTGCTCAAGCCCAAGGACGAATGGCGCCGCCCGGACAAGGACTGGCTGACCGACGAGCTGCGCGCGGTGCTGGCGCGCTTTCCCGGCGTCGCCTACAGCTTCACGCAGCCGATCGAGATGCGGGTCTCGGAGATGCTCTCGGGCGTACGCGGCGACGTAGCGATCAAGATCTTCGGGCCGGACCTGGCGACGCTGAACGGGATCGCCGGCAAGTACGTAGAAGCGCTGAAGGCGCTGCGCGGCGCGCAGGACGTGTTCACGGTGAAGAACGAGGGCGTGCAGTACCTCTCGGTGTCGGTCGACCGGCTGGCCACCGGACGGCTCGGCCTGTCGGTCGACGAGGTCGAGGACGCGCTGCGCGCGCACGTCGAGGGCCAGGTCGTGGGCACGGTGCTCGAGCCCGGCCGGCGCACCGCGCTGCTGCTGCGCGGCCAGGACCGGGTGCGCGACGCGGCCTCGGTGCTGCAGGGCGTGACCCTCGCCCTTCCCTCGTCGGTCGCCGGCCAGGGCGTGCCGCTCGCGGAAGTCGCGCGCATCGCCCGGGTCGAAGGGCCGGTGAAGATCGACCACGAGAACGCCGCGCGCATGGTGGTGGTGCAGGCGAACGTGCGCGAGCGCGACCTCGTGGGCTTCGTCGACGAAGCGAGGCAGGCGGTGGCCGCAAAGGCGGCGCTGCCGGCCGGCTACCGGGCCGTGTGGGGCGGCCAGTTCGAGAACCAGCAGCGCGCGGCGGCCCGGCTGGGCCTCGTCGTGCCCGTGGCGCTGGCGCTCATTTTCCTGCTGCTCTTCGCCACGTTCCGCTCGCTGCGCCAGGCGATCCTCGTGTTCGCCAACGTGCCTTTCGCGATGATCGGCGGCGTGTTCGCGCTGCTCCTCACGGGGCAATACCTCTCCGTGCCGGCGTCGGTGGGCTTCATCGCGCTGATCGGCATCGCCGTGCTGAACGGCCTGGTCATGGTGAGCTACTTCAACCAGCTGCACGATCTGGGCATGCCGATCGACGCCGTGGTGGAGGAGGGAGCGAAGCGGCGCCTGCGGCCGGTGCTGATGACCGCGAGCATCGCCGCCTTCGGCCTCGTGCCGCTCGTGGCCGCGACCGGCCCGGGGTCGGAGATCCAGCGGCCGCTCGCCATCGTGGTGATCGGGGGGCTCGTCAGCGCGACTCTGCTGACGCTCGTGCTGCTGCCGCTGCTCTATCGCCGCTTCGGGGTGTCATGACGGAAAAGGCGGATTGCCTGCTGACGATCGTCTTCCCGCCGAGCCTCGAGGAGGCGGTCATCGGCCTGCTGCTCGAGCACCCGCAGTGGGCGGCGCGCTTCATCTGCTTCCGCGGCGACGGGCACGGCCAGGCGATGCCGCTCTCCGCGAGCGCCGAGCTGGTCCGCGGGCGCACCCCGCGCCTCATCGTGCAGATGATCGTGGCGCGCAACGAGGTGCGGGCGCTCCTCGCCGAGCTGCACCGCGCCGTCGCAAGCCCGGAGCTCGCGTACTGGCTGGTCGAGCTCGCCGAGTGGGGCCGGCTGGCATGAAGGGCGTGCTGCTCCTGCTCGCGCTCGTTGCCGCGCCGGCCGGCGCCGCCGACGAGCTGCCGCCGCCGGACGCCGTGCGCGCGGCGCTGGAGAGCCATCCCTCGGTGCTCGCCGCGCGCGCCGGCGTGCAGCAGCGGGAAGCGGCGAGCCGCGCCCTCGCCGCGGGCACCTACGAGCTGAACCTGCGCCTCTCCGCCGACCGGCGGCGGGAGGAGACGCTCGGGCAGAACCTGCCGGAATACGGCGTGGGCGTCGAGCGAGCGTTCCGCGCCGGCCGCAAGGCCGAGCTCGATGCCGAGCTCGGCCGGCAGGGCGTGAGCGAGGCGAAGCTCGCCGTCGGCGACGCGATGCACGAGGCCTCGCGCGAGCTCCTGCGCGCCTGGTTCGAATGGCTGCGCGCCGCCGTGCAGGGCCGCGACTGGGAGGCGCAGGCGCAGCTTCTCGAGCAGCAGCGCCGGGCCGTCGAGCGGCGCGTGAGCCGCGGCGACGCTCCCCGCCAGGAGAGCCTCCTCGCCGACTCGGCGCTCGAGCAGGCGAGCTCGCAGGCGCTGCTCGCCGAGGCGCGGGCGGGCGCCGCGGCGATCCAGCTCGCCACCAGCTTTCCCGGCATCGCGATCCCGGCCGCGGCGCCCGCGGTCGAGCTGCGGCCGCTGCAGGGCGACGCGCCGAGCTGGCGCGATCGGATTGTCCAGCACAACCACGAGCTGGCGGTCGCGCGCGCCGAGGCGAAGCGCCTGCAGACCGCCGCCGCGCGCGCCGACGCCAATCGCACGCCCGATCCGACCCTCGGGGTGCGCCTCAGCTCCGAGCGCGACGGCGCCGAGCGCGTGCTTGGCTTTTCGGTCGCCATTCCCTTTCCCGGCGAGGCGCGCCGCGCGAACGCCGAAGGCGCGCGGGCCGAGACCGCGGCGGCCGTGCAGCGCGAGGCGAGCGTGCTGAGGCGCCTCGAGGCGCAGACCGCGTCGCTCTACACCATCGCCAGCCGCTCCTACGAGGCGGCGCGCCGGGCCGAGAGCGCGGCGGCCGGGCTGCAGCGCAACGCCGAGCTCGCCGGGCGGGCCTACGCGCTGGGCGAAGCGAGCCTCGCCGACGTGATCGCCGCGCGGCGCATCGCCGTCGAGGCGCGGCTCGCCGCCAGCCTGGCCGCGCTCGATGCCGCCGAGGCGCGCTATCGCCTGATGCTCGACGCGCACGAGCTCTGGCCGATCGACGCGGACTGACCGGCCCTAGTTGAACTTGAGCCCGGCGGCCTTGACGATCTGCCGGTTGCTCTCGATCTCCTTGGCGATCAGCGCGTCGAACGCGGCGGGCTCGAGCGGCATCGGCTCGATGCCCTGCGGCTTGAACTTCTCGACCACCGCGGCGAGCTTGAGCGCCTTCATCGTCTCCCCGTGCAGCCGCTCGACGATGGCGCGCGGCGTCTTCGCCGGGACCAGCATGCCGTTCCAGAAGGTGTAGTCGCTGTTCGGATAGCCGGCCTCGGTCGTGGTCGGCACGTCGGGCAGCGCGCTCGAGCGCGAGAGCGTGCTCACGGCGAGCGGAATCAGCCGCCCGGAGCGGATGAACGGCATGCCCGACGAGATGCCGATGCTCATGAAGTCGACCTGGCCGCTCGCCACCTGGGTGAGCGCTTCCGGCCCGCCCTTGAACGGCACGTGCAGCGCGTTGAAGCCCGCGGCGATCTTCAGCCGCTCGACCGCCCAGTGCGTCGCGCTGCCGACGCCCGCCGAGGCGAAGGTCATCGAGCCCTTCTTCGCCGCCTCGACCAGCTCCTTCAGCGTCCGGATGCCCTTGGCCGGCGAGATCACGGTCACGTTCGGCACCGTGCCGAAGATCGCCACGCCGGCGAGGTCATGGCCGGCGTCGTAGGCGAGATGCGGATAGACGGCCGGCGCCGCGGAATGCGCGGAGGCATGGATGAGCAGCGTGTAGCCGTCGGGCTCGCTCTTCGCCACCGCGGCGGTGCCGATGCTGCCGCCCGCGCCGCCGCGGTTCTCGACCACGATCGGCTGGCCGAGCGCCTGCGAGAGCGGCTCGAGGACGATGCGGCCGATGATGTCGATGGTCGAGCCGGGGCCGAACGGCACGATGGCGCGGATCGGCCTGGCGGGCCACGGCTGGGCAAGCGCCGGCAAGGCGGAGGCGGCGAGCGCCGCCCCGGTCATGGAAAGGAAATGGCGCCGGGTCGTCATTTTCGTTTCTCCTGTCTGCGGCGAACCGATTCGAAAAGGCAGATGCCGGCGGAGACGGAAACGTTGAGGCTCTCCACCTCGCCGCCCATCGGGATGCGCACCAGCATATCGCACGACTCGCGGGTCAGGCGCCGCATGCCCTCGCCCTCGGCGCCGAGCACCCAGGCGATCGAGCCGGGCAGGTCCGACTCGTAGAGGGTCTTCTCGGCGCGCTCGTCCGCGCCGACCACCCAGACGTTGCGCTCCTTGAGCTCGGCGAGCGTGCGCGCGAGGTTGGTGACCATCAGGTAGGGCGTCGCCTCGGCGGCGCCGCTCGCGACCTTCGAGACCGCGGGCGTGATGCCGGCCGAGCGGTCCTTGGGCGCGACCACGGCATGCGCGCCGGCCGCGTTCGCGACGCGCAGGCAGGCGCCGAGGTTGTGCGGATCGGTCACGCCGTCCAGCACGAGCAGCAGCGGGTTCTCGACCTTCTCCAGCAGCTCGTCGACGGTTTGCGCGGCGGACTTCACCTCCACCCGCGCCACCACGCCCTGGTGCCGCCCGCCGCCGTAGAAGCCGTCGAGGCGCTTGGTCGGCACGCGGTGCAGCGGCACGTCGGCGCGGGCGGCGGCGAGCGCGAGGTCGCGGCCGCGCGCGTCGTTGCGCGTCTCGTCGAGGAAGATCTCCACCACCGACTTCGGGTCGGCGCGCAGGCGCGCGAGCACGGCGTGGAAGCCGAAGACGACCCTAGGTTCTCGCTCGCGACTCATCGGGCGCAGGAACCAGGTCGATTTTCCGTTGGTCGACGTCGACGCGCACCAGCTTCACCTGCATGCGGTCGGCGAGCCGGAAGCGCTTCTTCGTGCGCTCGCCGAACAGCATGTGGCGCGCACCGTCGTACTGGAAGTAGTCGCGCCCGAGCTCGGAGATGTGCACCAGGCCGTCGACGAAGTAGTCGTCGAGCGTGACGAACAGGCCGAAGGGCACGACGCCGGTGATGGTGCCGGAGAACACGCCGCCCACGTGGTCGCGCATGTAGACGCATTTCAGCCAGCTCTCGACGTCGCGGCTCGCGTCGTCGGCGCGCCGCTCGGTCTCCGAGCAGTGCCGGCCGAGGTCCTGCCAGTCCACGCCGCTGTATTTGCGATTTTTCAGGAGCGCCTTGATGGCGCGGTGCACCAGCAGATCCGGATAGCGGCGGATCGGCGAGGTGAAATGCACGTACGCCTCGAAGGCGAGGCCGAAGTGGCCGACGTTCTCGGGCGTGTACACCGCGCGCATGAGCGAGCGCAGCAGGATGGTCTGCAGGAGGTTGAAGTCCGGCCGGCCGCGGATCTTCTCCAGGAGCTGCGCGTAGTCCTTCGGCCTGGGCACCGCGCCGCCCGGCAGCTGCAGGCCGATCTCGGCGAGGAAGTCGCGCAGCGCCGCCACCTTCTCCTCCGAGGGCACCTCGTGCACGCGATAGAGCACCGGCTGCTCGCGCTCGGCGATGAAGTTGCCGGCGCAGACGTTCGCCGCGAGCATGCATTCCTCGATCAGGCGGTGCGCGTCGTTGCGCGCCTCGGGCACGATCTTCTCGATGCGGCCGCGGCCGTCGAACACCATGCGCGTCTCGACCGTCTCGAAATCGATCGCGCCGCGCCGGGTGCGCTGCTTGAACAGCACCTGGAACACTTCGTACAGCCGGGCGATGGGCTCGGGAGGGTTGCCGCCGGAGATGTCGGCCCACACCTTGGTGTAGGTGAGCCGGGCATGCGAGCGGATCACCGCCGGATAGAACTGATAGTCCGCCACCTGTCCGTGCGGGCTGATCGCCATCTCGCACACCATGGCGAGGCGGTCCACGTCCGGGTTGAGCGAGCACAGCCCGTTCGAGAGCTTCTCCGGCAGCATCGGGATCACGCGCCGCGGGAAGTAGACCGACGTGCCTCTGTCGCGCGCGTCGAGATCCAGCGCCTCGCCGTGGCGCACGTAGTGGCTCACGTCGGCGATCGCCACCCACAGGCGGAATCCTTTCCCTTCGCGCCGGCAGAACACCGCGTCGTCGAAGTCCTTCGCCGTCTCGCCGTCGATGGTGACGAACTCGAGCTCGCGCAGGTCGCGGCGCCCCTGCCGATCCTCCTCGCGCACCTCCTCGGGCAACGCGCGCGCCACCGCCATCGCATTTTTCGAGAAGTCATGCGGCAGGTCGAACTTGCGCACCGCGATCTCGATCTCCATGCCCGGATCGCCGTGCTGGCCGAGGATCTCGACCACGCGGCCGAGCGGCTGCGCGTGCGCGGCGGGCGGCGCGACCAGCTCGACGGTCACCACCTGGCCGGCGCGCGCCTTGCCGGCCTCGCCGGGCGGCACGAGGATGTCGTGCGCGATACGGCGGTCTTCCGGCACGAGCAGCAGCACGCCGTGCTCGGCGTGCAGGCGGCCGACGATGCGGCGCTTCGCGCGCTCGAGCACCTCGACCAGCGCGCCGGCCGGGCGGCCGCGGTGGTCCTTGCCCGAGACGCGCACCGAGGCGCGGTCGCCGTGCATCAGCCCGCGCATCTCGTGCGGCGGCAGGAAGATGCCCGGCCCGCCCTCGTCCGGCACGAGGAAGCCGTGCCCGTCGGGGTGCCCCTCGACGCGCCCGGCGACCAGCGCGATGCGCCGCGCGACGAGCAGCGCGCCGGCGCGGTTCTGCACCACGTCGCCCGCGCGCTCGAGCGCCGCGAGGCCCTCGGCGAACGCGCGGCGCTCGCGGTTGCCGTTCGCGAGCCGCCCGGCGAGCTCCTTCGCGCTCAGCGGCTCGCCGGCTCGCTCGAGCTCGCGCAGGATCTGCGCGGCATAGTCATTCGTCTCGGGCGCGTCACGGTCGGTGCGGGCGCGCCGGCGCAGGGCGGTACGGGTCGGTTTCTTGGGCACTGGGACCGAGATTTTCCGCTAAAATCGCGCCCTCCCCTGCCGAGGTGGCGGAATTGGTAGACGCACTAGGTTCAGGTCCTAGCGGTGGCAACACTGTGGGGGTTCGAGTCCCTTCCTCGGCACCAACCCGATACGAAAAGCTTCCTGCGCGGTCGGGCTAGCCGACGAGGTGCGCGAGGCTGTATAGGCGGCTCTGCACCAGCTCGAGCGCCTCGTGGATGCGCTGCCGGAGATAGTCGGCGCCGGGGATCGAGCCGCGCGGGCGCGGCTCGCGCGCGCAGAAGAGCTCGGCGGCGCACTCCTCGACGAGCAGGACCTTGCGGCGGAGATATTCGTCCTCCACCGACGAGGAAAGCTCGCGGCAGAGCGCCAGCGCGCGGCGCAGGCGCCGCGGATCGATGCCGCCCGCGTGCTCGTCGATCACGCGCTGCAGCGCCGCCTGCTGGCGGCGCGCCTGGTCGAGGTCCGGATAGCCCATGAAGTAGTCCTCTCTGCGTCGCATTGTGCGTCGTAGCGGCGCGCTTCTCTGTCGCGGCGGGCCGGTTCACGTTGTCGGACGCGCACTACAGGCGCCGCTCGGACGCCCTGTCGGACTATGACGCCGGGTTAAGACAGTGCCGTGCGGGCGATGAAAATTCCCGCATGACGTGCCGCCTGGGGATGGTCGTGCTTCTTGCCCTGATCGCCGGCTGCTCGTCGCTGCTCCCCCAGTCGAAGGAGACCACCGCCAGTCCCTGGCAGACCTTCCAGGACGCGCAGAGCGCCTTCGACAAGATCATCCCGGGCACCACGACCATCGCCGACCTGCGGCACATGAAGCTCGACCCGGCCAGCAACCCGAACATCGCGATCCTCAATTACGCCGACGTGATGCGCAAGTTCATGCTCAGCCCGTCGGTGACGATCAGCGACCTCGACGACGGCGTGCGTATGTGCGTGACGGCGAAGATCAACTGCCGCGGCTTCGAGGTCAACCAGACTTCGGTGCAGAAGAGCCGCAACGGCAACGTGGTGCTCGACGTGCTCGGCTTCTACCGCGAGACGCACACCGCGGGCTGGCGCTTCAACGGCCTGATCCTGCTCAAGGACGAGGTCGTGATCTACAAGCTGACGAGCGGCCAGCCGGCGATCCGCCAGACCGAGGAGAACCAGAACCCGCTCGGGCCGGTGCAGGTCCTTGGCAGCCACTTCACCGGCATCACGTTCTAATTCGGGGTCAGAGTAACAATTCCGGCGGTGCGCAGCTGAAGGAATTGTTACTCTGACCCCGAATTCCAGCCCCCGCCCAAGGCCTTCATCAGGTCGACGCTGAAGGCGAGCCGCGACTGGCGGTTGCGCACGAAGGCGAGCTCGGCGTCGTTCGCGGTGCGCTGCGCATCGAGGACTTCCAGGTAAGGCGAGTAGCCGGCGCGGTAGCGCTCGCTGGAGAGCTCGAGCGCGTTGCGCGCCGCGTCGAGCCGCGCCTGCAGCTCGGCCTCGCTCGCCGCCGACTGCTCGACGTTGACCAGCGCATCGGACACTTCGCGGAAGCCGGTCTCGATGGCCTTCTGGTAGCCGGCGAGCGCCTGGTCGCGCCGCGCCGCCGCCTGGTCGACGCGCGCGCCGCGCCGCCCGGCATCGAAGATCGGCGCCGAGACGCCGGTGCCGAGCGTCCAGATGCGCCCCGGCAGGGTGAAGAGGTTCGAGAACTCGGCGCTCTGCGCGCCGAACGCCGCGGTGAGGGAAAGGGTCGGGAAGAGCGCCGCCCGCGCCACGCCGATCTGCGCGTTCGCCGCGACCAGCGCCTGCTCGGCCTGGCGGATGTCGGGGCGCCGCTCGAGGAGCCGCGAGGGCAGCCCGGCGGGCGGCACCGGCGCGAGCGGCAGCTTGAAGAGCTCGCCCGGCGGCACGGCGAGCTCGAGCCGGCCGGTGAGGCTCGCGAGCTGGTGCTCGACCACGGCGCGGCTGCGCATCGCCTCGCGCCGCTGCACGAGCGCGTCGGAGAGCGCACCCTGCGCCTGGTAGACGTCGAGCTCGGACGCGAGCCCGGCGTCGAGGCGCGCCTTGGCGATCTCGAGCGAGTCCTGGCGCACCTTGATCGAGCTGTCGAGCACGGCGATCTGCGAGTCGAGCGAGCGCAGCGCGAAGTACGCCTGCGCGACCGCGCCGGCCAGCGTCAGCTCGATCGTATCCCTGGCGAAAACCGAAGCGAGCAGCCCCGCCTGCGCGGCCTCGCCGGCGCGCGCGTAGCGGCCCCAGAAGTCGAACTCGAAGTTGGTCGAGGCGAGGATCTGGTGGTTGGCGCGCGTCACCGGGAAGGTCGGCGGCACCGGCGGCGAGGCCACCGTGCTCACGCGATTGCGCGTGTAAGTGTAGCCCGCGCCCACGTCGGGGAAGAACGCGGCGCGCGCCTCGCGCAGCGCGCCTTCGGCTTCCTGCACCCGAGCCGCGGCCACCCGCAGGTCGCTGTTGTTCTCGCGCGCGCTTTCGACCAGGGCGTCGAGCGTCGCGTCGCCGTAGAGCTTCCACCAGTCCGCCGGCAGCGCCCCGGTCGCCGACGGCGCGCCGGCGGGATATTGCGCCGGCACTGCCAGCTCCGGCCGGTGGTAGTCCGGCCCGACGGTGACGCAGCCGGCAAGCGCCAGCGCCGCGAGGACCGCGAGCGTCCTCATTCGGCGGCCTGCGGCACGGCGCCGGGCGCCGGGTGCGCCGGCTTGCGCCGGCGCGCTACGACCACGAAGAAGAGCGGCACGA
>Ga0310810_10011970_pt1 | contig 10164 bp, 7 predicted proteins | sample NCmetagenome_FD_207641 | JGI IMG/M metagenome (GOLD analysis project Ga0310810, IMG submission 207641) | Soil microbial communities from experimental microcosm in Duke University, North Carolina, United States - NC | ecosystem: Engineered > Artificial ecosystem > Soil microcosm > Unclassified ...
GCTCCCGCACCAGCTTCCGCACCCGCCGGGCGTCCACGCGCAGCACAGTATCGTGAATGAGCGGGGCGCCCGACGCCCGCACAGGCGACGGCTCGGGGGCCGCGTCCATCCATACAGAGTCGTCAGCCGCCGCGAGCGCGAGGTCGAGCAGTCTGACCCACGGCCGCCACGCCGGGTCGAGCTCGGCCCCTACTTGGGACTGGGAAAATCGCCCGTGAGGCCGGACGCTGGTCGGGGTCCCGTGCATCGCTCGTCGGGTAAGAGACAGGGAGTCTTGAAATACATGCGTGATCCGGCGTGCATTTGCACGACGGGATCGCGATTTCTCACATCAGCGCCGGCCCCGCCACCTCGTGTGCGTGCGGCTTCGGGACTTCGGCACGCGGTCGCGGCGACTGCGGCCAGCGCGATGCTCACCGCGCAAATGCGAGCGCGTGCCGCGACGCCGTCAGTGGTCATGGCCTCGTCACCCGGGTGCCCACGACGCGCACCTGCTCCGACGGGAAGATCGTCGTGATCCGCAGCATGAAGCCGCCTAACAACACGAGCGCGGCGGCAGTTCCCGCCGTGAGTGGTCGGCCACGAAAATGCGCCACTCGGCCAAAACCGATCAGCATTGGTGCGAGGATCCCACCGAGTACGACCAGTACGAGCACCGCGCCCCACGCATTCAGGAACGCCCGTCCGGCGGAGCCGAGTGAGATGACGAAGACGATGAGCACGATGAGCTCGAGCGCGAGGATGTACTTGTCGAACCGTTCGAGTTCCCGCACCGACGTCCCGTCGCTCAGCCGGCGCCGGCGAGCGACCAGGATCAGCACCGCGGCGGCGCACGATGCGGCCGAGAGCAGGTAGAGCACCCCGAGCCAGCTCGAGTCCGCCCAGACTGGCCGGTTGGTGACCGAGAGCAGGACGCCCGTGTAGCCGGCGAGGAAGAAGCCACCGAGGCCCCCAATGACGTCAATGACGATGGACCACGGTCCTCGCATGAACGCCGACGCGAGACGCCAGGGAACCTTCCCGTCCTCGTAGAGCGCGCCTAACGTCGCCAGAAACGTCGCGACCCCGAATATCAGCAACCCCCACACGCCTACCGACATCGGCGCCCAGTACTTGAACATCGGCCGGCCCGTCTTGTTCTGGATCATCATGTGCCAGAACCGGTCGGGACGGCCCAGGTCGACGATGAGCAGGATGCCGCTGATCGCAACACCGATCATTGCGACGTAGTAGCCGATCCTCACGATCGCGCGATCACCCGGGCGTCCGAACAATTGCAGCAGCGCGGCGAGGAAGAAGCACCCGCCGGCGATGCCACCGATGAAGAAGTAGAGCGCTATCAGCCAGCGCCAATGCGGCGGCTCGGTAAAGAAGGTATCAGGCATGCTGCCGGGAGCTGGGACCAGGGAACGGAAAACCGAGTACGCGCGTCACGGCTTCTGCTCGCTGTTGGGGTCCGAGCGCTCCGCCTCGGCGACGTCGCGCATGCGGTTGTGGCGCAGCGTCACGAGACCCACTGCGCCGACGACGGCTGCGCCGGCGGCGGAGAGCGCCGCGCTCGACGCGAGGTTGCGCGATGGCAGCTCGGGTTCCGCGGGCAGGCCATAGACCTCGGGCTCGTCCGTGAGCAGGAAGAATGCGTTCAGGCCGCCTAACGGGCCGTTGGGATCTGCACCATACAACCGTGCGCGGGATTCACCCGCCGCCTTGAGCTGTTCCACCCGCCCGGCGGCACGCTTGCGCAGCTCCTCGATGGGACCGAACTGAATCGAATCGGTCGGACATGCCTTCGAGCACGCGGGTTCGAGGCCCACACTCATGCGATCGTAGCACAGTGTGCACTTCTGCGCGGTGCCCGAGACCTCGTTGATGTCGATGACACCGAACGGGCACGCGCCGATGCACGAGCGGCAGCCGTTGCACACGTCGGACTGGATGACGACGGTATCGAACTCGGTGCGAATGATCGCGCCGGTGGGGCATACCTCGAGACAGCCAGCTTGCACGCAGTGCTTGCAGACGTCCGAGAGCATGAGCCAGCGGCCCTCGTAGGGCTTGTCGAACTGCTCGACGAACTTCACGTGTCGCCACGTGTTGCCGCTCAGGCGGAGCGTGTTGTCGTAGCTCTGCCCGCTCAGCTCCGCGGTCCCGCCACCGCGCGCCGGCAGCTGATTCCAACTCTTGCACGCGACCTCACACGCCTTGCATCCGATGCAGACGGTAGTATCGGTAAAGAAGCCCATCGGTTCAGGCATGGTTCCTCTCCTCTGGACTACGGGCACCTAACGGCGCGAACACCCTAACGGCGCGAACCGCCGCCGACGGCTGCACGCTGCGGCTGCTCGCTGCACGCTGCTGCTATTACTGGCCTGTCGATTCCCGATTCCCGATTCCCGATTCCCCAGTCATGCTTTTTCCACGCTGCACACGAACGCCTTGCCTTCATGGATCGACACGTTAGGGTCGCCCACCCACGACGTCATGTCGTTCACCACGTCGCCCGTGCTCAATCCCTCCCAGCCCCAGTGCCACGGCATGCCGACGTGATGCACGCGCTTCCCACCGATGTTCATCACTCCGATGCGATTCGTCACCAGCGCCTTCGCGTGGATCGTCGCCCGCGGCGTCGAGATGCGCACCATATCGAGATTGGCGATTCCCTTCTCGTCCGCCAGCGCGCGGCCCAGCTCGATGAACAGCTCCGGCTGCAGCTCGTTGAGCCACGGCAGCCAGCGACTCATCGCGCCCGCGAGGTAGTGCTCCGTGAGACGATAGGTCGTGATCACGTGCGGATAGCGCGCGTCACCGACCTTCGCGAGCTGGTTGTACTGCTTGTCGCGCGCCCAGTACTTGAACACCGGGCTCACCTGCTGCTTCGGGTATAGCTGGTTCTGCACCGGCGACTCCGCCGGCTCGTAGTGTGTCGGGAGCGGACCATCCACGAGGCCGGTCGGTACGAACAGCCAGCCCTTTCCGTCCGCTTTCATGATGAACGGGTCCGTGCCCGCGAGCGCGTCGAGGCCGACGCCACCGGGCTTCGGCTTGGCGTTAGGCGCTTTCGTCGGCGCGAAGTCGGGGACGTCGTAGCCCATCCACTTGCCGTTCGGCGTCGGCGCCCCCGTCTGGGCGTTCGGCGCGTTCTTCGCCGTCGGATCCCACCAGATCCAGCGCTTGCGCTCACTCCACGGGTTGCCCGCGAGATCCGCCGAGGCACGGTTGTACAACACGCGTCGGTTCGCCGGCCACGCGAAACCCCATCGCAGATGCGCGCCCGGGGCACCAGGAGGATCAGGCTCCCGCTGCGCCGTGAGGTTGCGACCGAACGCGGGGAAGCAGCCGCAGTAGATCCACGACGCGCACGTCGTCGAGCCATCATCCTTGAGCTCACCGAAGCCAGCGAGCTGACGGTTCGGGTCGTCCGTGTAGAAGCCGTTGATCTCCTTCAGAATTTCGAGCTCGTCGGCGTCCCCGGCATTCGACTGTTCGCTGCGGCCCTTGGCCGGATCGTGGTCGTAATTCCAGAACAGATTCTTCCACCCCTGATCGCGCGGCAATGCGCTGTTCGCGTACGCCGTCTTCAGACGCTTGCCGAGCTGGTAGTAGAACCACGTGTCGGTGCGGCAGTCACCCGGGGGTTCGACCGCCTTGTGATGCCACTGCAGCATCCGCTGCGTATTCGTGAAGCTCCCGTCGTACTCGGCGACCTGGGTCGACGGGAAGTAGAAGATCTCGGTCTTGATGTCCTCGACCTTCACGTCGCCGTTCTTGATCTCGGGCGCCGAGTGCCATTGCGTCGCGGTCTCGGTGAGCCAGTTGTCCTTCACCACGAGCCACTCGAGCTTCCGCATCGCGCGACGCTGCGCCGAGCCGTTCAGCGACGTGGCTGGATTTTGCCCGATGCAGATCATCCCCTTCACCTTGCCCTCGTCCATGGCCGCCATCGTGGCCAGGTGCGAGTGGTCGCCGAGGATCTTCGGATGCCAGTCGTATCCGAAGTCATTCTCGGGCGTTGCGGCCGCGCCGTACATCGACTTGAGATACGACACGAAGAACTTCGGCATGTTCGCCCAGTAGCTCGTCGGAAGCGTCTCCGCCGTCAGGTAGTCTCGGAGCGTATCGTGCTTCTTGAGCGCGGTTGGCGCCGGCATGTAGCCATGGATGCTGTGATACAGCGTCGGCACGTCGGTCGAGCCCTGGATGGCTGCGTGACCGCGCAGCGCCATGATGCCGCCACCCGGCCGGCCGAAGTTGCCTAACAACAGCTGCAGCAGCGCAGCGCACCCGATGATCTGGACGCCGGACGTGTGCTGCGTCCACGCGACCGCGTAGGCGAACGCGGACGTGCGATCGCGCCCCGAGTTCGCGAGGAGCATGTCGGCAACCTGGACGAACTTCTGGCGCGGGCACCCCGTGACCTGCTCGACCAACTCCGGCGTGTAGCGCGAGTAGTGGCGCTTCACGATCTGGAAGACGCTGAACGGATCCTGGAGCGTCGGGTCTGTGCGCGGCGCCGGCTTGAGCAGTGATTGCACGAGCTTGTCGAACGGCGGACCGACGCGCGCGGTACCCTGCGCCGCCGCCCCTGCTGCGCCGGCCTGTTGCTGACCGCCCTTCGACTGTCCCTGCTGGCCCGACTTCACCGCCTGCTCGCCGGACTGCGCGGAGGCTGCCACGCGGCCCTGATCGCCGATCTGCGTGGACGCATACTGCCAGGTGGACGGATCGTACTGGCCCATGAACCCGTTGTACGGCCAGTCCGGTTTCTCCGTGTACGTCATCAACCCGGAGAACACGCCGTCGAGATCTTCGGTGTCCTTGAACCCCGCGTTGATGATCGTCGCGGCGTTCGTGTAGTTGGCGACGTACTCCTTGAAGAACGGGTCGGAGTTCCAGCGCTGGCTGTTGAGCACGTAGTTGATGAGTCCACCGAGGAACGCGATGTCGCTCCCCGCCCTGATGGGCGCGTGGAGGTCGCACATGGCGCTCGTCCGCGTGAAGCGCGGATCGACGTGAATGAGCTTCGCGCCGTTGAGCTTCGCCTTCATGGGCCAGCGGAACGCGACCGGGTGACACTCGGCCATGTTCGAGCCCATCACGACGAAGCAGTCGGTGAATTCGAGATTGCGCGGATACGTCGTCGCCGCGCCTCGACCTAGTCGTGACCCCAGACCGGGGACGCTAGAGCTGTGTCATATCCTGGCCTGATTTTCTATCGCGACGATCCCGAGGCCGCGGCAGAATTTCTGGGCGACGTGATTGAACTCGCTGTCGAGCGTCGCGCCGCCGAGATGGAATATGGCCGGCGTCATGTTCACCAGCTTGCCGTTAGGCAGCCGCTCGATGAACGTGTCGTCGCGCGTCTTCTTCACCAGCTCGGCCACGCGATTCATGGCCCAGCCCATGTCCACCGTTTCCCATGCGGTCGCGCCCGGCTTCCGGTGCAAGACCTTCGTGGGGCGGTTCGGGTTGCGATGGAGCTGATAGATGGCCGCGCCTTTGGGGCAGAGCGTTCCCTCGTTATGCGGGCTGCGCGGATCGCCCTCGATGTTGATGATCTCGCCGTCCTTGACGTGGATCAGCGTCGCGCACCCCACGGAGCAGAACGGGCAGATGCTTGGCACCGTTTTCGAATCCTTGATGCGGAGCAACTGCGCCTTCGCGCGCGCGGGGGCGAGCGTGAGTCCGAGCCCGACGAGACCGCCGAGCGCCGTGCCGGCGCCCGCGCCCGATGCGTAGCGAAGAAATTCGCGACGGGAGACTTCCATACTGATGAATGCCTCAGGCCTGAACGTCGTGTCGTGCCGCGATTTCCATGCCCGGTCGTCATCCGATCGAAGTGCGGACTGACGCTAGAAATCGAACCGCGTACTGAGGGCGATCTGGCTGCCCTTCCTCTCGTCGACTGCGGTGGCGCCAGACGCGTACTTGGTGCGGTTGTACAGCCACTCCAGGCCCAGAGAGTACGGGCCCGCCTTGTAGCGCAGCATCGGCGAAACGAGCCAGCTGCCGAGCCGGTCGTTGCCTGCCCCGCTCGCGCGGACATCGTCGTCGTTCGGGTCGTCGATCCCGTAGAACGCCCAGAGCCCGACCCGTTTCGTGAAGTCGAACCCCGCCTGCGCCCACGCGCCCCACCCTTCGATGTCGCCGAACTGGATGATGTGCGCGAACTGATGCGCCATCGCCTTCCCCGTGTACGCATTGCCCTGCAGGGTGATGCTGCCACTCTGCACACGCAGCCCGCCCTCGATCGCGTGGCTGTCGAGATTGTTGTCTGCCGGCTTCTCGGTCCCGCGGTTGCGCACCCCATTGAGATCCTTGCGATCCCAGTGCCCGACGAGGTAGGCGCTCCAGGTTCCCTCGCGGAACCGGCCGTCGAGATTCACCGCCCCCTCGAGCTGCGGTGAGCCCGCCTCTCCGGCACTCGGCTGATCCGGCGTGCCCTCATCGGACCACGAACCGCGCATCACCGCGAGCGAGAGCCGCGCGGTGACGGGCGATGACCGGTCCGTCAGTGACTGAATCAGGAAGATCCCAGGGAACCGCCAGCCGATGAATCCACCCGATCCCCATCCGAGCGGAAACGCGATGTGCGAGGTGGACGTCGGTATGGTCCCGGTGGTGAGCGACCACGCCTGACCGACGCGCAGTGTGGTGCTCCCGTTCGTCAGGTCGGCGTACGCGAGGCGAATGCGCGGCGTTGGCTGTTCATCGGAGAAGTTGCCCGTGCCGTTGAAGCCACCGAAGAAGTCGGCCTCGAGCGTCGCGTTCGCCCGCCACTTGCTGTCGCCGATCCGAGGGCCGCGAAGCCCGAACGTGAGACGGGTGTTGCGCACGTCGCCGCCATGCCACCATCCGGCGAGCTCGGTCTGCGTGAACTCGGCCTGTTGCCCGTTGCCGAGTCCAAAGCGCGCGTCCTGGGCAAACAGGGTCGCGCTGAGAATACCGCCGATCGTCAGCGTCGCATCGCTGCCGATCTTCACATCTTGCTGGCCGTGCAGGATGGCTGCAGGCAGGCACAGCAGGGCCGTGAACGCACACGTCGATAGACACGACAACGGTTTCGAGCCCATGAGACGACTCCGCGGCGTGAGGACGGGCTCCGCAAATTGATTGGAACCCAAAACGCCGCCGCCGCAAAGCACGAGCCGAGCGTGCCAATTTTGTTCGAAGATCCACGTGTTTCGGCGGCACGAGGCGTTCGAGTCTGGAGAACGCGCAACGACCTGTAACACGATGGGCTCCGCGCCAATCCAAGTACCGGTGCTGCAACGTCGCCTCCCCCACCGGTACCGCACATGCGTCGCCTTTGTGCTCTGTTCGCGTTCGCTGCGACCGCCGCCGTCGCTCACGCACAGTCCAGCGCGAGCCGATATCCATTCAAACCGGTCCCCCTGGCCGACTCGAGCGAGATCGCGCTCGCGGTGTCAGCAGCGCCACCGGAAGTGACGGACAGGGCAACCGTGTACGCGGTCCGCGACGGAGCGGTGCTCACGCTTCGTCACGGGTCGAACGGGGTCGCGTGCATGGTGGCTCGAGACCTCCACCAGGGTGGACTGTATCCGATCTGCTTCAACGCCGAAGGCGTGCGCACGGTGATGCAGCGCGAGCTGATGCAGGTGCGACTCCGCTCGTTAGGCGCGACCGAGGACTCGGTGGACCGCGCTGTGACCGCGGCGTACGCGCGCGGCGAGCTCACCGCGCCGCGAGAGCTGGCGCTCGCGTACATGATGTCCCCGCGTCAGGTGCTGTTCTCGTCGCCAGGGGCCGCCGGACGTCGCGTCGGGTCGTGGCATCCGCATCTCATGTTCTACGTGCCAGGCGCAACGCCGGCAAAGTTCGGGCTCACTCAGGAGGGTGCGGGTGAGCCGATCTCGGTGGGATCGCCGGGGACGCCGCAGGCGGAGATGATCGTGAAGCTGCCGCGGTGGGCGGATGGCTCGCCCGTTGTGGGCCGCGCGAAGGACTAGGTCGTCATTCCTCGACTCCGCGCCTTCGGCGCTCCGCTCGGAATGACGAAGAGGGTTGACCGGACGAGCTACTATCGCCATAGTAGCATCACGATCGTTGCACCGAACGTGAGTCCAGTCACCCCGAGCGCCGGCAGTCCGGTCCATGTCCCGACCGCGAGATTCTGCACGACTTCAGTTCGCCTGTCGGGCCGCCGTGTTCGCCTGGATGGGATTGTCGCTCGGCTGCGCGTCGGCGCGCATTCGGAAGGCGAACGCGCTCGCCCTCGTCGCGGCCGATACCCGCGTGCTCGAGGGGTGCTACGACTGCCTGAAGGAGGCGCGGTCGACGTATGCCCGCGTCGCCGGCGACAAGCACACGAAAAAACCGGCCCCCATCCTCGCGCGCTTGTTCGAGACCGACGTGCTCCTCGCCCTTCGGGAGAAGGAGCTCGCCCTCGACTGGCGGCCGAGCGTAGACCGAGCACGCTCGCTCGTCCCGCGGTTGCCTGCCACCATGGAAGCGACGCACGTGCTCGACATCGTCGACGCCGTCTTCCCGGACGACAATGGCGTACCGATGAAAGCGACGGCGACGCTCCTGAGGAAGTTCGCGCCGTACACCACCAAGGTCGACAGCGAGCTGGCGTGGCTCGCGCGAGCTTCCATGACGCCGGAGGTCCGGCGGTACATCGCGCTCTCGCTGGACTGCTCCTTCTCCGACCGACGGAACACGTCGGGCGATACGACGAACACGTTCGCCAACCGACGCCAGGTTCCTGTCAATGCGCCGCCACTGGTCGCCTATCGCGCGGCGAGCTGCGATCCGGTCGACACGCTGGCCATGAAACGCGTCTTCGCCGCAGCGCCGTCGTTCGACGAAGCCGCGTACGCGTTGGCGCGACGCGCGATGTGGGAGACCGACGAGACGGGAGGCGACTATGCGCTCGGCCTGTTCGCGCGCGCGCATACGCGCTTCCCACGCGCACCGGGCGTGATGTTCCTGACGGGGTGGGTCAACTTCACGCTCGGCGACTGTCCGGAGGCGGTTCGTCACTACGACCAGACGCTCGCTGTCGAGCCGGCGCACGATCGTGCGCTGCTCCAGGCCACGCGCTGCCTAACGACTCTCCGGCAGGATTCCGCGGCGATCGCGACCGCGACGCGGTTCATCGCGCTCGAACCGTCGAACATCGGCGAGGGCTACTACTGGCGGGCGGCGAACCGACTTCGCCGCAAGGAGCTCGAGCTCGCCCGCAGTGACATCGAGGCGGCCAAGTCGCGCGGCCGAAACACCGAGAACCTCACGCTCGCCGGGATCATCGAGCACGAGCAGGACAGTCTTACGATCGCCGAGGCCGATCTCCGCAGCGCGCGGCGACTGCCCATGGGCTCGGAGAATTGCACGGCCGGTTTCTATCTCGGGAGCGTGCTGACCAAGCGCGAGATCTGGGCGGAGGCGGCCGCATCCTTCGACTCAGCGATGGTGTGCTACGATGCGCGAGCGATGGACGTCGCCGCAAAGATCGCCGAGGTTCGTGCGGCAACGAAGGGCAGTGCGGCGTTCAGGGCGAAGCGCATCGCGTCACTCGAGGAGGACCTCGCTGATCGCCGCAGGCGGTATCGCACGTCGGCGTTCAACGCCGCCAGCATGAATGCTCGCCTGGGAAACGTCGCGCGCGCCGAGGAGTTGCTGGTGATCGCCGCGGACGGACCGGAGCTCGCGGATCAGGTTGCGAAGCTGCGGGACCAGCTGGCTCGAACGAATCAGCCCTCGCCGCCCGTCGCACCCGCCCGACGAGTGGCCCCGTCGCAGTTGCCTCGCCACTGAACCTCGGCTCGCTTCTTGATTCCCGCCCTGCTGGTTGACCACTCCGTGCGCCCTCCAGCAGAGGTAACGACGTCGTGTTCTTTCGAAGTTGGGAGGCGGTGCTTCGGGTCGCGCTGAGCGCGGCGGCCGTCTACATCCTGGTAGTCCTGGCGCTCCGGATCATCGGAGCGCGCGCGCTCGCGAAGATGTCGGGATACGATCTCATCGTCTCCATCGCGCTCGGCTCGCTCGTCGCAGCGGTACCGCTCTCCACCAACATCTCGGTCGCCGACGGTTTCACGGCGATTCTCACGTTTCTCCTGTTGCAGGAGATCACGCGCTTCCTGCAGGCGCGATTCTGGGTGGCGCATCACATCGTCCGGGAGCGACCGCACCTGGTCGTGTGGG
>Ga0310810_10011971_pt1 | contig 10163 bp, 5 predicted proteins | sample NCmetagenome_FD_207641 | JGI IMG/M metagenome (GOLD analysis project Ga0310810, IMG submission 207641) | Soil microbial communities from experimental microcosm in Duke University, North Carolina, United States - NC | ecosystem: Engineered > Artificial ecosystem > Soil microcosm > Unclassified ...
CGCGAGGGCCTGATGCTGGTGAGCTGCGACACCAGTCCGCGGCAGACGGGAATTCCCGGCGAGGCCGATGACTGGGAATTCGGCACGGGTGCCGGCTTCTACCTGAACGCTACGCAGGCACCGTGGTCGCGTTACTTTCGCATGTACGACTACGTGCTCGGCGAGCTGCGCGAGACGGTGCTGGCGCAGTTTCCCGCTGAGCCCGGCCGGGTGGGCATCTTCGGGCATTCCATGGGCGGCCACGGCGCTCTGGTGCTGGCACTGAGAAATCCTCAGGTCTATCGCTCGGTGTCGGCATTCGCTCCCATCTGCGCACCATCGCGCTGTCCGTGGGGACGCAAGGCATTCACGCGTTATCTGGGCGAGGACACGAGCGTCTGGGCGAGCTACGACGCGGTGGAGCTTCTCAACGCGCGGCGTACGCGCGTGTTTCCGGAAATACTCGTCGACCAGGGGTTGGCCGACAAGTTTCTGCCTCAAGGGCAGCTGTTGCCCGAGCTTCTCGAGCAGGCCTGTGCGAGCGCCGGCCAGCCGCTGCGGCTGCGCCGTCAGGAAGCCTACGGGCACGATTATTATTTCATCGCCACCTTCGTGGAGGATCACCTGCGCTTTCACGCGCAGGCACTCGCCGCGGTGGCGGACTCCTGAGACTGCGATCGCTGCGCCACGGCTCTATACTCCGCTGCGGGGAGTATCGGCGGGTGCAACCATCGAGACGCACGTTACGACCGATGACAGCGAGCGCTGCGCGTACGGTGCTCGGGCTACTGGCTGTCATCACGCTCGCCGATTGCGCGAGCACTCCGGGTCCAGCACCGCTCGAGCCTTCAGCGACCGTGGCCGAATACAGCGCCCGGCGACTGGATAGCCTCTCGCCGGAGCTGCCGCCGCCTTCCGCGGGCTGGGACCGCGCCCAATGGCTGACCGCAGCGCTGCGGCTCAATCCGCGGCTCGCCGAGCAACGCGCCGAGGTGGATGCCGTGGCCGCGGGCGAGCGTACCGCCGCGGAACGCCCCAATCCGAGCATGCAGCTGTTCGCCGAATATCTCAGCTCTGCGGCCCAGAGCACCGCCTGGCTGTATGGGCTGTCGATGGATTTCCTGTTGCGTCAGCCCGGGGAGCGCGGTCGGGCGCAGCGGCGCGCCGCCCTGCAGACTGCGCTGGCGAAGTCCGATCTGGCCGAATCACTCTGGCAGGTGCGGGCCGCGCTGCGCCAGGCGCTGCTCGATGCCGTATCTGCCCAGGACGAGAGCGCGCTGCTGCAGTCGCTGGTGGCGCAGCGGCGGGCACTGCTCGCTGCCGACCGCGCACGGCTCGAGGCCGGCGACATCGCTCGTGCGCAGGTCCTTGCCGATGAGTTGGAGTTGTCGCACGCGCAGCAACGCCAGCAGCAGTCGCGCGTACGCAGCGCGGATGCCATGGGCCGCCTCGCCGCCGCGGTGGGTGTGCCGGTGGCGGCGCTCGAGGCAGTTCCGTTGCGCTGGAACGGCTGGGACGAGATCGACTCGCTGAGCGTTGATTCCGCCGGCCGCTGGCGCACCGAGGCCCTGATCGGCCGCCCGCAGGTGATACATGCGCTGCGCGAATACGATCTCGCGGAAGTGGGGCTGCAGAGCGAGCTGGCCAAGCGCTGGCCCCAGATTCACGTCACACCGGCTTACGCGTGGGGCGGCGAAGGAGTGCGGCAGAACACCTTGTACGATATCGCCACCGAGGCCGGCGTGGCGGCTTCGTTCGAGATACCCATCTTCAATCAGCATCAGGGCCCGATCGGCGAGGCGGTCGCGCGGCGCACCGCTGCAGGGGAGCATCTCAAGTCGGTGCAGGCGGAGATCTTCGGGGAGATCGACCGCGCCGAGCTGGCATGGCCGGCGGCGCAACAGGCATGGAGCGACACCCGCAGCGCCGCAGAGATCGCCCAACGCCAGCATCAGGCCGAGCAGCACGCACTCGCCGCAGGCGAGGTGGAGCGCGCCAGTGTGTTGAACGCCGAGATCGCCGCCACCGAGGCGCAGCTGTCGGTGCTGCAGTCCGCCTACACCGCCGAGATGGTTTTCGGAGCGCTCGAAGACGCCTACCGTCGACCCTTGCAGGGCAACGAGGGCCAGTGGCTGCCCGCCGCGTCTCCACAAACATGACGCTACCCGCCAGCCTGTTGGCGGCGCTGCTGCTCGCCGCGGTCGGCGTGGCTGCCGAGCCGGACGAGACGCCACACAAGCCCGAGCGCGACGGCCAGCCTGTCGAGCTCTCACTGACCTTGTCGCAGCAGCAGGCAGTCGGGATCCGCACCGAGTACCCGCTGCCGCTCGCGACTGCAGCGCCGCTCGAGGCTTATGGCACGGTGCTCGATCCGCTCGCGCTTGCGACCGATGCGGGCCGAATGGAAAGCACCCAGGCTGCAGCGGCCGCGGCGACGGCCGAAGCCGCACGCCAGCAGCGTTTGTATCGCGAGGAGGCGCAAGCCTCGCTGAAGGCGTCGCAGGCCTCGCAGGCTCAGGCGATTGAAGCTGCGGCGCAGGCAAGCGCCGCCGCCATGACTTTCAGATTGCAGTGGGGGCCGCTGGCGCACTGGAGCGCAACTCAGCGGCGCGCACTGCTCGAAGCACTGAGCGGCGGACGGCAACGGCTGCTGCGCGCCGAGCTGCCGGGGCAGCACGTGGTGAGCGCGCTCGAGCCGGCAGCTCTGGTGGAGATCGACGGCATAAACCTCACCGCGCGCGTGCTCGGTCCATTGCCGCGCGCCGAGGCACAGTCACAGAGCGCAGCCTGGCTGCTGCTGCTCGAGCACGCGCCGGAGGGACTCGGCCCCGGTGCTCCCGCGCTCGTACGCCTGCGCTCGGCGGCGCCGGCCAATGGCGTGCTCGTGCCTGCAGGCGCGCTGCTATATGCCGAGGACGGCACCTACGTCTATCGGCAGGTGCACGCGCAGGGTGCGGACAAGTTCACCTACGCGCCGGTGCCGGTAAAGCCATTGGCCCGGCTCGGGAGCGCATGGGTGGTGGAGGGACTCACGCGTGGCGATCCGGTAGTGGTGCAGGGCGCCGGAGTGCTGTGGTCGTTGCAGGGAATCAGCAGCTTCTCCGCTGCGGAAGAGGAGCACGACTGATGTCCTGCGGGGAACCCCGCTAGCGGCCATGCTCGCTACGATCGTTCGCGCATCGCTCGCCAACCCTAGGATCGTCACTGCGCTGTCGCTCCTCATCGCTCTGTTGGGAGTCGGCTCGCTCGTCACCGCGCGGCTCGATGTATTCCCGGACTTCGCGCCGCCGCACGTGCTGGTGCAGGTCGAGGCGCCGGGCCTGGATGCGACGCAGGTGGAAGCGCTCGTTACCCGGCCACTCGAGGAGCTGCTCGCCGGCACCGAGAACGTGGAGGTGGTGCGCTCCACCTCGAGTCAGGGACTGGCCGCGATACGCGTCGTGTTCGGTCGCGGCAGCGATGCGTACCTGCAGCGGCAGTTCATCAGCGAGCGCCTCGCCGAGTCGGGCGCGCTGCTGCCGGCGGGTGTAGGTCCTGCGCGGCTCTCGCCGCTGAGCTCCTCGATGGAGTATCTGCTGCACTTCGGCTTCACCAGCGAGCGGCTCTCGCCGGTGGAGCTGCGCGATCTGATCCGCTGGACCATCCGACCGCAGATTCTCGCCGTTCCCGGGGTGGCGCAGGCGCAGATCTTCGGCGGCGACACACGCGAGCGGCAGCTATGGGTCGATCCGGTGAAGCTCAACGCCGCGGGCTTGACGCTGGAGGACATTGCGGAAGCCGCCCGCAACAGCACGCAGATGAGCGGTGGGGGATATCTCGAGACCGCCGCGCAGCGCCTCGTGCTGCAGCCACAGCCGCCCTCCGACCCGATCGGCGCGCTCGCGCAGACCCTGGTGCGCACGCGCGCGGGAACCCCGGTGCGCATCGGTGACATCGCTCAGGTGCGCGATGGTGCCGCGCCGCGCTTCGGCGATGCGATGATCGGCGGTCAACCCGGTATCCTGGTGGAGACCTCGACCCAGTACGGCGCCAACACGCTCGATGTCACGCGCGCCCTCGAGCATCGGCTCGATGTGCTCGCGCCGCAGCTTGCACAGCGCGGCGTGCAGTACCAGCCGGCGCTGCTGCGTCCCGCGAGCTTCATCGAGAGCGCCATCGCCAAGCTGCGCAACTCACTCGCCGTCGGTGCAGTGCTGGTGGTCGTGCTGCTGATGCTGACACTGCGCGACTGGCGCGGCGCGCTGATCTCCTTCGGCGCCATACCGATCTCGCTGCTGGCGACCGTGTGGGTGCTGGGGCTGGGCGGGCTGTCGCTGAACACCATGAGCCTCGGCGGGCTGGTGGTGGCCCTCGGCGTGGTGGTCGATGATGCGGTCATCGACGTGGAGAACATCACCCGCCGTCACCGCGCGGCCGGTGCGGGCGCGAATCTCGGCGCGCTGCTGCTCGATGCTTCCCTCGAGGTGCGCCGCCCGGTGTTCTTCGCGACCGCCGCGGTGGCGCTGGCATTCCTGCCGATCCTGATGCTGTCGGGTCTGCAGGGTGCATTCTTCAGGCCGCTGGCGACCGCCTTCCTGCTCGCGGTCGCGCTGTCGCTGCTCGTGGCGATGAGTGCGACGCCCGCTCTGTGCGCGTTGCTCATGCAGCGCTACCAGCCGCGCGAGGAGCCCGGCTGGCTGCGGCAGGCCAAGCGCTGGCAGCAGGCCGCAATCGTGCGACTGACGCCGCGGGCCAGTTGGGTGCTGCTCGGAATCCTGCTGAGCGGCGCGGCCGGGTTGGCACTCCTGCCGCTGCTCGGCGCGCGCTTGCTGCCGGATTTTCGCGAGAACTATCTCATCGCACACGCCGCGCTGCGGCCCGGCATCTCGCTGCTCGAGACTTCCCGCGTCGGCGAGCGCATCGCGCAGCGTCTCGCGGGCATCAAGGGCGTCAGAAGCGTGGCCGAGCAGATCGGACGTGCCGAGAACGGGCAGGATCCGGATGCACCCAACAAGAGCGAGTTCGAGATTCAGCTGGAGCCCGCGCGCGGCCTCGGCACCGAAGAGCTCGAAGCTGCGGTGCGCAGAGTGTTTGACCAGTTTCCCAACCAGCTGGTCGAGATCTACTCGGTGCTGGCCGAGCGAATCGGCGAGACGCTTTCCGGCGAGGTGGCGCCGTTTTTCGTCAGCGTATTCGGCCCCGATCTGGAGCGCGACGACGAAGTCGCCGGGCAGATCGCGGCGCTGCTGCGGCAGTGGCCGCAAAGCGGCACGGTGCGCCTGTCGGTGCCGCCGCGCCAGCCGGAGCTGCAACTGCAACTGCGGCCCGAGCGGCTCGCGCTCTATGGAATGCAGGCCGCGGACGTGCTCGGCACGCTGAACGCCGCTTATCACGGCGCAAGCGTCGCCCAGCTCAACACCTCCGACCGCAGCGTACCCGTCGTGCTACGGATCGCCGCGAACGGCGCGACGCCGCAGGAGCTGTCCGAGCTGCGCATGCGCGGCCACGACGGTGCGCTCGTGCCCTTGTCAGCCGTGGCGCGGCTCGATGTGGTGTCCGCGCGCAGCGTCATCGAGCACGAGGACGGACTGCGCCGCCAGGTCGTGGTCGCCTCTCCGAGGGTCGCGGACCAGGCGGGCTACGCGCGGCGTGCCCGGCAGGCGATCGCCGCGCACATCAAGCTGCCGCCCAACGTTTACCTGCGCTACGGTGGCACGGCGCCCGCGCAGGCTGCAGCCGCGCGTGAGCTGCTGTGGCATGCGGCGGCCGCGTTGGTGTTGATCGTTCTGCTGCTGGCCCTGGCCTTCGGGCGCGGCCGTCACGTGCTGCTGGTACTTGCGGCGCTGCCGAGCACGCTGATCGGCGGCGTCATCGCCGTGGCGCTGAGTGGCGGCACGCTCTCCCTCGGCGCGATGGTCGGTTTCGTCGCCCTCTTCGGCATCGCCGCGCGTAACACCATCCTGCTGATATCGCACTACGAGCACCTGATCGTCATCGAGGGCAGGCCATGGGGTCTCGCGACCGCGCTGCAGGGAGCGCAGGAACGCCTTACCCCGGTGCTGCTCACGGCACTGTTGACTGCGCTTGCGCTGCTGCCGGTGGCGCTGCAATCGCATCAGCCGGGACATGAGATCGAAGGACCGATGGCGGTGGTGATTCTCGGCGGGCTCGTCTCTTCGACTTTCGTGGGCCTGGTTTTCGTCCCGCCACTCGCGGCGCGCTGGCTGCACAGGGTCTGATGCACCCCGGTAGCCGCGCAAAACCAAAAGTGGCGCGTACACGCAACAGTCTGCGGGTTACAGTGTAGCCATTCTGACAAGCTCTCGCCGCCGGACGGATTTTCTGGTAGATAAGTGATTGTTCCTGCAGTTGCAATCGAGCAACGGCAGGTGGCACGGCGTTTGCTCGCCGGGGAAAGTGCCTGTGGGGGAGTCAACTCAATGAACAACTTTCGCGCAACACTGCAATTTATCTATGGAGCGATGGTCAGCATCCTGCTGGCGGCACTGGCGTTGCCGGCTGCAGCGATAGATCTGAAGAATGCCGACGGATCGTGGACCTTCTCGCTGAATGGCAACGTGAACGTCGACTACATCTGGTCGAGCTGCGAGGACGCTAGCAGCGCGGTATCGGTCGGCGGCGGCCTGACCTGCGTCGGCACGGCCAGCGGCAGCAACGTCTCGAACATCGGCAACGGCTTGTTGCCGGCCGCATTCGTATTCGGCGTGGCCACGACCCAGGCCGGCATCGACATCACCGGGCACCTGGGCCTCTATCCGGGTATCGCCACCAACGACGGTGGCAGTCCCAACCTGCAGGCCGGTACCAGCAACGGCTCGTCCAACACTGCGCTCGGAACCACCGGCCTCGATGTCCGCCAGGTGTACATGACCTTCGGCAACAAGAGCATGGGCACCTTCACCCTGGGGCGGCAGATCGGGCTGTTCGGTGCCGACGCCATTCTCAACGACATGACGCTGCCCGGCGTCGGCGCGCCCGGCTCAGCCGCCAGTGCCGCGCCTTCCAACACGACACTCGGTGGCATCGGCTGGGGGTACATCTACACCGACTGGCTCGCGCAGATCGATTACACGACGCCCGACATTTCCGGCTTCAGCTTCACGGTGGGTGTGTTCGATCCGCTCAACTCGCTCACCGAGCCCGCCGATGCGACCGTGGAGCCGAAGAAGGCGCCGGGATTCCATGGGAAGGTGAGCTTCACGCTGCCCTTTTCCGATACCGCGAAGCTGTACGCCTCGGTGGCGGGCCTGTCACAGAAGCAGAACTACGACAGTCTCAGTCTCGGGACCTACGATTACACCGGTAACGCTGTCGACGTGTTCGTGAAGCTCGATATCTCGAACCTCGAGGTGTTCGGCTACTACTACCACGGCACCGGTGTCGGCACGACCGCGCTTTTCCTGCTCGGGGCCTACAACGGCCAGACGCGCAAGTCAGATGGCTACCTGGCGCAGGCCACCTACAAGTTCGGGGCGCTCAAGGTGGGAGTCCAGTACGGCGAGAGCAAGCTCGATTACGCCAACTCCGCAGACCAGGGGGCCAATCCCAGTCTGCTGCAGAGCAACCGCAAGGGGACGGTGGGATTTTATTACTCACTCACCGACAACCTGACATTGCTTGCCGAAGGAAGCGAGACGAAGAGCTACGCGCACGTCGCTGGGCCCAACGGCGACCACAACAGCGGCACCACCATCAACGCAGGCGCGTTCTTCAAGTTCTGAGCAAGGAGCGCACCGTGATCATCGTGAGCGTGCTGTATCCGAATGGACCCGGCAGCAAGTTCGATCTCGACTATTACCTCAAGCGCCACATGCCAATGGTGCAGCAGCGGCTCGGTGCGCCGCTGAAGCGTGTGGCGGTCGAGCGCGGGCTCGCAGGTGGTGCACCCGGTGCGCCGCCGCCTTTTCTGGCGGCGGCGCACCTGCATTTCGACTCGGTCGAGGCGTTTCAGGCCGCATTCGGCCCGCACGCCGAGCCCATCCTGTCCGATGTGCCGAATTACACCAACACTACGCCGGTGATCCAGATCAGCGAGGTCAGTCTGTGATGCCGCGGAGTTCGATCGAGGCCTAGCCGTCAGCTTGACAACGGCGGCCGGCGCGCTGCCCGGTGCTGTGTCACTTGTGACACACAGCTTCTGGCAGCCATGGCAGTGAAGGCGCAGCGAGGCGCTTTTGCTGCAGATTCAGGGGAATGGGAATAGGATGCCGAGTCTGGCTATCAGGTCGTGTTCAAGAGCAAAAAAGTAGCGTGGTGGGGTCTGTCAGTGAGGATGTGGGCGCGCAGGCCGGTGGTTTCGACGCACGCAGCGTGCGCTCGAGCGGGGCCTCAGCGGTATGCCAAGACGTAACAAACTCGCATCCGGGAGAACGTAACAAAATCGAATGTAGGAGAAGTGCGTATGCGATTCGAACGCGTTAGAAGTCTGTGCATCCCGTGTGCCGCGGTGGCACTGGGAGTGGCGTGCGCAGCGGCACTGGGGGATGAGGTCACCGATCGCTCGAAGGATGCCAATCTCTGGGCAGCCCCGGGCGGCGATCAGTCGCTCACCCGGCACAGCGCGCTGAAACAAATCAACACCTCGAATGCCGGGCAACTGCAGATGGTGTGGTCGCAGTCGAGCGGCACGTTGCGCGGACACGAAGGGCAACCGCTCGTGGTCGTGGTCAACGGCAAACCGATGATGTACATGGAGAGCGGCTGGCCGAACATCATCCAGGCGCTCGATCTGAGCGATCCGGATCATCCGAAGGAAGTCTGGAACTACAAGAAGACCACCAACCGCGATGACTCGGCGGTGCCGCGCGCCTGTTGCGACACGGTGAACCGCGGACCCTCGTTCGCAGATGGCAAGCTGGTGTTCGGCACTCTGGACGGCTACGTCATCGCACTCGATGCCGCGAGCGGCAAGGAAGTGTGGGTCGACAAGGTTGCCTATCCGGATAAAGGCGAGACCATTACTCCCGCGCCGATCATTGCCGATGGCAAGGTGCTCATCGGCTTCGGTGGCGATGAGTTCGCGGCGCGCGGCGCCTTCTTTGCCTTCGACCTGCAGACCGGCAAGCAGGTCTGGCATTGCTACAACACCGGTAGCGACAGCGACGTGTGCCTCACCAAGGACACCAACAAGAAGCATCCGGAGTACGGCACTTCCGGCAAGGATGTGGGTATCCATAGCTACCCCGGTGATGAGTGGAAGCGCGGCGGCGGCGCCATGTGGGGTTGGTACAGCTACGATCCTGAGCTGAAGCTCGTATATGCCTCGAGCGGCAACCCCGGCCTGTGGAGTCCGCAATACCGCTGCGGCGCGAATCCGGTGACGCAGGAAGCCTGCAACAGCGGCAAGTGGGACAACAAGTGGTCGATGAGCATCTTCGCGCGCAAGGTGGACACCGGCGAAGTCGTGTGGGTCTACCAGATGACGCCGTTCGATCAGTGGGACTACGACGGCATCAACGAGAACATGCTCGAAGAAGCGACGGTCGACGGCAAGCCGCACAAGATCCTGATCCACTTCGATCGTAACGGCTTCGCCTACGTGCTCGACCGTACCGACGGCACGCTGCTGCGCGCCAATAAGTACGTGACGACCAACTGGGCGGAGAAGGTCGACATGAAGACCGGCCGGCCCGTGAAGGTCTTCGAGCATTCCCCGCTCAAGGCGCACGACAACACGCAGGCCTGCCCGTCGGCGATGGGTGGTAAGGATCAGCAGCCCTGCGCCATCGATCCGAGCGAGCCAGGCATGGCGTATTGCCCGACCAACAACTGGTGCATGGAGGATGAGCCGCAGGAGCGCTCGCACACCCAGCAGGGCATCGTGTACGTGTTCGCCAACGTGTACATGTACCCCGAGAAGCCGGGCATCACGGGCAAGTTGAAGAAGTTCAACGTGCTGACCGGCGAGACGGTGTGGGAGATTCCCGATCCGTATCCGAACTGGGGCGGCGCGCTCGTGACCGACGGTGGGCTCGTGTTCTACGGAAGCCTGAACGGCGACTTCCGTGCCGTCGACCGCGCGAGCGGCAAAGTGCTGTGGCAACGACGTCTGGGGTCGGGGATCATCGGCAATCCCATCACCTACAGCGTCAATGGCAAGCAGTACGTCTCGGTGTGGAGCGGCATCGGTGGCTGGATCGGACTGCCGGTCACGGCAGGACTTGATCTGAACGACAAGTTCGGCG
>Ga0310810_10011972_pt1 | contig 10163 bp, 3 predicted proteins | sample NCmetagenome_FD_207641 | JGI IMG/M metagenome (GOLD analysis project Ga0310810, IMG submission 207641) | Soil microbial communities from experimental microcosm in Duke University, North Carolina, United States - NC | ecosystem: Engineered > Artificial ecosystem > Soil microcosm > Unclassified ...
CTTGAAGAAGCCGATATGGATCTGAGCGATGTGGTAGCGACCAACGTCTATCTGGACGACATCGCGGATTTCCAGGCGATGAACAAGATTTACGCTAAGTATTTCAAGCCGCCTTATCCGGCCCGAGCTACGGTTCAGCAAGTTGCGCCCACGGCGCGGCAGGCCGATGCAGAGGGCCGTTACCCCGGCCTGGAACAGATTTCGTTGATTGCCGTGAAGGGGTCGCAGAAGCGTTAAGGTTGTCTGTCAGCCGCGTACGTTGTGCTTCAGCGTGAGAGATCCATCCGGATTTGTCTTTTGCCGGCAGGCCCAATTCACCGGATAGCGGACTCCCTTGACCTCGAGTTCGGCTTTCAGCTTCAAGCCATTCCAGTCGGTTCCTGGTGGCAACAGCAGCATGGCCTGGCGTATCCCAACGGGCTTGGGATATCCGGGGTCGACACAGCCGCTGACGTTGACTTTGCCATCGTCGCTGAACACCGTAAGGCGTAGCACGCCGGGCACGCCCGCGACACCTTTATTGGCGAGACCAACCACCAGGCCCGGCGTTCCCTCTCTTTCGAATTTCCAGATGAACGACGGATACACCCGGTATCCGATGTGCCGCGCAATATAGTCGATGGGCTCCGGATACTTCTCGTAGTAGCTGAGAACGTTCTTGGCGGCCTCGTTGTGCCAGTTCCACACGGACCAGTAATTCGCGCCGACATCGAGGACGTGCGACGTGATCTTCTCGTTATAGGTGACGCCTTCGTCCATTCCCACACGCTCAGGATCGCCCGTCGTCATGCCAACCTCGCAGATGGCGGCGGTCCACGCGGGCCGGTTGCTCAAGGCTTCGATTTGCGTATTTTCGATGAAAATGGTGTCGGTGCGAATCCAGTTGTGCGCGCGGATGGTGCGATCGAGAAGATCCGAATTGCCGACCCAGCTGAAGTCCGGCTCGGTATTGGTAACCAGCGGAGTTTTCGTCCAGAACGCGAGCTGCGTTTCGAACATCTTCATCCAGGTCTGCTCGGCCACCACATTACTCGGGAAGATATTGCCCTCAAACGGCCAGGTGTGCGCTTCGCCCCAGAAGCCGTACATCATAGTGTCCATGTACTCGACCAGTGGATTTCCATTCAATTCGGCGGCCAGTAGCCCGTTCAACTCGCGGAACGCGGCCTGATACGCCGGGTGGTCGTAGCGCGGCATCCGGTGTTCTTTCTTATAGCGAGTCTGCGAAGGATTCCCTTTCCATTCACCCTTGAGCTTGACGTAGGGCACCTTTTCCATGAGGAACTCGGGCATGCCGGGCTCGGGAACATCAGGATTCTCCAGCATGATGCGGAACCCGACGCGTTTGTTATAGCGTTTGGCGAGATCAAAAGTGATTTGCCACCAATCGGGGAAATCGAGTTTGCCTGGTTTCTTCTGAACCTCACGCCAATTGGGGCGAATATAGATCTTCTGGGTGAATGGGATCTTCACCAGATCTTCCAGGGACTTTTCCAGCGTCTCGCCCGGTAACCGCGGCGGACCGGTGTCGCCGGAGACATAGACAACCAGTCCCATTCCGTAATTCGGAACGATCTCCTTCGACGGCGTGGTCACCATCACCACATCGCTACCCGGAACCACGGCGGCGGGCGGGTACTGCGGAAAGGGGCCCTGATACAAGCGATCTGTTACCTCGGGCCCGGATCCCCAGTCATATTTTCCCCAGTTGTGCTCCGGGATGTAGGCGCGGGCAGGGGTGGGAGGCAGGCCGCCTGCGAGGCCTGCCGTGCCGGCCGTTTGCAGAAACGAACGTCTGTTCATGGCGTGCTAGGGCCTGGAGAAAGTTCAGCCTATTCCAACAAGGGACCAATGTCAATTACGGTTTCTTGCTATTTTTGTCCGGACCGCAGCGTGTCATGCATATAGCGAGGATTCATTAGCTGTAAGTCATTACATCTATTGTATTTTACTCGTTGAAAAAAAACACAAGCATACGAAATTTTCTTTATTGACACCGCACCGCTTGTCATATACTATTTTGCCAGCTTAATAGGGGACGTTCTGAGGAGTCCGAATGGGAAGGGCTCCCCGTAACCCAACGCTTTTAGGAGGCTGCGATGCTGCGTAACGGAAACAGACTGGCGATCTTGCTCGCCTTGTTTTTGGCCCTCACACCGGCCCTAGTATTGGGGCAGGCCAGCTTTGAAGCACAGGTTCGCGGGGTCGTGCATGACGCCACGGGCAGCGTGATTATTGGCGCCAAAGTGACGATCACGGATGTGGCAACAAGTATTTCCAGCACCGCTACCACGGACGGGAGAGGATACTACATCTTCAACGGTCTGCACCCTGGGACGTATAACCTCAAAGCTGCAATGACGGGCTTCCGTGCGGAGGAAATGCAGAATGTGGTCCTTGCCGTCAGCCAGCGGACGAACCTCGACTTCACGCTGAACGTCGCGGGGCTGGAGCAACAGATGACCATCGTTGAAGCGGCGCCCGTGCTGGAGACGGGTGGCTCGGCTATTGGCACCACGGTTGCCGGCCAATACACCAGAGATATGCCGCTTTACGGCCGCAGCTATTTCGGTTTGGTCTTCCTGTCCGGCGGCATTACGGAATCGGCCGGCAGCGGCATGCGAGACAATTATCCGTCTGGAACTGACTTTGTCTCCAACGGCCAGCGAAACTCCACCGCGGAGGTGCGCTTCGACGGCGCCCCCATCAGCGCGCCAGAGCAGGGCGAAGGCGGAAACTCCAACGTTTATTACACGCCTTCGGTCGAAGTCATCCAGGAATTCAAGGTCGAGAACAACAGCTTCTCCGCCGAGTATGGCAACAATGGCGGCACAGTCATCAACATCATGATGAAGCAGGGCGGCAACCAGCTTCACGGCAGTGGCTGGTATTTCGGCCAGCGCGACGCGTTTGATGCCAACGATTTTTACAGCAATGCCTACGGTGTCGCAAAACCTCCGCATGTGCACGACCAATATGGCGGCTCCATATCCGGCCCGATCAGAAAGAACAAGACGTTCTTCCTGTTTGATTTCGAGAAGCAGCGGGATATAGGTTCCGGCCAGGTTCTGGCCACTTTCCCCACAGACTTGCAGAGGGGTGGAGACTTTTCGCAAACCAAGACTTTTGACGAAAACGGCAACCTCGCACCGGTGACGATCTACAACCCGTTCGCGGTGGATGCGGACGGCAACCGCCAGCCATTCCCGAACAACAAAATTCCAGCAAACATGATCGATTCGGTAGCCAAGAACTTCTTGAATTGGGTTCCCCAGTCGAACGTACAGGGAGATGTACTGAATCAGAACAACTACCAGAAAAACGTCAAGTACACGTTTTCGCAATACCAGTTAGACACCAGAGTGGATCACCAGTTCAACGACAATAACCATCTGGGTCTCCGGTACAGCCGGTTGCACAACATCGCTCCTACGTCGGCGACGTTCATTGACGACTCCTATGTCTACAAGTCGGATGTGCACAACGCGGTCGCCGATTACAACTGGACCATCAATCCCAGGATTTTGTACACCGGCCGGCTCGCTCTGGATCTCGCGATCGCACCCGGAATCACCAGTTATCCCAACTTGACGAAAGCCGGTTTTCCCAGCTACATGATCAACAATGGGCTCGCCAGAATGCCCACTATGGACTTTGACAGCACCTACACCAACTTGTTCGACCAGTGCTGCGTGGACACGAATTTCGCGCACACTTTGTACACATATTCGTCTGCGCTGTCCTGGGTAAAAGGCTCCCACTCCATCAAGTTCGGCGGCGAACAGCGTGTGTTCTTCAACAGTTTCTGGCAACCCGACAATCCTACCGGCATCTTTACGTTCGGGCCCGACGTAACCAATGCACAGGCGGGCAACGGCGAGGTGACGCAAGGCGACTCCTTTGCGAGTCTGCTGCTTGGATGGGGAACTAGTGGAGAATTGAGGATTAAGCCGCCGGTGGCGGACAAGTCCAAGGAGACTGGTTTCTACGTGCAAGACGATTGGAAGGTCACCTCCAAGCTGACTTTGAATATCGGACTGCGGTACGAGTGGAGTACGCCTTATACAGAGCGTTATAACCGGTCGACGTTTGCAGACTTCACCGACAGTTCCGGGGTTACGGTCCCTGGTGTGGGTGATATACGAGGCAAAACACTGTTTCCGATCGCCGGCCGGCGGACACTGCCGATCGACCGGAACAATTTTGCCCCGCGGCTGGGACTGGCATATAGCTGGGATTCGAAGACCGTGATCCGGGCCGGCGCCGGCGTTTACTACGGCGCCAACATGCAGACCAACTTCCAGTACACCGGGCCGGCTTACTTCAAGAATGCGGTTTCCTACTTCACCAAGGATAATTACCTCACTCAGTACGCGACCCTGGAAAACCCGTTTCCCACTGGGATACCGGCTCCTCAAGGAAACAAGTACGGAAACCTCGCCATGTGGGGATTCGACAACGGCGGCGACCTCAGCTACGAGCTGAACAAGAGCGCGGAGATCTACCAATGGAGCGGCGGCGTCCAACGGCTCTTGCCGGGTGATTTCGTAGTTGCCGTGGATTATTCGGCCAATCGCAGCACCCACCTGCCGTGGGGCAGTTTCGCGGCGGGAACCAGAAACAGGAATTTCGTTCCCTCCGATGTGCGCGTCAACTACACCACGCACCAGTTGAACAGCCTGGTGCCGAATCCGTTCCAGTCGCTTTTCGTCGGGCCGAATGCCATCTTCAACGAGCCGGATTCGCGCTATAACGACGCCGAGATTCCGCTGGTCAACCTGTTACGGCCGTATCCACAGTTTGATGGAAGTTTTAGCGGTTTGCCGTTGCAGGCGGCGCTTTCCCGCTATGACTCGATGCAGGTCCGGTTCGAGAAGCGGAGTGGCAAGTACTTCACGATTCAAGGCAGCTATACGTTCGCCCGGGCTACCGACAACAGTTCCTCAGGCGCCAACGGTTGGATCGGATGGCTCACCAACGGGGGCCCGCAGCAACTGGACCGGCTAAGCAACGAGTATACGGTCAGCGCCAATAACGCCACCCACCGTCTAGCGGCCGCTTTTACGGCAAACATACCGATTGGCCGTGGTCTGTTACTGGGTAACAATATGAACCGGGTAGTGGATGCGGTGATCGGCGGCTGGTCGGCTTCGTCGAATATCACGCTACAAACCGGTCAGCCTGTCCACATCCAAATGTCCCGGTCTCGCCTGTCAGGCGGGCGGCAGCGGCCTAACCTGACTTGTGGGACTCCCGGAACTGGAGTGAGCTTTAAGGATGCCGCGGCTGCCCTTCTCAACGGCAACTCCGACCCCAATAGCATCAGTGTTTTCAACTCATCCTGCTTTGAGGACCCTGGCGACCAGCAACCCGGCAATGCGCCGCGGTACTTTGAGAATCTGAATTCGCAGGGAATCGAGAATGTCGATCTGGGATTGAGGAAGCAGTTCAACATTCGGGAGCATATGAGGTTCCAGATCCGGATGGAGGCTTTTAACGCCTTCAATCGTACACGCTTCGATCGGGCAGGATTCCGGTGGGGAGGCAGCGACTTCGGCCAGGTCAGCGGCTTGGCGAACGGGTTCCATCCGCGCCAGATGCAGATTGTGGCGCGGTTCGAATTTTAGGCAGTTGGAGTTTTCATGGGGCCAGGCATGCCCGGTCCCCGCAGCTTAGTCCTAGGATCGAGGCCTATACTGCTGTCCCGCAGATCGCTCAACTCCAGCAACAGGCTATGAACACACTTCGATTCTCTCTGGTAATCCTCGCTTTGCTGAGCTCACTCAACGGCCAGGTGAGCCAGGACTGGACCCATTACGTCCGCATCGCCGGGCACAGCCTGCGGCCAGACAACACCGACCAGATCATCCGCAGCGCGACCGATACAAATGTATTCGGCATCGAGGTGGATAACGACATTCCGGGGCGTTACGAGAGTTTTCTCGACCCAGGCGAAAAGCTCAAAGCCCTGCGCGACGTCGCCAGGAAAGCGCACGAGGCGGGCAACTACGCTTTCGTGTACATCGCCGGCACGGAATGCATCACGGCCCACGCCGCTTCGAGTCCTCACAGCATGGCCAAAGACCACCCCGATTGGCTGCAGCAAAAGATTACCGGGGAGCCGGCGCTATTCGGCGGCGGCACGGCATTCTGGATCCGCGAAGGCGACGAAGATGTCTGGATCACACCGTTCGCGAAAGACTGGCGCAAGATCTACATGGAGCGAGTGCGGCAGATCGCGGGCACAGGCATTGACGGCGTGTACGTCGATATTCCTTACTGGATGACACATTTCGACGGCTGGGAGGATTCGTGGGCCAGCTTCGATGACTACACGGTAGCGGCATTCAAGGCCAAGACCGGTCTCAACGCCAAGACCGATCTGAAGCTGGGGGATTTCCGGGACGCGAACTTCCGCAAGTGGATCGACTTCCGCATTGACGCGCTCACGGACTTCATGCACGAGATCGACGCCAACGTTAAGGCCGTGAATCCGAAGTGCAAGACCATCGCCGAAATCTATCCGGGGATTGAAGAGTCAGCGGTCCGGGTCGGCAGCGACGTCTACGAACTGTATCGAGTGGTCGACACCATCGCGCATGAGTACAGCACCGGCGGTCCATCGGCTGCCCGCACGCCGCTGGCCTGGTTCCAGGATATGGTCGGCATGTACTCGTTCCGCGCCTTTGCCGGCACGAAACCAAGCTGGATGTTGAGCTACTCGTGGGAGAAAGAGAAACAGATCCCGCCCGCCGAAGCGATGAAAAACCTGGCAATGGCGCAGCTCATCGCCGGCACAAACACGTGGGATGCGCGAGGGCATGTGATGTCGGGATCGAACGACATCGAGACCCGCAAGGTCATCTTCGGGTGGATGAAGGAACACGAGAAAACGTTTTTCCTGCCGAGGCAGCCGGTGCGGCCCATCGGAGTCTATTTCTCGCCGAAAAGCCGGAATTACTTTGCCAAAGAGTTCATCGACTCCTACCGGGGCATCATGATGTTGCTGTTGCAGTCTCACCTGGAGTTCCAGATTGTCACGCCGCGGACTCTGCCTGAATTCCATGGAGACATGCTGATTTTGCCGGACGCCCGCTGTCTCGGGAAGGAGGAAGTCGATTACCTGGGCTCTTACGCCGGTTCAGGGAAAACACTGATCGTCACTGGCGAAACCGGAAAATACGACGAAACTGGAGCAAGCCGGGACTCGAACCTGGTGCACCAGCTGCTGGGGATTACAAACCCGGCTGAGAAGAAAGTTGGCAAGAAATTTGTCTACTATCCGCAGTGCCCCGGCAGAGTTTACTATGCGCAACTGCGGAAGGAATTCGACCAGCAGGCTGCCGCGGGCGTGTGGGAGCAGACCGAATTCAACAAGATAAGGAAAGCCTTCGTGGCCGAAATCCTGGGTGTCTCTGGCCTCCAGCCCGCCGTACTGGTCGACGCCTCACCATTTCTCGCCACCCAGATCGCCAGCGTTGGCGGCAAGGTGTCGGTCTTTCTGGCAAATTTCAAGGGGCTGAAATCCAAGGAAATCGCCCAGCAGACCCCAGACGAGAACGTGACTATCGCCTTTTCCACAAGCGGACCGGGCACGATTGCCGTCTTGCCCTTTCTCGGCCAACTGCAAAAGGTGCAGGGAACATTCAGCGGCGGCAAGCTGACCACCAAATTACCGCCCATCGACAAAGGCGCGGTCGTTTGGGTTGAGTAGAATCTACAGCAGCGATTTTATGAGCGGATGACAGGTGCGACAGGATGCCGCAAGGCCCTCTGCTGATTCCCCGGAGGCTCATTTTCTCGCGGGCAGGGCGGCCGTTCAAACTTGGACGGCCTCGGGAGGCGAGTTTGGAGCCGGCGCGGGCGGCGAAACTCAACCCCGAAGACAGCAAGCCCCATGCCGGGACGCTGGCCGACAAGCCATTCCTTTGGTATCTGGGCGCGCCGGCTGCCTCATACCTAAGCGTCGTAAACTACGTAATCAGTACCGATGCGGATCAACTTATTCGGCAACCTGCGGATCAGCTTCGCGGGACGCCCGGTCACGGCTGTTAGCACGAACCGTCTCCAATCGCTGATCGCATATCTCATCCTTCATCGCAATGCGCCGCAGCCGCGAGAGCGATTGGCCTTTTTGCTGTGGCCGGCCTCCAGCGAATCGCAGGCACGGACGAATCTGCGGCAACTTTTACACCATCTGAAGCGAGCTTTGCCGGCCGAAGGCGACTGGCTGGAGACTACTCATTTCGCGGTCCGATGGCGGCAAGATGCTACATGTTCGATCGACGTCGTTGACTTCCAGGCGGCCATTGCCGATGCTGCCTCCGCACGAACGGAGAATGATCGCGCGCGGGAGATCCAATCCCTCACAACCGCGGCGCAAGTCTATGAAGACGACCTTCTGCCCGGCCTCTATGACGATTGGCTCACGCCCCTGCGCGAAGAGTACCGGAAGCGGATTTCCGAGGCATTACAGCGACTCGCCACGCTGTTCGAAGAGCAAAAGGAATACGCAAAGGCAATCCCGTGCGCCGAGCGGCTTGTCGCACTCGATCCGCTGAGCGAGTCGCACCATCAACTCCTCATCCGGCTGCATGCAGCCAATCACGACCGATCGAGCGCTTTGCGCGCGTATCACCAGTGCATGCGCATTTTGCGGCGCGAATTGGGTGTGGAGCCGGGTCCGGCGACGCTCGAGTTGTTTGAACGAATTCTGAAGGCGGAGCCCGGGGCTTCCGGCGATCTGACGTCCGGATCTCCGGTGGCAAAGCCGGTCTCGCATCTGCAGAAAGTGCGGGCACTCATCGGCCGCACGATGGAGTGGCATCAATTGATCTCGGCGTGGCAGTCAGCGATAGTTGAAGGTCCCCGAGTGGCCGTGATCTCGGGTGAACCGGGGATCGGGAAGACCAGGCTCGCGGACGAGTTGTATCAAGCCTGCGTGCGCCAGGGCCACGCGGCCGCCCGCAGCCGGTGTTACGCCGGACAGGGGCAAGTGGCCTATGCGCCCGTGGCGGAGTGGTTGCGTTCCGATGCAGTTCGCGCGGGCTGGAGCAGCCTCAAGCCCCAGCAGGTCACGGAACTGGCGCGCCTGGCGCCGGAGATCCGTGAACAGTTTCCCGATCTCGAACTGCTCCGGTCCGGACCCGGCCCGCTCGCCGAAAACTGGCAGCGGCTCCATTTCTATGAATCGCTGAGCGCGGCTTTCGGCAACAGCCGCAAGCCGCTTCTGCTGTATCTGGATGACATGCAATGGTGCGATCCTGATTCGTTCGAGTGGCTCAACGCTCTGTTGACCTCGCCGGTTGCGACTGGTGTTCTTGTGCTTGGGACGGTGCGGGCCGAAGAGACAGGCCGCGAACATCCGTTTACCCGGTTTCTGGCGGGGTTGCGGCAATCGGGGATGGTGCTGGAAATTCCACTGAAGCCTTTGGATGCCGAGGAGACGGCCGAACTAGCGCGCCTCGAATCCGTGAAACCACTAGAAAGCGGAAATTTGGGAGAGATCTTCCAGGCCACTCGAGGCAATCCTCTTTTTGTGGTGGAGAGCGTCCGCGCTGGCCTCCAGAGCACGCGCGTGGTTGCCGTAATCGCATCGCGCCTGGCACAGCTTGCGGCACCCTCTTACGAACTGGCTGGCCTGGCGAGCGTGGTCGGGAGACCGTTCTCCTTCGAATTGCTGGAGAAGGCTACGGATTGGGACGAAACCAGTGTTTCTCAGGCGCTCGACGAACTGTGGCGGCGGCGCATCATCGAAAGCCGCGGGGCTTCCGAATACGATTTCACACACGACCGCCTGCGCGAAGTTGCCTGCGCGGAGTTGAGCCTGGTGCGCCGGCGTTACCTGCACCGGCGCGTGGCGCGGGCGATGGCCGAGGTGTATGCGGCCGACATTGAAAGCTGGAACGGACAGATTGCCTCGCATTTCGAACAGGCCGGAATGGCGGAAGAGGCGATCGAGCACTACTGGCAAGCGGCTGCGCATGCACGGCAGCGATATGCGGACACTGAAGCGGCGGACCTGCTGAGGCGCGCCCTGGCACTGTGCCGCGGATTTTCCGAGTCTGACCGTTGGCTGAAACAAGAGCTCGATTTGCTGGTCACGCTGGGTCCGGCGCTGGTGACGACGGAAGGCTACTCCGCGGCGGAAGTGGGCGAGACGT
>Ga0310810_10011973_pt1 | contig 10163 bp, 6 predicted proteins | sample NCmetagenome_FD_207641 | JGI IMG/M metagenome (GOLD analysis project Ga0310810, IMG submission 207641) | Soil microbial communities from experimental microcosm in Duke University, North Carolina, United States - NC | ecosystem: Engineered > Artificial ecosystem > Soil microcosm > Unclassified ...
CACCGGGAGCGGCAATGGCAGGCAGCGATCTGTACGTCGGCACGCTGGACGTGCTCATCCTCAAGGCCCTGAGCTGGGGGCCCATGCACGGCTACGGCATCGGGCGCTGGATCCGCCAGACCACCGAGGACGTGCTGGCGGTGCAGGAGGGGGCGCTCTACCCGGCCCTCCACCGGCTGCAGCGCAAGGGCTGGCTGGACGAGGAATGGGGGCTCACCGACACCGGGCGCGAAGCCAAGTACTACCGGCTCACGCCGGTCGGCCGCCGCCAGCTGCGCGCCGAGATCACCCGCTGGCGCGCCTACGCCTCGGCGGTCGGCGCCGCCCTCGACGCGGTCACCGCCTAGGTGCCCATGCGCCGGCTCTTCCGTCTCTCCCGACCGGCCAGCGAAGTCTCGCGGGATCTCTCCAGCGAGCTGCACTTCCACCTCGAAATGCGCACCCAGGAGCTCGTCGCGAGCGGCCTCTCGCCCGAGGCCGCCCGGTCCGCCGCCCTTCGCGCCTTCGGCGACGTCGCCCAAGTCGAGCGGGAGTGCCGCGGGATCTCCGAGCGGCGGGTGCGCGCGCGCGAAAGGCAGGCCTACATGCGTGGTCTGGTCCAGGACCTCCGCTACGCCCTCCGGACCCTGCGGAAGAGCCCCGGCTTCACCTTCATCGTGGTGCTCACCCTCGCCCTCGGCATCGGGGCCAACACCGCGATCTTCAGCATGGTGCGCGGCGTGCTGCTTCGGCCGCTCCCCTACCGCGACCCGGGCCAACTGGTCTTCCTCCGGCAGCCCGCCACCCGGGCCGGGGTCCTCAACGCGCAGTTCTCGGTGCCCGAGCTGACGGACTACCGGGCCCAGACCCGGGCGCTCAGCGGCATCGTCGAGTACCACTCGATGCCGTTCATCCTGCTCGGGCGGGGCGAGCCGCGGCGGGTGCAGACCGGGGTGGTCTCGGCCAACTTCTTCGACCTGCTGGGCGTGACGCCGGCCCTGGGCCGCACCTTCCGCCCCGGCGAGGACGCCATCGGTGCCGAGCCGGTGCTGGTGCTGAGCTACGGCTTCTGGAAGACCCAGCTGGGCGGGGACCCGAGCATTGTGGGCAAGACGTTCACCATGAACGACCACGTGCACACGGTGATCGGCGTGCTGCCCCCGATTCCGCAGTATCCGGGTGAGAACGACATCTACATGCCCAGCTCGGCCTGTCCCTTCCGCTCCAGCGAGCAGATGATCAACGGCCGCCAGATGCGGATGCTGACCCTGTTCGGACGCCTGGCGCCGGGCGTGACGGCGAGTCAGGCCCAGACCGAGCTCGACGCCGTCGCCAAACGGCTGCACACCGAGTATCCCGGCGACTACCACCAGGACCAGGGCTTCGGGATCGTGGCCACCCCGTTGCAGGCGCAGCTCACGGCGCAGGCTCGACCCACGCTCCTGCTCCTGCTCGGCACCGCGGCCTTCGTTCTCCTCATCGCCTGCGCCAACGTGGCCAACCTGAGCCTGGCGCGGCTGGTGCGGCGGGAGCGGGAGATGGCGCTCCGCGCCGCCCTCGGCGCGGACCGGGGCCGCCTGGTCCGCCAGCTCCTCGCCGAAGGGCTGCTCCTCGCCGGCGCCGGCGCGGTGGCGGGCCTCGCTCTTGCCTGGGCCGGTCTGGGTCTGCTGACCACTTTCGCGGCGCGGTTCACGCCGAGGTCGGGAGAGATCGCCCTGGATGCGCCGGTGCTGCTCTTCGGACTCGGCCTCGGCGTCTTCACCGGACTCCTCTTCGGCCTGCTTCCGGCGCTGCCTACCCGAGTGGGGCTCGCCGCGGCGCTCAAGGACGGTGGGGCCACCACCGGGTCCTCGCAGTCGCTCCGCGCGCGGGCAGGACTGGTGGTGGCGCAGGTGGCTGTATCGGTGGTGCTCCTGGTGGGCGCCGGCCTCATGCTTCGGACGGTGCTCGCGCTGCAGTCGGTGGACCCCGGATTCGACCCGGAGCAGGTGCTGGGCGCCAAGATCGACCTGAACTTCTCCAAGTACACCAGCAACGAGCTGGTTCAGGAGTTCCACCAGCGGCTGCGGGAGCGGCTCGCCGCCCAGCCGGGGATCCAGATGGTCGCCTCGAGCCGCGGGTATCCGCTGGACGGGCGTCGCGCCTTCGGCTTCGATTTCCAGATCGAGCGTCGGCAGCGCGACCCTGGCCAGGTCCGACCCCAGGCCGACTTCCAGGCCGCGAGCCCGGACTACTTCCGGGCCCTCGGCATCCCGCTGGTGACCGGCCGACTCTTCACCGACCAGGACGGGCCCAAGGCGCCCTCGGTCGCCATCATCAGCCAGGCGATGGCGCGCCGTTACTGGCCCAGCGAGAACCCGGTGGGCCAGCGAGTCACCACCGATTCCGGGGAAACCTGGACCACCATCGTAGGCATCGTGGGTGACGTCCATCAGTACGGGCTGGACGCCGCACCGGTGGATGAGATGTACCTGCCCTTCGACCAGGTTCCCCTCCGCGAGGGCGCCCTCGTCCTTCGCGGATCCGCCGAGGCGGCAACCCTGGTGCGCCGGGTCAAGGAAGAGGTGCTGGCCCTCGATCCGGACCAGCCGCTGGCGGGCGCCCGTCCCCTGGTTGAAGTGCGCGGGGAGTCTCTCGCCGCGCCGCGCCTCACCGCCACCCTGCTCGGCATTTTCGCCGGGCTGGCGTTGGTCATCACGGCGGCGGGGCTGGCTGGACTCATGGCCTTCTCGGTCAGCCAGCGTACCCAGGAGATTGGAGTGCGGATGGCCCTGGGTGCGGCCCGCTCCGAGGTCCTGGGCATGATCCTCCGCCAAGGCCTGCGGCTGGTCTGCATCGGGCTGGCAGTCGGGGCGGTGGGGGCGCTCTTGCTCTCGCGCCTGATGGCCGGGCTCCTCTTCGGCATCCGGCCCCACGACGCCGCCACGTTCGCCCTGACGGCACTCCTGCTGCTGTTTATCGCCACCATGGCCTGCCTGGTGCCCGCCCGGCGCGCGGCCACGGTGGACCCGATGGTCGCGCTCCGGAGCACCTGACCTCCCGTCAGCCTGCACCGCCGCCCGCCGGCGGCGGTGTAAGGTTTATCACAGCGGTTTCCCCTCGCTTTTCCCAACATCCAAAGTCCCCTTCCACCGGCCGGGGCGGATCGCCCCGGTCGATTCGCTGATCCCTCCGCCGACTACCGTCGCGGATCGGGTCGGGGGCCGCGACACTGACGCCCGGACGGACCATGGCCCAGAGCGGTGCCTCCCAGACGATCGTCGCGACCGCCCGACCGGGCGGCGAGGCCCAGCGTACCCCGGACTGGGGGTACCTCGCGGCCAGCGTGCGGGGACCCCTGCTCACGCTGGTCATCCTGATCGGGCTGGACCAGCTCGCCCGGCACCGGGAAGCGCTGACCCATCCGTTCCCTCTGCTGCTGCTGACCGTGGCCTACGCGGCCTACACCGGCGGGTTGTTGCCGGCGGTGGTCAGCGCGGTCCTTACCGGACTGTACGCCGCCCATTTCCTCAGCGACCCGGGCATGCCGCTCCACTACAGCGACGGGAACAGCCTGGCGCTGCTGGTGACGCTGATCGCCGCGGCTGGGATGGCGATGCTGGTCTCCCACCTGAAACTCCAGGCGGTCAGGGGCCACGCCGAGCGGCTCGGGCGTGCCGAAGCGGAGGAACTCGACCGGCGGGTGTCGTTCCTCACCCAGGCGAGCGTGACGCTGGCGTCCTCGATGGACTACGAGGTGACGCTGCGCGAGCTGACCCGCATCATGGTCCCCGGCCTGGCCGACTGGTGCACCGCCCATGTCGCCGGGCCCGATGGGACTCTGCGGTTCGTCGCCGGTGCCCACCGCGACCCCGCGCGCGACCTCGCTGTCCGCGTGCTGTGCGAGTACGGCGACCGACGGCTGCCCTTCGGCCTGGACCCCCGCCCCGAGCCCGCCCTGGTCGAGGTGACCGACGAGCTACTCCGCGATCGGGCCGCGGATGGCGAGCAGCTCAAGGTGTATCGGGCGCTGGCGCCGACAGGGTACATCCGGATCCCGCTTCGGGCCCGGGGCAAGACGGCAGGCATGCTGACCCTGGTGAGTGCGCGCGATTCGGGGCGCAGGTTCGAGGAGAAGGATCTCCGCTTTGCGGTGGAGCTGGGGGAGCGGGCGGCGCTGACGGTGGACACCGGCCGGCTCCATCGCGAGGCGATCGAGGCCGACCGACGCTACCGGCTGCTGTTCGATGCCAACCCGCAGCCGATGTGGGTGTTCGACGTGGACTCCCTGGTCTTCCTCGCCGTCAATGACGCGGCGATCCGGCATTACGGCTACAGCCGGGAAGAGTTCCTGAACATGGGCGTGGTGGACCTCCGCCCGGAGGACGATCCGGCGCTCGCGGGTCCGGGCTTCGAACGGAATCACCGGGAGGAGGCCGCGTTCGCCCGGCATCAGCGCAAGGACGGCACCATCGTCGACGTGGAGATCATCTCCCACCCGCTCGAGCTCGACGGCCGCCGGGCTCGGCTGGTGCTCGCGACGGACATCAGCGACCGGACCCGGGTCCGGGCCGCGCTTCACCAGCAGGAGGAGCAGCTCCGCCAGGCGCAGCGGCTCGACGCCGTCGGCCGGCTGGCGAGCGGGATGGCCCACGATTTCAACAACCTGCTCACCACGATCCGCGGCTTCAGCGACATGCTGCTTCGCGACCTGCCGCCCCACGACCGCCTGCGCGCCGATGCCGAGCAGATCCGGAAGGCCGCGGATCGCGGGGCGCTGCTCACGGGCCAGCTCCTGACCTTCGGGCAGCGCGACGCGTCGGAGCTGCGGGTATTCCGGGTCAATGAGGTGGTGGGGGCCATGGAAGGGCTGGTCCGACGGCTCCTCAGCGCCGATGTAAAGCTCACCATGCGGCTGGGCTCGGGCGTCGGGGCCGTGCGTATGGATCCCGGGCACCTCGAGCAGGTACTGGTGAACCTGATCCTCAACGCGCGGGACGCGATACCGGAGGGCGGGACGCTCACCATCGAGACGCTCGAGCGGGAGATCGGCAAGGCCGCGCGGGCACGGCACGTGCGCCCCGGCCCGTACGTCGTCCTCGTGGTGCGCGACACGGGCACCGGTATGGACAGCGAGGCCTTGCGGCACCTGTTCGAGCCCTTCAACGGGGCCACATCGCCGCAGCGCCGGTCGGGGCTCGGCCTGTCGATCGTGCACGGGATCGTGCGGCAGAACGGTGGGGTGGTTCGGGTCGCGAGCGAGCCGGGTCACGGAACCAGCGTCAAGGTCTACCTGCCCCGAGTCGAGCTGGCGGAGAACCCGCTGGAGAACCCCACCCAGGAGCTGCGCGGTGGGGAGACCGTGTTGATCGCCGAGGACGAGGAGGGTGTCCGCGAGCTGCTGCGCAAGGTGCTGGGGGACCACGGCCACGCCGTGCTCGAGGCCCGGCACGGCCGGGACGCTCTGATGGTGGCCGACCGTTACGAGCGTCCCATCGATCTTCTCATCACCGATGTCGTGATGCCGGAAATCGGCGGAGGAGAGCTGGTGCAGCGTCTGCAATCGCAGCGCCCGGGCCTCAAGGTGCTCTACATCTCGGGCTACACCAACGACGAGATCGTCCGGCGCGGAGTGCGCCGGACGGAGGCCCACTTCCTCCAGAAGCCGTTCACATCACAGGAGCTGATGCGGAAGGTCCGTCAGGTGCTGGACGGCGACCAGACGCCGCTGGCGAGCTGAGTCAGCGCACCCTGGCCCGCATGGTGCGCAGCACCTCGGGGCCGACCTCTCCCTGCAGGTGCACCAGAATCTCTCCCATCGTCCAGTGTGGCTGCCCCCCCGACGGGGGCGTCGTATCCTGGCCGGCCCGCAGCCGCTGCTGGTCCAGCAGAATGAGGCGCCCCTGGGCGTCCTGATACACGACCCGCACCACCGGCCGGGTGGTGTCCGCGCCCGGGGACGTCCGTCCCTGCGCCAGACCCATGAAGAGCGGGCTCAGTCCTTCGATCACATGCACCGGCCCGCCCAGCTGGCGGGCGGCCTCGTCGAGTCCGATCCGCATGTAGGTGTCGGCCCGCTGCTCGAGGGTCCGCTGCGGCGGTGCGGCGGCGGCGGGGGGCCCGGGCGCCGGATTGGTCGCGGTGACCACCACGGCGCCGCTCGACTGCGACTGCTTGGCACCGTCCACCTCGCGGCGACGGGAGGCGTCCAGCGCGGCGGTGGCCGCGGCGGCCCGCTCCGCCCGGCGCTCGCGGTCGAGGTCCTGGAGCGCCTTGGCCGCTTCGTTGCGGACGTTGCTCGGCGCCGGCTGGGCAGGCTTGTTGGCGGGACGCGCCGCCTGCGGCTCGGTGCGCTCGGCGAGCTCCACCGTCTCGTCGTTGGCGGCGGTCGCGGAATCGAGCAAGCCCTCCGAGGTGTCCTTGGACTTGGCCAGGTCGTCGCGGGCTTGTGCCATCTTGCTCTCGGCGGGCCGGCGAGCAGCGGCCGAGATGGCCAAGGCACCGCTGTCGGGCTGCGGAGTCGCCTCCTCGGCGCTCAGCACCGGGGACGAGCTGTCGGCCGCATCGGCCGGCAGGGACGATGGCGCGGGTCCTCGCCGCATCTCGCTCGCCAGGAAGCCGGCCCCCACGCACACCACCAGCAGCGCGGCCCACTTCATCGGCGCGACGAACCGGCGGGTGCGCTCCGACCAGTCCGGATTGTCGGGCAGGAAGATGGGGGGAGGCCCCTCGGGGGTCGGCGGCAGCGGCGCGGGAACCCGTGCCGACTGGGCCTGCGGCTCGAGCGTCGCGGACCTGCTGCGAGACCCCGCGGCGGCCGCGGCGGCGCCGGTACCGGGTAGCTCGAGGCTCCCGACCAGCCGATCCGCCTCGGCGTAGAACTCCTTGACCTGGCGGAGGCGGGTACCGCAGGCGCTGCAGCTGCCGAGGTGGGCCTGGATCTCCTTCACCTCGGTCATCTCGAGCTCGCCATCCAGCAGCGCGTGCAGGGTGCCTTCGTCAAGATGCGACATGCTCTCCTCGTTCCTTCGCCCGATACGCCTCGACCAGTCGCCGACGCGCCCGGGCCAACGTCGTTCCGACGGCGCCCTTGGCCAGGCCAAGTGTCGCCGCGATCTCGTCGTAATTAAACCCCTCGGCCTTGAGCAGGAGCGCTTCGCGATCCCGCTCGTTCAGGGTGCCGAGGGCGGCCCGGACCCGCGCCGCATCCTCGTTCCGAACCACCTCGACGTCCGGCCCCGGCGCCGGCCGATCCTGCTCGTTCCGGAGCAGCTCCAGTCGGCGCCCGCGGGTGACGGTGCGGCGGCCATCTTCACGCACCAGGTTGAGCGCCACGGCGAAGAGCCAGGGCCGGGGATTGTCCGGCGGGGCGCTCACCGCCCGGGCGAACGTCTCCTGAGCCAGGTCCTCCGCCCGGTCCCGGTCGCCGGTTCGGCGGTACAGCATCCGGACCAGGGCGGGATAGTACTGCTCGAAGAGCTGGGACAAATCCGCCGTCATGTGCCTCTGTGGCCGTGAGCTGCGTTGACGAGGAAGGCTCCTGCCGGAGGGAGCTTTCCCCGGCAACATTCGCACCACACCACAATATTCCCCCTCGCCGCCCCGCCGTCGGTGATGAGAGTCCTATCCTGTTGCACCATAGAAACCTAAGTCGTTTGGTCGGCCTGCGTTGAGGCCGCCTGACCTTCGGCCTGCCCCAAGAGTGTGTCACAAGCCTCGGCCACTGTCCAGCGGGCAGAGGGGATACTCACCAGGCTGCGGGGCGGGAGATGCGTGGACGGGAGGGAGATGCACAGGGTAGGCGGACCGCTTCAGGAGCCTGGTGGGGTGTCCTCCATGAGCAGAATGACGCGATCGCGACGGTTGTCTCGGCTGGCCATTCCGTCTCCTACCCACGGTGCTGGAACCATCGCCTTGTGTGCTCGGGCAAACCAGCCGGTGAGCGCGGTCACATCGGGGCAGCCCGTGCTTGCCTCAAATGTTGATCGGCGACACACTTGAATTGTCTGGAGGAACGACGTGGTGGTCAGTGGGTCAGCAGGAGAAACGAACCGCTCGGAAGGCTCGGGCAGCGCGGAGCGCCTGGCGCTGGCGGAGACGCTGAGCGCGCCGCTCCAAGCCGACGAGCCGTTCGAGCGTCTGGTCCGCACGGTGCTGGATGGCATGGTGCCGGACTTCGGCGACATCGCTCTGGGGGTCGTGCCGAGCGAGGAGGGCGGGTACGAGGTCATCGTGTCCGCCCGCACTCCCGACGGCGCCGAAAGGGTCCGTCACCTGGTGCGCGAGCTACTGCCGGTGCTCACCGCGGTGGCCCGCGACGAGGTCCGCCGGGGGCGCACCTTCCACTGGCTGCCGACTATCCGGCGGAGCGCACTCCGTCTCCAGAACCGTTATGGCGCCGACCTCTTTCCCCGCCTCGAGGCCTTGGGCGTCCACTCGATCATCGCCGTGGGGCTCCGCGCCTCGGGCCGGTTCTGTGGCGCGCTCGCTGTCGCCCGCACCGACGGCACCGAGCCATACCATGCCATCGACCTGGCCGTGTTCCAGGTCGTTGCGCGACGCCTCGCGCTCACATTCGACGCCGCGCGCCTCCACTCGGGCGATCTCCCGCCGGGAGAGCGGCGCGAGCGGCTGGAGGCGGCGCTCGGCCGCTGGCTCCGGGTCTTCTACCGGTCGTCGTGGGGTGCCGCGGTAGTCGACGGGACCGATCATCGCATCGACGCGGTCAATCCGGCGTTCGCCCGGCTGCACGGCTTTACCGAGCCCGAGCAGCTCACCGGTCGGCTGTTCAGCGATCTGATCCCCCCGGAGCATTGGGCCGAGATGCTCGCGTGGCCCGGGGCCGGCGGAGCCGAACCGCCGCAGGAGACCTACGAGTCGGAGCACCGGCGGGAGGACGGCAGCACCTTCCCGGCTCTGGTGAACGTGACGGCGTTGGAAGAGGGGTCGCCCCCACCGTCCTACGTGATCACGGTGCAGGACCTGAGCGCGCTCAAGCGGACGGAGGAACGACTGCACCGGGCCCAACGCATGGAGGCGGTCGGCCGGCTGGCCGGAGGCGTCGCCCACGAAGTCAACAACATGATGACGATCATTCTCGGCTTCGGCGACCTGCTGGCCCGAGCGACCGATCTGCCCGGCGACCGGCGGCGCGAGGTGGAGGAGATTCTCAAGGCGGCGGTCCGGGCGGGCAAGATCACCACCCAGCTCCTCGCCTTCAGCCGGCAGCAGGTGCTGCACCCCGCCGACCTGCGGCTGGCCGATGTGGTGGAGGACGTGGTGCCGGTTCTGCGCCTCATGCTGCCGGCCAACGTCCGGGTGGAAACGGGGAGCGGTCCCGACTCGTCGGTGGTGAAGGCCGACCGGACCCAGCTGGAGCAGGTGCTCATCAACCTGACCTTCAACGCCAGGGACGCGATGCCCGGCGGCGGAGCCATCCGGGTCACGACCGACTCCCGCTGGCTCACCGAGGCGGACGGCTTGAGGCTCATCGGCGTGCCGATTTCGACCGGGCAGTACGGCCTCATCTCCGTCACCGACACGGGATACGGGATGGACGCGGACACCGTGAACCGGGTCTTCGAGCCGTTCTTTACGACCAAGGACGTCGGGCAGGGTACCGGGCTCGGGCTCTCCACCGTGTACGGGATCGTGAAGCAGAGCGGCGGCTACGTGTGGGTGGAGAGCGAGCCGTCGCGCGGGACCACCTTTACCGTGTGCCTGCCCCAAGTGGAGGTGCCGGCCGAGGTCGTGCCGCCACGGCCGTCCGAGCCAAGGATGGCGGCTCAAGGGCGGACCGTCCTCGTGATCGAGGATGAGGACGGCGTGCGGGAGCTCGCCGCCAGGATCCTCACCGACCGGGCCCACCGCGTGCTGGCGGCCCGGTCCGGCAACGAAGCGCTGAGCGAGCTGGATCGGGAGCCGGGGAACGTGGACCTGGTGCTGACCGACGTGATTGTGCCCGACATCGGGACGGATCAGCTGGCGCAGGAGGTCAGGAACCGTTATCCCCGGGTGCCCATCCTCTATATGTCGGGATATCCCCGGGACGAGATGGTCCAGCGGGGCCTCCTCGACAGGGACCAGCCGTTCCTGCAGAAACCCTTCACCGGGCAGCAGTTGACCCTGGCAGTGGACGAGGTGCTGGCCGCCAGCGAAGCCGGTGGTGGGAGGGTAACTCCAGCGTTATCTTCCGGTTAGACCGA
>Ga0310810_10011974_pt1 | contig 10163 bp, 9 predicted proteins | sample NCmetagenome_FD_207641 | JGI IMG/M metagenome (GOLD analysis project Ga0310810, IMG submission 207641) | Soil microbial communities from experimental microcosm in Duke University, North Carolina, United States - NC | ecosystem: Engineered > Artificial ecosystem > Soil microcosm > Unclassified ...
GATCGCGCTTAGCGCCGAGCGCTTCACCAAGAATCTTTGGTCCTCGCGCGAGTCCTCGGTGCGTCCGCAGCTCATTGCGGTGCGCGACGAAGGCGATCAGACGCGCTACGTCGTCGATCGCGTGCTACAAAACCGCGAGGGCGGCCTCGCGCTCAAATCGCAAGCCGTGCTGTTCCGCACCTCGCACCATTCGGACACGCTGGAATTCGAATTGACCCGCCGCAACATCCCGTTCGTCAAATTCGGCGGCCTGAAATTCCTCGAAGCCGCGCACGTGAAGGACGTGCTCGCCGCGCTGCGCTTCGCCGAGAACCCGCGCGACCGCGTCGCGGGCTTTCGCGTCACCCAACTCGTGCCAGGTGTGGGGCCGGCGAATGCGGCGCGCATCCTCGACCGACTCGCCGCGCCCGATCCGGCGCAGATGCTGGTCACCTATGCGCCGCCGCGGGCGACCGCCGAATGGAAAGGCTTCGTCACCTTGTTCCAGGCACTGTTCAGCCGCGCCTCACCGTGGCCGGCCGAGTTCGAGCAGGTGCGCCGCTGGTACGAGCCGCATCTCGAACGTCTGCACGACGATGCGGCGGCCAGGTCCGCTGATCTCGCGCAGCTCGAGCAGATCGCCGCGAGCTACCGCACGCGCGAGCAGTTCCTGACCGACCTCACGCTCGATCCGCCGTCCGCGTCATCGGACGAAGCCGGCGCGCCCCTGCTCGACGAGGATTACCTCATCCTCTCGACGATCCACTCGGCCAAGGGCCAGGAGTGGAAGTCGGTATTCGTCCTCAACGCGGTCGACGGCTGCATTCCGTCCGACCTTTCGACAGGCTCGACCGAGGAGATCGAAGAGGAGCGGCGGCTGCTCTACGTCGCGCTGACGCGCGCGAAGGACCAGCTCGACGTCATCGTGCCGCAGCGCTTCTACACGCACGGCCAGGCGAGCCGCGGCGACCGCTACGTGCATGCGCTGCGCACGCGCTTCATTCCGTCGTCGGTCGCGAAACATTTCGATCAGCGTGTGTGGCCGAGCGCGCAGGCGGGCGCGAGCGGCGCACAGCCGCAGGTGCAGGTCGATGTGACGGCGCGCATGCGCGCCATGTGGCGGTAGGCCTTTCCGCTCGTCCCCGCGACCCGCCTATGCCAAGGCTTCGGCGGGTTGAGGTCTGAGTCCGCCGAAGCATCAGCGAAGGCGGAAAGCGGGGACCCAGAGCCGCAAGGAAGAACTGGATGCCCGCTTTCGCGGGCATGAGCGGATGGCGGGCCACTCCGGCGCGCCTCCCTTTTGTCGCGGGCGGATTACCCTATATTGGGCGGACCGGACACGGTCAGGGATTCCGCGAAATGCCAGCATTGCCCGATTACAAGGTGTCGCCCTCGGTGCAGCCGAAGCCGCAGGACTACGGCTACGACCTCGATCAGGCGCTCGCCTCGGTGATGGGACTGCACGCGATCATTCCGGGCGATGCCTTCACGGCAGAGACGCTCGGCACTGAGCGCGCGGGCAATGCCGTCTTGATCCGCGAGAACGGCGTGGTGCTGACGATCGGTTATCTGATCACCGAGGCCGAGACGATCTGGTTGCACCTCAACGATGGCCGTGTCGTGCCGGGGCATGTGCTCGGCTACGACCAGTCGACAGGCTTCGGGCTGGTCCAGGCGCTCGCGAAGCTCGATCTGCCGGCGCTGACGCTCGGCGATTCCACGCTATTGCCGCTCGAGGAGAATGTGGTGGTCGGCGGCGCCGGCGGGCGGCAGCGCTCGGTCGCGGCGCGCGTCGTCGGCAAGCAGGAATTCGCCGGCTACTGGGAATACGTGCTCGACGAAGCGATCTTCACCGCGCCGGCGCATCCGAACTGGGGCGGTACCGCGCTGATCGGCCCGGCGGGAGACCTGCTCGGCATCGGCTCGTTGCAGCTCGAGCGCGCGCGCGAGCGGGGGCCCAACGAACATCTCAACATGATCGTGCCGATCGACGACCTGAAGCCGATTCTCGACGATCTGCTGAAATTCGGACGGCCGAACCGTCCGCCGCGTCCGTGGCTCGGCCTCTACGCAACCGAGATCGAGGACAAGATCGTGGTGGTGGGGCTTGCCTCGCGCGGGCCTGCGCAGGCGGCCGAGATCCGCACCGGCGACATCATTCTCGCCGTCGCGGGCCGGCAGGTGACGGAGCTCGCGACTGCCTTCCGCAAGGTTTGGTCGCTCGGCAACGCGGGCGTCGACGTGCCGCTGCTGCTCTATCGCGACGGCCGCACCTTCGAGGCGACGGTGAAGTCAGGCGACCGCACCCGGTTCCTCAAGGGCCCCAGCCTGCATTAATTACGTGGGCACCGGCGTCCCGCCCGACAGCACGGTCTGCATCCAGGGCCGGTCGATGTTCTGCCCCGACACGATCACGCCGACCCGCTTGCCGCGCATCTTGTCACGCTCGCGGATCAGCGCCGCGAAGGCTGCTGCGCCGGCACCCTCCGCGAGCGTGTGCGTGTCGGAATAAAGCGCGCGGATCGCCTCGGCGATCTCGTCGTCGGAGACCTCGACCAGATGATCGGTGCCGCGGCGGATGATCTCGAACGCCTCCGCGCTCGGGATGCGCACTGCCATGCCGTCCGCGAACGTGGTGCAGTCGTTGATCGAAACCGGGCGCCCGGCTTCCAGCGAGAGCCGGTACATGTTGGCGCGCTCCGAAATCACGCCGATGACCTTGGCCTTGTGGCCGAGCGCATCGCGCGCCGAAATCACGCCGCAGATACCGGAGCCGAGCCCGATCGGCACATAGACGGCATCGAGCGCCGGCTCGGCGGTGAGCAGCTCGTAGGCATAGGTCGCAACGCCGAGCACCAGGTCGCGGTCGAACGATTTGCCATAAAGATATCCGCGCTCTCTGGCGATCTCCTCGGCGCGCTCGCGCGCTTCGTCGAAGTCACGCCCGTGCTCGATCAGCTCGGCGCCGAAGGCCTTCATGGCGGCGTTCTTCTCGGTCGAGTTGCCGAACGGCACCACCACGACGCACGCGATGCCGTTGCGCACGCAGGCGAAGGCAAACGACTGTCCATGATTGCCGCGCGTCGCCGTGACGATGCCATTCAGATGCGGCTGCGCCTGCTTCAGCCGCTGTACATAGACGAGCCCGCCGCGCACCTTGAAGGCGCCGGTCGGCGTGTGGTTCTCATGCTTGAGCACCACGTCGACCCCGGTGCGCGCCTTCAACAGCGGCCACGCGTATTGCGGCGTCGGCGGCATCGCGGCATGCACGATGGCGCAAGCGGCGTCGAGCTCGTCTACGCTGAACACGGCTGATTATCGAAGCAGGGTCGGCCGCTGCGGCTCGGCCCACGCGATCTCGGCGATCATCTTCTTCACGATCGCCTGGCCGAAGGAGTCGTGGTTCTCCGCCACCATCACGAAGGAACCGGGGCCGCCGGTGACGTTGTTGCGGTAATAGCTGTCGAGCCCGCCGGGCGGATTGGTGTGCTCGGGATTCCACGGCAGCGGCGTATCGCTCAGGATGACGAGGCCGTTGATGGTGACGCCCTTCGCCAGCACCTCGTCGCGAGCCGAGGCGATATCGCGCCCGGAATTGTTGGTGCCGTCGCCGGACACGTCGATGGTGCGGCGCGGCGCCTCGAACGGCGCGCGCTCGAGCAAGCTCATGGCAAAATCGAGCCCTGCGCTGATCGAGGTGCGGTCCGCGAACGATCGCGGCAGCTCCAGCATCTGGTCGCCGATCCTGCGCGCCGAGGCCATGTCGCTGACGATGGTCCAGTCGATGACGACCTTCTGCGAGGTGGCGCCCGACCATTCGACGAAGCAGATCGCGATTTTGCCATGCGGGCCCGACTTGATCGCCTCGACCACGCGCGGATTGGAAAGCGCCGCCGCATAGCCTTGGCGCTGCAGCTCGAACTTGCGCGTGTCGACGCTGCGCGAGACATCGGAGGCGAGCACCAGCAACAGGTCGACTTGCTCGGCCGCGCGCGCAGCAGCGGCGAGGCCAAGAACCAGCGCGAGAGCACCGAGAATGGCGAGGCGAACACGGCTCATGGGATCCTCCGCGTGGCCAGTCTATCCGATTCCGCAATCCACGCCACGCGCGCGTGCATTGGTCTGCCGTCCGGCGACTGGTATAACGCCGGCGCGCCGAAGAGGTCCCGCATGCCCGATGCGCCTGAATCGCTCGTCTTCGACCTGGTCGAATGGGTCGCCAAGGAGCCGCGCGGCTATGCGGAGATGCTCGACGCGTGGCGCACGTCCTGTCCGCGGCTCACCGTCTGGGAGGACGCGATCGAGCGCGGCCTGGTGATGCGCCAGCCCGTCGCCGGGCAGGGGACCATCGTGGTTGTCACGCCGGCCGGGCGCAGGTTTCTCGATGAGCAAGTGCCTATAATGGCGGCTGGGTCCGTGCCGCTACGCCGCGCGAGCTAACTTCGTAGCCCGCATGGAGCGCAGCGCAATGCGGGGTTAACCGGCTGCTGCCCCGGATTTCGCTTCGCTTCATCCGGGCTACGAGACATTCAGCTTCATCAGCCTCGCGGCGTTCCCCGCCATGATCTTCTCGCGGGCTTGCGGCTCGAGATCGAGCGCTTCGACCGCCGCGATGGTCTTGGCGATCGGCCCGAGGGGCGCGTCGGTCGAAAACACCACGCGGTCGGCACCGAAGAAGTCGAGCCCACAGTTGAGCCCGTTGCCGGCGCCGAACAGGGCTGTGTCGGCGTAGAACTCGCGGAAATATTCGAGGTGCGGGCGCTTCAGCGATTTGAGCACGTGTGAATAGTCCTCGTCCGAGGTGCGCGAGCCGAGCACTTCCATACCGGCGCCAATCCGCCCGTCGAAGAACGGGATCATGCCGCCGCCCAGGTGGTGTGTGACGATCTTCAGGTGAGGATGGCGGTCGAACACGCCGGAGAACACCAGCCGCGCCATCGCAACGCTGGTCTCGTAGGGCCAGCCGAAGCACCACCACATCTCAAAGCGCGATTTTGTCTCTGCCGCGTAATCCGGCATCGCGGCGGTGCGCGCCGGATGCAGCCAGATCGGCAGGTCGTAACCGGCCATTGCGGCGAACACCGGTTTGAAGCGCTCTTCGTCGAGCGGATGACCCGCGATATTGGTGAAGATCTGGATGCCGTGCGCGCCCAGCGTCTTGATGGCGCGCTCGGTTTCCCGCAGCGCGGCGTCGACATCGTCGAGCGAGATCGCGGCGACGAAGGCGGGAAAGCGCTTGCGATGTCTGTCGACAAGCTCCGCCATTGCATCGTTGGCGACGCGCGCAAGCCGTGCCGCGGTCTCGCCTTGCGCGATCTCCTCGAGCGGCGGGTTGGGCAGCGAGATGACCTGGGTGTAATCGCCGAGTGTGTCCATCTCGGCGAAGCGCAAATCGAGTTCGAATAGTTTCTTCACCCCGCGCAGGCGCGCGCCGATGTTTTCCAGTTTCGGCGAGACGCGCGACATCTCCTGGAAGAAACGATCCGGGAGAATGTGCGTGTAGATGTCGAGGATCATCGTCGATTCTCCGCTCATGCCCGCGGAAGCGAGCATCCAGCTTCTTGGCCGTGGGTCCCCGCTTTCGCGGGGACGAGCGGAGATTATGGATTAATTCTGCAGCAGTCGCTTGATGCCCGCGGCGGCCGCTGCGTCGGATACGACCTTGGTCTGCACACCGATCTCCTTCGCGAATTCATCAGCGCCGCCGGGGCGGACGATCTGACCCGTCAGGGCGATCTTCGCCGACACCTCCGGATCGCTCGCGACCGCAATCACATCGGCGGCGATATGGTCGCGCGTCTCCTTCGGCATTTCCTTCGGGCCGAACAGGCCGACCAGTCCGTCCATCGACAGGGCCGGGGTGCCGGCTTCGCGCACAGTCGGCACGTTGGGAAGCATCGGGGCGCGCTCGTTGTTCATCAATGCGATGACCTTGACCTTCCCGTTCTCGACTTGCGGCCGCATGATCGCGTAGGCCGCGACGTAAAACTGGATGCGGCCCGTGGCAAGGTCGTTGATTGCCTGCACGGTGTCGCGATAGGGCACGCGCGCGATGTCGATATTCGACTGCTTGAGGAAGCCCGCCACCACGAAATCGTTCGCGCCCGTGGCCGAGGCCATGTTCAGCTTGCCCGGCTCGGCCTTGGCGCGTTTGATGAGATCGTCCATCGAGTTGACGCCAAGCGAGGCCGGAACGCCGACAGCAATCACCGTGTTGCTCACCCGCACGATCGGAAGCAGATCCTTCACGTCATAGGGTAGCTTCTCGTGCAGATACGGGTGGGCGGTGAAAGTCGAGGTCGGCGCCATCAACAGCGTGTGGTCGTCGTTTGCGCCGGTGAACGTCGTGATCGCAAGGATGGCATCGCCGCCCGGCTTGTTCTCGACCACGACCGGCTTGCCCCACTTGGCGGCAAGCTTGTCGGCGAGCAGGCGCGTGGTGATGTCGACGCCCGATCCGGGCCCGAGTGGCACCAGCAAACGCACGGTGCGCTGCGGCCAGTTCTGCGCCGATGCGGGGTAGGAGAGGGCAAGGGCAGCGCAGAAGGCTGCCAGCGCGGCAAGCCGCCGGGTCAAAAACATGCGTTTCCTCGTTGGTCGTTCGATGACTTGGGTCGCCCTTGGGGCGCACACACTATGTCCAAAGTGCCGGGAAAAAAAGTTGCCGCATAGGGACCGAACGCCACGGGCGCGGGCCCAGTGCGGCAGCCCGCAAATGACAAAACCCCGGCCTCGCGGCCGGGGTTTTGCGCTTCGCCTGCATCTGCCAGTCAGCGCCAGAACAGCGCCAGCAGCAGGATGATCGGCAGCGGGATGCCGAGGATCCATAACAGAAAGCCTCTTCCAAAGCCCATGACTTCCCTCCGGGTTTGGCCCGTCCAATGCGGGATCGCCCGGATAGTTCCCTTTCTCCTCCCGGCGACCAGGGAACTTGTCGCGCCCGCAGGGTGTTGGACGCACAACCTCATGCCGTCACGGCAGCTTTAGGAGAAGCGATCATGGCCACGCTGGTTACCGAAGAAGTTTCCGTCGTTCCCAATGGGAGGTTCGGCGGCGCAAATGAATCCCGGGCCTCCGCCATCTCCTGGGCCGCAATCGCCGCGGGCGGAATTGCAAATGCCGCCTTTGCGCTCTTCCTATTCGAGCTGGGCGCCGGCATCGGACTATCCTCGGTCAGTCCGTGGTCTGCGCCCTCCGGCACCACCATCTCGATCGCTGCCGGCATCAGCCTTTGCCTCATCTCGATCATGGCTTCCGCACTCGGGGGCTTCCTCGCCGGAAGGCTGCGCACCCGCTGGGTCGGACTGCACAGCGACGAGACCTATTTCCGCGACAGCGCGCACGGCTTTCTCGCCTGGTCGTTTGGGCTGATGCTGATGGCGATCGCGCTCGGGATTGGCGCGACCACGCTGCTCGGCGCCGCGGCGGGCGGTGCCGCGAGCAATCCGGCACTCACGTCGAATACCTCGTACTACACCGACATGCTGTTTCGCTCCGACAATCCAACGACGCCGGCGGCCTCTCAGGGCGCGCAGATGCAAAACGAGGAGGTCGGGCGCATCGTCACCCGCGCGGTAACCTCGAGCGGCGGGCTGTCGCAAGCCGACCGTACCTATGTGGCGCAGCGCGTCGCGGCGCGTACCGGCCTGCCGCAGGATCAGGCCGAGCAGCGTGTCGACCAGGTGGTCACGCAGGCCAAGAATGCGGCCGATCAGACGCGGCGAGCTGCCGCGAAGCTCGCCTTCTGGATGGCCGGTGCGATGCTGTGCGGGGCGCTTGCCGCAGCCTTTGCGGCCGCCGAAGGCGGACGGGAGCGCGACGAATAAGGCGCACAGCTCGTTGCGGCGCCCTCGCCCGCTTGCGGGAGAGGGCACATCGGCTGGCGCAGCGATGAGCTCTCAGTTCAATCTAAACTCTGAACAGCTTCGCGTAGCGCGACTTGATCTCCTCGGTTTGCGCCTCGACGTCGGCCGGATCGCTGCGGATCAGTTTGACGGCGGAGAGTGGCGTGCGCCCCGACTTCGGCTTCACCTGGGGGTGCGGCGAGTGGCGGTTTGCCGCGACGAAAATCTGCTGGCCTTCAGGCGCGCAGAGGAAACTCACGAACAGGCGCGCCGCATTCGGATTGGGCGCACTTGCGAAAATGCCGCCCGGCGTCGTGATCAGCGGCGTGCCTTCGGCGGCATACACGAACGCGACCGGCGCGCCCTGTTCCTTGAGCAGGTCGAGGATCGCGTCGACGCCGTCGGCCTGCACGGCGCGCTCGCCGAGCGCCAGCTTCTTCGGCGGGTCGCCGGCCGACTGCACCTGCATCACGCGTTGCGTGGCGAGCTTCTCGTAAAACGGCCAGCCAAGCGTCTTGGCGAGCGCATAGGTCGTGGTCAGGATCGTACCGCTGTACCCGGGATGCGCCTTGACGATCCGGCCCTTCCATTTCGGATCGAGCAGGTCGGCGAAGCTTTTCGGCGCGTCCTCGCGCTTCACCAGATCGGTGTTGTAGCCGAGCCCGCTGAGTGAGAAGCACAACGACGTGTGCATGCCGTCGGCATCACGGTCGGCGGCCGCAAAGTGTTGCGCCGCATCCTGCGGCACGAACGGCGCGAGCCAGCCGCTGCGCTTCCAGGCAACGAAATGCGCCGCGTCAGTCGAGACCGCGACATCGGCCGCAGAGATGCGGCTCGCCTGCTCCTGGCCGATGCGCTGGAAGATGCGCTCGGCGCCCGAGCGTTCGACGCGCACCTCGATACCCGGATATTTCGCCTCGAAACCCTTCGCGAGTTTCTCGGAGAGCGGCAGATCGAGCGCCGAGTAGAAGGCAACCTTGCCTTCGCGGCGCGCGGCTTCGATCAGCGCGTCGGTTACTGCCGTCGGCGGCGGCGCCGCCGCGCGAGCCGGCGCGGCGAAGACACTGGCCGCGAGCAGGCCCGAAGCTTTCAGTGCGTCTCGCCTGGTGACGGTCATCGGAGCAAACAAAGAATGGCTGCTCCGATGAGGTTATCTCAAACAGGGCTCATCGCCACAGGCTTTTTGCGCGAGCTCTTATGCCGCGGCGCGCCGTCTTCGCATCACGCGCTGCATCGCCTCGTCGACGTCGTCGCGCCGGCGGATCGGATCGAGCGCGCGCAGCGGATGAAACGTTGCGCCGTCGTCGGCCGCGAGTTCCGGCGATTGCTCGAACGGCAGGTCCGCTTCATGCCGCATGTTCAGCACATCGTTGCGCCGGCGCAGCAGCATCAGGATGAAGAAGGCCGCGCTTGCGACGAGGCCGAAGAACGCGATCCCGCCCAGCACCAATTGCAGCGTCGGCGTTGTGCCGGAGGCTGCCTGCTCGGTCTGCGGTGCGGCGGCCCGCGCGGGCGGCGGTTCGGTACTCGCGCGCGCCGCCTGCTGCTCGACCGGTGCGGGCGCAGGTGCGGCAGCGGGAAGTTCAGCCGCGGCCGGCGCGGATGAAGTCGGCGCAGCGATCTGCGGCGATGCCGCGGGGGGCGCCTGTGTAACCTCCGTCGTTTGCGGTGCGGGCTGATCCGCATTGCTCACATTGCGCGTGACGAGCGTCGTGATCTTCGGCGCCGGAGCCTCCGCGGCGGGCTGAGGCGAGTCATCCGCCGAAGATGCCACTGGTGCAGCGGCAGCCGGCTTGATGGTCGCTGGTACTGCCGCAGCCGCCGCAGGCGTTGCGTCATCCTCCTCGTCCGGCTCGGTCTGCTGCGGAGCAGTCCGCGCCGCGGACCGTTGCGCAATCTTGCGGCCCTTCTCGGCCAGGTACCAGCACTTGCGCTGTGAGGAGCGGTCGATGCGGTAGTACCAGTGGCTTCCCTGCGGCGCGACGCCCTTCGGCGCGGCAAGACATGTCTCGGCGGGTGCCGCATGAGCCGGCGCCAGTGCAATCGCCGACGCGGCGAAGGCGAGCGCGGCAATCGCCGGCGCCGTGGCAAAATCTATTCGTATCTGCATGGAGTACCCCGTTCCTGAGCGCCCCGTTCAGCCGGGGCGGACCATGTTCGGGGATTCGGGTCGCAGTGCGTCGCGAATTTGACGATTCCGCCGCCACTCTGTGGCGCGATGCGACGCGAGTTCCGGCGAGGCTCGCTTTTTATTGGAGCATGATCTTTTCCGAAAACCGGTACCCACTTTTCGGGATCATGCTTTACCGTCCGTCGATCTGATGGCCCATCAGCGCGATC
>Ga0310810_10011975_pt1 | contig 10162 bp, 8 predicted proteins | sample NCmetagenome_FD_207641 | JGI IMG/M metagenome (GOLD analysis project Ga0310810, IMG submission 207641) | Soil microbial communities from experimental microcosm in Duke University, North Carolina, United States - NC | ecosystem: Engineered > Artificial ecosystem > Soil microcosm > Unclassified ...
CAGCTTTTTATTTCCGGAAAGAACACGGCACGAACTAGTATGTGTTGGATCTCAGGGATTCTACGAGTGTTACGATTTACCACATCTAAGTTTTGCCTGAGGACACCGTCACCTGCGGGCCTCAAGAATCTCGTCATCTTGAGGGCTCCGTTTCTTCGATTGTGGTGGCAACAACAAGGACTAAGAGCCTAAACATTGATCGTGCATAAACTGGTCTATAATAGAGGATGGCTCTAGCTACTCTTCAGCTTGCGTCCCGGCCCACCTTCCCGGAGATGGCTCGGGCAAATCGCGCCGGACGAATTTGCTCACTCTTTCTGGCGAGGACGGTGAGCCTCGACAACTACTGTCCAGAGGCGCACTGTCGAAGCTCGAGAGAGTCTATCAGGGGGCTGTAAACTCGTGCGTTTTCGTCTTCGCTCCGCCACCTCGAAAGCCCACGAGCAGTCTCATGAACTTGCGCCGCTTGCTGCTCTGCAAAAGCAGGAGTTGACGAGAACTGATTACATAAAGCTTCTCCACGGGCTGCACCAGTTTCACGAACGTTCGGAAATGATTGTAGACATGGGCCTTGCCGCTCTCGGTATGGACGCCGCACGTGGCAGTCATAGTGGGCGACTACGTCGTCTCAGGGATGACATCAGATCATTTGGCGACTTTGAGCACTCAGGCACCGATCCCTACCCTTCAGGTGGTGCAGCCTGGAGTATGGGTTACGCTTATGTCGTTTTCGGATCCGCTTTGGGCGGTCAAGTCCTCTACAGCTGCTTGGATTACCTGCTTGGTGCAACGTCGGCAGGCCGTTCCTTCTTCTGCCTGACGGGCGAGGACCGGCGCCAGTGGCGTGAGCTCTGCCACGCGCTCGACGGTCGTCTCCGTCTGGATGAAAGCGTCCAAGGCGCGAACCGCGCTTTCCAGAATTTCGCTGACTGCGTCGACGGTGCCTGCTAACGTGCAGATCACTCCCGAAATCGCCAAGCAAGAATGCGCAAAGGAACCTATTCATAGGCCGGGAGCAATTCAGGCTCATGGCGCCCTGCTCGTTGTCGATCCAGGATCGGACCTAATCCAAGGTTCTGCGGGCACACTCCTCGAGTTTTTACCCGGCGGCTCAATGCTCTTTGGAAAAACTCTGTCGGATGTTTTGGGACAGTCGCTCGTGGATTACCTGGGAGAGCATCATCTCGAGAACGCTACGGAAGCGATTTACGTCGGCTCCTTGGATCACCCCGATCCGAGCATAGAGGCGCTTGACGTCCTTGCTCATCAGAGCGGCTCCTTTGTCATTCTGGAGTTTGAGCCATCCCTTCGCGATCGGGAATCTGCTGCACGTCTCTTCACGAGGATACGAGAGGCCGCAGACCGCATGAGATGCTGTCCGACGGCGGAGGAACTGTTTCACACAGCGGCTGAAGAAGTCCGCTCCTTCACTGGTTTCGACCGCGTCATGGTCTATCGATTCCTGGATGACGAAAGCGGCCGTGTGGTCGGTGAAGCGCTGAATGACGTATATGAGACTTTGATGCACCATCGCTTTCCAGGTGGCGACATTCCCTCTCAGGCCCGTGCCCTGTACAAGCGCAACATCATACGAGTGATTCCGGACGTTCAATACGTTCCAGCACCAATCATCGGTCCTCACCCGAACATCGACCTGAGCGACAGTTCTCTTAGGAGCGTATCACCTGTCCATCTTGAATATCTGGTCAACATGCATGTGCGGGCATCGATGTCGATATCGCTGCTTGCGAATGGAGAACTCTGGGGGCTTATTGCTTGCCATGCCGAAAGCCCGCTTCTCGTTCCTTACGAAGTACGTGAGGCCTGCAAATACATCGCCGCAGAACTCAGTCGCCAGATCGACCGAATAGAACGGCAAGCAGATGCTGCTCTACAGGGAACATTGACCCGCGAGATCGACGGTTTGGTGTCCAAGCTCTCTTCGACCGACGATGTTGAAAGCGAGCTAAAGGCTAGTCTTCCCCTCCTCCGGTCGCTCTTTGCAAGCGACGCTATTTTGGTTCGATTGGACGAACTCACATTAGTCGATGGCGATGACCTAGACTGTCTCGACGCAGGCACGATATTCCGTCATCTTGATGATGTTTTTTGTCCCGTCACCAGCAGCTCGGTCGTACTTGAAGATATAGGAATCCCACTCTCCGATGCACGGAGCCCGAACGCATCTGCTTGCGCTATTCTGGATGCTGGTGGCGGTGTTGGGATAATCCTTCTGCGCAAGCGTCAGCAGGAGATCGTCAAATGGGCCGGAAATCCCGACCGGCCATTTGAGATCGATTTGTCGGGTAAGCTGGGGCCGCGGCGTTCTTTCGAAGTCTGGCAGAGAACCCAACAAGGGGCTGCCCCTCCTTGGCAGGAGGCCGAGAGAGAAGCGGTGGAGAAACTTGCATTAACAATCGAAAGGCGCCTCCGGCAGGAACGTTTGGCAGCGGTTCAAGCTCAACTGATCCACGTGTCTCGGACAAGTGCAATGGGCGCTCTGGCTTCGGCCCTTGCGCATGAGCTTAATCAGCCTCTCACGGCCATCTCGAATTTTAGCAAGGGATTATCCTTGCTGCTCGAAAGAGGCGCTGACGCCGACCTTTACAGGGTTCGATTGCATCTTGAGCAGATTTCCACAGCAGCCGTCCGTGCTGGACAAGTTGTGAAGCAGCTCAGGGCTATGGTGACAAAGCAGCCGGTGGTGGCGGAAGCTTTCAATATCAGCCAGGTCTTGAGTGAAGCGCTCTCTCTGACACTGCCGGATGCAAGGGTGCGTGGCATCACAACGCAAGTCTTGGCGGAGCCCGAATTGAAGGCTCGCGGCAGCATGGTTCAAATTGAGCAGGTGCTGAGCAACCTTATTCGGAACGCTGCGGAGGCTCTCGAAGGCCAACCTCTCCGGCGTCTAACTCTGTCCGCCCAAGAATTGGACGAAAGCTTTGTTGAACTTAGCGTAGCCGATACCGGTCCGGGCCTTCATCCAGACATAGCACAAAATTGCTTCTCTACGTTTAACTCGAGCAAACGGGACGGGATGGGGCTTGGTCTTTCGATCTGCCGCACCATCGTGGAACGTCATCGTGGTCGCATCTGGCTGGACCACTCAGGTCCTACAGGGACCGAATTCAGGTTCACACTTCCCAGGGCGCAATGACGAACGGCTCATCAGAACGTGCCGCCCGACCCTCCTACAGTCCTTAGGAAAAGGATTGCGTTCGTCTGAAAAGACGCGGGATCGGCGGCCGTTCAATACGTTCGGCCATAAGTCTTCTCGGCAAACCCTTCAATTTGCGAAGTCCGACAACATCGGCTCTGAGCGCATAGCGACTACCATCAGAGAAGTATCTTTCCCGCTAACGCCATCATCAACTTCTGAAGTTCCCGAATAGCTGGTTCGCCGCTCTTCCTGGCAGTGACGGCATCGATATGGCGTTGGACGTAGGTGGTACGGCCGTTGTATGCCATCGACCACGCCTCAAAGCGACGTTTGTCGGGTGCAAACGGTTCGTCTCTAATCGTCGTGACCTCCGTGTGTCTGGGATCACGCGAGATGGTCTCCATGAGCGAGTGAACATCGTCAACACGCCCTTCTAGTGTTTGAACAAAATGGGTTCCCGAAAAGATCAGGGCGCCCGTTATATTTAAGGGAGCATTATTCCGACGTGATAGCTCGACGATCCTTGCTACTTCCTCATCCCCGGTCGCAGGATCTATCAGGCTACGGCTGACGTAGGTCAAAGATGTATGCTCGCCCAGCAAATCTCCCATCTCCTTTCAGTGATGCCCGCTGCCCGTACAATTCTCCGAGCATGTTAGCGGGTATTCTAAACTCCGAACGTCTCCGTCGCGGTTCACTAGCATCTTTTGCTCTTCGAGCCACGCGTATAGACTCGTGATGACCACTTAGTTGCTCCTCGAAAAGTCGTGAGGGCTTTGGAAGTGGGGCGCTCAGCACGATCCTCACGACGTGAAACTACGTAGCGGGTTTCTACGTGATTGTTCGCTCGATCGGCACTTGAGATATTTCGAGTTCACCCGGCGAAGCAGGTCGGATCATGAGTTCGGGCATGGAAAGGCCGAACGGTGCGCACCTTCCTCGCGTCAGCTTACGTGACCGCGTATCGGAATAAGTACGCGCACCTTTGCCGGGGAGCCCGGTTGCTGGCCTCGGTTCGCTTCTGCGATACCGACAAAGCACTTCATGACATCCCGACGTGCCTTTGCATATCGGTATTGTCTTATCTTTCTGCCGATGTTCTCCCAAGCGAGTTGGCTTTCGACCTCCAGGAAGATGGATCTTTTGTCATGCGGCTTGCCTCGGCCTCGGAGTGGGCTTGTCAGCGCAACAAAGCCGCGTTTGGATTGGCTGAAGATCTGCTGCCCCTGATTATCAACAATCAAGATCAGGGACATTCTTCAAGCTGGGGCCAGCAGCCCGACCGGCAGCAGAGGATTGCGTACCAGGTCTGCTCAGGAAGCGCCGGGACGCTTGCTGCCTCAGGCGCGGAGTACTGAAACTCACCGGGGTGCTTCGACAGCTAACCATCGAACGCCCAATCTCTCTTTCAGCCCACAGCCTTACCTAATATTTCTCACGTAAACGGGCTGTAGTCAGAATTCTGCCTCTATGAGGTAATTAGGCGTCTGGCGCTGCGACTGGTCCCCAAGGTCGCGGCGCCAGCGCTTAACGTGGTCTCCTAAGGCCCTTCTCTGCATGTCTGCGCGCGTGCGGAGCAGCGCCCTCCCGGCTAGGTTATCCTAGCCGGGAGGGCGTTCCAGGGGTCGAAGGCGTGCCGTTGACGTTTCTTCTCGTGCCCAGGCACATTCGAGATTTCTAGCCTTCGCAGTTCGAAAGCATGAACTTATTCCTGCACATATCGCGCCCAGTGGCTCAGTGGGTCGCTCTGCAAGCTACCGATAGTGTCCAGCTTCGGGTCTCCCGCAAGGTGGCAGGAGGAACTCGACTTGGTTGACGAAGTGACGCCAAGAACTGAGTTCACAGACATCCGAGCCACCGGTTCCTCGACGGCGCGCGTTGAGGAAGGCCGCAGAGCAGCGCGTTCCAGCATATTCATGGCGGCGACAATCCGGTTTGGCTCTCAACAATCTGCAGTGACCATCCGCAACCTGTCCGCAACGGGGGCCATGCTCGATGGTAGCTTGGCGCCCGAGGCGGGCAGCGACGTAGTGCTCAGCAGGGGATCTCTGGAAGCCCCAGCAGAGGTTGTCTGGTGCGCACAAGGCCGCATGGGATTGCGATTCTCAGGTGAAATCGCAGTAGACAAGTGGTTGGCAAGTCGCGGCCAGACCGGTCAGGTGCAAGTTGATCGGATCGTCAGCGACTTCAAAAGCGGCAGGCCTTCCAGCGGGTTAATAGCGAGCCCTTCGGTCACAACCGAGAGTATCTCGAACATAAAGGTAGCCGACAGCCTTAAGTTGGTAGCGACCATGCTTTCTGAGCTGGAGGACGAGCTGTCTTCGTCTCAGGAAATCCTTTCGGCGCACGGAGAAAAACTGCAGAGCCTCGACCTTGCCAACCAGATGCTACAGGCACTCGCTGAAGTCGTGGTGAACGCCAACAAAAGCTGCGCTCACAAGGTAAACTCACTTCGCGTCGCTTGCAGGAAGGCTACCCGAACGCTCTAGTCTAATTGAAGCCGACTGCCCTATATGGTCTTGGCTTGGCCGCGGCGAATGAAAGGGGTTGGTACGCAGAGCGCACCAATGTGACAATGAATAGCAAATCAAGCGCTCGATCAGCCGCTTATCTCAAAAAACGCCGGCACGTCGTAGAAGGGCAGCTTCCGCAGCTTCAAGTCGTGTGCTCGGCCAAACTCGTCAGCAGCGCGTGTTGCGCCAGTTACCCTGCCGTAGTCATCGACCAGGATTAGGCCACCTGGGACCATGCGCGGGAAAAGCTGTTCAAACGCGAACGCAGTTGGTTCGTAGACGTCCACGTCGAGGTGGAGGAGAGCAATTCTCAGCTCCGGCCGCGCCCGCAATAACTCGGGGAGCGTCTTGAAGATGTCGCCCTCGTGAAGGTGGACATTCTCGACTGCATTCTCTCGCATGATATCGGTGAGTGCGTCCCGTGTGATGGCCGGGCCACCAGCCATCTCAAACCGTTCGATGAATTGGACATCGTCCTCATCTTGAAGCTCCTCTCGGGGGAAGGTCCCGAAGGCATCGAATCCGTGGATGGCGCGGCCATGATCGTTCTCGAGTAGCGCCCGGAAAGCAGCCAGTCGCATCAGGGAAGCGCCCTTGTAGACACCAACTTCGACGATCGAGCCGGGCAGCGGCAGGATAAATTTATAGAGTTCGTACTGTGCGAGGAGCTTGCCGACCCTGCGAGCACCTCCCCGCAAATAGAAGGTGTTCTCAGCTTCCGTAAGCGAGCTGGGCGGCTGAGGAACGTAGCTGATATGGCACCTCTGAGGATTCAACGCCGAAAGCTTTGGCCTAGAGCATCATAGCGCTTCGAGCGCTTCAGGCGGTCAACTAGGAAAAAAATTCCTAGTTCAACGAGCGTGCGGGCTTCGTGATCCTAAGAAGAAGGCAGAGACCGGCGACAAGGGAGCGCTTGGTTATGCCGGAGTTTCGATGCTCGTCGTAATTGGTCCACTGGAGATCAAAGCACGTTCGATTCTGGGCGGCCTGACCCTGTGAGAGTCCTCTTCTACCTTCCTGTGGTCACCCCGTGGTGGTTCCAGCACATCGTCGAGCCGATGCTCCGGCGATTGGCGCCGATCGTCCAAGTCCACGTGATCGCTCCTACGCAGTGGCAGAATACTGGGATCGGTATCGAAGAGCTAAATCGCTGCCTCGACCTCACCACGATCACATGGTCCATCATTGATCCCGAAGATCCTCTGGCAGTTCGAAAAGGCACGGCGGCGCAGAGCGATCTTCTTGAACTCGTGCGAGACATCGATGCCGACGTGACCCTCTGTCGTTCAGCCGACTTCCATCTCACTGCCCAGTTTCCAGGAACGGTGCGCTACTTGATGGAGGCCGCTTCGGGACCCTTCGAGCTCGATCCGAGCAGCATCACCATCACTTCTCAGCCATTTGCAGCGGGGGTCACGCCGTTTCTTGAGCAAAATGAGCAGCTGAGGCTCAAGGAGCTGATCGCCCCGCTTTGGAACGACATGAAGGCGCGCCGCCTATGGGAACTGCCGACGCGACACGAGCTTCTACGCTCCCTTGATCTCTCCCTTGCGGCACCCACGCTTTTGGTCCCGCTCGAATATGAGCACGAAGAGAACTTCTTTCTCATCCAAAGGGCCGTCGAAGGATCAACACGCCAGCTCCTCGTCCGTCTTGCGCGACTAGTTGATCGGGCCTGCTCGATAGCGGTCACGGATCACCCCTTGAACGTCCTACACCTCGACCGAGATGAACTGCATCGTTGCTGTAAGCGCCTCAAAGGGCGCCTCTCCATTGCTCCTGGTACCCTGCTGGGCCATTCCGCTACGATCGCGCTGGCCTCGACCGCTGACGCGATAATTGTCGGTGATTCTAAGAGCTTCGGTCTGGCGGCGGCGTTTGGAAAACCTCTTCTACGCCTCTCAAGATTCGCAACGGCAGACTGGCTGAATGCCTACTCCGACCCTGCTTGCTTCCTTGCTGCCATCCGCACCGGGGACTTGAGGTCGCCGTGTCAGGTCGGAGCGCAACTCTGGTTTGCGCATCATTTCTGCAACGAGACGCTTTTGCCCGGCGATCCGGACCTCACAGGTGAGGACCTCATCGATCGCGTGTTCCACCCCGTTAATGACAATCGGTGGGAGAGGGCGATCTCACACATCGCACCGATGCGGCGAAAGGCGTAGCGTTGGCAAGCTTTCCTCTTTTGCACCCAGTGCCAGAGCAGCACGATTTCAAGCGCGACTGGTTCTTGGCCGCTATATCGGCGGAGCGGCGCGCGCTGGAGCGTTTCGAGAAGCACCCACCGGCGCATATCGACGAGGCTATCGATATCCTGTCGAGCCGGACTGGTCTTGTTGTCTGCATAGGTGTCGGCAAGTCGGGCTTGGTCGCTGCCAAGATTGCAGCCACGTTCTCCAGTCTCGGCATCCCTGCCCTGTTCCTCAACGCTGCAGAAGCCGCCCACGGGGACTTGGGTGCCGTCCAGTCCGGTAACTGCGTCGTCCTGTTCTCAAACAGCGGCTCGACCGACGAAATCCTGAGGATCGTTCCTGCACTGAAGGACCGGCGCTGCAAGCTGATCGGTGTCATTGGAAATCTGGACTCGCCGCTTGGTAGAGCGGTGGATTGCGCGATTGCCGCTCATGTTGAGGAGGAAGCCGACCACATCGGTATGGCCCCGACAGCGAGTACGACCTTGCAGATGGCGATCGGGGACGGGCTGGCAGTGGCCACGAGCCGCGCTCAGGGTTTCACGCGCAAAGATTTTCTGAAGCATCACCCAGCCGGTCTTCTCGGAAGACACATGATCCCCATCCGGTCCCTAATGAAAACCGGAGCGGAACTTCCGAGGGTATCGCCATCATCGTCGGTGGCTGAAGTCCTGGCGGTCATGTCTTGCAGCCGGCTGGGCGCTACCTGCGTCGTTGATCCCAACGAGAAGCTCCTGGGACTAATCGTAGATGGCGACATCCGCCGTCATTTCCAGAGATTGGGCGATGTTTACGGAACGCCAGCTCAAGTGTTGATGCGTCGTGATCCGAAAGTCCTCAACGTCGACGCAACGCTGGGGGACATGCTTCTTTTTCTAAAAGCAACAGATCGCAGTCTGCTGGTTTTGCCCGTTGTCGACGATGAGGGGCGACTACACGGCCTGCTGCGGCCCTACGATGTCTTGAATGGATAGATCGATGAAGATCGTCGCCTTTGTGCCCGCTAAGGGTGTCAGCGAGAGGGTTGCGGGCAAGAATACTCGCGTCCTCGACGGAGAGTATCTGTTCAAACGCAAGCTGAGACAGGCTCTTGATTGCCCGCTCGTCACGGAGGTGTGTCTAGATACGGAGAGTGCCGAACTTGCCGCGCTTTCTCAAGATCTTCCCGTCACTCGGCTAATGCGGCCTGCCGAACTCGCGACAAATGGAACGGACGGACATGAGCTGTTCGCATGGGAATGCACACAGCGCCCCGATGCTGATATGTGGATCCAGCTTCTCTGTACGGCGCCGTTCGTAAGCAGTGAAACCATCAGCAGGGCCGTAGACGCCCTAATCAGGAATCCGGAAGCGGACAGCCTCGTCGGGGTGGCGCGCTCTAAGCAATACAATTGGATCGATGGTGAGCCGGCCTACGGACGTGCCCGCATTCCCAATAGCTTGGATCTCCCAGCGATTATTTCAGAGGCCATGAGCCTCTACATCGTAAGGCGACCAGGTGTTGGCTTGCCCGTCCAGCGGTTCGGCCAACGACCCCTTTTATTCGATCTTGATCCGCTCGAGCAAATCGATATCAACCACGATGTTGACTTCCAGATCGCAGAAACAGTTGCAGCCGGGCTACGGGCCTCCGAGGCCACGCGCTTCAGGTCCATTCGCAACCAGCTGAGTTCGTCAGTCCTAGCTGACGTCTGCAAGGATTTCGGCTTGAAGGTCGTATTGCCGTCTGTTCTACGACCTACGAGCGGTGGAACATTTCTCGGGCGGGCGAAGACATTGGAACTGACGGCTTTGTCCCATCGCCCCGACCGGGCTCCCGGAGGCGCCTGGAATGGCATCTATGACGCGCTTGGATCGTACGAGTTTGTGCGACCTGGCGATGTGATCATGGTCGCAACCGATGTTCCCGAGCACGCTTACTTCGGCGAACTCAACGCAAGTCTCGCAATCCGGGCCGGTGCCGTCGGCGCTGTAATCGATGGATCAACTAGGGATACCGCGGCAGTCCGAGCGCAAGGATTTCCGGTCTTCGCGCGGAGCCAGACCTGCGACGACATCAAGTTCGAAGGCACTTTGAAGGCGATGAACGTCCCTGTGTGCATCGGCGGTATCGGCATCTGCAACGACGACGTCGTCTTTGCGGACGAGGATGGAGTAGTCGTCATTCCTCGCAGGCTTTGGCCGAAAGTTGAGGCTGCAGCTTGGGACGTCATGGAAAAGGAAGCCTCGATACGGATTGAAAGCGCACGAGGTCGGCCCATCCGCTATATCCTGAATCGGTGCGGGACGTTTTGATC
>Ga0310810_10011976_pt1 | contig 10162 bp, 4 predicted proteins | sample NCmetagenome_FD_207641 | JGI IMG/M metagenome (GOLD analysis project Ga0310810, IMG submission 207641) | Soil microbial communities from experimental microcosm in Duke University, North Carolina, United States - NC | ecosystem: Engineered > Artificial ecosystem > Soil microcosm > Unclassified ...
GCTCTCGCTGGTCCTCGTCACCGTCTCGGTCTGGTTGTATCGAGGCACCTTGCTAACGGTGGCCAGGGGACCAGGCTATCGTACCGAGCAGCTCCTGATGATGAACCTCGACCCGGCGCTCGCCCGATACGACGACGCCAGGGCGCAAGCGTTCTTTCGGGCCCTCACCGAGAAGACGCGCACCGCTCCCGGCGTGCTCGCGATGGCGCTGGCATCGGATGTTCCGCTCGGCGCGGACGCACGCGACTTCGTTACTCTCGCTCCCGAGGGCTATCGCTTCCCGGTCGGCAGCGACAGCATTACGGTGCAGGGTGCGCGCATCGACGATGGGTTCTTCGCGACGATGGACATTCCCATTGTCAGTGGACGACCCTTCACATCGACTGACACGGCGGACACACCACATGTCGCCGTCGTGAACACTACGTTCGCGAATCGTTACTGGCCGGGTCAGAGCGCAGTTGGAAAACGCATCCGCGTCAAGGACGGCAACGACACCTGGGTCGAGATCGTCGGCATCGCCGCCACCGTCCACTACAACTGGGTGGCCGAGGGCCCCACCGACTACGTCTACCTTCATCGGCTGCAGCATCCGACGCCAACCACTCGCACGACTCTGCTCATATACAGCCAGGACGATGCGAGCACGATGACGGCGTCAATGCGCGACATCGTCCGCAGCATCGATGCGGGGATGCCGATGTTCGGCGTCCGCACGATGTCGGACTTCTATCGTGCTCGCGCGCTGACCGCGTCGAACGTGATCGTCGGCATCGTGGCCGGCATGGGGTTCATGGGGCTGTTGCTCGCTCTGGTGGGCTTGTACGCCCTTGTAGCGCACGCCGTCGCGCAGAGAACGCGCGAGATTGGAATCAGGCTGGCAGTCGGCGCTCGCCCCGGCAACGTGCTGATGATGGTGATGCGGCACGGCCTTCTGCTGTCGGTCGCGGGCATCGTGCTCGGGCTCGCAGCCGCCGCCGCAATGAATGGACTGCTGCGCGCGGCGTTTCCGGTCAGCAGCGGCGTGAACCCGGTCCTCTTTCTGTTCGTAGTACCGGCAGTGCTCGCGGTGACACTCGTCGCGGCGCTCATCCCCGCGCAACGCGCTGCACGCATCGATCCGCTGATCGCCATCCGACAGGAATAGGAATATGGGAATCCGAGTCGTCGCACTGCTTCTGCTGACCGCGCTCGCCGCACACGCTCAGGGTGCAGCCGATCCATCGGGTCACTGGGAAGGCGGCATCAACACACCGGAAGGATCAATCGGCGTCGTCGTGGATCTGGCGAAGAGCCGCGACGGGCAACTCGCCGGAACGATCGGGGTACCACCACAGAACCTGAGAGGCTTTCCGCTCGTGATCGAGTCGGCGGAAGGCCGAGCGATCACGTTTCGGTTCAAAGGGGCGCCAGGCAACCGGGTCTTTCAGGGCGTGCTGGCCGACGACGGCGCGTCGATGAGCGGTGACTTCATACAGAGCGGCTTCAGCATGCGCTTCGCGTTGTCCCGCAAGGGCGCGGCGCAGATCGATCCGCCGATCAAGAGCGCGCCGATCGCAAAGGAGCTCGAGGGGCCGTGGAGTGCCACGCTCGAGGGCGCCAATCAGAACGGCACCACACGACAGGTCATCCTGATGCTGTCGAATGAGGAGGACGGATCGTCGACGGGCACCGTCGTCAACGCCGGCGACGGACTCGAAATTCCGATCGCGTCGATCAAGCAGGACGCGTCCACGATCACCCTCGACCTCAAAGCGGTGGGCGGCTCCTACTCCGGCAGGGTCAACGCCGACGGAACCGAGATCGTGGGCACGTTCATTCAGGGAACAGCCGTGCTCCCGCTCACGTTCCGGCGCTCTTCCGGGAACACGAGATGACACGGCGTCTTCTCGCGCGCTGGCTGCGCTCGTCACGTTCGATCTGGGTGGGACCTAGTACGTAGAGGCCAGTAGCGTCCGGCTTCAGCCGGACCAGGAGACTGTTTCGTGTTTCAGGACTTCCGGTACGCGCTGCGTTCTCTCGCGAGCAGGCCGTTGATGACGACCGTCGCCGTGTTGTCGCTCGCACTCGGCATCGGCGTCAACACCGCCATCTTCTCGGTGTTCGAACGCTTGCTTCTGCGACGCCTGCCCGTGCCTGCGGCAAGCCAGATCGTCAACGTTGTCTCGCCGGGCCCCAAGCCCGGCTCGCGCTCGACGAGCGACAGCGGCCGCGTCGAAGCGGTCTTCAGCTACCCGCTCTTCCGCGATCTCGAGCGGCTCGACGTTGGTGGCCTGACACTCGCGGGACATCGCGACGTCAGCGCGAACCTCGCCTTCAAAGGGCAAACATCCGAAGCCGAGGGGCTGCTCGTCTCTGGCCACTACTTCTCCGCGCTGGGTGTGACTCCGGCACTCGGACGCGTGCTGGGACCTGAAGACGACCGTATTCCTGGCGGTCACGCCGTCGTGGTGTTGAGCCACAACTACTGGACGACGCGCTTCGGCGCAGACCCTGGCGTCATTGGCCAGACGCTCATCTTCAACGGTGAGCCGATGACCATCGTCGGCGTCGCGCACGAGAGCTTTGCCGGAACGACGATGCTCGACCGGCCGCAGGTGTTCGTGCCGCTGATGATGGCGCAGCAGGCGTTCCGCGATCCGAATTGGGACGGCGTGACAGCGCGCAACAACCACTGGCTGTACATCTTTGGCCGTCTCGACGCAGGCGTGACGCGTGAACAGGCCCAGGCCCTGCTCAAGGTGCCATTCACGTCGCTGATTCGCGAAGTGGAATTTCCGGCACTTCGAAGCGGCATGGGCGATCGCGCCCGCGAAGAATTCCTGCAGCGGCAGCTCCTGCTGGAGGACGGAAGCCGCGGACGAAACGCCGGCCGTGGTGAAGCGCAAGCCATCCTCCTCCTGATGTTTGCCATCACCGGCTTCGTGCTCGCGATTGCCTGCGCCAACGTGGCGAACCTCCTGCTCGCACGAGTCGCCGATCGCACGACGGAGATCTCCGTTCGACTCTCTATTGGCGCGTCTACCGCGCGGCTGCTGAGGCTTCTGCTCGTCGAGGCGTGTGTCCTCGGCGTGCTCGGAAGCATGGGTGCACTGGTCGTCTCGCGTATCACGTTGAACGGCCTCGTCGCGATGATGCCGGCCGAGGACGGAGCGACCTACGCGTTCGAGATGAACACGAGCGTGCTGCTCTTCACCGTCGCGCTTGGTTTGGGCACTGCTCTCCTCTTCGGGCTGTTCCCGGCACTGCACGGCGTCCGCACGGGTATCGCCGCAGGCATCCACGCACAATCCACGCGCACGTCCGGCTCGCGAGGCGCCAAACGTTTTCGCGCCTCGCTCGCCACGGCGCAGATCGCCCTCGCCACTGCGCTGCTCGCGATGGCCGGCCTGTTCGTCGTCAGCCTCGTCAACCTCGCTCGCTCCGAGCTCGGCATCGAGCGCGAAGGACTCGTCACCTTCCGGCTGTCGCCCTATCTCAACGGCTACTCGCCGGAACGTGCGCTGGCGTTGTTCGAGCGGGTCGAGGACGAGTTGCGTGGCATCCCCGGAGTCACAGCCGTCACCTCGTCAACCATGTCGGTACTCGCGAGCGACAGTTGGAACAACAACGTGACGGTCGAAGGCTTCAACGCCGGACCCGACGACACCACCACTGTCTCAGTGACGCGCACGAGCCTGGAGTACTTCAAGACGCTCGGGATTCCGATGCTCGCCGGACGAGAGTTCACACGCGCGGACGGGCCAGGCGCGCCAAAGGTGGCGATCGTGAACGAGGCCTTCGCACGAAAGTTCAACCTGGGCTCGCAGGTCATCGGAAAGCGACTGGCGATGGGCTCAGGCGGCAATCGGCCGCTCGACATCGAGATCGTGGCCCTCGTCCGAGACGCGAAGTACAGCGAGGTCAGGGAACCGGCACCTCCCCAACTGGCGATGCCCTACAGGCAGGACAGAGTGGGACCGCTGACGTTCTACGCACGGACGTCGAGCGCAGACACACGCGCGCTCGTGAGTGCCATCCCGTCGCTCATCGCCCGGCTCGATGCGAATCTCCCAATCGCAAATCTGCGGACGATGGACGATCAGATCTGGGACAACACGGCCCGGGATCGCGTGCTGAGCACGCTGTCGTCGTCGTTCGCGGTCCTGGCGACGCTCCTGGCGGCGATCGGCCTGTATGCGGTCCTCGCCTACGGAGTCGCCCAGCGGCTGCGTGAGTTCGGTATCCGCATGGCGCTCGGGGCCAGATCGGCCGATGTTCGCTGGCTGGTGCTGGGTCATGTCACTCGGATTGCGGTCACAGGCGGCATCATCGGGGCCGGACTCGCGCTCGGCCTCGGCCAGTTGGGGCGCGCCATGCTGATCGGCGTCGACGGCTACGACGCCACAGTCATCGGCGGCGCGTCACTCGTCGTGCTCGTTGTCGCGCTCCTCGCAGGCGCGCTCCCTGCCCGCCGCGCCACGTCGGTCAACCCGGTGGACGCGCTTCGAGCTGACTGACATGTCCGAGATTCGCCACGCGCTTCGCTCGATGATCAGGCAGCGCGGCGCCACCTCCGTCGTGGTGCTCACGATTGCGGTAGCCATCGCCGCGACGACGGTCATCTACAGCGCGATCGACCTGGTGTGGACGTTCATCCCCATCCGCAATACGGATCGCCTGGCTTACATCACGTCTACGGACACGCGCGTCGTCCAGGCGGACGACCCGAATCGGAGCGTCGTCGTTCGCAGCCGGGTGTCGATGCCGGACTTTGCCGACTGGTCCGCTCGATCGTCGAGCTTCGAACAGATGGCCGCCTTCGAGATGGGATCGGTCACGCTCACCGGCGTTGACGTGCCATTGCGGCTTTCGTCGGTCAACGTCACCTCGAACCTGATCGACGTCTGGGGCCACAGGCCAGTCCTCGGCCGGCCATTTCGAGCGGAGGACGCGCGTGCGGGCGCCGCACCGGTTGCGCTGCTCACGTCTGGATTCTGGCAGCGTCAGTTCTCGTCACGACCCACGGTGCTTGGAACCAGCGTGCTGCTCGACGGCGTCGCTCACACGATTGTTGGCGTACTGCCATCGGCGGCGAGCGGCGGCGTGCTCAGAGACTCGGACGTGTTCCTCCCGCTCGGCGTCGATTCGCTGCGCGGCGAGCGCGGGCGTCGATCGCTGCTCGTCACGGGACGCCTCAAGCCGAACGTCACGCGCCAGCAGGCGAACGCCGAGATCGAGGGAATCGCGCGCCAACTTCGCGACGAACATCCCGACACGAATCGAGCGATCGGCGCGTCCGTGCTCCCGATCATCGAAGCATCGGGGTTCAACGTCCGCATCCTGCTTTCGATCCTCGCGCTCATCGCGCTGCTCGTCCTCGTGGTCGCCTGCGCGAACGTGTCCGGGATCCTCGTTGCGCAGTCCATCGGCCGCCGGCACGAGTTGGCGGTTCGCGCGGCACTCGGTGCGAGCCGGTTTGATCGCATTCGCCAGCTGATGATCGAGAGCACGCTCGCTGCCGCTCTCGCCTGCATCGTCGGGCTGATGATGGCCGCGTGGGGCATCTCGGCGCTGCGATGGCTCGGTGGCAATTCGTTCGGGCTGGCCGGGATAACGTTGAACTGGCGGGCAGTGTTTGTCGGAGTCGCCGCCGCTTTCGTTGCACCGCTCGGATTCGGACTGCTGCCTGCCCTTCGCGCATCAACGCCGGATGCACAGGAGCTCAGGGACGGCGCGCGTGGCGTCGGCGTGACACGTCGCGGGCGACGCATTCGCAACTGGATGGTCGCGGTGCAGGCGGCCGCCGCGATGATTCTGATGGTCCAGATCGGGCTGCTCGTGCGTACGACGTGGGCATTGAGCGAGATCGCTCCCGGATTCGATCCCGCCGGTGTGCTCACGTTCCGTGTGGTATTGCCGGAGTCGCAATATAGCGATGCCGCCGCGATCGGGCGGTTCAGGGACCAGCTGCTCACTCAACTCCGCGCGCTGCCAGGCGTCGCATGGGTAGGCGCGATCGATTACCTGCCAGTCGCCGACTCCGAACCGCTCGCACGTCTCACTGTCGAAGGCGCTCCGCCAGTTCCGCTCGACTCGCGCCCGACGCTCGCACGCGCTGCGATCGCCGGTGACTATCTCCAGACGATGAGGATTCCGCTCAGACAAGGGCGAAGGTTTTCGCGCTCCGAGATGAACGATGGCGCGCCGGTGGCGGTCATCAGCGAAGAAGCCGCGCGCAGGTTCTGGCCGGGACGCAATCCGCTCGGTGCCCGCCTCGCGCTCGATGCCACATCCGGCGCAGAAGGCTGGCTTGAAATTGTCGGCGTCGTCGGCAACGTTCGCAGTGCTGACATCGATCAGGGTCCGCTGCCACAGGTGTTCGTCCCCGCGTCTACTCGACCAGGCGGTCAGATGGCCGTCGTCGTCAAGTCGGCGGGACCGAATGCGCTGCAACTCGTACCCGCCGTTCGAGCTGAGGTGGCACGCCTCGATCGCAATCAACCCATCCACGACGTCGCGTTGATGACGCAGGTGCTCTTCGACGACCTCGCCGGTACTTACGTGCTGGCTGCCCTCCTCACCGCAGTCGGCTTCATTGCTCTCTGCGTGGCCGCGGCTGGCGTGTACGGGCTCGTCTCGTCATCGGTTGCCCAGCGCGGTCGGGAAATCGGTCTCCGCATGGCGCTGGGGGCCCGTCCCGGTGTCGTCGTCGGGATGGTGCTCGCCTCGGGGGCGCGCCCGGTCGCCGCTGGCGGTCTTGTCGGCCTCATGGCTGCTGTCGTCCTCGCCATCGGCGTCGGCATGTCCGTGCCCGGTGTCGATGCTCGCGATCCCGCGAACTACGCCGCGGTCGCGCTGACCATTGCTGCCGTCGCGTTTCTCGCAAGCTATCTACCCGCGCGGCGTGCGGCGCGAATCGATCCATTACTCGCTCTGCGACAGGAATGAGAGCAACGGTGATTGTGGGGAGTGTTGAGTGTCGATTCGTTGTTGATTGGAGATTGTCGATTGGTGATTTGAGGTCACGGGTGCGGCCGTCGATCAGCAATCAACAATCCACGATCATCAACCATTCAACAATCCACGATCGTGAGATCAACGATCAGAGATGGTGAGATCAACAATGATCGAGAGCGTTGTTCAGGACTTAGTGCACGGCGCGCGGATGCTCGGGAAGAATCGGGCATTCGCCGCGATCGCGATCGTGTCGATCGCCATCGGCGTCGGCGCCAACGCTGCGATGTTCAGCCTGGCGGATACGCTGGTGTTGCGTCCACTGACCGTCCCGCGAGCCGCTGACATCGTGACGGTCACCGCAGTGGTCCCCCGCTCCGGCTTCGCACCGCCGACATCGGCGGCCCTTTCCTATCCTGACTTTCTCGACGTCCGCGATCAGGCGCGCAGCTTCGCCGATCTCGTGGCCTACCGTCTCATCGTGACGTCATTCGCGAGCCGCGCCAACGACCTGCCGCGTCGTCTGTTTGGTGTTGCCGTGAGCGGAAACCTGTTCAGTGCGATCGGCGTGCAGCCGGCGCTGGGGCGGGTGTTCAGCGCCGCTGAGGATCGACCCGGTAGCAGCCCCGTTGTGATCCTCGATCACGACACGTGGGCAAGAGACTTCGCCGGCGACACCGGCGTCGTCGGCCGGACGATCCGCATCGGCGGTCTCGACATGGCCGTCATTGGCGTGATGCCGCGCGGTTTCTCCGGTCCCGATCAGTTCGTCCTGCCCGGCTACTACATCCCGATCGCTCACCTGCCGCGGTTGCAAAGCCTGCAGAACGACGAGCTGACGCGTCGGGACGCACACAATTTTGCGGTCAAGGGTTTCCTCAAGCCGGGCGTGTCTCTTGGCAGCGCGAATCAGGAGGTGGCGCTGATTGCTGAGAGGCTGCGCGCGAGCTACCCGGATACCAATCGCAACCAGGGTCTCGCCGTACGAACCGAGTTCGATGCTCGTGTGAGCGCGCGGCCGCAACTCGCCGGCATCTCCGCGATGTTGATCGCGCTGGCGGCGCTCGTGCTCTTTGTCGCCTGCGCCAACCTCGCCGGTCTTCTGAGCAGCCGGGCTCCGGCGCGCGCGCGCGAAATGGCGCTGCGCCTTGCCGTCGGCGCCGGCCGTCTTCGGCTGATGCGGCAGTTGATCGTGGAGGGCCTGCTGATTGCCGCCGGCGGCGGCGCCGCCGGCTTGCTCGTCGGCAATGGCGTCATCGCGATGTTCCAGCAGTTCGATCTCCCGACGGACGTCCCGCTGAAACTGACGTTCGAACTCGATCAGCGCGTCGTCGTGTTTGGTGTGATCGTCGCAACGATCAGCGCGCTCGCGGCGAGCCTTGGCCCGGCATGGCAATCCACTCGAGTGGATCTGGTGACGACGCTCAAGAGCCAGGCTGCAATGGACCCGCGCCGATCGCGTGTGTGGGGACGCAACCTCCTGGTGTCCGGCCAGATCGCGTTGTCGCTGATGCTGCTCACGGTCGCCGTCCTGTTGTATCGAGGCTTCGCGCTCGAGCTCGGGCGCGGCCCCGGCTTCCGCACCGATCACGTCCTGCTCGCATCGTTCGACCCAGACCTCGCCGACTACGACCTGCCGCGTGCCGAACGGTTCTATCGCGACCTCAAAGACAAGGCGCAGGCGCTCCCGGGCGTGCGATCCGTCGCGCTGACGTCGTCGCTCCCGATGGATGCGATCAGCATCGAGAACCGGCCGCTCGCGCCCGAGGGGTTCACATTTCCCGCCGGAACGACATTCGTCCGCGTCCGCGCCGCCCGCGTTGACGAAGGCTATTTCGACACCCTGGGCATCGCGATCCATCGCGGCCGGGCGTTTCGAACGACCGACGACGCCGAGTCACCTCGGGTCGCCATCGTCAACGACACGTTCGCAGCGCGCTACTGGCCTGGGAGTGATGCGATTGGCAAACGGATTCGCCTGACGGAGCAGGATGGCGCTCCGGTCGAGATCGTCGGCATCGCCGCGAACCATAAGTACCGCGGCCTGTCGGAAGCGGCCGTCGAGTTCGTGTATTTCCCCTGGGCGCAGGATCCGGCGAACGACACCACCGTTCTCGTTCGAACCAGCGGAGAGCCGGAAGCGACAGCGGCGCCCCTTCGCGAGGCCGTGCTCAATCTCGATCAACGGATGCCCGTCCTCGACGTGCGCACGATGGAGGATTTCTTCCAGGCGAGCACGGTGGTCTTCAGCACCGTTATCGTGCGGATCATCGCGGGCATGGGCTCGATGGGACTTGGGCTCGCCCTCATCGGCCTGTATGGATTGGTCGCCTATTCAGTCAGCCGCCGGACGCGGGAGATCGGTATTCGCATGGCAGTGGGTGCCAATCCCCACGGGGTGCTCCGCATGGTGCTGCGTCACGGCCTTGTGCTGGCACTCTGCGGAACCGTCGCCGGGTTGATTGGCAGCGTCGCCATGCGCGGCGCGCTCCGCGCGGTCTTTCCGTTCGAAGACGCGGGCAACCTCGATGTGAGCACGTACCTCATCGTCGTTCCCGCACTGTTCGCCATCACATTGATGGCCGCGTACATCCCCGCACGTCGAGCGTCACAAATCGACCCGCTCAGGGCGCTGCGACAGGAATAGAACATTTGGGATTCGTGATTGTCGATTCTTGATTCGTTGGTGATTAGAGATTGTTGATTGGTGATTTCGCCGCTCGACGCACTCAATCCACAATCAACAATCACAGATCACCAACGATTCAACAATCCAAGATCGTGAGATCCAACAATCAGAGATTGTGAGATCAACAATGATCGAGAGCATTTTTCAGGATCTGACGCACGGCGCGCGGATGCTCGTGAAGAATCCGGGCTTCACGTTCATTGCGATTGCGTCGATCGCGATCGGTGTCGGCGCCAACGCGGCCATGTTCAGCCTGGCCGACGGCCTCGTCCTTCGGCCGCTCCCGGTGCCTCGCGCCGATCAAGTCGTCAGCGTCAGCGCGACCGCACCGCGGGCGAGCGAAACGTTCTTCCTGACCACCAACCGCCTCTCGCATCTCGATTACATCGATCTGCGGGACCGCACACAGACCTTTTCTGGTTTGACTGCGTACACCGTGACCTTCGCAAGCTTTGCCACGGGTCGCGATCAAGTCGCGCAGAGCAAACTGGGACTCGCCGTCAGCGGCAACTTCTTCGATGTGCTCGAGCTCCAGCC
>Ga0310810_10011977_pt1 | contig 10162 bp, 6 predicted proteins | sample NCmetagenome_FD_207641 | JGI IMG/M metagenome (GOLD analysis project Ga0310810, IMG submission 207641) | Soil microbial communities from experimental microcosm in Duke University, North Carolina, United States - NC | ecosystem: Engineered > Artificial ecosystem > Soil microcosm > Unclassified ...
TGTAGAACAGGTCCTGCGGCGAGCGAACGCCGAAGAAGAGCCGCACGCGGCGGTCGGAGCGCAGGTCGAGCAGATGCAGGAGCATCGACTTGATGGGCGCGATGCCGGTGCCGGTCGCCACCATCAGGATGTCGCGACCGGTATCGCGCAGCGTGAAGTCGCCGACCGGGCCCTCGAAGTGGACCCGCGCGCCGGGCCGCAGCCGGTGCACCCAGTTGGAGGCGTGGCCGCCGGCCACCGCCCGGACGCAGATCTCGAAGTGGCGCACGTCGGAGCGCGACGTCGAGATGCTGTACGAGCGCCGGATGATCTCGTGCGCGCCGGCGCCCGGGATCTGGAAGATGACGTACTGGCCGGGCTCGAAATGGAATCCGCTGCCAGGCACGAAGAAGCGGATCTCGCAGACGGTGAGGTTCAGGCGGCGGTGCGACTCGACCACGCCCTCGAGGCGGGCGAGCCGCGTCGCAGCGGCCATGCTGCTGGCCGAGCGGCCGAACGCCAGCGGTCCCTGCACCACGTGCAGGCAGGGCAGCCGGAAGACCGCCGGATCGACCCCGGCGGCCGCCAGCGTGCGCAGCTCGCGCTGCGACGGCGCCGGCAACGACTCCATGCCATCGACCACCTCGGTGGCGCAGGTGCCGCAGGCGCCCGCCTTGCACGAGAACGGGATCGAGGCGCCGGCGTCGACGCAGACGTCGTAGAACCAGTCGTCCTCGGCCGCCTCGTGGATCGTGCCGTCCGCGCGAAACTCGATCGCGGTCATCGCGCCGGCGCCGTGCGCGCCAGCCGCATCCCGAGGTTTCCCGGGTAGCGGAAGTTCGGCTCCATCTGCGAGCGGGTCGCCGAGCGCGAGTAGCGCGCGCTGTCGCCCCAGGCACCGCCGCGGTAGGTCCGCTGAGATCCATCGGCCGGGCCGGTCGGATCGGTGACCGACCCGGTCGGGTAGTCGTCGTACCAGTCCCAGGTCCACTCGTGGGCGTTGCCGTGCAGGTCGTAGAGGCCCCACGGGTTGGCCGCCTTGAGCGCGACCGGATGGGTCGTGCCTCCGCCGTTTCCGCAGTACCAGGCGATGTCGGTCAGGTGGAAAGGCGTGGCGCAGTCGATGTGCGCCTCGTCGATCCCGCCGCTGTCGGAGAAGGCGGTGGTGGTGCCAGCGCGGGTCGCCCATTCGCGCTCCGCCTCGGTCGGCAGGCGGTACCCCGCGCAGTCGTACGGAGTCGCCGCGGTCAGCGTCACCGTCGCGCTCGAAATGTACTCGTTGTCGCGGCAGTAGGTCGGCGCCGAGCCGGCGCTGTCGTCGCCGCACACGATGTCGTCGAGCTGGTAGCAGGACGGCAGGCCGGCCGCCTGCGATGCCAGGTTGGCGAACGCAAGCGCCTCGTAGAAGTTGATCCCCTCGACCGGGCAGTCCGCACAGCCGGAGAACTGGCTCGGGTTGTACTTCATGATTATCTGGAACTCGTCCTGGGTCACGGCCGTCGCGGTCATCCGAAAGTCGCGCGTGAGCGTGACCTCGTGCTGGGTCTCGTCGACGAAGTTCGACTCGCGGCCGACCTCGCTGTCCGGGCTGCCCATCGTGAAGCTGCCGGCCGCGATGTCGACCCACGCGTTCCCCTCGCAGATCGCGCCCTCCTCGTCGCACAGAAGGCAGGACGGCCCGGTGTGCACCGAACACCTGCCGCCACCGCAGGTGTCCTCGCCCGTACAGTAGAGGCCGTCGTCGCACGACGTGCCATCGTCGCTGGGCGACCAGTTGCTTGCCGAAGAGGCCAGGTCGCAGCGCAGGCAGGGATCATCCGGCTTCGCGTCGCCGTCGGCGTAGCTCTGCCCGCCGATGGTGCACATGGTCGGAGCCGCGTCGCTGTGTCCGCCGGCGTCAGCACCGCCGCTGTCGACGCTGCCGCACGCGGCCGCGAGAGCACATACCAGCAAGGCGCGCTTCATCGCTTCACCTTCCAGCTCTTCCAGATCTGCGCGCGCATGGCGGCATCGACCGCGGGCCCGACCACGAGCAGCACCGCGTCCTTCTTCTTCTCGATCGAGGCGACCCCGCTCTGCCCCTTGAACTCGACGTGGGTGTCGTTCTTGGTCGACACGGTGCCGGCGCCGGACAGCCCGGCGAGCGCGCCGATGGCCGCCGCGAAGAACTCGTCGGCGTCGGCCGGCTGGTCCCAGACCGTGTAGATGACGGCGGTGGCGCTGGGCGCGTCCGACTTCTTGCCGGGCGGCGTGAAGACCGCGATGCGATCCCCGCCCCAGCCGCTCACTCCTTCCTTGGCCTGGTCCTCGGGGATCCCGTGCTGGCGCAGGAGCAGCCACAGTCCCATCTCACCGAGCACGTTGTCGTATCCGCGTGCGCTCCCCTTCATGTCGGCCGCGCGGATCTCGATCGGCTTTTCATAAGCGTCGTACTTGTCCGGGTGGATGATGTGCTCGGTCGACAGCGGCGGCTTCTTGTAGAAGCCGTCCACCTGGCCCCACGACTTGCTGGCGCGCGCGGTGCCGACGAACTTGAGGCCGTTGACGTACGGGAAGACCAGCGACTCGCGCAGGAAGAGCGGCACATCGGCCATGAGGACCAGCCCCATGCGGATGGTCGAGGCCTGCTCCTGCAGGAACTCCGGCTCGCCCCAGGGCGGCGCGCCGCCGCCCTTCTGGGCCAGCGCGTACTCGAGCATCAGCGCGGTGCCGTCCCCCTCGACCAGCGCCTGGCGGGCGAGCGTCGCGTCCTCGTTCTTCTTCACCTCGGCCAGCCACTTCTTGAGCCCGAAGTGCTGGTCCTGCAGCGCGTGGTCGATCTCGTGGGCCATCACCTCCTCGCCGCCGAGCGCCCCCGCCCCCTCCATGATGTAGAGCTCCTTCTCCCACGGGTCGTAGAAGCCGGCGATCTGCTGCTTGAGGAGCTCGATCACCATCTCGAGGTACTTCGCGTCCATCGGGATGAGGCCGAGCCTCTTGAGCGCCACCTCCTCCTTGGCGATCTCGTCCGGCGCGTACTCGTCCTTGACCCGCTGGAGCAGCCGCTCGGTGATCTGGTCCTTGTTCATGACGCCGCGCTTGATCGGCTCCTTGACCGACAGCCCGCGCAGCGCGGCCACCTTGTCGGCGATCCGATCGGCGTCCTTGAGCAGATCGTCGTTCGAGGTCGGCGCGGTCGTCTTCGCGACCGGCGGCTCGACCGCAGCGGGCGGCGCCGGCGGAGGAGCCACCGGCTTCTCGGCCGGCTTCGGCTTCGAATGGTCTTCCGCCCCCCCGCGGCAGGCCAGGGACAGGGCGAGGAACGCCGCGAAGGGCCACCGCATGATGGGCGGCATTCTACGAGGGATCGGCCGGCGGGCAACGGTTGCCTGACGCCGGTTGCTTGTTACGTTCGTGGGCTCCCGATGTCCGGCGCTTCCATCAGCGATCTCCTGGCCAGGGCCGCGAGTGGCCCGGTGGTGGCGTACGGCCTGTCGGCGCCGGCCGCGGCCTACGCGGCGGCCCGCCTGGTCGACGGCGGCGGACGCCTGGTGGTGGCGGTGCCGGACGAGGAGCGGGCGCAGGAGCTGGCCCGCGATCTCCGTCTCTTCCTGCCGCCGCTCGCCGACGCAGGCCAGCCCGGGGCCGCGCCGCGGGCCGACCTCATCCCGGCACCCGGCAGCTCGCCCTACGCGGAGGTGTCGCCGGACCGCGCCGCGCAGCTCGGGCGCATGACCGCGCTCCACCGGCTCGCCGCCGGCAGCGCGCCGCGCGCGATCGTGCTGTCCGCCTCCTCGCTCATCCGCCGCGTCATCCCGCCGGCCGGGCTCGCTGCGCTCACGTTCCGCATCGCGGTGGGCACCACCCTCGATCGCGACGCCACCGTCGCTGCGCTCATCGCCGCCGGCTACCGCCGCGCGCCGGTGGTCGAGGATCCGGGCTCGTTCGCGGTCAAGGGCGGCGTCATCGATCTCTTCCCGCCGCTCTACGGCTTCCCGATCCGGCTCGAGCTCTTCGGCGACGAGGTGGAGTCGCTGCGCGCCTTCGATCCCACGACGCAGCGCACGCTGCGCCCGCTCGACCACGCCATCGTCCACCCGGTGCGCGAGACCATCGCGACGCGCGGGGCCGATCTCCGCCGCCGCATCCTCGACGCCGCCGACGCCGCCGCCCAGCCGTCGAAGTCGACCCGCCGCCTGCTCGAGCAGATCGAGTCCGGCGAGGACCTGATCGGTCTCGACGGCCTCACGCCCGCGTTCCACGCCCGCATGGCGCCGGTCTGGGAGTACCTCGATGGGGCCACCTGGCTGGTCGTCGACCCCGACTCCATCCTGCGCGCTGCCGCCGACGAGCTGGGAGAGGCCGCCGCCCGCCACCAGGAGCGCATCGGCGATCACCGGATCTCGTTCGCGCCGGAAGAGCACTACACCACCGGCGACGAGCTGGTCGCCGCGCTGGCCGCGCCGGCCCGCATCGAGGTCAGGAGCCTCGAGATCGCCGGAGAGAGCGATCTGCCCGCCATTCGCTTCGCCGCCGAGTCGAGCTCCGCGCTCAGGCTCGAGCTCGAGCGCGCGCGCCGGCAGAAGGCCGAGCAGCTGATGGAGCCGCTGGTCCTGCAGCTCGGCCGCTGGCGCGAGGCCGGCTGGCGGGTCGCCATCGTCTGCTCGAGCGCGAGCCGGACGGAACGCCTCGCCGCGCTCCTGAAGGAATACGGCGTGCACGCGGCCGAGCGCGCCCTCGATCCGCTGCGCATGGACGAGCTCGAGCCGGGCAGCCCCCCCGCCCTCGTCCGCGGTCGAGTCTCCACCGGCTTCACGCTGCCGGGCGATCGCATCGCGCTCCTCGGCGACGAGGACATCTTCGGCCCGCGCCGCACGGTCTCCAACCGGCAGACCCAGGCCGCCCGCCGCGCCAGGGACGCCCTGCTCGGCGGCGTGTCCGACTTCTCGCAGCTGGCGCCCGGCGACTTCGTCGTTCACCGCGTGCACGGCATCGGCCACTACCAGGGCCTCACCAAGCTGCCGGTCGCGGGCACACCCATCGACTTCCTGCAGCTCACCTACGACGGCGGCCAGCTGTACCTGCCGGTCTACCGGCTCGACGAGGTGCAGCGCTACGTCGGCGCCGAGGGTCACAGGCCACGGCTCGACAAGCTCGGCGGCGTCACCTGGGAGAAGTCGCGCAGGAAGGCCGGCGTCGAGGTGCGCGCGATGGCGGAGGAGCTGCTCCAGCTCTACGCCCAGCGCGCCGCCCTGCCCGGCCATCCCTTCCCGCCGGCCGACGCCGTGTTCCGCGAGTTCGAGGCCACCTTCCCGTTCGAGGAGACGCCGGATCAGGAGACCGCCATCGACGACGTGATGGCCGACATGGAGAAGGCGAGCCCGATGGACCGGCTGGTCTGCGGCGACGTCGGCTACGGCAAGACCGAGGTGGCTCTCCGCGCCATGCTCAAGGCGGTCCTCGGCGGGACGCAGGCGGCCATGCTCGCGCCCACCACGGTCCTGGTCGAGCAGCACCACCAGACCATGCTGGCGCGCTTCGCCGGCTGGCCGGTCGTGGTCGCGCGGCTGTCGCGCTTCCAGTCGCAGAAGGATCAGCTCGCGGTGGTGCGCGGCCTGGCCGACGGATCGATCGACGCGGTGGTCGGGACGCATCGCCTTCTGTCCAACGACATCCGCTTCAAGAACCTCGGCCTCCTGGTCATCGACGAGGAGCAGCGCTTCGGGGTCGCCCACAAGGAGCGGCTCAAGCGCATGCGCACCCAGCTCGACGTGCTCACGCTCACCGCGACGCCGATCCCGCGCACGCTCCACCTGTCGATGACCGGGCTGCGCGATCTCTCGATCATCGCCACCCCGCCGGCCGATCGGCGCTCGATCCGCACCCTGGTGGCCCGCCCGGAGGACGGCGTCCTGCGGGAAGGCATCCGCCGCGAGCTCCAGCGCGGTGGGCAGATCTTCTTCGTCGCCCCGCGCATCGTGGGTGTGCCCGGCGACGTGCAGGACCTCAGCATCGAGAAGTGGACGGAGCGCCTGCGCGAGCTGGTGCCGGAGGCGAAGATCACGACCGCGCACGGCCAGATGCCGGCGGAGGCCCTCGAGAAGGCCATGATCGAGTTCGTCGCCGGCCGCCAGGACATCCTGGTCTGCACCACCATCGTCGAGAGCGGCCTCGACATCCCGCGCGCCAACACCATGTTCGTCGCCCGCGCCGATCGCATGGGCCTGGCCCAGCTCTATCAGCTGCGCGGCCGCATCGGCCGCTCGCGCGAGCGCGCCTTCTGCTACCTCCTCCTGCCCGCCGCCGACGGCGCGCTGACCGACGATGGCCGCCGCCGGCTCGAGGCGCTGCAGCGCTTCAGCGATCTCGGCTCCGGCTTCCTCATCGCCTCGCACGACCTCGAGATCCGCGGCGCCGGCGAGCTGTTCGGCAGGAAGCAGTCGGGCTCGATCGCCGCGGTCGGGTTCGAGACCTATGCCGCGCTGCTGGAGGAAGCGGTCGCCGAGCTCAAGGGAGAGGAGATCGTCCGGCCGCGCGACCCGGAGCTGAACGTCGAGATCCCCGGCTTCATCCCGGACGAGTACGTCCCCGACACCGGGCAGCGCCTCGATCTCTACAAGCGCCTGGCCGGGGCCACCGGCGAGGACGACGTGTCCGCCATCCAGGGCGAGATGATGGACCGCTACGGTCCGCTCCCGCCCGAGGTCGCGGTGCTCGCCGACCTCATGGTGCTGAAGGCCCTGGCCCGCCGGATCGGCGCCCAGAGCCTCGAGCTGGCCCGCGCCCGCCTCAGCGTCGCGCTGGCCGAGGACACCCCGCTCAAGCCGGAACGCGTGCTGGCGCTGGTCGAGTCGCCGGGCTCGCTCTACCGGCTGACCCCGGACATGCGGCTCGCCCGCACGTTCAACGCCGCGGAGCAGAAGGCCCCGGCGGAGACCGCCAGGCGCTGCTTGCTCGAGCTGGTGGCGTGTGCTAGTTAGCGGGAATCATGAGACTCGCCGGCGCGCTCGCACTTGTCGTGGTTCTCGCCGCCGGCTGCACCAGGTCGGACGAGAAGAAGGGCAAGACGGGAAGCGCGACCACGCTGGCGCCGCAGTCGAGTGAAGAGCTGTCGGCGGCCCTCGCCAAGGTGGACGACGTCACCATCACGGTGAAGCAGCTCGAGGACAACATCAACCGGCAGTCGCCCTACATCCGCGCCCGCTACCAGTCGAAGGAGCAGAAGCGGGTCTTCCTCGACAACCTCATCCGCTTCGAGGTGCTCGCCGAGGAGGCGAAACGGCGCGGCCTCGACAGGGATCCCGAGGTCATCCAGACGATGAAATCGGCAATGATCACCAAGCTCATGAAGGACGAGCTGGAGAAGGGGATCAAGCCGGAGGAAGTGCCGGAGGCCGACATGAAGGCCTACTTCGAGTCGCACAAGGACGAGTTCGACAAGCCGGAGGAGGTCCGGGTATCGGCCGTGATCCTCAAGAAGAAGGCGCAGGCCGACGAGGTGGCCAGGGCGGCGAAGACCGCCGAGGGAAAGTCGAACAAGGGTTTCCGCGATCTGGTCACCAGGTACTCGACCGACGAGGAGACCAAGCTGCGCGGCGGCGACCTCCGCTACTTCGCGCGCGACGCGACCGAGGTGCCGAAGCCGGTCATCGAGGCGGCGTTCGCGCTCGAGAAGACCGGCGACATCGCGGGCCCGATCGCCGCCGACGGCGCGTTCTACGTGCTCAAGCAGACAGGCCGCCGAAAAGCGGTGGTCAAGACCTACGAGCAGGTCAAGCGGCAGATCCAGAACGACCTCTACAAGGACCGGCGCGAGGACTCGCAGAAGAAGTTCGTCGAACAGCTGCGCGCCCACGCGAAGGTGGAGGTGTTCGAGGACAACCTCAAGAAGGTCCGCGTCGAACCGTCGAGCGGCGCCGCCGTGCCGGCCACCGGGATGGTGAATCCACACGCCGAACCGCCGCCGACCACCGGCGTCAAGGAGACAGCGCCATGAGACGGGGCAACCGCATGGCGGCCGGCCGGGTCCGACCGATGATGAAGTCCGTTCTGATCCTTCTGGCCCTCGGCGGAGTCGCCTACGGGCAGCCGCCGCCCGGGGCGACGCCGCCGCCGAAGAAGGAGCCGCCGCCGCCCGCCAGCCAGCCTGGCCCCGCCCAGCCGGCCCCCGCCAGGGCAGCCCCCGCCAAGGCAGCCCCCGCGCGCAAGGTGGCGCCGGGCAAGCCGGGCCAGAAGCTGATGGTCGACAAGGTGGTCGCCATCGTCAACGACGCGGTCATCCTGCACAGCGAGCTCATGCGCCGCGTGGCGCCGCTGACCGCCGACCTCGACGAGGTCGCCGACCCGCGCGAGCGCAAGCGCCGGCAGGACAAGCTCAAGAGCCAGGTGCTCGAGGAGATGGTCAACGAGGAGCTCATCGTCCAGGCGGCCGGCGAGTCCAAGCTCGACGTCTCCGCCAAGGAAGTGCAGAGCGCGCTCGAGGAGATCAAGAAGCAGAACAACCTCGACGACAACCAGCTGGCCGAGGCCCTGCGGATGCAGGGCTACACCATGTCGAGCTACCGCGCAGACGTCAGGCGCCAGATCCTGCGCATGCGCGCCACCAACATGCTGGTCAGGCCGCGCGTGACGGTGACCGACGACGACGTCCGCGCCCGCTACGACGCGATGAGCCGCCGGTCCGCGGCGGTCAAGCGGATCAAGCTCCGCCATATCCTCGTCGCGCTGCCGGACAAGCCGACAGAGACCCAGATCGCCGAGGCCAAGCGCAAGGCGACCGATCTCATGGAGAAGGTGCGGGCGGGGGCCGACTTCGCCCGGCTGGCGGCCGACAACTCGGACGACGAGCAGACCAAGTTCTCGGGCGGCGAGCTCGGCTGGATCGAGCGCGGCAGCATCGACACCGAGTGGGAGGTCATCGTGTTCGCCATGAACAAGGGCGAGGTGCGCGGGCCGATCACCGGGCCGCGCGGCCTACATGTGTTCCAGGTGACCGAGGTCGAGCGCAACCAGCAGAAGCCGTTCGCGCAGATGAAGGAGCAGCTGAGAAACGAGATCTTCCGCAAGGAGATGGAGCGGCAGACCAAGCTCTGGCTCGACGAGCTGCGGGAAAAGGCCCACATCCAGATGAAGCTCTGAGAAGTTCTCGGGCGCCGGCTCTCCCCGGCGGCCGCGTTTCGCGATTTAATTGGGTCGACTCGCGCCTGGGGAGAGGTCCTTGACCGACAATCGCCGTTCGGCAACGCGCCATGATGTCTCGCTCGCCGTCACCCTCGAGATCGAGGGGAAAACGCTCGAAACCGAGATGCGCAATCTCTCGCTCGGCGGCGCGAACGTGGCGCTGGCGCAGCGAGTTCCGATGGGTACGCGGCTCAAGCTCCGCTTCCGCGTGCCCACCCACGACCAGCCGATCGAGGTCGGCGGGCAGGTACGCTGGAGCTCCGAGGAAGGAGCCGGGGTCCAGTTCGATGGCCTGCGCGCCCGCGAGGTATGGTCGCTGAACAAGTACTTCGAAAAGCTGTAGCGGCCACGGTCCTCCTCGCCGCGGCGCTGCCGGCGCGCGCCGAGCGCGGCGTCACCGTCGGGATCGTGGATGTCGGGCCGGGCGACCGGGCGGCGCGGACCGCGCGCCGAGCGAAGCTCGAGAGCGAGCTCGAAGCGGTGCAGGGGATCGAGCAGCCGTCGCGGCCGCTGCGAGCCGCGCTCGCGGGCGAGCGCCTGGTCGGCCAGGTCGACGCGGGCCGGTCGCGACTGGAAGCAGCGCGCACCGCCTTCGGCAAGCCGGACTGCCCGGGCGCCGAGCGAGAGGCGGCCGCTGCCCTGCTCGCGTTCGCGGCCGCCCAGGCCGCCGGCGCCGAGGTCGCCGCCGAGCTGCGCCAGGCGTACGTGTTCCAGCTCCTGTGCGCCGACCAGCGGGGCGACGCCGCCTCGGCGCGGGCCGCCGCCGGCGCGCTCCGCGCGCTCGGAGCGCCGGAACCCCCCGAAGGGGTTGGCGAGCCGGTCTGGTCGCGCTACCCGGCGGTTGACGTCACCGCCGGAGTTCGTCATGTGCAGCTGGACGTGACCACGCAGCCACAGGGCGCCGTCGTCTGGATCGATCACGCGCCGGCCGGCAAGGCCCCGCTCAGCCTCGACGTGACCGAGGGCGACCACCTGGTCGCGGCGGCAGCGCCGTCGGGCGGCGCGACCGCGGTACGCGCAGCGA
>Ga0310810_10011978_pt1 | contig 10159 bp, 5 predicted proteins | sample NCmetagenome_FD_207641 | JGI IMG/M metagenome (GOLD analysis project Ga0310810, IMG submission 207641) | Soil microbial communities from experimental microcosm in Duke University, North Carolina, United States - NC | ecosystem: Engineered > Artificial ecosystem > Soil microcosm > Unclassified ...
CAACGCACCGCGCCTACGCTCTGGTCGCGCAGAGGTCGGGACCGTAGCTTCAGGCGTCGCCCCCCTCCCCCATGGCTCTCCGCGATCAGCTCCAGGACGCGCTCGGCACGTCGTACACCATCACGCGCGAGCTGGGTGGCGGTGGCATGTCGCGCGTGTTCGTGGCGCGCGAGGAAGCGCTGCGCCGCAACGTCGTGGTGAAGGTGTTGCCGCCCGATCTGCTGGCCGGGGTGAACGCGGAGCGGTTCGACCGCGAGATCGAGCTCGCGGCGGGGCTGCAGCATCCGCACATCGTGCCCGTGCTCACGGCGGGGCAAATGGACGGTGTGCCGTACTACACGATGCCGTTCGTCGACGGCGAGTCGCTGCGCGCGCGGCTCACGGTGCAGGGCGCGCTGCCGATGACCGAGGTGATCGGCGTGCTGCGCGACGTGGCGAAGGCGCTGGCGTACGCGCACGAGCGCGGGATCGTGCACCGCGACATCAAGCCGGACAACGTGCTGCTGTCCGGCGGGTCCGCGGTGGTGACCGACTTCGGCATCGCGAAGGCGCTGAGCGCGGCGCGCACGGCGCCTGGCGGGACGCTGACGCAGATCGGCACGTCGATCGGGACGCCGGCGTACATGTCGCCCGAGCAGGCGGCGGCCGATCCGGCGACGGACCACCGCGCGGACATCTATTCGTTCGGGTGCCTCGCGTACGAGATGATCGCGGGACGGCCGCCGTTCGTCGCCAAGTCGCCGCAGAAGCTGCTCGCGGCGCAGATGGGTGAGACGCCGCAGCCGGTGGCGGAGCTCAGGCCGGACGTGCCGTCGTCGCTCGCCCAGCTCGTGATGAAGTGCCTCGCGAAGGACGCCGACGACCGCCCGCAGCGCGCCGCGGACATCGTGCGCGTGCTGGAGACCGTGACGAGCGGCACCGGCCACGAAGCGATGCCGATGATCCTCGCGAGCGGACGCGGGATGTTCCGCAAGGCGATGCTCCTCTACGTGCTCGCGTTCGTGATCGTGGCGGTGGTGGCGAAGGCGGCCATCGTCGCGGTGGGGCTTCCCGACTGGGTGTTCCCCGGCGCGCTCATCGTGATGGCGCTCGGGCTGCCGGTGATCCTGTTCACCGCCTATGTGCACCGCACCACGCGGCGCGTCATGGGCGTGACGCCGACGTACACGCCCGGCGGCACGCCGAGCCTCGCGCGCGGCACGATGGCGCAGATGGCGATCAAGGCGAGCCCGCACCTGTCGTGGCGGCGCGCGGCGATCGGCGGCGCGGCGGCGGTCGCCGCGTTCGTGCTGCTCGTGGGCGCGTACATGGTGCTGCGCGCGCTCGGCATCGGACCGGCGGGCTCCCTGCTCGCGCAGGGCGCGCTCGCGCAGGACGAGAAGATCCTCGTCGCCGACATCGTCAGTCCGGCGGGGGATTCGACGCTCGGACCTGTGGTGACGGACGCCTTCCGGACCGCGCTCGGCCAGTCGCAGAGCGTGGCCGTCGTGCAGCAGAGCACCGTGAGCGAGGTGTTGCGGCGCATGGAGCGGCCGGCGACCTCGCGGATCGACTTCGGGCTCGCGCGCGAGATCGCGACGCGCGAAGGGATCAAGGCAGTGATCGACGGCAGCCTGCTCGGCGTCGGCGGGCGGTACGTGCTCGCACTGCGGCTCGTCTCGGCGCAGACGGGGGACGAGCTGGCGAGCTTCCGCGAGACGGCGGCCAGTCAATCGGAGCTGCTTCCCGTCGTGGACCGGCTGGCGAAGGAGGTGCGCGCCAAGATCGGTGAATCGCTCAGGAACGTGCAGAGTGCTCCGCCGCTCGAGCAGGTGACGACGTCGTCGCTCGAGGCGCTGAAGAAGTACGTGCAGGGAGTGAAGGTGATCGGCGAAGAGGGCGACTTCCAGCGCGGTGTCGCGCTGCTTCAGGAGGCCGTCACGATCGACACCGCGTTCGCGATGGCCTATCGGAAGCTCGGGGTCGAGAACGGAAACCACGGCTTCGTGGACAGAGCCGTCACGTACTACGAGAAGGCGTATCAGCACCGCGACCGGCTGAGTGACGCCGAACGCTACCTGCTGCTCGGGAGCTACTACCAGTTCGGCAAGCACGCCGACCGCGCCAAGGCGCGGGCTGCCTACGAGCAGCTGCTGGACCTTCAACCGACGAATACCGCGGGGCTGAACAACCTGGCGAACGAGTATCTCTACGATCACGCGTACGCCCGGGCCGAGTCGCTGCTGTCCGTGGCGGTGCGTGTCGGTCCGGTCGCCCCCGTGCACTTCCTGAATCTCGCCCGGGCCCGATTCGCGCTCGGGCGCCCGGATTCCGCGCTCGCCGTCGCCGATGCGTGCGTCGCGGCCTTCCCGAAGAACCTCGAGTGCGAGGCGCTGCGCGCGCGCGTGTTCTGGGCGACGGGACGCTATGACTCGACCGCGGCGATCGTGGACCGGGTGAGCCCGCGTGCGACGCAGCCGGGCGACCGCATCCAACTGCTGGCGTCCCGGGCGAATCTCGCGAGACTGCACGGCCGGCCGGGGGAGGCGGCGCGATACGCCGCGCAGGAGGCGGCCGCGCGCGAGCAGCTCGGCGATTCGGGTGGGGCGCTCGAAGCGAAGCTCGCACGCGCGGTGGACCTCGCGTGGACTCTCGGCGACGGCGCGCAGGCGGAACAGGTGGCGCGCGATGCACTGTCCGCGCAGCCGATCGACCGCATTCCGGTGTCGGAAGCGCCGTATCTCTCGCTCATGCTGATCCATGCGCTCGCCGGCGAGGCCGACCAGGCACGAGGAGTGTTGGTGCAGTGGGACGCACGGCGGCGCGAGAGCCCGATCTTCACGGATTCGACCACCAATCATCTCATGCGAGGAGGAGTCGCGTTCGCGGAGCATCGGTACGCGGAGGCCGCGAAGGAGTTCCGCGCGGCCGATACGTGGGAGTGCACGATCTGCGGCGCGGTGCTCGAAGGACGTGCGCGGGAGCTGGCGGCCGATACGACCGGGGCGATCACGGCATACGAGCGATTCCTCTCCACTCCCGTGCTCGACCGGGTGTCGCTCGATGCCACACTCCTGCCGCCGGTGCACGAGCGGCTGGGCACGCTCTATGGCGCGCGCGGGGAACGTGCGAAGGCGCTCGCACACGATCGTACGTTCGTGGCGCTGTGGAATAACGCCGATCCCGAGCTGCAGCCGAGGGTGGCGGCGGCTCGAAAGCGAACGACGGTGAACGGTGAACGGTGAACGGCCTGCCTCGGGAAGCTCCTTCCTTCAGAGGCAGGCCGTCGACCGCGAACCGTCAATCGTTCCCAGATCTCATCCCGTCCCCCTCTCTCATCCCGCGAGCGCCGCTTCCTCCACGGGCTCGGGCGCCGAGGGAACGTCCCATTCGTTGCCGCACTTGAGGCACTTCCGGAAGTCGCCGCGCGCTTTCGTCGACTTCATCTCGGCGCCCACGTAGCCGCATTCCGGACAGGCCTCGGCGACTGGCTTGTTCCAGGCGACGAAGTCGCAGGTCTCGTTCGAGCAGGCGTAGAACGCCGTGCCGCGCTTCTTCGAGCGGCGCTCCACGAGCTCGCCCCCGTCCTTCGGGCAGAAGACGCCCGTGGGCATCGAGCGCGTGCCGCGGCACTTGGGGAAGGTGCTGCAGCCGAGGAACTCGCCGCTCCGGCCCTGGCGCACCACCATCGGCGCACCGCAGAGATGACAGGGGATGTCCGTCATCTTCGGCTTCGCCTTCTCGCCCTTGAGCGGGCGCGTGTACTTGCACGTCTTCGGATGGTTCTCGCAGGCGAGGAAGGGTCCGAAGAAGCCGCCGCGCGGCTCGAGCTTCCCGCCGCAGTCGGGGCAGCGCTCGTTCGCCACCGCCGAGAGATCGTGCGCCTCGGCGATGAGCGCACCGAACTGGACGTTCTTGAGCGACTTGTCGAACGGATCCCAGAAATCCTTCAGCACGCGCCGCCAGCCGAGCTCTCCGTCCTCCACCTTGTCGAGCTCCGTCTCCATCTCGGAGGTGAAGCCGACGTTGAAGATGTCGGGGAACTGCCTGACCATCACCTTCTCCACCGTCTCACCGAGCTCGGTGGGAAAGAATCGGCGCGCCTCCAGGTTCACGTAGCGCCGATCCGAGAGGACGCTGATGATGCTCGCGTACGTGGATGGGCGCCCGATGCCGAGCCGCTCGAGCTCCTTCACGAGACTCGCCTCCGAGAAGCGCGGCGGCGGCTCGGTGAAGTGCTGCGACGGCGTGATGGAGACGACGGGTACGTTCTCGCCGCGCTCGACGACGGGAAGCGCCTGCTCGTCCTCGAGCGCACGCGAGTCGCCCTCCTCACGCGCTTCGCGGTACAGCGCGAGGAAGCCGGGGAACTTGATGATGCTCCCCGTCGACCGGAACAGATAGCTGCGCCGCCCGATCTGCGGCTGCTCCCGGGCCGGGATGTCGAAGTCGACGGTGGTGGTGTCGAACACCGCCGGCGCCATCTGCGACGCCATGAAGCGCTGCCAGACGAGCTGATAGAGCTTGAACTGATCGGGCGAGAGATACTTGCGGATGTCCTCGGGACGCCGCGTCGGGTCGGTGGGCCGGACGCCTTCGTGCGCGTCCTGCGTATTCCTGCCCTTCGCATTGCCGTAGAGCTGCAGCCCCGACGCGAGGTACTCGCGGCCGAACAGCACGCGCAGGTATTCCTGCGCCTGCGCCGCGGCACTCTCCGCCACGCGCGTCGAGTCCGTGCGCATGTAGGTGATGAGCCCCTGCTGGCCGTCGGGCCCGATGTCGATCCCCTCGTAGAGATCCTGCGCGACGCGCATGGTGCGCTTGGAGCCGAACGAGAGCTTCTTCGCCGCTTCCTGCTGGAGCGTGGACGTGGTGAACGGCGCCGACGGATTCTTGCGCCGCTCGCGGCGCTTGACGTCCGTGACTCCGAAGACCTTCCGCCCCGAGAGATCGGAGAGGACCCGGTCTGCCTCTTCCTTGTTGGGGATCTCTGCCTTCTTGCCGTCGATCTGGTGCAGCTTCGCGGTGAACCGCTGTCCCGCCTTCTCGAGCAGCGCCTCGACGGTCCAGTACTCGGTCGGCTTGAACGCGCGGATCTCGCGCTCGCGCTCGACGATCAGCCGGAGCGCGACCGTCTGCACGCGGCCGGCGGAGATTCCCTTCTTCACCGTCTTCCAGAGCACCGGGCTCGCCTTGTAGCCGACCAGGCGGTCGAGCACGCGCCTGGCCTGCTGCGCCTCCACCTTCTTGTCGTCGATCGCGCCGGCGTGCTGGATGGCGCTCTGGACGGCGTCGCGGGTGGCGATCGCCTCCCCCTCGCGATCAGGGTCGGTGGCGATGAACACCTCGCGCGAGTCCTTCGCCGCGCTCTTCAGCTCGGCGATGGTCTTCTCCTTTCCCGGGATCGGCACGAGTTCGGGCTCGAACCCCTTCTCGATGTCGATCCCGAGCTTCTTCTCGGGAAGGTCCATGATGTGGCCGACGGTGGCGCGCACCCGGTATCCGCGGCCGAGGTACTTGCCGATCGTCTTGGCCTTGGCGGGCGACTCGACGATGACGAGCGAGGTGGTACCCGCCGCGGGGGGCGGACCCTCGTCCTCCACGGGCGCGGCGCGGCGCCCGCGCCCCGATCTCGCTCCGGCGCCGCCGGACCGCTTCGCGGTCGTCTTCGCGGCCGCGACGGCGCTCTTCTTCGCCGCCGGCCGCTTGGTGGTCTTCCTGGCTGCCATGGGTCTCAGTGTACGGTCGGTGGGTCCGCGGCGGAGTCCCGGTCGAAGCCGGCACCCTCCATCATCGCACGCAGGTCGTCGAGGGCGATGCGGCCGTCGAACTGCAGCATCGCCCGCTCGATCACCTGCTCGAGCTCCGCGGGGTCGAGCGCTCCGGCACCCGAGAGGGCAAGCAGATGTCCCCAGGCTTCGGGGGCGAAACGCCCTCGCTCATGTGGTCCGAGCACGCGTATGGTCATGGTTCCTCACAGGTCGCCGCAGGGTAGGAAGATCCTGCGCGGCGACCGGCATCCTCGTGATTCGTTCGACACCGATCCGGCACGGGGGGTCCCTTGCCTCCCCCCGCCGGCCGACGTGGCTCCGGCCCGCTTCCACTTCGGTGGGGACCCGAACCGCTCTACCGCTCTAAGGTAGTGGGCGCGTCAACCGGCAACAGGGCCGGCCGTCACACCAGCGCCCGCTACGGCTGAAGCGCCGCCACGATTCGACGCACGACCTCCCCGATCGGTACGCGCTCGACGTCGACGACGTACTCGGAGGACTCGTACGCTGCGCGCCGCTCGCCGAGCAGACGCTCGAGCTCGCCAAGCGGATTCGGCCGCCCCAACAGGGGCCTGGTGCCGACGGAACGCCCCATCCGTGTCAGCGCGGTGCGCGGGCGAACGCGAAGATAGATCATGCGCGCGGGCGGCCGGATCAGCGATACAGTCTCCGGGCGCCCGACCCAGCCACCGCCCGGCGAGAGCACCATCCCGCCGACCGTCCGCAACTCCTCGGTGAGCGCGTGCTCCATCTCGCGGAAGCTGGGCTCCCCGCGCTGGGCGAAGATCTCGGCGATGGTCATCCCCTCGCGGCGGACGATCTCCGCGTCGAAGTCGAGAAAGGAGCGGCCGAGCGTGCGCGCGAGCGCCGACCCCACCGTGCTCTTCCCCGACCCCGGGAGGCCGACGAGGATCAGATGCGGAACGGAGGGATCAGCCTCCGAGCCGGGCTGCGACGTGCGAAAGGTAGCCATCGAGGTTCCGTTGCACTTCGCCGAGCGAGTCGCCGCCGAACTTCTCGAGCATGGCGTCCGCGAGCACGAGCGCCAGCATCGCCTCGGCGATCACCCCCATCGCGGGAACGGCGGTGACGTCGCTCCGCTCGGCGGTGGCCGACGCTGCCTGGCTGGTCGCGACGTCCACCGTGCCGAGCGGGCGCATGAGGGTACTGATCGGCTTCATGGCGACCCGCACGACGAGCGGCTCGCCGGTGGTGATGCCGCCTTCGAGCCCGCCCGCGTTGTTCGAGGCGCGCCGCACGTTCCCCGCGCGGACGCGGCCCGGCGCGAGGGCGATCTCGTCGTGCACCTCGGAGCCGTGGAGACGCGCGGCGCCGAAGCCCATCCCGATCTCCACCCCCTTCACCGCCGGGATGGAGAGGATCGCGGCGCCGATGCGTCCGTCGAGCTTGCGATCCCACGAGACGTGCGAGCCGAGCCCCACGGGGAGCCCGTCGACGACGACCTCGCAGATGCCGCCGAGGGTGTTCCCCGCGCGCTTCGCCTCGTCGATGCGCTCGATCATCCGCGCCTCGGCGTCCTTGTCGAGGGTGCGAAGCGGTGAAGCGTCGGAGGCTTCGTTGAGCCGCTCGGGCATCGGATCTGGGCGGACGGCGTCGATGCCGCCGAGGTGCACGAGATGGCTGCCAACGGAGACGCCGAGCTCCTCGAGGAGCCGGCGCGCGATCGCGGCGGCGGCGACTCGCGCCGTGGTCTCGCGCGCCGACGCGCGCTCGAGGATGTCGCGGGCGTCATCGCGGTCGTACTTGAGGATGCCGGTGAGATCCGCGTGGCCGGGCCGGACACGCGTCACGGCGCGGCGACGCAGCGTGCCCGCCTCGTCGCCCTCGCGCGGCGCGGGATCCATGATCGCCTGCCAGTTCGCCCAGTCGCGATTGCGGATCAGCATGGCGATCGGGCTGCCGATCGTCTCGCCGGCGCGGACGCCGGAGAGGATCTCCGCGGTGTCGCGCTCGATCTGCATCCGTCGCCCGCGTCCGTAACCCTGCTGGCGGCGCGCGAGGTCGGCGTCGACGTGCGCGGCGAGGAGAGGAAGACCGGCCGGCATGCCCTCGAGGATGCTGACGAGGGCCTGGCCGTGTGATTCGCCGGCGGTGGTGAAGCGGAGCATGACGTGACGCGGGGCGAGGGAAAGACGCGAGCCCGGCAACGGGCCGGGCTCGCTTCTCCTGCAACCTATCACCCCATCACGGGCGCGTCATGGTCCGGCGATGATGTCGTTTGCCGTGACGTCGATGACGACGAGCCCCGTGCTGGAGAGTCCGAACAGCTTGAACACGACCGACGGATCGTCGCCCGGGAAGGGGAGCGAAGCGCGGAGCGGTCCGTAGAGGTTGTACTTCGTCGCGAGCGAGCCGCGGCTGAAGTCGTAGTAGGCGATGTCGACCATCTCCACCGAGCCGTTCGCCGAGGCGACGAAGGCGAGGCGGTCGGAGGCCGGCGTCGTGGTGCCGTCGGCGTTCGGGTGGAAGGTGATTCCCGCCCCGGTGGCGAAGGTACTCTTCTTCCCCTGGAGTCGCTGGGTGAAGGGCTCGCTCACCGCGGCGAAGTACGACTCCTTGCCGTGGATGCCGAGCGTCTTGCCCGTCTTGTCGAGCGCCACGCCGTAGATCTTGTCGGCGGCGTTGTTGATGAGGTCCGCGACGTTGATCGCCGGCGACGCGTAGGTGTACTTGCCGCTCACGCTGCCGTCGTCGCGGAGGAGGAAGTCGCGGCCGAAGGCGCGCGTGGTGTTGCCTTCACCGAAGGTGATCCACTCGCCGTTGCCGCTCGCCGCGGCGAAGGTGGTATCGCTCAACCCGAGCGACCCTTCGTCGAGGTTGACCCCCGCCTCGACGTCGCTCGTCGGGACGGCGGCGAGCAGGGCGTCGATCGTGGCCTGGATGCCGTTGGTGGTCGTGGCGCAGGTCGCGGTGGCCGTGGTGCCCGACGCGTGATCGCAGAGCGTGAGCGCGTCGTTGTTGAGGCTCGAGGCGGACGCCGGCGTCACCGTCGCCCCGTCGAGGTTGGCGACGAGCCACGAGTTCGGATCGCTGCCCGGCGTGGCGAAGGCGAGGATGAACCGTTCGTCGGGCGCGGGCGCGGCGGGATCGAGGTAGCGCACCGTGCCGAGCGGCGCGGCGGTCGTCGGCTTCGTGGAGAAGTAGAGACGGCCCGAGCTGCTCTGCTCGACGAACTGCGGACGGTCGGAGTACGTGATCGGCGCCGAGACGGTGATGCGGATCTTGCCCGTCGCCGGATCGCGGATCTCGGTCAGCTTGTAGAGGAAGGAGACGCGCGTGAGGAGCCGGTTCGCGAGGTCTTCCTTCATGTTGCCGGGCGACGCGGCGCCGATGTAGACGCGGCTGAGGTTCGTCCCGCCGGAGTTCGCGACGTACAGCGTGTCGCCCGACGGCGCGGTGCGCGAGAGCGTCATGCCCCAGGGCTGCGAGCCGACGACGACACCGTTCGCGTCGAACTGGCCGTTGGTGCTCTGCCAGACCTCGAGGCGTCCGAAGTTCTTGTTGGAGAGGAAGACGTTGCCGCGGTTGCGGTCGACGACGAGGTCGGCGATCGTGCCGTTGCGGCTCATCGGCAGCGCGTAGGTGCGGCCGTAGACCACGAGCGCGGTGTCGACGTCGGGGACGAGCACGGCCTGCGCGACGGCGGTGGAGCGCACGGAGTAGCCGAGGCGACCGCCGCCGTCGTACGCGAAGCTGCGCACGCGCACCCGCTTGCCCTGGACCGTCGGCGAGAAGTTGAGCGGGATCGCGTACGGGAAGATGGTGCTCGACGACACGGTCATGCTGTCGCGCCGGATGAGCGAGGTGTCACCGGGCTCGGCGAACGACGCTTCGTAGCCGACGATGCCGATGCTGCTGCCGGTGGCCGTGACGTAGAGGGTGTCCTTGGTCTCGATGCGCGTGCCGATGGACTGGAACACCTTCGGCGCGGGCGTGGTGCCTGCGAGCACGGCGACCATGAGCGGCGCCGAGGAGCCGTCCTGGCCAGCGACGTCCTTGGAGATCGGGGTGATCGTGAGGACGCCCTTGAGGGGCGCGTCGGCGGGAATCGGGATCGCGCCCTGCATGGTCGCGGTCTGGAGCGCCGAGCCGTAGTTCACCTGGACGGTGCTGTCGACGGGCGTCGGCCAGCCGGCCGCGCTCTGGATGCGGAAGCCGAGGGTGCGAACGCCGAGCGTACTGGTGGCGCGCAGCGAGACCATGAGGTCGGCGCCGCGGACGGCGCTGTCGCCGAGGGTCGGGCTGAGGAAGGTGACGGACGGGCCGTTCACCATCTTCACCGGCACGCGGACGGTGTCGGCGTTGTTGGCGAGGTCGGTGAGGATGCCGGTGACGTAGAGCGTGTCGGTCACCGTATCGACCGGAGACTGCACGCGCAGCATCGCCTG
>Ga0310810_10011979_pt1 | contig 10158 bp, 11 predicted proteins | sample NCmetagenome_FD_207641 | JGI IMG/M metagenome (GOLD analysis project Ga0310810, IMG submission 207641) | Soil microbial communities from experimental microcosm in Duke University, North Carolina, United States - NC | ecosystem: Engineered > Artificial ecosystem > Soil microcosm > Unclassified ...
TAATGTTTAAACAAAATCGAGCGCCGATGAGTTCCGAATATGATAAATGCATGACAAAAAAAGCGGGAGGGACAAAGAGTTCCGGTTCCCTGTTTTAGATAGGGAAAGGCCGACGTCAAATTCAAAACGATGGGTCAAGGTCTTGCTATCTGATTTTATGCGCAATTCCTTCAAAGAATTTCTCTAAATCTGCAAACATATTTTTAAAAAAAGGAAATACATAGGCAAAACCATCTATAACCATGGGACCCAATGGCTGTATCCAACTGTATGTAACCGATTCCTTCGCTGTGCCAGGTTGCAACAGCTTTATTTGTCCGGCATAAAAAAGCAGAACGCTAAAAACAATAATATAGATTGCGAGGTAAAACAGGATGCCGCCAAGCTTGTTTATCCACCCGAGCATGGCGATCTCTACGGTTTTTTGGATCAAATTGGCACCGAGACGTACCAGCAAGATCACAACGATAAAAACCATAGCAAATGATACTATTGGCAGCCAGGCATCAGAAATTTTGATTGCTTTCCCAATATGAACAGCTACAACCGTGGAGAGCTTGATAGCGGCAGCCAGGCCAATGATGATAGCAAGGAACGAAAATAATCCGACGATCAACCCTCGCTGAATTCCTTTAATGATTGCAAGGACGACAATTACAGCGAAAATTATATCGAGAAACATTTCCCTTGATTATTCGCCGTTAAGTTCATAAAATTTTCTTTCTCGCTATTCGCTATTTTGCGAGCAATTCCTTCGCCAATGATGAAATAGTCTTTCCATCAGCTTTGCCGGCAAATTGCTTCGACGCAATACCCATTACTTTGCCTAAGTCGGCAGGCCCGGCCGCTCCGGCTTCTGAAATTATCTTTTGCAATGCCTGTTTTAACTCCTCGGGTGAAAGCTGTTGTGGCAAAAACTTTTCTATGATTGCGATTTCTTCCTGTTCTTTTTTTGCCAGGTCATCTCTTTTTTGCTGCTGAAAAATCTCCAATGAATCTTTTCGTTGCTTCACTAATTTTTGAAGCAATTTTATTTCTTCGTCCTCTTTGAGCTCACCACTCGCCCCTTCTGCCGTTTTTGCCAGCAATATTGCCGCCTTAATAGCGCGCAGGCTGCGTAAACCCGCTTCATCCTTAGCAAGCATGGCCGCCTTTAATTCTGTCATTATTTTTTGTTCAAGGCTCATATAGTTAGTTGCTTTTTTGAGGAAACTGAATGCTTTTAGCCTATCATTTAATAAAAAACTCAGGCTTTATTTTCCTTAAGTTGTTTTTCCCTCGATTTACGATAAAAATCCTGCGCAAAATTCTTCATGTCACCAGCCAATTCCTGATGATTAGTAGCCCGTCCAAATGTATCGGCCATCGTCATCATGGTTTGATAGAAAAAGTCCGTCATTTCATCAACCATCATCTCTTTTGTCCAAAGATCAATCCGCAATGCAGTCTTTTCGGATCCATCCCAGAATGAAAGCATCATGGCTTTTGCTTTTTGGGTCTCTGCGATAGTCGTATCCGTTGCTTTCCATTCGATGGAACGAGGAACACGATTTTCATCCGTTTCCACATCGATGATAATATTTGACATGCTCATGCTGCTTCAAATTATGGTCGGCAAAGGTAACTAATCCATAGCACGTGATTTGAAATCAAATTTAGTCCCGGAAATGTATTCCCAAAAGAGTTCTGCGGACCTATCAAAACTATACTTTGTTGTCTTTACCCTACCTTTTTCGGCGAGGGTTTTCCGGAATGACTCGTCTTTATATATGTTCATCATCTGTTGGCCAATACTATCTGAATCCGCACCATCGCAGTATAAGGCTTCATCCCCGGCTATTTCCCTTATTGTGGGGCTGTCCGGTATGATCACAGGAACTCCGCACTTTAGTGCCTGCAAAACCGGGAATATGATAATTTCAGAATGAGCAACGCAAATAACCGCATAGGCGGAACCTATCAACCTCGCACGTTCACCTTCAGCAACATTTTTTGCTACCACGACATCGCTTCTGTATTTATAAGTGCCAAGACTATCCATAAATTTCGGGGCGTACTGCTGCGAATTGCCCATTAGTAACAGCTTCAAATTACTTTTCTGCCTTTTTTTAAAAGCAGAAAAACCCTTTAATATGTTAAAAAGGTCCTGGCTTTCCTTCGTCGTTCCCGTGTATGCAAAATAATTTTTTCCGTCGCAATACTTAATTCTTACCTCTTGCTTTTCATCTTCGCTTAGCGGCTGAAAAATTTCATTTACAGCGGGGGGCATGACATGCATTTTATTAGCGTCGATTAAATGCTGAAACAGCAGATCCTGTTTCCTGAAATCAGAACAGCAAATGATTTCTTTTGCTTTCTGAAGCGACTTTTTCATAAAACGGAGGTAGTACGATGAACGAAGTCGGCTTCTCGTAGCGGAGTTGTTTAACAGGAAAGATTCTCTAAACACAATCACTTGTGGGATGCCCGTGGTCATTGAACACAATCCATCGAATGAAATAAACAATTCTGCTCTGTATTTTTTCAAAACAGCAGGAAACTTTACATCGTACCACATTTTAACAAGGAGCGGGTGACGCCTGATATTGCGCAACTTTACATGCGTTGCGTTAGCAAATGAAAAAATTTCAGTGTCAGCCTCCGGTGAGTGGATAATAAATTCGTGTTCTGGGTTTCGTTCAATGATAATTCTTAATACTGCGTTCAGGAAAGTGTAATAATCTTCGGATGTATCATGCAGTAAAATTCCTCTGGTTATAAATATCCGCATTGGCGACGCAAAGGTAATAGTAAGTCTTGTCCTTCGCTTTATAAATACAGCATTTATAAACGGTCATTTGTAAAATCTCTTAGTAAGTTCCACCCTTTTGTTTTAACGCGCGCAATCAGATATTGAGGGATTACGCGGGGTGTTTTTATTTAAAAATATTGCAGACTTCGTCAAGTTTATTTACTGTTGTTTCAAGATAATAACGGGTCTACTTTTAACATTGCTAAGAGTAATCCAATAATTACAAGATGGAGATCCAAAATCATAGCCTATGAAATGTTTGTACACTTCTTCTCTATACTTATTCTTGTTTCTTTTTGCGATGCTCGCCCTTAAAATCGGAAGTGCTCAATGTCCCGATGGTCAACCTGAAGGGGGTACGGCTTATGACACAACTATTTTCATACCAGCCGGGATCGTGTCGAAGGATGTAAAGTTTCCTCAATTTGACCCCCAATCCGGAATGATAACCTGTGTCAAATTATGTGTTACTATAAAAGGAATTGTCGATACGGTAGCACTTCAAAACTTTTCATCGTCGTCGCAGGTCGGAAGCTATACGTATGACAGAACCGACCAGATAATGGGGCCGGGAATGTCTACACCACTCACCAGTTCTGCCAACTTAACCTTTGGACCTTTCCCTCTGACAGCTTATGATGGGCTTCCGTGGGTTGGGCCAGATTTCTATTCGGGTGGACCCGACACTGTTTTAACCAGGGTGCTCTGCCACAATATCAGTGATTCTACAACGATAGTTCAGTTTTACGGCACGGATAGCGTCTCATATGATTATGACGTGAACGCATCCGCAATTGGAATTGTGCCGGGAGGAAGCAGTGCTACGCTGGTGCTAAGTTCGGCCCTGGTCAACTTTAGGTTTGAATATTGTACCTGCCCTTCAGCAGTCCTACCACTTAACATTAATGCTTTCAACATTTTAAAACTGGCTCCGGGAAAGGTTGAGTTGAACTGGACCGGCTATGACGATTTTCAGGCGGACTACCACTACGAAGTTGAAATGAGTCAAAATGGAAAGAATTTTTCAACCATTGGACAGCTCCCAAAAGGTAACCAGATAAACGCCACTTACCGGCTTAATTATATGGTTCCCAACGGCGAAAGTGGTACACACTACTTCAGGATCAAGCAGGTTTATTCCAACGGGTACGTTCGCTATAGTAATATTAGGCAGATGGACTTGGAAAGTTCCGTGGCAACGAAATTTTCTATATATCCCAATCCTTCATCGGGTATTGTTGGTATCAAATTTGATAATAAAATGCACGGACATTTTAAAATTCAGATTTATAATACGCAAGGTCAGGTGACCGTGAAGAAAGACGTGGTGATTTCACTCGGTTCTCCTTATTTACTGGTAGGTGCCTTGGTTCCAGGGGTTTATTGGCTTAGAGTTACCGATGAGAAGAACCTTGACTTTGGCGTTACTCAACTTCTAATTAAATGACCTCTTAGGTGGAAGAGGATGGTGGCTTGTAAAAGGGGCCTTGGTTCGGGGCCCCTTTCTTTTTTCTCAAACTTTCCATGTTGCCATCAAATCATCGACTCGATCACGTTGGCTAATGGCTTTCAATTTAATTGGTTAAATCTTAAACTATTAAAGCCTTTTATCTACTTTTGTCTTCACACCCGATTATAATGGAATATAATACTACCAGGAATAACCTGGCAATGCGTGAATATGGACGACATGTCCAAAAAATGATTGAACACCTTCTTTCAATTGAAGATCCTGAGCGGCGCCAAAGAAATGCTCATGCAGTTATCGAGTTGATGGGATTTCTGAACCCACATCTCAAGAATGTCGAAGACTTCCGGCATAAACTATGGGATCACCTTTTTTTCATTTCGGATTTTCGGCTCGAGGTAAGATCTCCTTACGAGATTCCCACCCGCGAATCGTTGAGTGAAAAACCGCATCCCTTGCCCTATCCAAAACGCTATCCAAAGTATTCTCATCTGGGTAAAAATCTCGAAGTCGTAATTAAAAAAGCACTGTCGGAACAGGATCCCGAGAAGCGGGCAGGATTTGCGAATGCCATTGCTTACTATATGAAACTTGCCTACAACAACTGGCACAAAGAGGTCGTCCACGATGACGGCATCCAGAGCGAACTTACCGGTATTACCGACGGACAATTAACATTTACAAATACGCCTTACGTAAAAGCATATCGCACCCAGGATAACCGTGAAAGGGATCGTGGAGGGTATGGTAAGCAAAGAGGCAAGTTCCAGCAACGCGGTGGTGGCGGCGGAGGCGGACAGTTCCGAAATGACCGAAATGACCGGAATGATCGCGGTGGTGGCGGCGGAAAATTCAAAAAGAAAAGATATTAGACCTGATTAATCGGAATCAGTTGCAAGGTTGACCTTATACGCGTCAGCCTTTTTTAATTCCTTACACGAAAAATTTACCTTGCGGTCTGTTGCAATCCAATAAGCTAACGATATGCATTCATTTGAAGTTCAAGGCGGGATAAAACTTTCAGGTGAGATCATTCCGCAGGGCGCGAAAAACGAAGCGCTGCAAATTATCAGCGCCGTTTTACTTACCCCTGGAAAGGTCACCATCAATAACATTCCTGACATACTCGATGTAAACCTGTTGATTGAATTGTTGGGAGAAATGAATGTTAAAATAGAGCGGCCTCGCCGCGACAGCTGCATTTTCCAGGCTGATGATGTCAATATCGACTATCTCCACAGTGAAGATTATAAAAAGAAAAGCGGCAGGTTAAGGGGTTCTGTGATGCTTGCTGGGCCAATGCTTTCACGATATAGAAAAGCATTTATTCCCAAGCCCGGCGGTGATAAAATTGGACGACGAAGATTAGATACGCATATCGTCGGGTTTGGAAAATTGGGGGCCGCATTCATATATCACCCCGAAGATGGCTTCTTTCATTTAGAAGCTCCGGATTTGAAGGGCACAAACATGTTGCTTGACGAACCATCGGTGACCGGTACCGCAAACATCGTTATGGCAGCTGTTATGGCAAAAGGAAAAACGGTGATCTACAACGCGGCCTGTGAGCCCTATACACAGCAGCTTTGTAAAATGTTGAACAGAATGGGGGCAAAAATAAGCGGCATCGGCAGTAATTTATTGACAATCGATGGCGTCACTAGTCTCGGCGGAACCATACACAACATACTTCCCGACATGATCGAAGTAGGATCATTCATCGGTATGGCAGCAATGACTCGAAGTGCTATCACCATAAAAAATGCGGGTATTGAGCACCTGGGAATTATTCCGGAAAAATTTCAGCAACTTGGGATCCAAATGAATTTTGAAGGCGACGACATTCATATTCCCTCGCAGGAAATATATGAGGTGAGAAGGTATTTTGATGGTGGCGTGCTTACTATATACGATCACCCCTGGCCAGGATTTACGCCGGACTTACTGAGCATTGTGCTTGTAACTGCTATCCAGGCTAAGGGTAGTGTGCTCATCCATCAGAAAATGTTTGAAAGCCGTCTATTCTTCGTCGACAAACTTATTGATATGGGCGCACAAATCATTTTGTGTGATCCTCATCGGGCGGTAGTGATAGGACTTGAAAGAGGACAAACGCTGCGCGGTATCACGATGAGCAGCCCTGATATAAGGGCTGGTGTTTCGCTATTGATTGCCGCATTAAGCGCCGAAGGAAAAAGTGTTATTCAAAATATAGAACAAATCGACCGTGGATATCAATACATAGATAAACGACTGAGAGACCTGGGTGCGGACATAACAAGAGTTGCAGGATAACTACCGAAGACTGCAACTCCGAATGCTCCTCATGCGAAATAGCCGTTTGTTTGTATAATACCTGAGAGTACCGCGTCAATAGTCCGGTTCTATTGAAATTCCTTTCTTTGCACATGGCTTTTTACCAGGATAAAATCATAATCATTACCGCACCATCAGGTTCGGGCAAAACATCAATTACGAGGCACCTGCTTAAGACTTTTCCTCAGCTGGCGTTTTCCATTTCCGCAGCCACACGCAAAGCGAGGAGTTATGAAAAAGACGGCGAAGATTATTATTTCATTTCGCTACAGGATTTCAAACAAAAGATACAGCATAATGAATTTGTGGAATGGGAAATGGTTTATGAGGGCAAGTACTACGGCACATTGAAAAGTGAATTGCAACGAATATGGGATAACAATAAATGCCCGCTGCTGGATATTGATGTAAAAGGCGCTATCCATGTACAGCAGCAATACCCCGATACTGCACTCACTATTTTTATTGAGCCGCCTTCCGTTTTTGAATTAAGAAGAAGACTTGAATCCAGGGGAACTGAAACAGAGGAATCTCTCAGGGCCAGGGTAAATAAGGCGTCCTATGAGCTCTCTTTTAAGGAGCATTTTAATACGAGCATTATAAATGATGACCTGGAACGGGCATGCGGTAAAGCGGAAGAGATTGTAAAAAAGTTTCTTGCCATGCCTTAATCGTTTTGGACAAATTACATTAAAAAAATATCACTAAATGCTTTATTTTGAACATGTAAGGGTTCGGGCCAATGGTGGACGGATTCAGGGCTGTTAATTATCTTTATGATATGATCGAATGGAAGACAATTACCTGGTTTTTGCTAACTCTCTTGCTCATGGGCTTTTTTGCAGGGATAGAGATGGCCTACTATAGTGCCAACCGATTAAATATAGAGCTGCGGAAAAAACAAGGAGGTGTATCCGGGCATTTGCTGGCTAAATTTATTGATGCGCCGGCAAGTTTTATCGGTGCGACGCTGATTGGCTTTAATGTTTTCCTCATCTTTTTCAGCCTTCAGTTCAGTACCATTATGCAACCGGTATGGAATTATATCGGCGTTGAAGCTGACCTGGTACACATTCTTGTCGAAATTGCCATTGCGACCATCGTTGTGCTCATCTTTGCCGAGTTTATTCCGCGGGCTCTTTTCAGAGCGCGCAGCAACCTGGCCCTGACAAAATTATCTATAGTAACAGATTTCTTTTACCAGATGTTTTCTCCCATTGCGGAGGGATCTATCAATCTTGCAGAATGGTTGCTTAAATATGTGTTCAATGTGCGGGTGGACAAACACAAGGAGCCACTAAGTCATGCAGAATTAAAAAACCTCTTTCAGCAAAACGAAGATGCGGAACGACAAAGCCGAAATACACAGTTATTGGAAAATGCACAGGAATTTCCCAAAGTCAAGATTCGTCAGTGCCTGGTGCCAAGAAAAGAAATTGTGGGCGTATCGTTGATATCGCCCCTGGATGAAATCAGGAAGAAATTCATTGAAACCAAATTGAGCAAACTGGTGGTTTATGAAGATAATATCGATCACCTGGTGGGTTACGTGCATCAACTGGATCTTTTTAAAAAACCTGCTACAATACAATCTATCATATTACCGATTCCCGCAGTTCCCGAAAGTATGAGTGCGGCAGATCTGATCGGAAAATTCAGCCGGGAGCGGAAGAGCATTGCCTGGGTAGTGGATGAATTTGGAGGTACAGCCGGGATCATAACGATGGAAGACGTACTGGAAGAATTGTTTGGTGAGATACAGGATGAATACGACACTGAAAAATTCGTAGAAAAGCAGATCGCGGAAAATGAGTTTATTTTTTCAGGACGACTGGAACTGGATTATCTGGAGGAAAAATACAACTTTGAATTTCCGAAAAACGATTCGGAAACTTTATCCGGCTATATCATTAATTTTCACGAGACAATTCCCCAGCAAAAGGACCGGATTATCATTGACGATTATGAATTTGATATTATTAGTGTGAGTGATACAAGAATTGAGATGGTAAAAATGAAAAAACTGAAATGAATATCCAAGATACAAGGCACAAGTGGTACCAGTTCCATGAAAAGAAATCCTTCAATTGAAGATCTTAAGCCTTGGATCTTGTACCTTGATTCTTGTACCTTGCTCCTTCTACTATTATCTTTGCCACACTTTTTTAAATCACGCGAATGGCCCTGTTGGATTTTCTGAACCGCCGAAAGAAAGATGCTTCCGATGAAATGTCGTTTATTGAACACCTCGAAGAATTGAGGTGGCACCTGATACGTGCTGTTATAGCAATTACGATTGGCGCTATTGTATTTTTCATTTATGTCAGGCAAATAGTTGATGAGATATTACTGGCTCCTGCAAAAGATGATTTTGTCACTTATGGCTGGTTTTGCAAACTGGGTCGTGCCTTGGGGCTTGGTAATTCTATTTGTATGGGAGGGGTGAAGGTAAGTTTCCTGAGTACAGAGTTAACGAGCCAGTTTATTTCCTCGTTCACCATTTCTTTTATTGGCGGCTTTATCGTGGCATTCCCGTATGTGTTTTGGGAATTCTGGCGATTCGTGAAGCCCGCCCTGTCTGACAAAGAAAAAAGAAACACCGGTGGCGTTATTTTTTGGGTTTCGTTATTGTTCTTTGCAGGTGTTGCGTTTGGATATTATGTGCTCACGCCTTTTATGATCAACTTCTATTTCTCTTATTCGTTGAGCCCGTTGATTGAAATAAAGCCAACTTTTTCTGATTACATAGAAAACCTGATCTACACAACCGTCGGAATAGGCATTTTGTTCCAGATGCCTTTACTTGTAATGCTTCTTGCTAAAATCGGAATTGTGACGGGTTCTTTTCTGCGACGATATCGCCGACATGCGTTTGTCCTTATTCTCATCGCTGCTGCCATAATCACTCCTTCAACCGATCCATTTAGTTTGGCTGTCGTCACCGTACCGCTGTATCTTTTGTTTGAAGCAAGCATCATCCTGGCTTCCCGCATTAACAAAAGACAGGAAAAAGAATTGAAAGAGTGGAGTTAAGCGTTGTCGGGGTGCCGGCTGATAAATTTTTGACGGGATATTACCACCTTGTTTAATCTAAGTACCTTTACTGCTACAATTCTAAAGCCTCTGATTATGCATTCTCCATTTGACTTGCGCAAACCCATTGCTATAGGGAGCGACCACGCGGGTTTCGAACTTAAAGAAGATCTTATTTCCTTTCTCGAGGGGAAAGGTCTTACTTACACTGATTTTGGTACGCATACCAAAGATTCGGTTGATTACCCTGATTTTGCTCATCCTGTGGCGTCCGCGGTTGAACAGGGGGAAGCTGCGTTTGGAATCTTACTATGCGGATCAGCAAACGGAGTTGCGATTACAGCTAACAAGCACCAGCGCATAAGGGCGGCCATTTGCTGGGGCGATGAGATTGCAAGTATTGTTCGCCAGCATAATAATGCTAATATAATTTGCATACCTGCACGCTTTGTCAGGGAAGGAGATGCGGAAAAAATGGTCAGCACATTTATTACTACCGATTTTGAAGGAGGCCGGCACGCGAACCGCGTCGGCAAAATTGCACACATGG
>Ga0310810_10011980_pt1 | contig 10157 bp, 13 predicted proteins | sample NCmetagenome_FD_207641 | JGI IMG/M metagenome (GOLD analysis project Ga0310810, IMG submission 207641) | Soil microbial communities from experimental microcosm in Duke University, North Carolina, United States - NC | ecosystem: Engineered > Artificial ecosystem > Soil microcosm > Unclassified ...
TACTTCTACTTTATAGGATTGCAGAGGTTTTACTTCTTCGTAGGGTATATCATTTTTTTCTTCTGCAAGTTTTTGTTCAACAACTTGTTTTGAAGATTTTTCCCAGTGTCCTTTTATTTGCTCATATAAACCTTTACCTGTCTTTATCTCTGCTTTTTTAATCTCTGCTTCATAATCTACTATTCCCTTACCTTCATTGTAAAGGGCTGAGATTTCAGCGCCTGACAGTTCTCTTCCGAAATGTTCTGTTTTTTGACCTGCTAGTTTAGCTGGCCCCCACATCTTTTTATCCTTTGCCATAATTAAAATGTTATTTGTATGTAAGAATGTCCTCGCACATGCGAGTAATGTAATAACTGATTGTAAAATTCAACGTTTACGTTTCCATTAGGTTGGAAATGTGCCTGAGTTGAAACTATGTAATACTTATCTGTTTTCTTACCCATGTTCCCATCAGAGGCAACTATATCCAATAAATCATTAATCCCAACCACTTTACTGATTGGGATTACTAATATACTTTCATTATTCTTAGTTAATGTATTCAAATTGTTTTTCCCTTTCTTTTACGATTTTTAAAATTTCTTGAAGAGAGAATGGTCTGAACTCAGGATGAACTTCCATACATACACAGATTGCGTGCGGATGGTAAAACAGTTCTTTGTGAGTGTGTCCGTACAGATGGATTGCCCCTTTCTCCTTTTTATGCCAACTCTTAATAGGATAGTGGTCAAGTACAAAGTCATATTTGTCATGTATGACCTTCTCTATCCTATCCTGAACAGTTGTAAACATGTTCTTGGCGTTCATTAATCCTTTACTGGTAGTAATGATTGTATTTTTCTTTATGTGATGGTCATGATTACCAAGACATAAGTGGATTGTTTTGCAGACTATCTGCTTTCTAAAATCCCAAATACTCTCTTTACCACCAAAAGCTACGTCTCCAACATGGTACAAAATATCATCAGCCTTTACGGTCTTGTTGATATTCTTTATAACTGCGTCATTGTGAGTTTTTAAGGTACGAAAGTTTCTACATCCTGTCTTATCTTCCCATTCTGAACATCCCTTTACGATGTTTTGATGATTGTAATGTGTGTCCCCTACAAAGTATATATTCATTATTTTAATAACTCCTTTAAACTATTGATTCTACGATGTCCTACATCATATTTAAGATTATAAGGTGCAGAGTATAGATATGTAAATACACCTGCATTATTTAATTCTACAAAGTTTGTATAACTGTCGTCTACAAATATGTCCATTCCTGCTTTCTTTGCAATCTCTATCTTAGATTCTCCTATACCTACACAATATAGAGTAGCACTAGGAAAATGATTCTTATCGAGCCACGCTTGCGTTACAGAAGGGTCAATTGATCGTGCTGTGATATAGCAATGGACTTCAAAAGGCACTTCTTTACCAGACATAAGGGGTGGAATATTAGCCCAAAATTCAGGGTCTTTCTTAATTTTTTCAAACTCCCTTCTTACAATCGGGTCATTCCAGTGTTCTGCCTTATGATCTTCATTACCACTTACCTTCATCAGATAGCCTGTAAAATCAGCCAATACACCATCAATATCAAGACCTATTTTTTTAGGTTTAAGATAAGACACATGCCTATCATCTAATTGAGGGTGAGTCTTATACTGATTCATGAGTGTAAATAATCCCCATGCAGCATTGGCTAAATGGAGTGTTCCAAGTTCTTGGTCATAGTCTTCACCAGCGTTCCATGATTTTTCATGTCTTTCAACAGAAGCCATTGAGCTTTATATTTAGATGCTTCTTCAAATGGTATATCCTTACCAAGGATTTGCTTCCCATTTTCATCCTCATACACAGAGTATTTGTGAGCACCAAGAGTATATACCATTGCTAAACAATATAAAGGATAGTCTGGTATTAACTCATATCTAACTTTTCCTTTATTGTATCTTTTTCCTGTAGTAGTTTTTTGCATTTATTTTATGATTAAAGTTTTTGTATCACCAACCAAACCTTTGGTAAAGCCTTGCATTACAGCATAAGGCTGCCTTTTGTTTGTTTTGCTTTCGAGAGGGACTTCACATATGATATTTTCTACCATATGACATTTACCTCTGTGATGAACAGACCACATAGTTTTTCCTAATTGCTTACTAAGTGGTTTGTTGTAGTGAAAGAAGAATCTATATTTCATAAAAAACCTTTTAGTTTAAAATATTTTTCAAGCCATGTAAGACCATATACCTCAGTAAAATCTGCAAAGTCTTTTAGCCCCTTCGCTTGTGCTTTATCAGCAATATAACAAATATCAAAACCGGAATCGTTACAATAATTAGCGAAATTACTTCCGGTCGCGTCGGGGTCTGGACATACAGTAACATATTTATAATTTTTACGTATATGATCTATGGTTCTTTCATTTAAGGCTGCTGGACTTTCGTTCTGAGTAGCAATGACATCCGTAAAGAATTTCTTGAATATCATCCTATCCTTTTGTGCCTTACAAATAAAGAGTCGTTCAGATTTGTAAGGCAAGGTATTGATCCCAAAGGGTATTTTTAATGGAACATTCGTTATCCATTTAAAATCTTTTTGACTTGCAAGTGGTGTATATATCTTCTTATAACTTCTACCTGCGACATTAAGTACGTAAGCGTAGCGTTGCTGTTTAGAATAATTGGGAGCGAGTCTTCCGTTCACAAACACCTTCTTAACAGCATACACATCATTATCCCTCAATTCATCTTCATCTATAAAATATCTTTTCCAGTATTCCAGATTAGTATCATTCCAACGTTCAGGAACTATCTCAATCTCGGTGTGCTTTTTTACCATCTTAGCAGCTACCTGAGCCTTATCAAGCATTCCTTTTTTAAACTTAGGTGTTCCACAGGGCAGTAATCCAAAGTCACAAGCTACCTGTTTAACAGCCTGACCATACGTTATATTATTTTTCTTTGCTACAAAGGCGAAACAATCAAGCTTTTCGCTTGTAGAAAGGTCGTTATATATAATACGGCCTGTTCTCGATATATAGAATCCAGTTGATGGATGTTTATCTTCTCTGAATACTGAGTGAGTTATTTGTCCAATCTCAAAAGGGCCGAAATAAGCAAACCAAATTTCAGCTTCTTCGAGCTGACCAAGCACTACATCAGATGTTATTTTGGGTTCGTCTTTTATTAAAGCCATTAATTTTCAATTTTAAAAAAGGCCCAACGTAGAAACATCGGGCCGTAACCTTATAAGCTATGGACAAAAAAGTTTAGAACGGTAGATCATCGGCTGGTTCTTCATCTGCATTAACAAATGTTTCAGTCGGTTCTGACTTCAAACCTGCTGTCTTAGGAAGTTCTTTCCTTAATTGAGGTTTAAAATCTTTCTCTACCACATTTTCAAGGAACTCAAGATAATCTGTTTTATCCCAAACAATATTTCCGTTAACCTTTTTCTTTTGAAAAGGCGGAAGACCATTTGGTTTGTCCTTTGTGTAAAACTGTTTCAAGAAACTACCACCCTGTTCTACAAACAATGTTCCAATTGTCTTGTCAGATTTGGGGTCTTTCTTTACTCCGGGTTTCAATTTGATTGGTTGAGATAAGTCAGCATTTTTCAGGAAGCTAACAAATGAACCAAAATAGCTTGAATTAACCCTCACATTAAGAACATAATTATTTGCACCGTCTGTCATTGAAATGACACACTTTCTAATCTTATTATTTTCGAACATGTCGTCTCTAAAAGATAAGCCTGTAATCAATCCTTCAAGCGAACCGTAAGGATTATTCTTTTCCTTATCTTCGGACTCGTAGAACCTACCATCTGATAGATTCACGTAAACTGGTTTTGTGTCTTTTCCTAATCCCATTTATTATTAAATTTATTTTACAAAATTTGGATTTCCTGTCTTCGATTTCCATCTGATAGACCAACCTTCTCTAGGTTGAACATAGTACGAATATCCATCATCTGCATAAACACGATGACCTCCAGAAGCAGATACATTTAACATTTTTGGCTTTTCAATAACCAATTTTCTACCAGTCGGGAATGTATATTCACGAGTAGTCTCGGCAGAAATATCTTCAAATTGAAGACCTGTTTCATTTAGAAATCCTTTTTTCGGTTGTTTTGTCATTTTTTATATTTTAGTTGATAAACAATGTTTCTTGGTTTATACCCTGCATTTTCTTCCATCCATAAAGCTTGTGTGGCACGGAATAATCTCCAATAATAATCTATTTCTTTATCAGGAAATATAAGCTGCCAACCTATCCCTTGTATTTGCCCCTTCTTACCTTCGGTTCTAGTTTTAGCATTTAACCAAAGGATGGCTACAGTATCAACTTTCTCTGAACCTAGTTCTTCATTAAGTTTAACATAAGAGGCAAGCTGCAACCAGAAATGCTTATGCATCAAATTAGAAGTCTTAATATCCAAGAGGATTCTCTTACCATCTAATTCTATTATTCTGTCTCTCGTACCACCGTATCCAAGTTTTGGAGATACCATAGAGGTTTCAGTATCAATGATTTTTGGATTGAACCTTTCGCAGAACTCGACATACTTCTCAAACATGTTCCACTCTGATTGCCTATACTTTCTACCATCAGCTTCGTCAAGCAATGAAATCTCAGCCCCTAAATCATAGGCTTCTGTCAACTGGTGGACAATAGAACCTGTCTTACCAGCCTCATCCCTTATCTCGTCCGCATTATCGCCTTCTCTTTTAAGCCATTCATAAAAGGCAAATGATTTCGGATAAGCATCTAATATTGTAGTAGCGGAAGGATAGTATTCTCCGTTATCAGCTTGATAATATCTAACATCAGCAAACTCAATCGTATTCTTTTCCTTGTCTATAAATATCGGGTTTTTTACTATACTCATTAAGATTATTCCTCATTTGGATTTAATGCAGCTAAAATATCAGTGAATACTTGATTCACAAAGGTTAGCTGTGCTGTGGTTAATGGATTAAAAGCAAGCATGTTTTGACTTGTTGTATTCAAAATAAAATACTCAACAAGTACTGGTGCTTCCTCATTAGTAACATTTATTGTAGCCGTAGCAGACCCTTCTGCATCTGTCCACGACATTGATTGTGTTGTTTGAGTTGTTGTTATCGGTGCTGCCATAATTTAAAATGGGTCTTCTGTAACCTCATCATTTGATTTCGGTACAAAGATACTACTTTGTTTCTGATTAACAAATTTATTTAATGAATTCTTTGTTAAATCCTGATAAATACTTTTAAGTTCTTCACTCTTAGGCTGTGGTAATTCCTGAAATGTTTCACCAATCGCATCAAACAATAATCCAATTCTTTTTCCTGTCTCTGTTCCATTAGTCTTTAATATCCTAAGTGCTCTGAATCTATTTCCAAGAACGTCAATACGATAGCAGTTCTCAGGGTCATTCTTAGATGGTATCGGATAATGAATAAGTTCATAACGAGATGGTTCGAACATACTCAGAATCAGGTGAAAGCTTCTACTACTTCGTTTACTATCACCAATAGATGCTAGGCTCGGCTCAATCTTAGCCAGTACTGTATCACCAGCTCTATTAAAGGCTTGACGCTCAGATTCAAAATCAAGCTGCATAACCATTAGACAAGTCCATCTAAAGAAGTTACAAAGCTTAAGCCTCATGTACTCCTTTACAAACTTCAAGATAGCCGATTGCTCATTTGACGTACCATCCTCAGTATCAATATTACTCATGTTATCAAACACTGCAATCACATGAGTATCAGATTCATAACTATATTGTGTAATCTCCTTACCATCAATTACTTCGTTCCATTTCTTCACCGTCCCCATATTGAGGGCTATCTGCCTACAGATACCATAGAGTTCAGTAGGTTCAGTTATACCATCAATGAATGTAACTACTTTTCCAAATTCATTAAAGTACTCTTTCGCCTTCTTTATTTCATCCAGAACAAATTGTGGTAATTCCTTATCCCTTGAATGTAAGTCCTTATGTGTTACAAGAATGTTCTTTTGCTCCTTCAAATAGTTACATAGTACAAAGTCAAAGGTTTGTTCTTTCTGATCTTCCATGCAGAACCATAAGATTCTTACCTTATATCCTGTTTCTTTATAGAATCTGTAAACTGAATATAAAAAGGTATAGCGTGCCCATTTGGATTTACCTGTACCTGTAGCCCCAAGAATCCCAATAGCTTGGCCTTTATCTATTCCGCCTAGTATATCGTTCAGTCTTGGATATGGGTATGGTATGCACAAGTGTTCGCCTGTGGCTCTGCGACGCTTATCGTCCTCAATCTTTGCTAATGCTTTATTATATAAGTCCATTATCTATAGAACTGTATACCTCTTCTGTTTCTGTGTTTAATACTTTTTCGCACCATGCAGCCAATTCTGAACCCTCTCCACGTTTATGGATAAAGTTTGTAGCAGCCTTCATATAGGCATAACCTGTTGGCTCGAAGGATTCTACATATTTTTTAGTGGCTTCAAAAATAAGACTTTTATCGTACTTATATTCCTTAATAAATGTTTTCAATTTTTTAAGACATCCTTTCGCATCACTTCTTACAAGTTTGCCTCCTGATGTTACTCCTTTAGGCCAAAGCTCTATCCAATCTTCTATCCAATCTTCAGTAGTCTCAGGTACATCTTCTTCATTTAGAGAGTTTAAGAATTGAGTTCCTTTCTCTGTTATCTTGTAAAGAGCAAGCAGATTATCTGGAGCAGACTCAATCAATCCTCTACGAATCAAATCAAAGTATAGCAACAACATTCTCTTAGATGTGGAAGCATCATCCAAAGCATCCAAGACGTCCAAGTTTCCATTCTCAAGTGAGTCCAAAACCAAGAGACATGTAAACATTGTGTCAGGAAAAAATCCTGCATCTTTAAACTTCTTTATTAGCTTTGTAGTGAAATCAATCATGGAATTTAAATGTTATAGGATTAAAATTAATTTTATTAGTAGCTTGATACACCCACTTTTTTACAATCGTAGGTGATACTTCTCCCTTTCTATCAACATAATAAGGGATAAGATAGTAAATATGTAACGTTTCATGCTGAGCCAGCCTTCTACCTCTACCGGACTTCTGTGTGAATTTGGTAGGAGATTTAGTTGGAGACTCAAATACAATGTTATTTATTCCATCTATATTCTGTCCCCTATCAACCTTGCCAACCACAGCAATCACACGAATCTTACCTTCATGAAATGGAACTAAATAGTTCTCCTTGCTTTTAGCATGGTAAGAATATTTACATATTTTATCTGCCTGATCGGACAGGCCACAGAAAACCATTATTTTATTATCTTCAACTTTATGAAGTTGTTTTAACAGTTTTCTACAAACATTCCTAGAAGTGTCGAGCGACGACAGAAAATGCTTTCTTTGAATCTGCAAGAATTCTAAAGCCTCACGATTTCTATGAGCATTTCCCATTAATAGCTTGCCAAATCTATAGTTATAATTCAAATACTTCTCATTCTCCTTCTTGCTTAACATAAAGTTAACAAGATAGTGTTTGGCAGGATTTAACAGCTTTGCATCTTCAACCTCTTTCAATTCCTTCTCATATACTATCGGAACTATAGACTTAGCTAATCCACGTTTACTTCCTTCAAGGGTAGCACTTACAGCCACCTTATACTTGAACTTATTTTGAGTCATACCCTTACTATATTCAGGAGTAAGGGCCATGTCTGCTTCATCGAATAGGCCAAGCTCAACCTTTTCATCAGATAATTTATATGCCGTTTGATAGCACATAAACTCAATCTTATCAACCCACTTCTCAGCCCCCCACTTGATTAATTCATTTCTGAATGTTGTATCTCTATTATCCTCAGAATCACAGAGATACCAAATCCTTCCTTTAGGTTTTATTCTCTTCAAGGATTCAATCAAAATCCAAGCCTTTCCAATCCCTGTAGGGGCAATAACAAAACCATTGAATCCATTGTTTTCAAGGGCATCAACAGCCTCAATTTGAGTTTTTCTACGCTCTTCATGTATCTTCATTATTTCCAGTTCTGGGTATATGGTTTATCTACTGTATAAAAATATCCTTTCTCTCCAGCTGTTCCAATAGTTCCCATTTGGCCTGTAGTATACGTGTTACCATACATCGTTCCATCAGGAGCTATATGCCCTATAGGAGGGGGTGTAACATTTACTGGTTGTGGAGGGTCTATACCAAGACCAAAATCAATTTCATCCAGCTCATCTTCTGCTGCAATTTCTGGAGCATTAACAACATCTTCAATGGATATACCAGAAAGATCAGCTATTTTACATACAGTTTTAAATGCAAAATCGTTTAAAGACATTGTTTGTGTATGAAGACTTTGAAAATGAATACCTCCTATAGCAACAGTTTGAGTTCCATTCTGCCATGCAAAATTTACTACATGATGTAACATACCATGAGAAATAAAAGTAGGCCAATTAGGATCATTTTCAGGTGAAAAATCTCCTTCGTTCCAAAGAGTTATAATTCCTCCATTACTTTTTGCTAGGTTTTGAATTGCAAGTTTTACATTTGCAAATAATTCGTTATAAACATCAATAATCATAATTAAAACAATTTTAATTGATTAGCATCATTTTCAATGCTAAATATTAATTTTTCGGTTTCCTTTATATAGAATGTGTGATTTAATTGTGGATAACGACTCGCTCTTGTTTCTTTTACAACATTTAATGGCGTTATTTTCCACTCAACATTCACACCCACATTACCTCCAGCCTTTTTACCTGAATGAAATTCTTTACGCAAATGTCCACCGTTTTTTGATACATAATAGCGAGTGACCTTCGGTAAATTTTCCTGAGAATATTTTCCATCGTTTAATGTATGTAATACAAGATTAAAATCTGATTTCTTTTTCACACCAGCCAAGAAATCATATATATCGTCATGCTCAAAAATAAACTCTCTGTAATCCTTACCTCCTACAAGGTAGGCTTCTGCTGCTAGAGGAACAATAAGGTTAGAAGGATTCTTATGAAAATCAATTTCCAACTCGAATGCTCCTTTGTGCTTAATTTTAGAATATTTCTTTCTTTCACCTTTCTTAACATATGTTTGATATTCGTCCCAATCAAAGTCATCCTTTACACCTATATAATTATTTACATCTCTGATTATCAGTTTCTTATAGAAGCCGTGTTCAAGCTCTAACTTTGTTAGCTGACACCACCAGTCACATATCTTACTCACAAGAGGTTTATATTGTGGGTCATATCCTAGGGTCACACCATCAGTATTCTCCTGATATATTTTAATGTCAGGTACTTCTAATACCAACTTCTCAATCAACATGAGGAGACTAAGTTGGCCATTAATTGTAATACTATAAGTAAACAAAGGGTCGTATAGATACGAGTTGATTTCTTTGGATAATCCGTAGGTGGAATTAAGAATAATTTTGTAGACATAGTTAACAGGATCAGATTTAGGAATTTTTTGACGTTCATCAAATATCATCTTATAGACCCTATTGAAAGCTTCTCCTAAGTGTCTTGGTCTGAGTCCATTTTGTATCGCCAAATTAGGATAATAAGATACGACATCAATATCATGAATAATATTATTGCTCGTGTTTTCATAGACTCCCGAACTACAACATCCATGAATGCCACCCAAACCAACATAAGTATCAATACCACCGAAATCAAAATTAATATCAAATTTGGTATTCTCTTTCGCATTTAAATTAGGATTTACAACTGCCTGATTAACAGCATCAAGTACCGCATTTAATTCAGGAGTTTGGAATTTAGTGTAAGGTAATACTATATCCTTTAGAGCTACTGTCTTTCTAAAGGTACGCATCTGCTTCAGATCGTTGAAGGATATATCCATTTCATCACTCAGGAACTTACCAAACAATAGCTTGGCAATTCTTGGCTCTGAAGCATTTATGAGATTTACATTATACTTTTCACTTAGGTAGTGACGTATCTCTGTCTCAAATTTATTCTTTTCAAAGAATGTTGCCGTAGAATCTACGTCATTCCAGTTATACTTTAATATGTTTGGAATGTCCTCTTTAGATATATCATCCTCATGATGGATTGGCATTTCCTCAACAGTAGGATAACGCATTGTGAACTGAATCCATTTCAGAGACGTTCCTTGCTTTGCCTTACCATCGTA
>Ga0310810_10011981_pt1 | contig 10157 bp, 9 predicted proteins | sample NCmetagenome_FD_207641 | JGI IMG/M metagenome (GOLD analysis project Ga0310810, IMG submission 207641) | Soil microbial communities from experimental microcosm in Duke University, North Carolina, United States - NC | ecosystem: Engineered > Artificial ecosystem > Soil microcosm > Unclassified ...
TGATCGCTGTGGGTGACAACTACGCGGACGCCTTCGGCCTGCACTGGAAGGCATACCGAAGAACGCAGCTCGACTCGCACACGAAGACGACGATCTCTCTGGACCGAGCACGCCGCTGCATCGGCGAAGAGGCGTGGGCGATGCTCCATCGGCGGGATAGAACCGACGTGCTCGAGGTCGGCTGCCCTGCGGGAAGGTTCACGGAAGTCCTTCTCGCTACGGGCGCCTACGTCACCTCAGTAGACCTGAGTTCGGCTGTCGACGCGAACGCGGCGAACTTTCCAGCGACCGAGCGGCACCGGAGCACGGGTTGAAGTGGACCGAGCGTATCGCGAGCGTCTTTTTCCCACTGCACCGAGCGGCGCGCAAACATCGCGTCGCGCAGGCACTGCTCAGCCGCGTCTCGCCTGTGTTGTCGTACTACCACGCCCTGCCGCTCGATGATGCGTTACAGCGCGAGTGGGCGCTGCTCGACACGCACGGTTCGCTCACGGACTGGTACGAACACGCTCGAACGACGGGACAGATCCGGCGAGTCCTCGAGCGCTCGTCCGCGATGGACATCGGGTGCGAGCACGGCGGCAACGGGGTCGAAGCACGGTGCCGTCGCGCGGCCAATTCGCCGATGTCCACGTAGGTCGCTCTCACGCAAATACCAAGGGACGTATCCTCGACGTGAACAGTGCGGCCAACAACCGGGCTGTGCCCGCACTGTTCAACCTCCCGGACCGCCAAAAATTCCGCCGACGGCGCACTGGTGCTGCGTTTGCGTGCTGCGTCGGCCCGCGAGCGACCTTAGTGAGTGGCGCACCGTCCTCGAGCGGCGCGAGCCGGCTTCTGACCAAACTCCCACCGCTCAGTTGGCACCATACCGGCGACGATTCGGCCATATTAGTGATCAACCGCTGCAAGCTCTCGGTGTGCTGTCGTGGCGCTCCGTGTCGGGCGGAGCTGCCGGAGGGGCACCATGGCCACGAAACTTCTCGCTGCGGATGACTCGCGATGGCGTTTGTTCCTGGAGCGTGCGCGTCACGACACCTACCACCACCCGGAGTACGCTCGCGTCGCCGGGCACTATGAGGGGGGCGAGCCGGTCGCGTTCTATGCGGATGACGCCGAGTCCGCCCTCCTCATGCCACTGCTCGTTCGCGAACTGCCTCCCGAGCTGGGTGCGCCGCGAGAATGGCGTGATGCGACCAGCCCGTACGGCTACTCCGGTCCGATCGCAACTCCCGGCGCGGACGGCCACACCATCCGGTGCTCGCTCGCGTCACTGCAGGACGTCGCCCGTGAGCGCTCGATCGTCAGCGCGTTCATCCGAATGAATCCGTTCTGTCCGGTCACCGCACAGGCGTTCGAGCAGATCGGAACGATCGTGAACCACGGGCCAGTCGTGTACGTCGACCTCACGAAGAGTCTCGATCAGCTGTGGGCCGAGACCCGAAGCAACCATCGCCGGAACATCACACGCTTGATGCAGCTGGGCTACTCGGTCGAGATGAATGACTGGAGCACCTATCCGGTCTTTCGCGAGCTCTACCGGAGAACGATGCAACGGCGGTCGGCGAGCGCATTCTACTATTTCTCCGACGAGTACTTCGACGAGCTGCGTGTGATGCTCGGCGACCACCTCCATCTGTGCACCGTGCGCGGCCCCGAGGGGGACATCGCGGCGAGCGGATTGTTCATGCTCGCTGACGGAATCGCCGAGTACCACCTGGGCGGCACGGCTGATGACCACTTCGCCAGAGCGCCGTCGAAGCTGATGTTCGATTTCGTGAGACGCTGGGCCAAGCAAATCGGCGCGTCGGTGCTGAATCTTGGCGGAGGAGTCGGCGGAAGCGCCGGGCCACTGCACCAATTCAAGACCGGGTTTTCACAGGCGCAGGCTGACTTTCACACCGTGCGCATCGTGTTCGACCACGAGGCCTATCAGCGACTCGTAGCCGCGAGTCGCGAGATACGCTCCGTTGAGGATGCTCCGGATAGTTTCTTCCCGGCCTACCGGCGGGCCTACAACGATGGCGATGATGCGTAAGGGGCCGACACACGTCGAAGCGTCGTTGCAGTGACATGACAGGTATTCCAATGGCTCACGAGCCGAATTCCAAGCGAGTGTTTCTCTCGCCGCCGCATCTCTCAGGGCTCGAAGAACAGTACGTCGCCGATGCGTTCGCTACGAACTGGGTGACGCCGCTCGGGCCGCACGTCGATGCGTTCGAGGCGGAGTTTGCCACTACCGTCGGTGCACCGTACGCGGTCGCGCTCAGTTCCGGAACCGCCGCGCTGCACCTCGCCCTCCTGCTCGCCGGAGTCGGGCCCGGCGACGAAGTGCTGGCGTCGACGCTCACGTTCGTCGCCAGCGTGAACCCGATCGTGTACCTCGGCGCCACGCCGGTGTTCATCGATTGTGAGCGAGCGTCGTGGAACATGGACCCGGCGCTGCTCGACGAGGCGCTCGAGGTGCGCGCCCGCCGCGGCCGGTTACCGAAAGCGGTGGTGCTGGTCCACCTGTACGGCCAGAGCGCCGACATCGATCCCATCGCCGCCGCGTGCGCGCGCCACGGCGTGCCGCTGATCGAAGATGCCGCCGAGGCGTTAGGCGCGTCGTACCGAGGGCGCGCGCCGGGAACCGTGGGCATGTCCGGCGTGTTCTCCTTCAACGGCAACAAGATCATCACCACCGCTGGCGGAGGCATGCTCGTCTCCGCCGACCCGGAGTTCATCGCGCACGCGCGCAAGCTCGCGACACAGGCGCGCGACCCCGCCCCGCACTACGAGCACTCCGAGGTCGGCTTCAACTATCGCATGAGCAACATCCTCGCGGCGATCGGTCGCGGACAGCTCCGCGTCCTCGGTGACCGGGTCGCCGCTCGCCGCAGGAACTTCGCCTCGTACGCTGAGGCGCTAGGGGATGTCCCAGGGATCCAGTTCATGCCGGAGGCGCCGTGGGGGACCCACACCCGCTGGCTCACGACGCTGACGATCGATCCGCGAGCGTTCGGTGCCGACCGCGAAGCCGTCCGTCTCGCGCTCGACGCCGCAGGAATAGAGGCTCGGCCCGTCTGGAAGCCAATGCATTTGCAGCCGCTGTACGCACAGTCGGAGATCATCGGTGGCGGCGACGTCGCTGATGACCTGTACGCCCGCGGGCTCTGCCTTCCGTCGGGATCCAACCTCACCCAGACCGACCTCGAGCGCGTCGTCGCCGTGATCCGGCGATCCGCAGCGCAGGGGCAACCGCCTCGAGAGTTGGCCGGAACCACACGATGATCACGAAAGCTCGAAAGGTCGTGCTGTTCGGCAATGGCCAGATGGCCTGCTTCGCTCACACCGTCCTCACGCACGACTCACCCCACGAAGTCGTCGCCTTCACCGTCGACGGCGCCTACATGGCGGAGGAAAGCCTGCTCGGCGTGCCGGTGGTCCCGTTCGAAGACCTGGACCGGTTATATCCGCCGGAGACGCACGCCATGCACATCTCCGTGAGCTTCCGGCGTGTGAACAAGCTGCGCGCCGAGAAATACGCCGCAGCGAAGGCGAAGGGCTATGACCTCGTGAGCTACGTCAGTTCGCGCGCACACACCTGGCCCGACCTGACGATCGGCGACAACTGCTGGATTCTGGAACACAGCGTCATCCACCCGTTCGTCACCATCGGTAGCAACGTGTACATGGGGTCCGGCGTGCATGTCGGCCATAACTCGACGATCGGCGACCACAGCTTTCTCGTGGGCATGATCGCCATTGCCGGCTACGCGAAGATCGGGTCCTACTGCTTCGTCGGGATCCATTCGACGATCCGTGATGGGCTGACGATCGCCGACCGGACCGTCATCGGTGCTGGCTCCACAGTGCTGCGGGATACGCAGGAGGGCGGTGTGTACGTCGCGCCCCCAGCGAGGCTCCTGCCGTACGACAGCGACAACCTCGCCGACGACTTTCGTTAGGCGACGGTCTCGCGGAGCAGCCGCCGCGAAACCTTCGCCGTCGCGGTCTTCGGCAACTCGAGCACGAAGACGACGTCGCGCGGGACCATGAATCCCTCGAGCCGTGCCATGCACTCGCGCTTCACCTGGAGCTCGGTCAGCGACGCCCCTTCGTCGAGCACCACGAACGCGCGAATGGCTTCCCCGAGCGTCTCGTCCGGGATGCCAATGACCGCTGCCTCACGCACGCCCGCGATTCTGTGGAGCACGTTCTCGACTTCGACGGGGCTGACCTTCTCGCCGCGCGTCTTGATGATGTCATCGGAACGGCCGACGAAATACAGGTCGCCATCGGCGTCCATCCTGAACAAGTCGTGCGTGCACAGCACCCGTTCACCGGGAAGGCGTCCAGGCTTGAGCATAGCCGCGCTGAGCTCTGGCTGCTTCCAGTAGCCGAGCATGACGTGCGGGCCGCGCACATGCAGAATGCCCGTCTCGCCCGTCGGCACCGGCTTGCCCTCCGGCGAGAGCAGAAACACCTCGGTGCCGGGTATTGCCCTGCCGACTGAGGTCGGCTTCTCGAGCACGCGCTCGGGCTCCAGGTAGCTCACCCGCTTGCACTCGGTGAGCCCGTACATCGGGAAGATGAGCGCGTTCGGAAATACCATCGCGAGTCGCGTGATGAACTCGGCTGGAAGCGCCGCCGCGGTGTTCGTCACGCGACGCACCGCCGGCAATGTCCAGCCCCCGCTTCGGTTCAGCGACAGTAACGTCGCGCCGATGGTGGGCACGATCGGAAAGACAGTCACCTCGTGGTCTATCGCGCGCCGCAGCACGGGAACTGGATACACGAACGACCGCTCGACCATCACTGTCGCGCCGAGCAGGACGCTCATCAGCAGTTGGTAGAGGCCGTAGTCGAACGCGAACGGCAGTACGGTCATGATGCGATCGCTCGCGTCGAGCCGGAGATACTCGGCGATGCTGCCAGCGGCGAACACCATGTTCTGGTGCGTGAGCATCACGCCTTTGGGATTCCCCGTACTGCCGGATGTGTAGATGAGTGCCGCGAGATCGATGGGGATGGCGCCGCGTGACGCAGGCCGTGGCGGGGCGCCGGCGAGTGCCTCCTCGAATCCCAGCCAGGTGCGACCGCGCGTGAGCGACGGATCGCTCGTGAGGTCAGGCAAGCCGCTGCAGATCACACACTGCACGTCAGGCGCGTCGTGCAGCGCGTCGGCGAGCACGGACGAGAGTGAGTCCTCCGTGACGACCGCTCGCGCCTCGCTGTCGGCGAGCATGTACGCGAGCTTCTCTGCCTTGGTCTGCGGGTTGACCACCGTCAGGACCGCGCCGGCGAGCAGTGTGCCGTAGATGGCGACGACGGCCGGCCACGAGTTCTCGAGGTAGATCGCTACCCGGTCGCCACGCCTAACGCCATTGTCCTGGAGCGCGCGGGCGAGCCGAAGCGCCGAGTCGAGCAGCGCCTCGTATGACTGGCGTGCGCCATCGGCGACCACCGCGACCTTCGACGGGTGAAGGTCCGTCGACGCGAGCAGGGCGTCATGCAGCAGGCGCTGTGGCCGCGGGCTCACGCATCTCTCCTTGGCGTCTCGGGTGAAGTGGCGCGGCCAGCGTTGCGCCGATGACGACCTTGTTTGGCGTCGCGGAAGTGGCGAGGACCGGGTGTCGCACGAACTGCTCGTCCAGCAGCATCACCGACAGCACGCCCACGAGCGCCATCTCGTCGCTCTCGCTCACGAATCCATCGGCGTTGCGCTGGCATTTCCGGACGAGCGGTTCCACGGCACTCGGGGCGAAGACGGCGGCGTCGCGCAGTCGTTCGCTGTCGAGCAGCGCGCCGACGTACTCCGGGGCACCGCGTCCCATGAACGCGCGGAGGATCGGCGCCCGATACGGGCGCTTCTCGCGCGCGACGATGTCGGCAGGCAGCAGCGGCCTGACGGCGCGGCGCAGGAGATACTTCTCGCGCAGGCCACTGAGCTTTGCGCTCTCTGGCAAGCGCGCGGCGAATTCGGCCACCCGGTGATCCAGAAACGGGAAGCGTCCCTCGACCGAATTGCCCATGAGCATCCGGTCTCCCTGCGAGTGCAGCAGGTAGCCGGTGAGGAACGTGATGATCTCGAGGTACTGCGCACGACCGAGGGGACTCCAGCGGCCGAAGTCTGCGGGGAGGCGTGCGCACACGGTGTCGAGAGGGGAGCCTGTGGCACTCGCGCGGCGGAGCGCGTCGGGGTCGAAGAAGCGCAGGGCACGCGCCGCGTGGTCGAAGCGAAGGCGATGGCTGTACAACGGGTCATCCGTCTCGGTGAGCCCGGCGCGGAAGACGTTAGGCAGCATCCGGCCCGCACGGCCGAGGTCCTGGGCGAGATACGGATACAGGCGACGCAGGAGCTGCGGCCGGCACTGCGAGTCCGGCTGACGGGCCCAGAAGCGACGCACCTTGTCGAGCTTGAACACGTCGTAGCCCGCGAACATCTCGTCCGCCCCTTCGCCGGTGAGCACGACCTTGTAGCCGGATGCGCGCACGAGCTCCGAGAGCTTGAGCAGCGGAGCAGGCGCGGTGCGCAGCGTCGGTTTCTCGGACAGGTACACGACGCGCGGCATCAGCTCGGCGATCGCCGGTCCGTCCATGACGACCCGTGTCATGTCCGTTCCGAGCTGGCGCGCGACGATGTCCTGCTGCTCCGTCTCATCGAATGTCGCGTCGGTGAAGCCGATCGCGAAGGCGTGGACGGGATGCTGCGTGTGCCGCTGAGCGAGCGCCGTCACGGCCGACGAATCGAGTCCCCCGCTCAGATACGTCCCGACGGGCACGTCCGCACGCAGCCGGATGCGGGTGGCGTCATCCAGGAGCGCGGCCAATTCCTCCACGAGCGCATCCTCGGGGTCCGTTCGCATCTCGTCAGGCGCCGCGAACCGGAGGTCCCACCAGCGTCGCGGCCGGGAGCTCGCGAATGCCGGGGAAGGCCGACCGACCCGGATCCGTCGCCCACAGGGTGAACGCCTGGACGACAGCCGACGGATCGAGCGCGCGCACTGCGTCCGGATGGCGAAGCAGCGCCTTCGCCTCCGACGCGAACGCGATTCGCCCCTGGCTCTGAAGCAGAAAGAGCGGCCGCACGCCAAACCGGTCGCGGGCGAGGAACAGCTCGCAGGTCACGCGATCCCACACGGCGAAGGCGAACTCCCCGTTGAGGCGCGGGAGACAATCCACGCCCCATTCCTCATAAGCGTGGACGAGCACCTCGGTGTCGCTGCTCGTCGTGAACCGGTGGCCGAGCGCGTCGAGCTCGCGCTGAAGCTCGGGGTAGTTGAAGATCTCGCCGTTCTGCATCACCCAGTAGCGACCGCGCTCATCGGACAGCGGCTGATCGCCGCCCGCGAGATCGATGATCGCCAGCCGCGTGCTGACCATGCCGAACTGACGGTCGAGATAGAGTCCCGTCCCGTCCGGCCCGCGATGCCGCAACTCGCCGGCCATCGCGCACAGCAGCTCGCGCGATGCACTGTTCCCGGGCCGCTCGTAGACTCCTGCCAGACCACACACGTCGCGCGTTCCCACCTGCACCCGTCGGGGTGCTGCTGCAGCGTAAATAACGTTAGGCGGCCCGCAGCGAATCGCGGGCCGTCAGTCTCCGATCGTGACGGCCTCCGCGACGAGCTGTGGCGCGAGATGGAGGTAGCGGCTCGCGCGTCGCTTGGCGTCGATGTCGCGGAAGACCCGCTCCACCTGTTGCTCGGTGAGACCTACCGTCGGCCCGATGTCGGCGGCCTCGATGCCGTTGTTTCGCGCGTAGAGGCAGAGGTCCATCTTGTCGTACGGGAGCGAGAAGTAGAACTCCTCCTGGGTCTGCGGCAGCGAGTACGTGTCCGTGGTCGGCGGGCGCAGGCGGATGGTGTCCGGCACCCCGAGATGCTCGGCGATCTGGTAGACCTGGGTCTTGTACAGATGCGCGATGGGTTTGATGTCGGCCGCCCCATCGCCGTTCTTCACGAAGAAGCCCTGATCGTACTCGAGCAGATTCGGCGTTCCGACGACGGCATAGTTCCGCCGGTCCGCGTGGTAGTACTCCATCATCTTCCGCGTCCGCTGTTTGAAGCTCGTGGCGGCCACGAGCTCGAGGTACGCGGATGGAGTCACGCGCGCGCGATACTGCGTGCCGTCCGGTGCCTCCGCTACGACGGAGAAGATGCGGTACTGGTCGCTGCCCACGACGCTCGGCAGCATCACCTTGGACCGCCACCCATCGGTGTACTCGGGAATGATCGAGCGGATCGCCTCATCGCGACGCCGGTAACATCCCGTGGCATCGAGCACGGGCGTGATGTCCTCGAGCACCGGCGCAATCCCCGCGCTTTCGGCGGCGAGCCGGCCGAGCTCGAGCGAGTCGGGCGATGACTCGCGCTCTGGCATGAGTAACCCGACCACGCGCTCGGGACCGAGCGCACGGGCGCAGAGCGCCGCACAGACGGTACTGTCCACACCGCCAGAGAGTCCGACGACCACTCCACGCTTTCGCATCCCCTGGACGACGGTGGAGGCGATGGCGGCCGTGATCTCGGAGACCACCTGCTCCGCGTCGATGCGAAGCAGATCCGGAGAGACGTTAGGCGCCAAGGGCACTTACTGGGCTCCCTGAAGACCGCGTTTCATCGTGACGAAGCGTACCATGTTGTCGATCGTATCGATGTTCTCCGGGATCGTCTCGTCGTCGTTGATCTGGATGTCGTACTGGGTCTCGAGGAACGTCAGGACCTCCACAACCCCGACGGAATCGACAATTCCCCGTTCCGTGAGCGAGCGGCTTCCGGGCAGTCGTGCGATGTCTCCATCGAGGGAAAAGTTCTCCACCAGAAACGTGCGGATCTGTTGTTCTACCGTGGTCATCTGTCTACTCCCGTTAAAGGCGCATCCCGCTCACGACCGACTGTCCCCCAAAATTCCGGCACGTCCAGACCTGCGTCCGCGTCGTCCGAACCGTTCGACCGTCGGATCAACGCGAGGACCGTCCGCGCCAGGATCTTCATATCCAGCCAGAGGCTCGCGTGATCGACGTACCACACGTCGAGTGCGAGGCGCTGGTTCCAGTCCAGCGCGTTGCGACCGTTGACCTGCGCCCACCCGGTGATGCCGGGCATCACGTCGTGGCGGCGCGCCTGTTCAGGCGTATATCGATCGAGGTACTCGACGCGAAGCGGACGTGGTCCGACGAGACTCATCTCGCCGCGGACGACGTTCATCAGCTCGGGGAGTTCATCGAGGCTCGACCGGCGGAGGAATTGCCCGAGGGGTGTGACGCGCAGTCGGTTGGGCAGCAGCTCGCCCGTCGCGTCGGTCGTCTCGTGCATCGTCCGGAACTTGAAGATTTCGAACGTCCGACCGCGCAGTCCCGGGCGCGGCTGGCGGTAGATGACCGGCGACCCGAGCGTCGTGCGCACGAGCAGGGCGACGACCACCATCGGGACGGCGAACACGAGGAGGCCCACCGAGGCGCCGACGAGATCGATCGCGCGCTTCGCTACCGCGCCTCGCGCGTGCGCCCACCGCGCCCCGTGACGCCGTCCGGCGTCCAGGAAGCGTGTGGTACCGGCGTTAGGCACGACAGCGCCGGCTGGAGATCGCGACGGATCAGGAGGCGCGGGCGACATCAGGCGGAATGATGGGTGAGTCGATCGCCGGTCCAAGCCCGGGAAGCGGTGCTGCCCGGCCGGGGGCCCATCGGTCAGCGACGGGGGATCTCGTATCACGCAGTGGAACCTCGACGTCCGCGAACGGCGGACGCGGGCTCACCTCGTAGAATTCCGGCACGAGCAGGTGAATGGAATCACGAACATCCTGCTCGCGACCCTGCGCGAGCATCGCGCCGATCCGATCGAGACCGTCCGCCAGTGCTTCGCCGTCACACTCGTCGGTGTCCACCAGGCGAATCTTCTCGATGACTGTCGGAATCGTCGCCTCGACGTTGGACATCAATTCTTCATCGAGCTTCTCGCCCGCGCGCAGTCCCGTGAAGACGATCGGCACGTCCTTGTACGGCGTCAGTCCGGAGAGGCGGATCATCTGCTCGGCGAGATACAGGATGCGTACTGGCTCACCCATCTCGAGCATCGCGATGCGACCCGCGGCCTCCGGAAGCACCGCTGCCTGCAACACCAGCTGCACGGCTTCCGGGATCGTCATGAAGTACCGGCGTACTTCCGGGT
>Ga0310810_10011984_pt1 | contig 10156 bp, 7 predicted proteins | sample NCmetagenome_FD_207641 | JGI IMG/M metagenome (GOLD analysis project Ga0310810, IMG submission 207641) | Soil microbial communities from experimental microcosm in Duke University, North Carolina, United States - NC | ecosystem: Engineered > Artificial ecosystem > Soil microcosm > Unclassified ...
CAGTCCGGATGCGGCGCAAACACCGACACGTTGTTGCAGACGTCGGACTGCACGAACATCGACTTGCCGGCGGATGTCACCACGAACGAGGTGTGGCCGATGCTGTGGCCGGGCGTGCCCTTGGCGGCGACGCCTGGCACGATCTCCTTATCCCAGGCGTAGCGCGTGACTTGCCGCTTGAGCGCGTCAAACACGCGGCGGTTGTTGGCAAACAGCTCGGTCATGCGGCCTTTTGGAGCGCGGCTCATTTCGCCGTCATCCATCCAGAACTTCCACTCGTTTTCCGGCACCATGATTTCGGCATTCGGAAACGCCTTGCTGTTGTCGGGCATCAGCAGGCCGTTCACATGATCGGCGTGAAAATGCGAGATCACCACCACGTCGATGGCGCTGCGGTCGGTGCCGGCAGCAGCAAGGTTGGCGTTGAGCGTGCCCCGCTCGTTGTTGCTCTGCGCCGCCGCGGCCGAACCGTTGCCGGTATCGAACAATACGCGCTTGCCGGAGGTGGTGAGCACGATCGGCGAATAGGTGTTCTTCATCTTGTCGGTCGGCTGGCCCGCGGCGGCGAGCGCTTTTTGCAGATCGTCGGCGGTGGCATTGCTCAGGTAATTACCGTCGACTGGCACCATGCGAAAGCCGTCCGACAGAACGGTCACTTCGATGTCACCCATCTTGTAGCGATGCGCGTCAGCCGCCATCCGTCGTCTCCTGATGCAAAAAGGCCGCCCAAAATGGGCGGCCTCTCGTGTTTTTTCAACCCTTCATTCTACAGCGTGGCGTTCCACATGACCGGGATTTCCCGATAGCCGGAACCCGCTTTCTCGACATAGGCCACCGACGGGAACGGATAGTGGAAGCCCTGCACCATCATCTTCTCGACGACCAGCATGTCGTACACCTTGCGGCGCGTCGCTTCCGCCATGTCCGGGATCTGATCGAAGAAGGCGTGCCAGCCGGGGTTGCGGGCGAACAGCGCCGGATGATTGGTGACGTCGGCCTGCACGTACACGGTCTTGCCGCCCGACGCGACCACGTAGGACGTATGGCCGGGCGTATGGCCGTAGGTCGCAACCGAGGTGATGCCCGGGGCGATCTCTTTGCCGACTTCGTACTGGGTGACCTTGCGCTTGAGCGCGTCGAACACCTTGCGCGTGCCGGCGAACACGCCCTTCATGCGCTCGCTGGTCTGCTTGTTCATCTCGGCGTCGTCCATGAAGTACTTCATCTCCACCGCCGGCACCATGATCTCAGCGTTCGGGAACGACGGCGAGCCGTCCGGCTTGATCAGGCCGTTGATGTGGTCGCCATGGAAGTGCGAGATGATGACGAGATCGACGGCGTTGCGGTCGTAGCCCGAAGCCTTCAGGTTGTTGAAGAACTGCCCGCCGACGCCCTTGCTGCGCTCGAAGTTGGCTTCGCCCGTGCCGGTGTCCATGACGATCAGCTTTGCGCCCGTATTGATGACGATCGGCGTATACGGAATCGTCATCATGTCCTTTTCCATGTGCGCGGCGAGCAGCGCCTCGTTCACCTGGTCTTTCTTGGCGTTGATGACAAAGGTATCGGGCAGCTTGAACGTATTGCGGCCGTCGGTAACGGCGGTGATGTCATAGCTGCCGACCTTGTAGCGGTACCAACCCGGCGCCTGGGTTGTAGCCTGTGGCGCCGCAGCGGACGCCGGAGAGTTCGCAACGGGCGTGAGCGCGGTCGCAGCCGACGCTGCGGCTGCGCCGGCAAGCAGATTGCGTCGTGTCAGATGTTTCATGGTCGTCGCTCCCTGGTGAGTGATGTTTTTTTATTCGAGGGGCGGAAGTTTCTCTGCGCACCAACACCGGCTGTCCGGAAAAATTCCCCGTTTTTCCTACGGCCTTTGCCGGGCATGCGTATAGGCGCCATTCCGGCCTTCGGATAACCTACTCTCCTCGATTGTCCTGCGCCACAACGGCAGGGGCGAGTAAGCCGGCATCGACCGGCAACCAACTGGGGAGGAAATTCATGCGTCGTTTCACACTGCTGGCCGGTGCCGTCAGCGCCGCGCTGGTGTTGAGTGCGCCCGCCTTCGCACAAGTGCCGGCCGACCCGGCCAACCCGAACGAAAACATTCCGGACACGATGAATCCGCCCGCCTATGGCGAGCCGATCAATCTGGAGACCGCCAAGAAGGTGGCCGCCGCCGCCGTCGCCGAGATGCGCAAGCGCAACTGGCACGGCATGTGTATCGCCGTGGTCGCGCCGTCCGGCGATCTCGTCTATTTCGAGAAGGACGACACCTGCCAGTATGCCTCGATCAACATCTCGCAGCACAAGGCCCGCACCGCGGCGCGCTATCGTCGCCCGACCGTGGTGTTCGAGCGGTTGCTCGGCAAGGGCGCGTTCTTCTCCTACCTGCCGACGCTCGATGACGTGATCGCCTCGCGCGGCGGCAATCCGCTGATCGTCGGCGGCAAGGTGATCGGCGCAATCGGCGCAAGCGGCGGCTCAGGCTCGCAGGACGACGTAATCTCGTTGGCCGGCGCCGCCGCGCTCAAATAATTTGACAAGCCGTTGGAATGGGAGCTGCCGGCCAAAACGCCGGCAGTTTCTTTTCAGCCGCCCATCACCTTGGCGAGCCACTTGATCGTGACCGAGGTGATGTCGCCGAGCGTCAGCAGCACCGCCGCCCACACGAAAGCCGAGGTGAAGTTGGCGAACTGGAAGCGCCAGTACGGCATCGCGAACACACCGGCCACCAGCGGCACCGACGCGCGCAGCGGTCCCGAGAAGCGGCCTATGAAAATGCCGAGCGGCCCCCATTTCCGCACGAAGCTCTCACCGGCCGGAATGATGCTTGGGTTCTGCGACAGCGGCCACATGTGATAGACGCGGTTCTCGAGCTTCAATCCCACCCAGTACGACAGCCAGTCGCCGAGTGCCGCGCCGATCGAGCCGGCAACCCAGATCGGCCAGAAATTAAGGTTGCTGGCGCTGATCAGCGCGCCGATGCCGACCAGCGCCGCCCAGGCGGGGATCAGCGACTCGGCAAAGCACAGCGCAAACACGATCGGCGCCGCCCAGACCTGATGCACCCGCACGTAGTCGATGATCGGCTGGATATAGCTGTCGATGTCCATGAGGCTTTCTTGTCGCCGCGGGATTCCGCAGCCGAGACTGGCGGCATGTCCTTTATCCTGGCCGCCGCAGATTGGCCAGTATGCGAAGGAATGAGAAGGAAGCCTCCTCGCGCTTGTCGTGGCATATTCAACGCATAATTGATTCGTGCCTGCCCGACCGAAACCATCGACCTTCATCGAATATGGCCAAGACCGTCAGCAAGTCCTCGAAAAATCCGAAGAAAACCGCAGCCGTGAGCGACCTGTTCGCCGGCATGGACAAGCCGCGCGCGTCGTCGGGCCGTGCGTCACGGGCCCATACCCCAAGCGCCGCCGAGGCCGGCTACACCGCCAAGCACATCGAGGTGCTGGAAGGCCTTGAGCCGGTCCGCCGGCGTCCCGGCATGTACATCGGCGGCACCGACGAGAAGGCGCTGCATCACCTGTTCGCCGAGGTGATCGACAATTCGATGGACGAGGCCTTGGCAGGGCACGCAAGCTTCATCGAAGTCGAGCTCGAAGCCTCCGGCTTCGTGTCGGTCACCGACAACGGCCGCGGCATGCCGGTCGATCCCCACCCGAAGTTCAAGAACAAGTCGGCGCTGGAAGTCATCATGTGCACGCTGCACGCCGGCGGCAAGTTCGACTCCAAGGTGTACAACACCTCGGGCGGCCTGCACGGCGTCGGCGTTTCGGTGACGAACGCGCTGTCCGACCGCATGGAGGTCGAGGTCGCGCGCGGCCAGAAGCTCTACAAGATGGCGTTCGAGCGCGGCAAGCCGAAGGGCAAGCTCGTCGATGCCGGCAAGGCGCCGAACCGCCGCGGCACCACGGTGCGCTTCCACCCCGACCCCGAGATTTTCGGACCGAAGGCGCATTTCGTCCCCGAGCGCGTGTTCAAGATGACGCGCTCCAAGGCCTACTTGTTCGGCGGCGTCGAAATCCGCTGGACCTGCGCCAAGGAGCTGGTCGAGGGCACCGACGTGCCGGACAAGGCCACCTTCCACTTCGAGGAAGGCCTGAAGGATTACCTGAAGGATCAGCTTTCGACCGCAACTCTTGTCCACCCCGAGGTTTTTACCGGCTCGGCCGGCAAGGTCGGCCAGCACGGCGGCGCTCAATGGGCGGTGGCCTGGACCGCCGACGCCGACGGCTTCCTCAACTCCTACTGCAACACCATTCCGACCCCGGACGGCGGCACCCATGAGTCCGGCATGCGCACCGCCCTGCTGCGCGGCCTGAAAGACCACGCCGAGCGGGTCGGCCAGGGCAAGCGCGCCGCCCCCATCAGCAGCGACGACGTGATGGTCGGGGCCGGCTGCATGCTGTCGGTGTTTATCCGCGAGCCTGAGTTCCAGGGCCAGACCAAGGACCGCCTGGCGACCGCCGAAGCCCAGCGCATTGTCGAAAACGCCATCAAGGATCCGTTCGACCATTGGCTCGCCGGCAATCCGGCGCAGGCCAACAAGCTTCTGGATTTCGTCGTCGATCGCGCCGAGGAGCGCGTCCGCCGCCGTCAGGAAAAGGACATCTCCCGCAAGAATGCGACGCGCAAGCTCCGCCTCCCCGGCAAGCTCGCCGATTGCACCAATGGCGCGGCGGCGGGCTCCGAGATTTTCATCGTCGAGGGCGACAGCGCCGGCGGGTCGGCCAAGCAGGCGCGCGACCGCGCCTCGCAGGCCGTCCTGCCGCTGCGCGGAAAAATCCTCAACGTGCAATCCGCCGGCAAGGACAAGCTCGCCCAGAACGCGCAGCTCTCAGACCTGGTGCAGGCGCTCGGTTGCGGCACCGGCACGCATTACCGCGACGGCGACCTGCGCTACGACAAGGTCATCGTCATGACCGACGCCGACGTCGACGGCGCTCACATCGCCTCGCTGCTGATTACGTTCTTTTACACCCAGATGCCGGCGCTGATCGAGAACGGCCATCTCTATCTCGCGGTGCCGCCGCTCTACCGCCTCACCCACGGCGGCAAGACGTTCTATGCGCGCGACGACCGCCACAGGGACGAGGTGCTCAAGAAGGAATTCCACGCCAACGCCCATGTCGAGATCGGCCGCTTCAAGGGGCTCGGCGAAATGATGGCGGCGCAGCTCAAAGAGACCACTATGGACCGAAGGAAGCGCACACTGCTTCAGGTCCGAGTCGCCGAGGCCGACGAAAAGGCCACGGCGAAATCAGTCGAGCGGCTGATGGGCAACAAAGCCGAGGCGCGCTTCGAGTTCATCCAGGAGCGCGCGGAGTTTGCCAGCGACGAGATGCTGGACGTGTGACGCGGTGACCGCGGCGCGGTTTTAGCCTACGGACATCACTTCAGCCGCTTGGTTGCATCCTCCAGGACGCTCAGGTCGGAGTATTTCTTCACGTCGGTATCGGCACCGATGAGCCCGAGTTCTTTCACCAGCGAGACGTTGCGCTGGAGTGCTTCCAGGTCCGGCCGCATCCCCGGCACGTGGTAGTAGTCCTGCTTGGTGAACACCCAGCCGAGGCGCTCGGGCGGCAGCTTGGTCAGGCGCGCACCGATGGCCACGACTTCGGCGTGGTTCGCCGGATCGAGAAACCAGTAGGTGATCCGCAGGGTGTCTTCCATGAAGTCGACCATGGCGGCGCGATTCTTGTCGATGAAGGATTGGCGGGCGCACCAAAATAGAAGTTGCGTCAGGCCCATGACGTCGCGGTTGTAGAACAGCGGCTTGGCGATGGCGCGCAGTTGCGGATCGAAGGAGAACGGCACGACCAGAGGAACCATGTCGGCCTTCTTGTCGGCGAGGATGGCGCGCATGGTCGGCAGCGGCGCCTCGATCATGGTGTAGTCGCGCTTCTGTTCAAGCCCGACCGTGCGCAGCATCTTGCGCATCGCGACATCGACGGCCGAGCCGCCGGCGTTGGTCGCGATCACGCGGCCCTTCATATCTTCCAGGCGCTTCACCGGCCCGTCAGCCAGCACCATGTATTCCTGCGAATAGTAGTCTTTCACGCCGTCCTGGAACTCGTCGGAGATCACCCGCAGGTCGGAAAGCCCGGCGTTGTGAATGGCGGTCGGCAATGTCGCGAAGGCGAGATTTGCGACTTCAAGCTCGTTGTTGGCGAGCGCCGTGATCTGTTGCGGCGTTCCCGCATAGCGGACGGGTTCGAGCACATAGGACTTGCCCATGTGCCGGGCGAGCTCTTTTTTCTCCATGAGCAGCGATGCCCAGTTGGACAGCGGCGCGATCCAGGACACCCGGATTTTCACCGGCTCGGCCTTTGGTGAGCCCTGCGCCAAAAGTGAAATCGCCGCGGCGAGGCCGATCAGCCAAAATCGCGATAGCCACATGGTTGCCTCTCAAGGGATGTCTGTCTGTCCGGAGCTTACGATAACGGCTTTTGCCGGCAAGATCATCCGGCAAGACACGTGGTCCAAGAGGAATACGGTGAGCGACGCCTTCATCCGTGATTCAAGAACTCATCGAGCGTCTGCGCCGATGGCAGCGCAAAACCCGACTGGGGAATGCGGCTGACCACGGCTACGCCAAGGCGCTTCAGCTTGACGGCCATTTCGGCGGCTTTGATCACCACCGTCACGCCGTTGACGATCGGAGCGCCGCTGACATGGGCATCCGGCTCCTTGCCGAACAGCATCATCGGAATGCCACCGGTCGGCACGATGACATCGGCGCCGCTGTCGATGAGGTGGCGCGCCTCGCGTTCAAAGAGCGTCTGCATTTCTGCTTTCTTCGCCGGCGACGCGAACGCTTCCATGTAGTCGCTAATGTTGGCCTCCATGGCACGCAGGCCGGCGATCCGCTGTTGCAGCCCATAGCGAGCAATCTGCTCGTTGTGGGCCGGTATGAACGCGGGGTGGATCGCCAGCAGGCCGAGCCTCCGACCCATGGTGCAGGCGTGGAGCAACGTCGCCTCACCGAGGCCCAGCACCGGAATTTTCACAGCGGCCCTCGCCTCGTACAGGCCGACGTCCTGAAAGTGGTTCATGAAGAAAACGTCATAACCCTCGCGCTCAGCCTGAATGGCTCCCCGTATCACCTCGCGTGAAAAGCGGAATTCCGACAGCGCATGCACCGTCGTCACCGACGGCGTCATGGTCTTGAACTCGATGTCGAAGTCAGGGTCGGTGGACGCCTTGATGTGCGGCAATAGCTGCGCCAGGTAATTGCGGTGGCCGACCTGATCGGTCGCGCCCTGCGCCCAGATCCGATGTCTCTTCGTTGCGTTCAACTGGCTCTCCTTGAAACTCAATGGGAGGCGCGCCCGACGCGGGCCGCACGCGCGACTTTAGCCCTTACTCCATCGGTAGACCCGCGTAATTCTCGGCAAGCGACGTCATCGCGGCCTGCGAGCCGGTCACGTAATCGATCTCGGCGATCTGGCGCTTGGTGTCGAAATCCATGCTGTCGCTGTGCCGGTGCAGCATCTGGGTCATCCACCAAGAGAACCGTTGGCCCTTCCAGACCCGGCTGAGACATGTCGGCGAATACGCCTTCAACAAATCCTCGCGGCCGGATTTGACCTGCGCCTCGATCGCCCGTGACAGCACGCGCACATCGGCCATCGCCAGATTCATGCCCTTGGCGCCGGTCGGCGGCACGATGTGGGCGGCATCGCCGGCGAGAAACAGCCGGCCCGACTGCATCGGTTCGGTAACGAAGCTTCGCATCGGGGTGATTCCCTTCTGAAGGACCCGGCCGCGCTGAAGCGGCCGCACGCCGCCGAGACGGGTTTCCAACTCGTCCCAGATGCGCTCATCCGGCCATTTCGCGATGTCCTCGTCGGGCGGCACCTGGACATAGAGCCGCGACAGGTCCGGCCCGCGCATCGAGAACAGCGCAAAGCCCCGCTCGTGGAAGCAGTAGATCAGTTCGTGATCGGGCGGCGGCGATTCCGACAGAATGCCGAGCCAGCCGAACGGATAGACCCGGTCGTAGTCGGCACGCACGCCGGCCGGAAAGCTCGGTCGGCAGATGCCGTGGAAGCCATCGCACCCGCCGATGAAATCGCACTGGATTTCATGCGGTTGTCCTTGATGCTTGAAGCGGATTGTCGGATGGCGGCCGGAGAAATCGTGGACGCTTGTGTCCTTCACCTCGAACAAAATCTGGCCGCCGTCGCCGAGGCGCTTGGCGATCAGATCGGTTACCACCTCCTTTTGGTCATAAATGAACACCCGCTTGCCGATCAAGGTGTGGAAGTCGATGTGTCGCGCTTCCCCTTTGAATGAAATGTAAATGCCGTCGTGCACCATGGCCTCGCGCTGCAAGCGCTCGCCAACGCCGGTGTCGATCAGCATCTTGGCGACCCAATTCTCCATCAGGCCGGCGCGCACCCTCGCCTCGCAATAGGCGCGGCTTCGGTCCTCGATAACGATGCTGGAAATGCCGGCCAGGTGCAGCAGATGCGACAGCATCAGCCCCGCCGGCCCCGCACCAACAATACCGACCTGGGTTCGCATGGTTTGCGTCATGGGTCCTCCGACCTTTTGCCTAACAATGCGTGGTGCGGAGCCACAGTCCAAGGGAGGAATGCCGGAATCGCCGGCCATTGCCCGCCACCGGGTCGTCCCCACCCGTGCGCCACCCGCATTGTCGCCCGGTCCGGCCAAGCCTATGCTTGGGGCAAATCAAAAAACGTTTCGCTCTGGGGAGATTGTCATGCGCCGCATTCCGATGCTCGCCGGCTTGTGCCTGTTCGCTTTTGCTCTCCTGCCAACCGCCGCACCGGCGCAAGGCGTTGCACTCAGCGGTCAGGTCACCTCGGCCGAGGAAGGCGTGATGGAGGGCGTTCTGGTCAGCGCCAAGCGCGCCGGCTCGACCGTCACTGTCACAGTCGTCAGCGGCAAGGACGGCCGCTACAGCTTCCCAGCGAGCAAGATGGAGCCCGGCCAGTATGCGCTCCGCATCCGCGCCATCGGCTACGATCTCGACAACCACAAGAGCATCGAGGTCGCAGCGGAAAAGAAAACGACGGCTGATCTGAAGCTGCGCAAAACCGAAGACCTCGCGGCGCAAATGTCGAACGCCGAATGGATCAACAGCATCCCCGGCAACGATCCCCGCAAGGGCGTTTTTCTCAACTGCGTCGGCTGCCACACGCTCGAACGCGTGATGCGCTCGACCCACGACGCCGATGAGTTCCTTAAGGTCACGCTTCCGCGGATGCAAAGCTACGTCAATCAAAGCATCCCGCAGCATCCGCAGCTTCGCAAAGCGGAGCGGATGATGGAGGAGCGCGGCGATTCACGCGTGCAGATTTACAAGTCGACGGCGGACTTCCTGTCGACCATCAATCTCAGCGGCAAGAAGGCGCAGTGGGAGTTTCCGCTCAATCCGTTCCCGCGCCCAGGCGGCCGCGCCACGCGCGTGATCTATACGGAATATGACCTTCCGCGCGAGACCATCGAGCCTCACGACGTCATCGTCGATAGCGACGGCATGGCCTGGTACTCGAATTTTGGCGAACAGACGCTCGGCCGGCTCGATCCCAAGACCGGCAAGGTCACCGAATTCCCGGTTCCAGAGCACAAGCCCGGCTTCCCGACCGGGTTCCTGGCGCTGCGCGCCGACCGCGACGGCAACCTGTGGCTCGGCAACATGTATCAGGCCACGCTGGTGAAATTCGACCGCAAGGCCGAAAAGTTCAGCTACTGGCCGCTGCCGAAGGAGGTCAACGTCGACGCCGCGCAGGTGAACATGGTGAGCCCGCAAAGCTCGCACATCGACGGCAAGGTCTGGGCGCAGAACAACGGCTTCGCCGGCATCCATCGGCTCGACCTTGCCACCGGCAAGATCGAGACCTGGGAGCCGTTCAAGAGCGCCAAGGAGCCGCACAACATCTACGACGTGATTCCGGATTCGAAGAACAACGTGTTCTTCACCGACTTCCGCCTGCGTCACATCGGTCGCCTCGACGCCAAGACCGGCGAAGTCAAGATATTCGAAGCGCCGACCGCTGCTTCCGCGCCGCGCCGCGGCCAGATGGATGCACAGGACCGGCTGTGGTTTGCGCAGTATCGCGGCGACCGCATCGCCATGTTCGATACCAAGACCGAGGAGTTCAAGGAGTGGCGGGTC
>Ga0310810_10011985_pt1 | contig 10156 bp, 10 predicted proteins | sample NCmetagenome_FD_207641 | JGI IMG/M metagenome (GOLD analysis project Ga0310810, IMG submission 207641) | Soil microbial communities from experimental microcosm in Duke University, North Carolina, United States - NC | ecosystem: Engineered > Artificial ecosystem > Soil microcosm > Unclassified ...
AGCGATCCGTTACACCTGGAACGCAGATATTCCCGGACTCTTCAAAGCGACTCACAAGTGGGAGTGGGAACCCAAGACCAATAAAGTGTCTTACGAGGGTGCAGATAAAGACGGCAAGCCGGTTAAGGTTTCTTACGTACGCACCGACAGCGGCAGCAAAGCCGATGCTGTGAAGAAAGAGGTTGACCCCAGTTTCATCAACGATAGCTATTGGGCTCTGTTTCCTTTTCACGCTTACTGGGACAAGAGCGCGAGCGCGATCGATCAGGGCAAGTTTAACCTGCCAGCGGGCGCTGGCATGGCCGAACTGCTTCCTGTGAAATATCCCGCAGATGGGGGCTACACGCCCGGCGACACGTGGGACCTCTACGTTGGTAAAGACAACCGCGTCGCATACTTCGTCTACCACCGTGGCGGGGCCAAGCCTCCCAGCCGCGTCTTCGCAACGTGGGCAGGATACAAAAAGGCAGGTCCAATTCTGTTCTCGACCGAGCATCGCGGCACGGCAGATGGCAAGCCCCTGCACATCTGGTTGTCTGAGGTGGCGGTTAAGCTGGCCGGCTCGGACAAATGGATGAACGCACAATAAGGGACGAGTCTCTTACCTGGCGATCACGATGGTCGTGCAGGAACTGCTTATCTTGGGCAGATCGCGATTTGCTGCCGTGCGGATCTCGAGTCGCGGGTGATGGCCGCGAATGATTGGACAGTAAGCATCAGGCTGCAGGAGGGTGCCTTGCAAGCGGCGCCGTCCTGCACATCCGCCGTGGCATGGCTTGCGGAACTCGCACGAATCGCACTCTTGAGGAAGTATCCGTGCCTGCTCAAACGGATTTGAATTCAAGATGTTGATACCGGCCGAGATCAAGTCCGAAAGCGGCGCCCCTGATCCTGGCCAATAGACGCACGGTTGCGTTGTGCCTCGCGGTGTCACGCGCACGGTGGTCACTCCACAACCGCCTTGGAGAGGTGGAAGCCCCGCCATCGCTCGAACCAGCGGTTCGCCGATCGCCATAACGTCCGTTTCTTCAAAGAGGCGACGGAAGCCCTCCCAATACTCTTCGTAGCTCAAGGAATAGATATCTGACCGCACGGCCTGATACACATTGACGCGCAAAGGAGCGTTAAATTTTTTGGCCACTCGCGCCACATCCGCTAAACGCAAGTGGTTCGACCTCATCATGACGGCGATGATGGTCACAGGAATATCCAGCCTTCGACACCGTTCAGCCTCTTCATGGATGAGTGCCCAATTGCCGGGTCCACGTTGTCCGTCCTGCTCGGCTTGCGTTGGGTAATCGAGTGAGAATTCGATGTCATGAAAGGCACGGAGCTCAACGTCTTCCAGAGCAGCAACGCTATGACCGTTGGAAGTGATGGTGAGCTTGACCGGTTTCGTTCGCAGGTAGGCCAGTATTGCCTTGAAGTCGGGATGCATGCCGTTCTCACCGGTCCCAAGATTCACCGAGTGCACGGGCAGGCGTTCCATGACTTCCTTCACTTGATCCACGGAGAGACGATCTGTACGAGTTGGATCGCGATAGCAGAAGGCGCAAGCGAGATTACACTCGTTGGTGAGTCCAAGTCCCAGCGAGATACTAGCGTTGGGATCATCTACCCGAGAAGTGGACAGCGACGAGCGCGCAGTGACGTTGTTCATACACCGTCTGTTATCACCGGGCCTGCCCGATCTGTGCAAGGCAGTGTATGTATCGAGCCATTGCGGTAAACTCCGGTCGCCTGCCCAGCTTGTGCTCCAGCTGGAAAATCTGCTCGTAGTTGCCATCTCTGGAAATTTTCGTCGGCAAGTAATCCGAGATTACGCGTACGCCACGTTCTGCAACAACTGCGAATGAAGCTGCTGCTAAAGCAGAACGTAGGCTGTCTCTCGTAAACAGACGCACCTTGCCTCCGTACAGAGATTCGTCTCCCCACTCCGCACTGAGGTTTCGCTCAGCGGCGGCCAAGTCTCCATTTAGTAGAGCGGCCTTGAACACCTCGCCGGGCTGACTACGAACCAAAACCGAGAGTACGCCAAAAGGGCCTCGCAAAATGCGAGCTGCGCTGCACAGGACTGCACCCGGGTCATCCACAAATTCAAGGACATTGTGACAAAGAATTAGATCGAACGAGCCGGCCTCGAATAAGTCTGCCAACTGAGCGGCATCACCATGTTTGAGGGCGACCCGCTCCGTAACTCCCGCTTCTCGCGCGGCACGCCTCGCGAAATCCAGCGTCGGCAGGGAGACATCCAGCAATGTGACGGAAAGGCCGAGTCGCGCCAAGCGCACCCCTAAGGCGCCAGGACCGCTCCCAAGATCTAGGGCAAGCAAAGAGCTAACCGACCGTGGCAGAAAATCCTGCAAGTTGGCAAAGGCGAGATCGATGCGCAATCGGCCTTCTGCCGTTTCAAGGTAGGCGGCATACTTGTCCGCCCCGCTCCCAAAGCTATTTTCAATGCTTCCGGCCTTCTTCTGCATGGATACCAGAGCGTATATCGAAAGTAGGAGAGGCAACAAGTCGGAGGTCGAGGAATCTCGAAGCGCAGATAGCAAGGAAAGAAAAGAAACTTGACCCTTCTTATCCTGATGTATTGAGAGTCAGACATAGGTTGAGGCTCAATCCGTCGGCGGCATCAAGGTTCTGAAGTTATTTGGTCAGTATCCTCTGGAGTCGAAGTTTTTGGCAAAAGCTTCGGAGTACGAATTCGATCTTGAGGGCGTCGTGACCCGACGCAAGTCTGGTTCGCTCAGGTTGGGATTCCAAGTTTCGGCAGTATCCACCTGGTCAGGATGAAATAAGCGAAAAACAGCGCGATAATCCAAAGCCAATCCGGCACAGTGGCCTCACTTTCCCAGGAACTGAATTCTATACTCCGTCGCCGGCTCAAGGATGTGTTCCTTGTCACTCGCGAGACACTGAGGTCTCAGGCCGGGTGCCGGAATGCAGCTCCCGGCCAGAGCTGCAGTTGTGAGACCCGAGGCCGATTTTGGCCGTGCCGTAGCTGATGAAGGCAGAAATCCGGCGCCCTGAGCGACAGTCCTTTGCCAGGTGCCGGAGCGCAATTGGAGCGTTTCGCCAACGCTTAGGTCAGGTTGTATCCTCTGACTGTGGCGCTTGCGTATCGTCGTACACCGACACCGGGGCTGCTTCTTGGGCTGGTTATTACGCTGGCCGCCGTCCTGGTGTATTCAGGCTACATCACGGTGCGTATTCATGGGCTGCGGCAGCTGCAAACCGATCTGGCGGATCGCAACCGGAAAGATTCGCTACAGCTTGTCCGCATCCAGAATGATCTAAACTCGCTGGGACTGGCGATGCGGGACATGCTGGACAGTGAAGAGCCGTACCCTCTAACGGCCTGGAGTTCGCAGCTGGAACGAATTCGCGCCGACCTGCAAGATGGGCTCCGCCTGGAGGATAAGCTGGCGGTCGGAAGTCGTACTCCGGAGCAGCGTCAGTATCTGACCGCCTCGTTGTCTCAATTCTGGGATGCCGTGGAGAGGATGTTTGTTCTCGCCCGTGAAGGTAAAGAGAAGGAAGCGCGGGCGCAGATTCGCTTGTCATTACAAGCTCGACAGGCGGCGCTCAGCACGGCGGTGGCGCGGTTATTGGTGCAAAATAGCGAGAGTGAAGAAGCAGCAGCAACCCGGACGCGAGAGATTTACGATCGGGTCGAACGAGAAGCTTATATATTTCTCGCCGCCATCCTGTCGGCGATTTTGTTTACTGGGCTGTACCAAATTCGATCCAACCGGCAATTGTTCGGTCAACTGCGAGATCTGTCGCAACAACGAAGCGAGCTTGCGCAAACGCTGATCTCGATGCAAGAATCGACGCTTCTGCACATTTCCCGTGAGTTGCACGATGAGTTTGGTCAGATCCTTACAGCTATGGGATCTATGCTGGGACGAGCGGGGAAACATGCTCCGGAAGGCTCACAATTGCGCGGGGATTTGCAGGAGGTTGCCGAAGTGGCGCAATCTGCCCTCGATAAAGTGCGGAGCCTCTCCCAAGCCTTGCATCCTGTGATGCTGGAGGAGTCGGGCCTCGAGAGCACCCTTGATTGGTATATCCCGGTGGTGGAAAGACAAACCGGAATTGTCATATCCTACAAAAAGTCGGGAACACCGTTTCCGCTGGACGGGAACGCGGGAGTGCATATTTACCGAATTCTGCAGGAAGCGTTAAACAACGTCGCCCGTCATTCGGGGGCTCGCGAGGCCTGGGTACGGCTGAACTTTGAAAGAGCGTCTATTCAGATGGAAGTAGAAGACCACGGCAAAGGTATGAGCGAGCAATCTGCCAGGAAGGGAATCGGGCTGGTGGCGATGCGGGAGCGTGCCGAGTTGCTCGGCGGGAGGATTGAGTTTCTAAGCCCTCAAGCGGGCGGTACCCTGGTGCGTCTGCGGGTTCCCTTGGCGAGTTGATCAAAATGGACCAAATCTCTGTGTTGCTGGTTGACGATCACAACCTGGTGAGGCTGGGCTTCCGGCGCATACTGGAGGACTCCGAGGATATCCGGGTGGTGGGCGAGGCGGGGAACGGCGAGGAAGCAATACGGTTGTCAAGCGAACTCGAGCCAAGTGTGATCGTCATGGACTGTGCCTTACCTGGTACGAGCGGGCTAATGGCGACGCGACGGATTCTCGAACAATCTCCGGAACGAAAAATTCTGATGCTGAGCATGCATTCGGAAGACACACTGGTACGGCAGGCGCTTGCTGCGGGAGCCCGCGGCTACGTGCTCAAGAACGCGGTGAATCTCGATTTGGTTGAGGCAATTCACCGGGTAGCTGCGGGTGAAACGGTTCTCGATCCGGCGGTGACTCGGCCGGCACCGCTCAAAGGAGAACGAGAGCATGGGCTCACGGTGCGGGAGTTGGAGATTCTGCAATTGATCGTGGACGGCCGGTCCAACAAGGAGATTGCGGCTCATCTTGATCTCAGCGTCAATACTGTGGCAGTGCACCGGGCCAACATCATGGATGCTCTGGGAATTCACAAAACTGCTGAACTGGTTACTTACGCGATACGCAATGGTTTGGTCACAATTCCATGAATCGGCGGTCATTTCTGGCGGGAATGGGCGCCATTTTTTCAGTTCCTCTGGTTCCTACTGATCTGTTCTCCCAGGCTTCCAGCGCAGGCTTTCGATTGGTGGATGCCACCGGTGCAGCCGGCCTTCATTTTCAACACAACAGTGGAGCTTATGGGGCCAAATTATTGCCCGAAACCCTGGGGGCGGGTTGTGCATTTTTAGATTACGACCAGGACGGCTGGCAAGACATTTTGCTGATCAATGGAATGGATTGGCCTGGCCATAAGCGCCAGCGTTCGACCCTGCGGCTGTATCACAACAACCGGAACGGCGCATTCACAGATGTGACCCGGAGAGCTGGCCTAGATATTGAGATGTACGGGATGGGGGTAGCAGTCGGCGATTACAACAATGATGGGTTCCCCGACCTGTATGTCACCTGCGTAGGGCAGAGCCGGTTGTTCCAAAACAACGGGCGAGGTGCTTTTGTAGATGTGACCAGCAAGAGCGGCTTGTCGGGGCGGCAGGCGCTGAGCACGTCGGCGCTATGGTTTGATTTTGATCGAGATGGCAGGCTGGACCTTTTCGTCGGTAATTACGTGAAGTGGTCGCAGGTTCATGACGTGTTCTGCAGTCTCGACGGGAAACATAAATCCTATTGCACGCCCGAAGCCTACCATGGAGAAACATGCTGGTTGTTTCACAACCGCGGTGACGGAACATTTGAGGATGTGACCGCGTCGAGCGGAGTTTTCGATAGCAGCTCGAAATCTTTAGGGGTGGCGCTGATTGATTATGACCGGGACGGCTGGCCGGACCTGCTGGTTACGAATGATACGCAACCCAACAAGCTTTATCGAAATGGGCGCAATGGGACTTTTAAAGACGCGGCGGTTGAAGCCGAGATTGCATTCAGTGGGGACGGCCGGGCGCGAGCCGGAATGGGAGTGGATGTGGGCGATTTCGATGGCTCAGGGATACCTGGCGTGGCGATTACCAACTTCGATAACGAGATGATCGGTCTTTACCGGGAGTCCAAGAGTGGGATTTTCGAAGATATCGCCGCGCGAGCCGGAGTCGGACTGCCATCCAAGACAACATTGGGTTTTGGATGTCTGTTTGCCGACTTGAACCTGGACGGACAACTGGAACTGGTTGCCGCGAATGGTCATATCGATGACACGGTACGCAATGTGCGGGGCAATGTAAGTTATGCGCAAGCGCCGCAGGTTTTTCTGAATGCCGGGAAAGGTAGTTTCCGGGATATTTCCGGGGAGCTTGGAGTGGACTTCCAAAGACCAAAGGTGGGACGCGGGTTGGCATATGGCGACTTCGACGGCGATGGCGACCTAGACCTGTTAATGTCGACCAACAATGGTCCTGCTTACCTTTATCGGAATGATCAGCTTGCCGGGAACCGGAGTACCCGAGTGCACTTGGTGGGAACCGAATCAAATCGAGACGCGATAGGCGCTACTGTGCGGCTTTATTCCGATGGGATAGTGCAAACCCGGATGGTGAAGGGCGGGTCGAGCTATTTATCACAGTCTGAGTTTCCTGTCACTTTTGGCATGGGTAAGCGGGACAGGGCCGAACGAATAGTGATTCAGTGGCCAAACGGCAGGACGGAGGAACACAAGGGTTTGGCGAGCGGGCAAAGATACCGGTGCGTAGAAGGTAAGGGAATCAGCCCTTTGTGAGTTCAAAGCCGGGGTCGAGGCAGTCTAGTATGTTTTTGTTATTGCACGTCTGGGGGCAGTCCCCTAGAGTCGTTTGCATATTCGTCCTCAGCCGTGAACCTCGCGCCTGACGGACCCCACATGACGGCTTTCTGCCGGCCTGCAACTCCAAGCGTTGCGCCGGCAGTTTGCTTTTAAGAGCAGAAAGCCGAGGCCATCTCAAGCCCCGGCATTCATATAAGAGGAACCACCCTTTTTGTCAGGCGGCATGTTTCGTGGCTAAGTCAATGACTGCAGATTTCTCCCTAGGACGAGGCTCGATGACTTTCATCTCCAGCCAGTCATAGGCGAACTCTTTCCCGCAATCCAGACAGACGACGTAGGTACCAGTGATGGAAGCGGCAAGATTACGGCGAGAACCAGCCTTGGCTGTTCTGGGAAAGCTAAGATTCGTATGCCAGCACCCGAAAACTGTCTCGAGCAGACGTGCAAACATGGACCTACCTCCCTGGGACTACAGCGGGTCATCCCAAGACAGCTTCTACTCTGTCCAGCAGCTTAGATTCAGTTTCGAGGTAAAAGGTTTCGAGTTTGAGAGCTTCGCTAATCCACGAACGAGCGGAACTAAGCAGGAAAGTCAAGCACTTGCCGGAAGTTGTCTAGAAAACAGCGGATGTAGCGAAGGGGGCGGCAGGAGCTTAATCCTGGCTTTTGAGTAAGATTCCAGCCAGGAAAGCAGCCGCGGCAGCCAGTAACCACTCTATGCGCCAGACCTGGACTGCTTGCCAGTCCAACACCGTGTTGACACTGAACACGAATCCAACGAGCAAGGCGGCCAGGGTGCAAACACCTCCAGCGAGGAAGGCTATCAGTGATAATGTCGGCAGCCCGATCTGAGCCTGGATATAGTGGAACTCGAAAAGACGAGTCCAAGAGCGGTTGCCAACGGAGGCGGAAGTTAGTTTGTGACGGTTCGCACCACAGACATGACAAAAGCCAGCACCCATGATGAATTCTGTCCCGCAACCCGGACAGGCCTCAGCAATGTTCGCCGAGGACTCTACTACCGGCACCGCAGGAGCGCGCCAAAACTCACGATCAGCGTTTTGAACAACATCACCCATCGCTGGAATTCACCTTTTCCATTTTGGGGCAAGTTGATAGCCAACAGGTTAAGTTGCCGTAAATGATAGAAAACAATGGATATTCTTGCTCACCTAGGTCGAGATCTAGAAGCAGTAAGAAAGCAAGAATTACCTCCGGCGGGAAACTTTCCATAGAACAAGCCGAGACCAGCCTTGAACAGGGAGGTTCAGTTAAACTGAACCGATTGATGTGACGAGTTCCGCAGCAGTGGCGACGATTCGGACAGCAATTCTTCTTTTCCTCGTGCTGGACGTGTGCAGCGCCAGGCCACAATCGGCCCAGTCCCAGGCATCACCTTACCGACCCACAGATCCCCTGAACAGTTCCGGTTTTAATTATTTGTACAATCTGCAATTCGACCGCGCAGTTCAAGATTTTGAGCGGGTGGCAGATAAGTATCCGCAGGACGCTTTCGCGATCAATCACCTTCTGAATGCGGTTCTATTTCGCGAACTCTACCGGATGGGCGCTCTGAACACGGCGGAATACGCGACCAACAGCTTCATCAGCGCTCCGCACCATTCGGCAGATCCTAAAGCCAGGGACCAGATTCGATCGCTCATTACTCGAGCATTACGGATTGAGCAGACTAAACTGCAGGTCAACGATAAAGATGTTGACGCCCTTTATGCACGCGGAGTCACGCGAGCACAATTCGCCACCTACACGGCACTGATCGAGCACGCGTGGGTATCGGCTTTGCGAAACGCCGTGGGGGCCCGGCGTGATCACGAAAAGGTGCTTGAGCTGTCGCCGACCTACGTGGATGCCAAGCTGGTAGTGGGTGCGCACAACTACGTCCTGGGCAGTCTGCCGTGGGGCGTTAAAGTGGCTTCGTCCCTGGTTGGTATCAGCGGGAACAAAGAAAAAGGATTGCGATATCTGCGCGAGGCGGCTGATGAGGGAGTCGAAACCAAAGTTGATGCCAAAGTAGTGCTGATGTTGTTTCTTCGGCGGGAGCGACGATTTGCGGAAGCCTATGATATCGATCGCGCGCTGGCAGCGGCGTACCCGCAAAGCTGCCTTTTAAAGCTGGAGCAGGGCAACCTGCTTCGTGATATGGGCAAACCCCAAGAATCGGAGGCGATCTACCGTGAGGTATGGGAAGCCGGGCGTAAGGGACGATATCCGGCGCAGCATTACGAAATTGCGACGCTAAGCCTCGGCGATCTTCTGCGTAGTCAAAAAGATTACGCGAGCGCAGCGGCAGCATACGAGTTGATCGCGCAGGTGCCTGATGCGGATCCGGAAATCGCTCAGAAGGCCAGCTTGGCGGCGGGCGAGGTGTATGACTTGCAGTCCAAGCGCGACCTGGCGCTTAAGAAATACGAGCAGGTAATTGCTCTAAAATCGGACAGTGGGCCGGCAAATATCGCGCGCAAATTCCTGAAGTCGGCCTACCGTGAGGAGAAAGATTGAGCGGGTATCAGTGACCAGGACCGCAGTCAGGGGTCGATGGAACCAACAAGGAGGCAGCTGCGTATTCTAGTTGGAGGGTAGAACTATGTATTGCAATTATTGCGGCAAGGTAATTCAAGATGATGCAAACGTTTGTGCATACTGTGCGAGGCGCCTCGGGCCAGTCGCGGCACGCCACCGGTTGCTGCGGGTGCGAGCCGGAAGAAAGATTGCGGGCGTGTGCGCCGGCTTTGCCGAGTATTTTGACCTCGATGTGACGCTGGTCCGCCTGGTATGGCTGATCGTGGCCGTGTTGACGATCGTTCCGGGCATTCTCGCTTATTTTGTTGCCTGGATCATCATGCCGGAAGAGCCGATGTCGCAAGCAGCACCTGTGTCGGGTCAGGCGCTTACGAATCCTCAGGGTACATGAAGCGAATTGTCAGCGGCGACGCGGAAATCGCGTATACGGTCGTCGGAACGGGTCGTCCAGTCGTACTGCTTCATCCTTTTCCCGTCCATCACGAGTTCTGGCTGCGGACAGCGCCGGCACTTGAAACACGTTACCGATTGATCATGCCTGATCTGCGGGGGCATGGAGAATCCGAAGCGGGAGAGGGGGCGGCAACGATGGCGAAACACGCAGCCGACATTGTCAAGATATGTGACCAGGAAGGCGTAGGTCAGGCGGCATTCATCGGGGTTTCGATCGGCGGGTATCTTCTGTTCGAATTCTGGCGACAATATAAGGCGCGGATCGATGTGCTCGCCCTGTGCAACACACGCGCCCAAGCAGAAACATCCGAGAGCCGAGCGGCACGGTTGAGGTCGGCCGCCGAGGTCCTCGAACATGGGACTGAGCCATTCGTTGAGACGATGTCAAAAAAAGTGT
>Ga0310810_10011986_pt1 | contig 10155 bp, 6 predicted proteins | sample NCmetagenome_FD_207641 | JGI IMG/M metagenome (GOLD analysis project Ga0310810, IMG submission 207641) | Soil microbial communities from experimental microcosm in Duke University, North Carolina, United States - NC | ecosystem: Engineered > Artificial ecosystem > Soil microcosm > Unclassified ...
ATCGATCTCGCGAAGATGAGATAGGGCGGATCCGAAACGGATCCGCCCTACTCGACGTGCAGCTTACGACAGGACCTTGACGACGACGCGGCGGTTCTGCGCGCGACCGTCACGGGTGTTGTTCGGCGCAACCGGCTTCTCTTCGCCGTACGAGATCACGTTGATCTTGTGAAGAGGAACCTGATGCTGCTCGTAGAGATAGCGCTTCACGGCTTCGGCGCGCTCCATCCCGATCTTCTCGTTCACTTCGGGTGTCCCACGGTTGTCCGTGTGGCCTTCGATCTCGATGTAGATCCCCTTCGGATCAGCCTTGAGGTCGGAGACCATCTTGTCCAGGCGAGCCTTTGCCTCGTCCGGCAGCGTCGCCTTGTTGAACGCGAAGTTGCCCTGATCTTCGCTCAGGGTCACCTCGTAGATCAGCCGACGCGAAGCAGCTTCGACTGCGGTCACGCGGTTGTTCACCGTGACGACCTTGCCATCGACTTCCTTCGCCGAGGCCGCCGCTGCATCTGCCGCTGCCCGCGCTGAGGTCGCGGAACGGCCAGCCGCTTCAGCCTTCTCGTCAACCGCGCCGATACGCTCTTCGTTACGGCGGGTTCGCTCCTGCGTCTCTTCGACAGTGCCAGTCAGCGTGTCAACTTTCGTATTGACGTTGCCGACCTCGCCTCGAACGAACTTCTTCGTCGCGCACGCCGGGGCCACCGCCACGGTCAGTGCCAACATCGATGCTGCAAACACACTCTTCCGCATGATTCTCTCTCCCTATGACGACACTAACTTCCGCTGCGCGGAGGGCCCGACATGTACCCGCCTCGCGCGTGGACGACAAGACCCTTCTTCCGTGTACGAATCTCGAGTGGATGCCACCCGGTCCGATCTCCTGGCTCGAAGCTAATCAAGTACTGATACCGGAGCTCAGTGAACAGATCCTGAATCGCGACGGAGGTATGCGCCGGCGTGCTGGCGATGCGCATGTCCCCTCCAGTCCAGCGTGCAAGATCCGCGAGTGTGGCGGTCTGTGTGGACCGGCTGTCACTCGTGACTTCGAACTCGGTGCCGGGATGATCGATTGGCGTGACCACCGTCAGCAGGTACACCGGAACGTCGATTGAGTTCGCCACCGCGGACACTTCAGCGGCGGAGAGTCTGCTTCCCGTGTCGACGCCGTCGGTGACGACGAGAAGTGCCCGGTGCCGATTGTTGCGATGACTCACAGCCGTCGCGGTATCGGCGATTGCGTCGTAGAGAGATGTCTTGCCCCACGGTGTGCCCTTGAGGCTCACGCGGCGGATTTCTTCGAGGTCCTTGGTGAACCCCACTACTTGCTGCAGCTCGGAATCGAAGGTGAAGAGCGCCGCCTCATCAGACTGCGCTCGCAGGTTCATCATGGCGACACCCACCGCTTCGCGAGCGCGGTCCATGTTGCCGCCGACGGCCATGCTGCCGCTGATGTCGAGAAGAACGGCCAGGCTGATCGGCGAGTCGCCGACGTAGAAGTCCTTGATCTCTGCAGGCTGCCCGGCATCGATGACCGTGAAGTCGGTGCGCTTGAGGTCACGAACCACTCGACCGTTCTCAGTCCTGACTGCGACGCTCACCGTGACGAGGTCTACGCCAGACTTAAAGGTCGCCTGTGGAGCCTTCTCCGAGTCTCGTTGAGCTGGAGTCTGGGCGGAGAGCGAGCCGGCTGTAGCCAGCGTTGTCAACGCGATGACCGCCAATCTCCGCATGCGTTCAGGATCTTATCAATGCGCTTGCCACCGCTCGCGATCGTGATGGCTGAACAACTTACGGCCAACACGTCGCCAGCGGACGCTGCCAAGCGGTCCAAAAGGTGTAAATCTTACTTTGACTGGAGCTGAGCCTTTTACCTAATGATGCGCTCGCCTTCGCGTCCTGACACGTCGAGCTTCAGGACTTTGGCTGGGATCTTCGAGAAAATCCGACGGTTTGTTGGCGCTCGAGACGTTCGCGTAAGAATTGCGCGATCGTCACTCCAATATTCCGAACTGGCTTCGCGAATCCATGTAATTGTCTGAAATGCTAGCTAGTTACGGCGATGCACCACTGACTAGTACGGCCGAGCTTAGTGCCTGGGCTCGCTCGAATCGACCGAAGACCTTAAGATGAGCAGATGCCAACACGAAATTCCCGCCCCGTGCCGGTTGCCGGGCGAGTCAACCGCTTTTCCTACGCGATTCGCAACATCGTCGCCGAGGCCAAAGCGGTCGAGGCTCAGGGAAGACGTGTCCGCTATTTGAATATCGGCGACCCCATTGCCTTCGGTTTCCACACACCGGCGCATCTCGTCGAGGCCGTCATTCGTGCGATGCGGGATGGCCACAATGGCTACGTTCCGTCGGCGGGCATCGAATCCGCGCGCGTAGCGGTCGCCGCGGACTATGCGGCGCGCGGCGTTCCTGTCTCACCCGATCGCGTACTGATCACGACGGGAACATCCGAGGGGATCGAGCTCGCGCTGAACGCGCTCGTCGATGAAGGCGACGACGTGCTGGTGCCGTCGCCGACGTATCCCTTGTACACGGCGATCCTCGCGAAGATTGGTGCGCAGCCGCGTTACTACCGCACTGATCCTGACAATGACTGGCTTCCCGATCTCGAACACCTGCGAAGCCTGGTCACGTCGCGCACACGCGTGCTCGTGGTCATCGATCCGAACAACCCGACTGGCGCCGTGTATCCGCCTGCAGTGCGACGCGCGCTCATCGAGTTTGCCGAGCGTCACGATCTGACGATTCTCGCCGACGAGGTCTACGGCGACCTGGGATTCACGGGATCGCTTCCTCTGCTTGGCAGCTACGACCTCGATGCGCCAATCATCTCGTTCTCGAGCGTGTCGAAGGCATACCTCGCGCCGGGATGGCGCGCCGGATGGATGGTGGTCGGATCGACGCCTCGACTCGATGACGCGCTTGCGGCAGTGAAAAAGCTTGCGGACGGACGTCTGTGCAGCCCGGGACCGATGAACTATGCGGTCGAAGCGGCTCTGACGGGTGACCGTTCGCATCAGGTGACGTTCAGAGCGGCTTTGGCGGAGCGCGGTCGCGTGACGACCGAGATGCTCAATGCCATTCCGGGCATGCGATGCGTTGCACCGAAGGCAGCGTTCTATGTGCTGCCATCCGTATCATTGCCGCCGGGCCGCACGGACGAACACTACGTGTTGAGCCTGTTGCGCGAAACGGGAATCCTCTGCGTGAACGGTTCGGGCTTCGGCGTCCCCGCCAGCGGCGGATACTTCCGCATCGTATTCCTCGCGAACCCTCAGGAGCTCGCGAGCATCTACACGGACATCGGATCGTTCACGCGCGACTACCTGGCGCGTGGGTAGGAACGCGCGCGACGACGAAGCGAGAGTGGCATGCGCACAGATCCGCTCGCGTACCTTGATCAAGAACTGAACGGCCTGCGCGAGCAGGGCCTTTTCCGGCCGTTGCGCGTGCTCGACGGTGAACAGGGTGCGCACACCTCCATCGACCATCGTGCGGTGGTCAATCTCTCGTCGAACAACTACCTCGGATTCACATCACACCCACGGCTTCGCGAGCGCGCACTCGAAGCGCTGTCGTCGCTCGGCGTCGGCACGGGCTCCGTCCGCACGATCGCGGGCACGATGCAGATCCACATGGAGCTCGAACGCCGGCTCGCGGTGTTCAAGAAAACCGAAGCCACCGTCGTCTTCCAGAGCGGCTTCGCGGCGAATGCTGGAACCGTCGCCGCTCTTCTGGGTCGCGACGACGTCATCGTCTCCGACGAACTGAATCACGCGAGCATCATCGATGGCGCTCGCCTGAGTCGCGCCACCATCAAGGTATTTCCACATCGAGATGTCGCTGCCGCGCGCGCGATCCTCGCAGGCCTGCCACGCGGTCAGCGAACGTTGCTCATCACCGATGGCGTGTTCAGCATGGATGGAGATCTGGGCGCGCTGCCCGGTCTGTGTGACATAGCAGACGAGTTCGGCTGCATCATGATGGTGGACGATGCACACGCCAGCGGCGTGTTCGGGTCGCAGGGGCGCGGCACCGTCGATCATTTCGGTCTCCACGGACGTGTGGACGTCCAGGTCGGCACTCTCTCGAAGGCGCTCGGCGCGCTTGGTGGATACGTCGCAGGATCGCAATCGCTCATCGAGTTTCTCTATCGCAGAGCCCGCCCCTTCCTCTTCTCCACTTCACACCCGCCGTCTGTCGCTGCCACGTGCCTGGCGGCCATCGATGTGCTCGAAACCGAGCCACAGTGGATGGAGCAACTCTGGGAAAACACGCGGTTCTTCAAGGCCGGACTCGAAGCGCTCGGCTTCAACACGGGCGTGAGCGAGAGCCCAATTACGCCGGTGATCGTCGGCGACAGCTCGCTGGCGGTCAGGCTGTCCGATCGTCTCTTCGAAGAGGGCGTCTTCGCCCAGGGCATTACGTTTCCCACGGTTGCGCGCGACAAGGCGCGAGTCCGGACAATTGTCACGGCGACGCACACCCAGCAAGAGCTTCAATACGCTCTCGATGCCTTCAGGAAAGTCGGGGTCGAGCTGGGAATTATCTGAAGGGAACCCGCGCGGGCCGATCTAAGATCCCTCGTGACCCATGAAAGTTCCCCCGCTGCCACGACAGACCGGCGGCCCCTTTTTCGAGACCTACACCCGTGGTCTGACGAAGGCCGACCTCGAGCGCCTCTTCACGCGCGACACGCTCGAGGCCTACAAATTTTTTTCACGAAACATCGACTTCGACGAGCTGAAGAAACAACCCTGGCATCGTCGGATGCTCGGGCGCGCGCGTCTGCTCTTCCTCGCCTTCACGCTGAAGCTGACGCCCGCCCGGCGATTGATCTACGCCATCGCGCTCCTCTCCAGCCTGATCGGATTGATGGAGCTCTTTCGCGAAGTCCACTTCCTGCTGATTCCGCATCCGGCGTTCGCGCCGGGAACGTTGTGGCTGCTCGCGGGATTCCTGCTCGTGAACCTGCTCGTGCTGCTCGAAGTGGCCGACCGCCTGTCGCTCAAGAACGATCTCGAGATCGCTCGCGAGATCCAGCAGTCGATGTTGCCGCGCGCGGCGTTCAAGGCGCCTGGCATCGAAGCGTTCGGGATGACGCGCCCCGCGAATACGGTCGGCGGCGATTTCTATGACATCGTGCCGCTGCCAGACGGTCGCGTGTTGCTCGCGCTCGGCGATGTCGCCGGCAAAGGCAGTCCCGCTGCGCTCCTCATGGCCCTGCTCCTCGCGATGATGCGAACGCTCGTCGACGAAGGTCTCGAGGGTGCCGACCTGGTGACTCGACTCAACGTTCAGATCGGCCGCCACTCGTTGCCGCACTCTCGATTCGTGACGCTCTTCCTCTCAGTGCTGAACCCTGTGACCGGCGAGTTGTCGTACGTGAACGCCGGACAGAATCCTCCGCTGCTCCGTCGCGGCAACGGATCGTACGAACGCCTGCGCGCGGGCGGGATGGCGCTCGGGATGTTCGAGAACGCGACCTACACAATGGGCGCCACTGTGCTCGAACCCGGCGATGTCCTCGTGATGTACAGCGACGGCATCACCGAGGCTGAAGACACGTTCGACCAGCCGTTTGACGAGGCGGGCGTGCAGACCGTCGTGGATGGCCAGGGTTGGGCGTCGGCGAAAGAATTGGGGTGGGCGCTGTTCGAAGCCGTCGAAACCCACAGCCGTGAACGGCGTCTCCTGGACGATCTCACAGTGCTCGCCCTCCGCCGATTACCGCCACTACCTATTCAGACCGTCGCCGCTGTCTAAGCTTCTGACGCTGGTGGCGGTCCCTTATCAGTTGGCGTCTAATGTAGCCGGTTCTCCACGATGAGATGGCTCCTGGTGCTGGCGTTGGTCTGCGGTTGGGCGGCTCCGTCGTCGGCCCAGGCGACGCAGGCTGACCCGGTCGCGCCTCTGTTGCTCCGATTCGAGCGTGCACTCAATCAGAGCGATCGGCCGGCGTTGACCGGCATGTTCTCGCCAGACGTCGCGACCTCCGAAGTCGAGTTGTACCTCGGAAGCCTCCTGATGCCGGGCGCCGTGAAGACCACGGTTCGCCTGCGCGATCGTTCACCCCTCGAAGGCGCTCCTCCCGGTGACGGGTACAGTCTCGTCGTCGAGTTCTTCATCGAGACGCCAGGCCGCGCACGAATCCTGACGGCCAGCATGGACATGCGCCGGCCGACCGGAGGAGATCTCTCTTCTTGGAAGTTCGTTGGCGCGGCAGGACTCACCTTCGTTGAAGGCCTGTACAAACTCAGGATCGATAAACGTCCGCTCACCGCCCGCAATCTTGAGATCACATCGGAGGATCTCGTCCTTCAGTTGTCCGAGGGCACGGTCTTCCGTGTGGAGTGCGACGATGGCGTGACGGGATTGATTCTGCTTGGTCGCGGCGTGATGACGTTCTCCCCAACAGCCGCCGCCGAGCGTGGGCAGCTTCGTCTGTTTTCAGGAAGCGACACGCTCAGCTCGCCTTTTGAATCGGCGTTCGTGCGACTGAGTCCATCGGATTACAACCAACGAGTGGCCGCGACGACGCTGACTGAAGCCGCACCTGACGCTCGCCAGTTGAGACGCGCGGAAGAAGTCTTCACCCAGAACGCGACAAAGTCGTTCAACGTCGATCTGCAGGACCTCAGTTCGGACGACTGGTTCCTGCTTCCTCCGATCGGCGATTTCCTTGCTGAAGTCGACACGCGTCGATTCGACACACTCACTTACACACTCACCGGCGAGCAGGCTGAAGACATCAGCGTCTTTCGTCGAAAGGATCGCCTGACGCTCTCGCTCTACGCTTCGGTCGGGAAGCTGGCCGCACGCGGTCGCTTCTATAGCGATGACGCCCTGCGCGACTACGATGTGCTGGACTATAGCGTCGAAGCATTCGTCGATCCGGAGCGCAACACACTGCGGGGCCGTGCGCGGCTGTTGATTCGTGTCCGCTCGACGTCAGTCTCCACGCTGAGGCTGCGACTGGCAGAAACGCTTGCCGTGTCCGGCGTGACCAGCGTCGAGTACGGCCGCCTGCTGCATCTTCGGATTCGCAGCCAGAACACCGTCGTCGTCAATCTCCCTCGCATCGTCGGGCAGGATTCCGATCTGACGCTCGTGATTACGTATGCGGGCCCCGTGCCGAACCAGGAACTCGACTCCGATACGATCGCGCTCGCACCCGATCCCCAGGAGCAAGCGCCTGTCGCCGAGAACAGAGAGCCCGCTCTTCTCCTCAGCAACCGCGCGTACTGGTATCCCCAGAACCCCGTTCCCGATTACGCGACGGCGTCGCTCCGCATCTCCGTCCCGCCCGGCTATACCTGTGTCGCGAGCGGTCACCCCGTTGCGCCCAGTGACATCGTGTCGCTTCGCGACATCCTTGCCGGTCAGGATGGAGGACCGGTCTTTGCGTTCCGCGCCGATCAGCCACTTCGCTATCTTGCGCTCGTCGTTTCGCGGCTGCTGCGTATTGGAGACGGCAAGGTCGTCATCGAGAATCAAACCGACCCCGGCTCGGGAGTGGACTCGATTGCGACCAGCGTGCTGGCGCAGAACAGTCTTCGCGCACAAAGCCGGCAGGTACTGCAGGACACGCAGGGCATCCTTCAGTTCTATTCGTCGTTGATGGGAGATGCGCCATATACGTCGGCCACGGTCGCCCTCCTTGAAGGCGATCTGCCGGGCGGCCACAGTCCTGGATACTTCGTGGTTCTCAACACACCGCAGTCCTTTGCGACAGTGAACTGGCGCGGCGATCCGGCCTCGTTCGAAAACTTCCCGCAGTTCTTCCTTGCGCACGAACTGGCGCACCAGTGGTGGGGGCAGGCGATCGGCTGGAAGAACTACCACGAGCAGTGGATCAGCGAAGGCTTCGCGCAATATTTCGCCGCGCTCTACGCGCAGCGCTCCCGCGGGGATCGCGTCTTCTTCGACATGCTGCGGCAGTTCCGGCGGTGGTCGCTTTCCGACTCGGATCAGGGTCCGATTCATCTGGGCTCTCGACTGGGACACGTCAAACGCGATCCGCGAGTCTTCCGAGCCTTGATCTACAACAAGGGCGCAGCGGTGTTGCACATGTTGCGACGCCTGCTCGGCGACGAGGTCTTCTTTCGCGGGCTCCGCCGGTTCTACATGGACAGGCGCTATCAAAAGGCCGGCACGGAAGACTTCGAGCGGGCGATGGAAGCGGAGTCCGGACGTGTGCTCGATCGCTTCTTCGAGCGCTGGATTTACGGAAGCGGCATCCCTCGCGTGCGCTATGGAACCCAGATCGGCGACAAGCAGGTGGTCGTCCGATTCGAGCAGGCCGGCGACCAGGTTTTTGACATTCCTGTAACCGTCACCCTCACCTACGCCGACGGCCGAACGAGCAACGTTGTCGTGCCTGTGAGCGACACCCAGGTCGAGCGCTCCATCCCAACCGACGGTCCCGTCCGCCGGGTCCAGATCAATCAGGATTCAGCCGCTCTCGCCGAGTTCGTCGAAGGGTAGTCGGGTAGCCGACCCTCGGGATATGATCGACCGGTTATGGAAACGGTGTCCCTGACCATCGACGGACGGCAGGTGACGGTCGCCAAAGGCAAGACCGTCCTGCAGGCCGCAATCGAAGCCGGTATCTCGGTCCCCTATTACTGTTTTCATCCCGGTCTGACCGTCGACGGCTCCTGCCGCGTGTGCATCGTCAAGATCGAGAAGATGCCGAAGCTGCAGACCTCGTGCTCCACGGTCTGCACAGACGGCATGGTCGTTTCGACGCGAGATCCCGAGACGACAACCGCGCGCGCCGGGGTGCTCGAGTTCCTCCTTGTGAACCATCCGCTCGATTGCCCGGTCTGCGACAAGGGTGGTGAGTGTCCGCTGCAGGATTTCTCGTACAGCTTCGGTCCGGCCGAGAGCCGGATGGACTTCCCGCGTCGTGTGTTCGATGGCGAGGGCGTGCGAGCAGACGTCGACTTCGGCCCGACGCTGATGCTGAACCGCAATCGCTGCATCCTGTGCACGCGATGCGTTCGCTTCATGCGCGAGATCGATGGTGATGCGCAGATCAGCATCGCCGATCGCGGCAACGGTAGTGAAATCGCAACCTTCCGTGAAGAGGGCGTGCATTCGCTCCTATCGGGCAACCTGATGGATGTGTGCCCGGTCGGCGCGATCACGACGAGGGAGTATCGATTCAAGAGCCGGCCGTGGGACAACCCGGGCGTCGTCGACACCATCTGCACGTTGTGTTCGAAGGGTTGCAACACGAGCGCGTGGCAGAAGGCAAAGCCGGAATGGGCGAAGGGTTCACGGCTGATTCGCATGACCCCGCGCCTCAACCCCGAGATCAACAGCTACTGGATGTGCGACATCGGGCGCTTCGACTATCACTGGGTCGAAGGAAACACGCGGCTGCGTCGTCCAATGGTGCGCAGCGGCGCCACGCTCGAGCCGGTGGCGTGGCACGACGTCGGTCCGAAGCTGCGCGATGCGATTCAGTCCGCGGGAGCCGCGGACCCGTCGTCCGTTCGATTCCTGGTGTCAGCACACGCGTCCACTGAGGAACTGTTCGTGCTCAAGGACGTGGTCTCCGGGCTGCTTGGTCCCGACGGCATGAACGCCGTCACGATGACCTGGAAGAGCAGCGAGAAGAACCAGCCTGCTGGCGCGAAGTTCATCGTGCCCACGACCGATGCGCCCAACGTCAACGGCGCCAGGGACGTGGGCTTCGCAGTCGGCCAGGGCAACGGTCACGCCGCTGACACCTCGGCACTACGCACCGCGATCGCGTCGGGACGCGTCAAAGCTCTGTACGTGGTGGACCCCGGGCCTGATGGGTCCATCGGCGATGTCTCATGGATAACTGCCGCTCGGCGAGATGGATCGCTATCGCTGCTCGTGGTGCAGGGGGTCGTGATGTCGGAGCTGGCAGCAGCTGCGGACATCGTCCTGCCGGGAGCGGCGTGGGTCGAGAAGGACGCGATCTACACGAACGATCAGGGCAAGGTGCAAGGTGCGTCGCGAGCGATCGCGCCGCCGGGAGAGGCCATGGAGGATTGGCAGATCCTGGCGAACCTCGGTCGACTCCTCGGCCTGCCTCTTTCGTATCAGTCGGCGAGCGATGTTCGGAAGGCGATAGCGGGCGCGCTGCCTGCCGCATACGCGGACG
>Ga0310810_10011987_pt1 | contig 10155 bp, 10 predicted proteins | sample NCmetagenome_FD_207641 | JGI IMG/M metagenome (GOLD analysis project Ga0310810, IMG submission 207641) | Soil microbial communities from experimental microcosm in Duke University, North Carolina, United States - NC | ecosystem: Engineered > Artificial ecosystem > Soil microcosm > Unclassified ...
ACGATCCGCCGGGTCGGGTCGCACGCTTACGTCGACGAAGTGCTCGCCTGAGAGGAGGCCATCCATGGACGTCGCGATCGCGGGAGAGGGCGAGCTCGTCATCCGCTACATCGACAAAGATGGGCGCACGCTGATGCAGGAGCGGCTGGTCGTGTCGGGCTCGGCCACCATGGAGACGCGGCACCTGGCGCCGCACACGCTCCAGACCACGGAGGGCCCTGCCGAAGTGGCGGCGGTGCTCGTGCGCCGGAGCAATACGAGGCAGCGCGTGACCTTCGACGGGCAGGCGCCCGCCGTCTACGCGCGCCGGCGCTGCAAGGAGATCGGCTGCGCTCCGAAGATTGCCGCGGCCGCGGGGCGCGGTCAGGCGCCGGCACCCGAGCCCCGCATCGGCCTCTCGGCGGCGCCCGACGACGCCGCGCTGGCCCGCCTGGCCGCCGCGGCGGCGCGCGGGCGGCGTCGCTGAACGCGGCCATGCCCCCCTCCGCGTCCCTCATGGCTTCGCGCCCGCTGCCGCATAGTCCTCCGAGACACGCGGAGAGATAGCCGTCGCGGCCGCCAGATCGGCATCCCCGCTGGCCAGGTCGCCCATCTTTCGCTTGGCGAGGCCGCGTCCGTAGAGGATCAAGGCGCTTTGAGGGATGAAACGCTGGGCCGCGTCGAAGTCGGCCAGAGCCTTGGCCGCTTGGTCCATTTTGAGATAGGTCAGCCCACGGCTGACCAGAGCGTTGGGTAAATCGGGCTGAAGGCGCAGGGATTCATTGCAATCCGCCAGGGCTTCCTCCAGCTTTCCAGCCACGGCGCGCGTATAGCACCGGTTATTCCAGGCGCCGGCGTCCTGTGGACGCAGCTGGATTACTCGGCCGAGATCCTCGATCGCCGCGGCATAGGCCCTCTTCGTGCGGAAGGCCGCGGCACGCTCGTTGAGGGCCCAGAGGTCGGTCGGGTCGAGTCTGATGGCCTCGGTGAACGCCGCGATCGCCTCACCCAACTTGCCCAGACGTAGCAATGCCACGCCCCGACCCACATACGCTCGTCCGACACGCGGATCCACCTGGAGCGCATCCTGAAATTCTGACAGCGCGTCTTGATTCTTCTTGAGCTCCAGGAGGACGAGCCCCAGGTTGACCCGCGCTTCCATGAGTTGAGGGTCGAGCGCCTTGGCTGTCCGGAGCTCGCGCACGGCATCTCCGAGGCGGCCGGTGCTAGCGTAGACACTCCCGAGCGTCGCATGTGGCGCCGCCGCGTTCACGTCGAGCCTGAGAGCCTCGTCTAGCGCCGCTTCGGCTTCCTGCAACTTCGCCTCGCGCAGAAACTTCCACCCGGCACGCCCGAAGGCCGCCGCGAGCGGGTTGGGCTCGCCGTCGGCGTGGCCCTCGGCGTAGATGGCACTCCACGCTCGCCGCGTCTCCGGGGGGAGGCTCGTCACCCCTTGCGAGAAATCGAAGTCGCGGGTCAAGCGGAGGATCCTGGTCATCTGGTCGTCGAACCTGCCCGCGGGCCCGGTTCGCATCACCGACTCTACGTTGCTGGCGGGATGGAACGCGCCGAAGAGATGCGCCAGCTCATGTGACAGAATCACCTGCGCGGTGGCCTGGTCCGTGGTGGCTGTCCCGCATCCCGAGGTGACGACGGCATATCGGTCGAACAGCGCGGTCCACCCTGCCATGTACCCCTCGCACCGGCCGCTGAAGGCCACCACAAGGTCCGCACGCCCGGGTGGCACGTCGGCCATCAATTTGCTGGTCTGGACCACCCGGCCTCCCCGAGGCGCCGACCACGGAACGATATCGAGAAGGACGAAGCGGATCCGGAACGCTTTCTCGTAGAGCGTTGACACCGCGGCGACGTTCGTCCGCAGAGTGGCGTCCCAGTTTGGCTGGGCTCGATACGATTCATCCGGAGCCGCGCGTATCGTGAGCGTGCGTACACCGGCCGGCTGCGCTGGCGCGGCATTCACGCCCGCGAGGCCTACCGCGAGCAGGATCGCGGCCGCTAGCAGCGCGAGCGCGCGGACCGGTGACGGAACTCCGGCATCGAGGAATGTGGCGCGATGGGCCTCGGCGCGCTCGTGGTCGTTCATGAGTGAGTTGTCTGGCAGGGGGTTGTCTGATCGACTGTACCCCATATCGGAGCGAGCCCGGTGGGCTGTGGCGCCCGGGCTGGTCCAGCAGCAGCGGCGCCGCTGGGGCCGCGCTCACGGTGCAAAGACACGGTCTCCTCCGCAAGCCGCGCGTGGGCAGCGCCGGGGCATTCGGAAGTGGGAGGGAAAACACACGCCCGACCTCCCGCTGGCGCCCGGGCGCAGCGCACTCCAGCAGCCTCGATCGTGGACCGCGCCCGCTCGGCTTGTGAAGCCGGACAGTATGCGTGCAGATCAACGCTGTCAAGGGACAAATAGCGCCTGCGGGATCAGCACCCGTTCAGCCTCATCGCGTGTAACGACGGTTCGTGCGAGCCGGAGTTCGGGCCATCCGGACGGCCGCGGTCGTGCTAGCGTAGGGCTCCCGGGGACCTGCGAGATGATCGGTCAGGCGATTCAGGCTCGGTATCAGGTGTCGCGGCAGCTTGCCGCGGGGCCCTCCGGCGATCTGTACATCGCGCACGACAGTGAGTCGGGAGCGGAGGTGACCATCAAGCTCCTGCCCGCCGGCATCGCGCTCGGTGACGATTGGGTCCGCAGCCTCCGGGACGAGCTATCGGTCACACGCGCCATCGCCCGGATCCACGCCAACGTGGCCATCGTGCAGGACTGCAACCGCGCGGCGGACGGCCGCGTCTTCATCGTGCTGGAGCCGCTTGAGGGGCGAAGCCTGGCGGACGTGATCCGTCAGGAGGGGGCGCTGCCGGTCGAGCGCGCGCTGCGCCTGGCCTTCGAGATCGCCGACGGCCTCCAAGCCGCCCACAATCTCGTGCTCATCCACGGCGCGTTCGACGCCGAGCACGTGCTGGTCGGGAGGGCGGACACGGTCAAGCTTACGGGATTCGAGGCCGCGCGCCTGGGCGAAGGAAGCGGGCTGACCGAGCGAGCGGACATCGGGGCCGTGGGCCTTCTGCTGACGCACATGCTCACGGGCGAGGTCCGGCCCTGGAGCGAGGATGCCGGCGCGGACCCTGAGAGGGCGCTTGGTCCTCTGGTGCCCGCGGCAGTCCGAGGGCTCGTGATGAAGGCTCTGGTTAGATCGCCGGAGCCACGAGCCCTTGACATGAGTTCCGTGGCCAACGCGCTGTGGGTGGAGCTCAATCGGGTGAGGGAGCACGAATTCTCCGCGGTCCAGGACCCTCCGCCTACGGTCCGGCCGCGAGCGCAGTGGCGGACGGTCGGAATGGGGGCTCTGATCGTGGCGGTCCTCGCTCTCGGCGCCTGGACCACCTGGTACCGTAGGACGGCCCCGGCGCCGATGACGTCCGTGATTCAAGCGGTTCCGATTGATCTTCCGGCGCTTGCCCCGCCGCCGGTTCCGCGTACCCAAACGATTCCCCCGAAGGAACCGGTCGTCAAGCGCATGCCGGAACGTGCACAGGGAACGCCTGACGGCCGGGTCACGGCCCCACATGTATCAACGAGGGACATCGCTCCCCCGCTCGCGGACGCCGAGCGCAGCGAAACGATGTCCCGTCTTCCGGTCAGAGCGGCGCCGGAGGGCGGTGTCGCTCGTTCCGAGCCCCGTTCGGAGGCCGACACTCCGGACCCCTCCGCGATCATCGACTGGCTTCTGAAGGAGTCCCAGCGCCAGCAGCGCTGAAGACTAGCCCCTAGGGAGCACGCTCGGGGAAGGGACTCACAGCCAATACTCCCAGCGGCCGGAGTAGAGCACGTACGCGGCGAGTAATCCATTCGTGATCGCATGCGCCACGATGCAGTCGGCCAGGCTGCCGGTACGAATCATCCACCAGTTATAGACGATGCCTGCGAGCAGTCCGACCTCCCAGTAGGACCCATGCTCGGCGGCAAATATGAACGCCGTCAGCCAAAACGAGAAATGTGTATAGGTGCCGAGCCGCAGCGACTCGAAATTCTCTGGACGGATGAGCCAGCGCATCATCCAGCCGCGCCAGAACAATTCCTCGAGGATGGGCACGAGGCCCACGGAGCTGAAGACCCGCAGGGCAATGAAAATGAGATTGCCCTTGACGTCATGGGGCACGGAGCTCTTCGCCGACCCGACCAGGAAGTTGTCAAACAGCCAGTGGCTTCGATACGCTGGCCAGAGCACGTCTGGCGCCACCCACAGTACGAATACAGCGATGCCGACCATGGTGCTGCGGGCCCACTCGGTGGCGCGGAAGGAGACCAGATGACGCGAACAGATCGCCAGCACTGCGCCGACTACCGCCACGCGAATGGGATACAGATGGACGGGAGACAATGGGAGCCACTGCGCTAACCCGATGAAGAGCGCAAATGTCGCAAACGGAGCAACATAAGGCACGGCGGGGTGCTTGATTATTGGATTGCTCCCGTCCCCTCTTTCTGGGAAATTGGCGCATTATAGCGAATCACTCTCGGCTGGGCGAGTACGTCTGGCGCCCGAGATGTGTGCAAGAGACTTCACAGATCATGCAACGTCGGTGTGTGCTGGATTTGGCCAACGATCCTTGACCCGCGCTGGGTGCAGTGATGTACTCTTCAAGGACCCGTCGAGGCGGAGTTCTCTTGATCATAAAGTCGATACGAAGCGATGTCCGCTGGATGCCCTGGCCGTTCCTCGCCGTCTGGCTGGCCGCCGCTGTGCCGGTGGTCCCTGCCGGAGCGGAGGAGTTTTCCATGACGGGCTGTCTAGCCGCCGGCGGGCCGGGTGGGCGGATAGACGTGTCACGGTACTTCACCTGCCACGAAGCCCAGCGCGAGTATGAGGTCAGTCGCTACAAGGAGGCGGCCGAGCGCGAGCGCCAGCGCCGCTCGACGGAGGAGGCAACGCGGCGGCAGCAGCAGGAGGCGGAGGCCCAAGCTCAGAAGGCAGCCGATCGGGCCTTGAAGGCGCGGCAGGAGGCCGAGCGCGCGCGTCAGGCCGAAGCAGTCGAGCGCGCGCGTCAGGCTGAAGCCGCCGAGCGGGCACGTAAGGCCGCCGAAGAGGTCGATGCCGCTCGTCGGACTGAGTCCCTCCAGCAGGCTCAGCGCCGGCGCGCCGCCGAGCAATTCATGCCGGGGATGTGCCCGTTGGGAGACCTGAGCGCCAAGTGCGCGATGTCGTCGCCGGACCCGGTAGTGGAACAGATCCGGAGGTCTCAGGAGAACGCAGCCAGAGGCAGGCCGACTCGCTGAGCGCAGGCGAGGCCACGGAAGTGGCCCTTTCGCCGAGAAGTCTCGGCACAACGGGCGAGCAGGTTCTCACGGCAAATCCGTGTGGTCCAGGGCGTTGCGCCGGACGGCGCATAGCCCTCTGAGACCCGCGGAGAGTGCCGTCGCAGCCGCCAGATCGGCGTCCTCACTTGGGCTGTCGGCGGCCTTCCGCTTGGCGAGGCTGCGCCCTAGAGGCCAAGGCACTTCGGGTGCGCGAGTGGTTCGACGGCCTGGCCGACCTCGATCCCACGGCATCCGCGCCACCGCCTCCCGCAGGTCCGCACGGGGCGGGGGAGAAGAGTCCGCCGCGGGCCTCGACTTGGGCAGCTCTGATGCACCGGGCGTTTTCCATTGACGTCCTCGCGTGCCCGGAGTGTGGGGGCCGGCTGCGGTTGATGGAAGGTGCACGATCCCGCGGTCATCCGGATACTCCTCGCGCACGTAGGCCGTCCCCGTCGGAGCAGAGCCCTGGGAGGCCGCGACGGCTGCCGTCGGGCTTACGCCGCGACATGTATTTTGTGCTGATCGCCGTCAACCGGTAAGACATCGGTAAGGTGGTGTGCCTGCATAGCATCGCTCAATCGAGCTGCTTTCCCTGACCGGCGAGAGGGCGGCTAATGTGCGCTGTGGCATCGGCCTCCTGGCGCGGCGGGCATTGGGCCCGTGGCGCGGCCAGCTTTCGAGTCTGGACGGAGTTCCGAGAATCTCTGAGAGGAGGTCGTGTCGATCCATGCGCATTAGCGTTTTCGGCCTCGGGTACGTCGGCTGCGTGACCGCCGCCTGCCTGGCCAAGGCTGGGCATCAGGTACTCGGTGTCGACATCAACGGCGAGAAGGTCTCGATGGTGACGGCCGGGGCTTCTCCTCTGGTAGAGCCAGGTCTCGGGGATCTGCTCCATGAGGTGGTGGCGAGCCGGTGACTTCGCGCCACGACCTCGACCGAGGAAGCTGTCGCGGACTCAGACATGGCCCTCATCTGTGTGGGGACTCCCAGTCGTGACAATGGCCAGCTCGACACCACGGCCATTCAGCGAGTTGCCGAGAGCATCGGTCAAGAGTTGCGGCGCGCTGGGCGGCCCTATACGGTGGTCCTGCGAAGCACTGTGCTGCCGGGCATCACTGAAAGCATTTTGGTACCGGCGCTGCAAGGAGGGGCGACACCGCTGGCCGGCCTGAGCGTGGCGGTGAACCCGGAATTCATGCGGGAGGGCTCGTCGCTCCGCGACTTCGCCCAGCCCCCCCTGACCCTGGTGGGCTGTGAGAGCAAGGCCACCGCGGACACGCTGCGCGATGTGTACGCGAAGGTGGAGGCGCCATTCGTCCATGCCGCGGTTCGATCTGCCGAGATGGCCAAGTACCTGTCCAATGCCTTCCACGCACTCAAGGTGACGTTCGCCAACGAGATCGGCGACCTGTGCGAGGCCCTGGGAGCCGACCCGCAGGATGTTATGCGCATCTTCCTGATGGACCCGAAGCTCAACGTCTCCGAAGCGTACCTCCGGCCCGGGTTTGCCTTCGGTGGCTCTTGTCTGCCCAAGGACGTCCGGGCCCTACTCCACGCGGCGCGGTCTGCGGACCTCGCGGTGCCCGTGCTGTCGGAGATCCTGCCATCCAACGACCGGCAGATCCAGCAGGGCGTCAGCCGAGTACTGGCGACCCGGCGCCGGCGGGTGGGGGTCCTCGGCCTCGCCTTCAAGGCCGAGACCGATGACCTCCGCGAAAGCCCGATGGCGCGGCTAGTGGAAGCGCTGATCGGCAAGGGCTGTGTCGTGCGGATCCTCGACCGCAATGTGTCCATTGCCCGACTCGGCGGAGCCAATCGTCGCTATATCGAGGAAGAGATCCCGCACATCGCCTCTCTGATGTGCGAGCAGATGGAGAGCCTTCTCGAGCACGCCGAGGTTCTCGTCATCGGCAACGACGATCCCGAGATCCGCCAGGCGTTCGGCAAGATTCGCCCCGACCAGCTTGTGATCGATCTGACACGGAGCGCCGGTCGTCGGCCATGACGCGCACGGCTGCCACACGCCTAGGGTCCGATCATTGTCCGCTCCGCTTCCTCTGGACCATCGCAGCTGCATCGGGCTCTTGGCGGCCGCCATCGTCCGAGTTTGGGCGGTTTTTTCACCGCCTGCTTGCTCCGGGGACTCCCCGGTAATGCGCTCGGATTCAACCTGAGCGCGGCCTTCAGCGTGGGTCATAGAATTGAGCCAGTCTCATGTAGGCATCGATTCAGCGCGGGTCCAGCTCTATCGCCTTCAGGAAGGCGGCTTAGGTCACGCCGATGTAACGCAACGCCAGCGCGATCTGCTTCGTGACGCGTGCCATTGCGACCTCGGACTGTTTCGCGGCCAAGGCCATGAGCGCGAGCTGCTGCAAGGGCTCCGAAATAGGGACCCGAGCGACTCTGGCCTCGAACTCCTTCTTGGCCTCGGCTGAGGCGCCCAGGGCTTGGAAGGGCGACGCCTGCCGTTTCACCAAGGCCTCCAGGTCGTGAATGCCTGGCTACACGGCAGCCCGTTACACGGCACCCCGTCAGTACGTTGAGTTGGCTGGAGCTCAGCGAGCACGAACTGATGGTGGACTGGGTGCGGTGACGTCTCAGCTTCAGCGCTCGCCCCAGCATGATTTTTGGTCGACGTGGCGATCGCACCACACGAGAGCCGATCGCCGTGCGGCGATCGGCTCTCGTGGCTACTGCTGTTTGGTGAATTCTTTAGGAGGCGATCAACTGTCCCCGTGTCCGGCGCGAGATCCGATGCCGGAGCGAGTAGCCGACGCCTAGCAAGGCCGTCCCCGCCAGGAGTAGAGCGCTGGGCTCCGGGACAACTGTTGGGGTCCCGGGCTGCTGAAAGCCAACGAAAGAATCCGGGCCATCGTTCGACACCAAGCAGCCCGCAGGGGCACCGGCCGGGCAACCGAGTGTCGACGAAAGTCCTGCGAAGAAGCTACCCGAAGGGTTCAACGCGTCGAACGCCGCCTGTTGCGCGGCGTCGAGGACGAAGTTGAACACGGCCTGACCGTTTCCCTGTTGCAGGGAAAGATCATCCGCTGTGAAGTTAAACCCGACTAGCGAGGGGTCCAAGTTGAAGGTGGCGACTACGGTAGTGCCGTCGTAAATCGTCAGCGTCAGGCTTTGCAGTGTGATACCGGCTCCGCCAATTTGATCGGAGTTGAAGCCAATGCCGACATTCGAACCGCTGGTCCAGCCCAAGGTTGCAAGCGTCGGGGTGGTTGATTTGTTCGAACCCGCGATGGCATCACCATGCACGACATCGACTGGGGTGACGCTGCCGCTCTCGACCCCGGTGGTTTGCATGGTCAACATCCTCGGCGCAGCGCCGAAACCTTGAGCCCCCAAGTCAATGAAGCTCTCCGCTGCCGTATCACCAAACAGAACAAGGTTGGCCTGTGCCACGCCCGACATAGCCGCAACAGCGGCGCAAGTCGCTACTACTGCCCGCAGGACCCTCTTCACGACGACTCGTTCGTCCATCCTGACCCCTCCGGAAGATGCTGTGTTTTTAGGGATGACTTCGCTCCGCCGCCAGTTCTCCCACGGGTGCAAGCAGGATGCCGCAGGACTCCTGGGCGAGACTGCTAATATTAACAAGGCCTTATCGCTGAGCGACAACGAGGATTATGAAGCCTACTGCATAGCTGCGATCATGCGACTGCATACTATCTGAGGACGATTTCGCTGTTCTCGTAGATGCCGTGTCCATCACTTGAGCTCAGCCAGGATTTTCTTGGCCTCTTCCCTCTCCGGGAAGGTCGCCGGTGACTTGAGAGCGGCGGTGAGGGCCTGTCGGGCTCCGTCCTGGTCGCCCACCTTGAGGGACGTCAGTCCCAGACGGTACTGGACAGCCGGGTCGTTCGGAAGGCCAGCGGCGGCCTCCTTCAGCAGGCTGAGCGCCCGCTGGTAGACGCCGCGCTTGTACAGGATCCAGCCCAGCGTATCAGAAACGTGGGGGTCAGTGGGCGCAGCCTCCTTGGCCGTCTGGGCCAGCTGGAGCGCCTTCTCCTGGTCGCCTCCGTACTCGGAGTAGAGCCAGGCCAGGTTGTTCGCGGCGAGGGCAGAGCGCGGGCTGAGCACTAGGACCCTCTCGAACGCCTGCTGCGCCTTCGGGATGTCCTGCTTACGCAGATGGATGATCCCGACACGCATTTGAGCGGAGACACTCCGGGGACTTACCTTGAGCACGTCGTTCGCCTTGGCCAAGGCTTCATCCAAACGACCAGAGTTCTGGTAGAGGTCGCCAAGCAGAAGGTAGGCGTCCACGAGGTTAGGGTCCAGCTCGACTGCTTTGAGAAACGCGCGTTCGGCCAGGGCTGGCTCACGTCGGGCCTGGTACACGCTGCCGAGCAGTTGCTGGAGGTCGGCAGCCTTGGGCGCCAGCGCGATCTGCTTTGTGACACGGCTGAGAGCGGCGTCCGGCTGCTTTTCGGCGAAGTCCATGCTGACCAGCTCGGTCAAAGGCCGGACATACGAGGGCGCCAGGTCAAGGGCGGCCTCAAATTGCCTCCTGGCCTCAGCAGGCTTTCCCGCGGCACGGAGCGCCACGCCGAGGAGGTAGGGACCTCGAGGATCCCTGGGATCCAGGTTGACGAGCTTGCGAGCGGCTTCGGTGGCTCTGGCGGGGTCACGTTTGCCCAGATATGCTTGACCCAGCAGCACGAAGGCTGGGAACAGCTTGGGTCGCCGAGCCACGAAGCCTTCCAGGTCCTCGATAGCGGGTTGAAACGCTCCAGTCCGGATGTTCAGATCAGCGAGGAGGAGCACAGCGTCCGCAAAGTTAGGCGCGATCGAGATTGCGTCCTTTAGATCGGCTTTCGCCAGCTGAACGTCGCCGGCCTGGAGATGGGCCAGGG
>Ga0310810_10011990_pt1 | contig 10154 bp, 6 predicted proteins | sample NCmetagenome_FD_207641 | JGI IMG/M metagenome (GOLD analysis project Ga0310810, IMG submission 207641) | Soil microbial communities from experimental microcosm in Duke University, North Carolina, United States - NC | ecosystem: Engineered > Artificial ecosystem > Soil microcosm > Unclassified ...
CTGGTCGTCGCCCAGGTGGCGTTGTCGATGGTGCTCGTCGTGGCAGCGGGCCTCCTGGTGGGGACGTTCGAACGGCTCGCGACGCTGCCACTCGGGTTCGACAGCGACGAGATTCTCACGGTCAACGTGGACGTCACGCGTGCATCAACCGATCCGGGTAATCGCGTTCCCTTCTATCACCAGCTCGTCGCGGCTGTCTCCGCTGTGCCCGGCGTCGCGCGGGCAGGTGGGTCGATGGCCACGCCGTTGGGCGGGAACAGCCTCCTCGGCTTCCTCGACTTGCCGGGTGCGTCGCCCCCACAACCCGAACCGGGCCCGGTGCCGTTCTGGAACTCGCGGATGACGATGCTCAATCAGATCACGCCGGGATGGCTCGCCACCTATGGCACGGCCGTCGTCGCCGGCCGTGACATCGACGAAAGAGACACGCAAGGGGCGCTCCCGGTTGCGCTCGTCAACGAAGCGTATGCGCGGAAGTTTTTGCCCGGCCGGAACCCGATAGGAGAGCGGGTGACTCTTGTCGAGACGCCGCCAAAGACGATCGTCGGAGTCGTGAACGACGCGGTGTACGTATCGGTCCGTGATGGAGTCCGGCCGACTGTCTACCTGCCGCTGTCGCAACGCGATGCGAGAGGGCCTCAGCAGACGACGGCCAATATCACCATCAGCGTTCGACCCGCCGTTGGGTCGCCAGCCCTGCTCGCTCCTCGTGTCGCGGCTGCGCTGACGGCGGTGGATCGCAACCTCACGTTTTCGTTTCGACCGATGCAGGACCGCGTCGATGCGTCGCTGACACAGGAGCGCCTGGTCGCACTGCTCGCAGGGTTCTTCGGGATGCTCGCTCTGTTGCTCGCGGGTCTGGGTCTTTACGGCGTCACGTCGTACGCGGTCACCAGACGGCGTCCCGAAATCGGCATTCGGCTGGCGCTCGGCGCCGAGCCGCGCGGCGTCCTGCGGCTCGTGCTCGCGCGAGTCTTCGTACTCGTTGGACTTGGCGCGATCATCGGCACGGCAGTGAGCTGGTGGTCATCGCAACTACTCGCGAGTCTGTTGTACGACCTCGAGCCGCGCGACCCGCTCACACTGCTCATTGCGGCCGTCACGCTGACGACGGTCGGCGCGATCGCCGGTTGGCTCCCCGCCTACCGAGCATCGCGGATCGATCCCGCGCAGGTGCTGCGGGATAGCTGATCTAGCCGTCCTTGGTCCTTGGTCCTTGGTTCTTGAGTCCGTCCTTGGTCCTCGGTCCTTGGTCCTCGGTCCTTGGTCCTAGTCGGACGGACTAAGACCCAAGTACGAAGCACCATGGACTGACAGCTACGCGCCTCTACAAAGTGGGAACCGTCATCGCCATCCGAGGGCTGGGGCGACGTACTGAAGGATGCTCTTGAGGGCGTGGACGTTGTAGTCCACTCCCAGTTGGTTGGGCACGGTCAGGAGCAGCGTGTCGGCCGCGGCGATGGCCTCGTCTGCGGCGAGTTGTTTGACGAGCGCGTCGGGCTCGGCGGCGTACGAGCGGCCGAAGATGGCGCGGGTGTTCGCGTCGATGTAGCCGATCTGATCCTGGTCGCGCGCGTCGCGCCCGAAATAGGCGCGGTCGCGATCGTCGACCAGCGCGAAGATGCTGCGGCTCACTGAGACACGCGGCTCACGCGTGTGCCCGGCCTCCTTCCATGCCTCGCGGTAGGCCTCGATCTGCTTGCGCTGCTGAACATGCAGCGGCTCCCCGCTCTCATCGTCTTTGAGCGTCGAGCTCTGGAGGTGCATTCCCAGCTTCGCGGCCCATCTCGAAGTGGCGTTCGAGCTCGAGCCCCACCAGATTCGATCGCGTAGCCCCTCGGAATGCGGCTCGACGCGCAGCAGCCCGGGCGGATTGGGGAACATCGGCCGCGGGTTGGGCTGCGCAAAGCCGTCACCCTCGAGCAGCTTGAGCAAGACCTCGGTGCGACCGCGCGCCATGTCGGCGGCCGTCTCGCCGTCACGAGGCGCATAGCCAAAATACCGCCAGCCATCGATCACCTGCTCCGGCGATCCGCGGCTGATGCCCAATTGCAGACGGCCACCCGCGATGAGGTCCGCCGCCCCCGCGTCCTCGACCATGTACAACGGGTTCTCGTAGCGCATGTCGATGACGGCGGTGCCGATCTCGATTTTCTTGGTGCGCGCACCGACCGCAGCGAGGAGCGGGAAGGGCGAGCCGAGTTGGCGAGCGAAATGATGTACGCGGAAATAGGCGCCGTCGGCCCCCAATTCCTCGGCCGCCACCGCCAGCTCAATCGATTGGATCAGCGCGTCCGACGCTGTCCGCACTTGCGAGTGGGGCGATGGAGTCCAGTGCCCGAAAGATAGAAACCCGATCTTCTTCACCTATATAGCTCCACGTCTTTTGGCTACCGGACAATCCGGGATGCTTTCAACTTTCGTAGAAGCGCCTTGCCGCGCGGAGCCAGCGTCACGTCGTTGCCCTTTTCCAGCTCGTGCCACCAGAGTTGCTTTCGCGGCTGCGCCCAGGTCTCGATATCCGTCAGCGCGAACACACCGTGAATGACGAGATTCCAGAAGAACCCGTCCGTGTTGCGCTGGTCGCGAGAATAATCGTACTTCTGTAGAAAGAAGTCGGTGATCTCTCTGTTGTTCCAATCCGATTCATCGGGACGCGCCCGGACATATTCGACCAGCACGTCGAGAAACGTCGCCTCTGATCCTTCGATCGAAATGCGGAGATCGGCCTCGAGCTGCCCCAATTCGTCGTGAAACTCCCAACGTGCCAGGCGGATGGCTGCGACGTCCCGGTGCAAGGCCTCCACTGTTGATTCCTTCAGCTCAGGAAGATTCTCGACTCGTGCGCGGATGAAGTCCCAGAGCTCTTCGTGGACGTGCGGCTTGTGGAGCTCGATATGTCGGATGCCGTCGATATCAGAGATCCGTCGAATCATTCCGAGCTTGATGAGCGCTGTTTTCTTCCTGGCGACGGCGACGGCAATTCCCGCCTCGATGAGAACATTCGGGCGCGGCTGCCAGCCGGCACCAGGCTCGCCGTTCTCGCCGGTCGCCCGGTACCGTCCCGTCGCCGGATCGTGAAGGCTGGTCTGTTCATCTGGTGTGAAAAGAAGGAACACGACATTGGCGCGCTCGATACCGGCGAGGGCCGCATCGAGATTCGTGCCGGTCAGGTCGTTGGCACCCGCACGAGAAAACGTCAGCACTTGAATGCCAAGAGACGTCAGGAAATTCTCGAGCGCCGCCTTCGCCCTGTCGTCATGCCCGTGGACGATAAATGCTGTTGGCTTCATGCAGGCATTGAGAGGGGTTCGTTGAAAATCGCCAGGTCACCGGTGCTGGAGAAGGGAGGTCAGCACTCCCTCAGAGCATCAATAGGATTGATCCGGAGCGCGCGGCTGGCGGGGCCGAGGCAGGCGAGCAGACACGCGGCGAGCATGACCGCGGACGTCACTCCGAGATATCCGGTGAAGAGCACGACGTCTTCCGCGGGCCGACCCGAAGGTCCTTGGCCGAGGGCGACGGCTAACAAGAGAAGAGCCCCTCCTCCTACGATGCCACCGCTCATCAGCACCACGGCGCGCGACACAACGCTTCCCAGCACGTGACGCGGGTTGGCGCCCAGCGCCGCGCGCAATCCGATTTCGCGCGTCCGCCGCGAGACGCTGACGGACACCAGCGAGAAGATCCCGAGCGCCGACAGTAACAGAACGAGCGACGACACCGCTGCCAGTGCCCACGCTTGAACGCTGAGAAAGTCGTCCCGCTCCCGAACCCAGGCGACCAGCGGCCGCGCCTCACGGACGAACAATCCCGCATCGACATCCGCTGCGATGACGGGCAGCCGCGCGGCGAGTGAGGCCGGATTGCCCCGCGTACGCACGGTCATCACGAGTGGTGACGCAGTCCCCGCCGACGCCGTGTGGAACACAAACGGGAGTTCGTCACCCGAGTCGTCTGGATAGAGTCCGACGTCGCGCACGACGCCGACGATCTCGAACCACGCGTCATCCCTTGGAAGCTGCCGAGTCTCATCGCCTGGTTCTGCACCTGGCGCGAGTTGACCGCGAGCGGCGTCGGCCGGATACCGTACGCGAGCGCCGAGCGGCGAACCGATTCCCGCTTCGCGCAAAAACGCGCGGGCGAATGCTTCGTTGACGATGACCGTCCGCGCAGTCGAGCTCCAGTCGTCGCTGTTGAACCCACGACCGGCGACAATCGGCCGCTCGAGCACTTCGAAGAATCGCGGGCCCACTGCCAACGTTCGAACCTCATCGTCGTACGCCGGCCCGGATCCGGGGATCGACTCGACCTCTCCGAATCGGGAGCCCGCCAATGACCCTGGCGCACGGTCGGCGAACGTGACCGCGACGACACCAGGCTCCTGTGCGACGGCCCGCTCGAGCGCCGTGAACGACTGCGCTCGCCGCTCCGCGAACGCCGGCGTGTACTCTTCGTCGAACGGCCGGTCGAGATCGATGCGAGCAGCGACATACTCGCCACTCGGGAATGCGGCACGGATGTTCAGCTTCTGTATCACCTCGCTCGCAGTTTCCATCGCGACGGGAATGCCGATGGCCGTCAGCGCCACCTGGGCGATCATCGCGCCGGTCCAAACGCGGCCGAAGCGCAGCGTCGCGCCGCCCGCGCCCAGGTTCGCCAGGTTCGCTTGCACGCGCGCCCGTGTGGCTCTCAGCCCAGGCAGGACTGACAGCATCGCGGCGCTGACGACGGCGAGCACGCCAGCATACACAATCGTCGAGAGCGTCAGGCCGCCCGTCATCCAGAACGGCGCGCCGCCGCCGGACCTGTTGGCCCCTTCGATTCCCCATGTCAGTACCCTGTCGGCGGCCACGAGACCGACGGCGGCCGCAATCGACGCGAGCACGAGCGCCTCTACGAAGAGTTGACCGACGATCCTCGCGCGACTCGCACCAAGCGAGGAGCGCACCGCGATCTCTCCTTCCCGTGTCGCCGTCCTCGCATAGACGAGCGTCCCGACACTCGTGCACGCAATGAGCAGCACCATCAGCACGGGCAGGTTCGTCATCGTGAAGAGCGCGAGATCAGGGAGGTCAGACACTCTGCCAAGCGGCACGACGCGCGGGCGCAGATACGCGTGCGTCGCAGGAAGCAGCGCGGCCGTCCGTAGGCCGAGCCCGTGCAGCTCGGCGTTGGCCTGATCGCGCGTCACACCAGCAACCAGCCTGCCGATCACTCCGATAGCCCCACCCACGAGCGCACGGTACGAGGCGCGAAGCGACAGCGGCATCCAGGCTTCCTGGTTCATCGGGTACCCGAACCCCTCCGGCATGACCCCGATCACAGTCGCAGGCGTGTTCCCCAGTTTCACGATCGATCCGACGATGTCCCGCCGGCCGCCGAAGAAGCGTTGCCACGCTTTGTAGCCGATCACGACGACCCCGGGTGCTCCCGGGACTTCATCGGACGCGAGCAAGCCACGCCCGAGCGCAGGGGGCATGTGTGCCGCAGCGAATGCGGTCGTCGTGAGCTCCGCCATCTGGATCGGCTCGGGCGGTGCGTTGCCGACGATCAGATTTCGAGTGTAGGTGCGGAACGCCCCGAGCTCCTCGATCGTCCGCAGCGCTCGCCGCCATTCGATGAAGTCGCGCGCGACCCGTGACTCGGGCGCGTTCGTCAGCGTGTTCTGCGTCTCGATGAGCACGAGTCGGTCACCGTCGGGCAGCGGGATCGCCGGCGCAAAGAGCTTGCCCGACAGGTCGTACCAGCCCGCGCCGATTCCGATCGCGATCGCGATCGCCAGCCCGCCCGCCAGCGTCAACCCCGGGTACTTGAGAAGCATCCGGAGGCCGAGCCGGTAGTCCTGCAGCATATGTCGAGCAGTCTAGCAGCCAGCTTCCTTTGACGCTCGAAAGGAACTCCTGCTAGGCTTCTTTCGTCTATCGAAAGGAGCCGACATTGGGCAAGGACAGAAGCGACGTGCTGCAGGGGACGCTCGACATGCTGGTGCTCCGGGCGCTGCAGCTCGAACCGATGCACGGCTGGGGGATTACCGAGCGGATCGAGCAATGGTCGGAGCACGTGCTCCAGCTCGGACAGGGCACGCTCTATCCGGCGCTCTATCGCCTCGAGCGGCAGGACTTCATTCGATCCGAGTGGGGCGTGACCGACAACAACCGGCGCGCCCGCTATTACGCATTGACCGCGCGCGGCCGCCGTCATCTGAACGACTCGATGGAGCAGTGGCGGCGCATGTCGCGCGCGATCAACCTCGTTCTCGATGTCACGGCCGTGAACTGAGAGGGACTATGGGTGCGCTCGCTGACATGTGGCGCCGGCTTCGTGCACTGGGCAGGCGGGAACTCGATGAGCGGCTTGACGACGAGATCCGCTTTCATGTCGAACAGCAGATCGAGAAGAACCGCCGTACCGGCATGCCACCGGAAGAAGCGCGCCGGCAGGCGCTGGTTCGTTTCGGTGGAGTGCAGCAGGCACTGGAGCGCACGCGCGACGAGTTCCGTGCGGCCTTCCTCGAGCATCTCGCGCGCGACGTGCGCTACGGTTTGCGCGCGTTGCGCCGCAATCCGGGCTTCGCCGCGATGGCGGTGTTGTCACTCGCGATCGGAATCGGTGCCAACACGACGATCTTGGGCGTGGCTCACGCAGTGCTCTTCCGCGCATCTCCGCTCACCGATCCGGCGACGCTCCTCAACATCTACGAGACCGAGGGCGGGCAGGGATTCAACCCGATGTCGCACCCGAACGTCGAGGACCTGCGCAAGGGCACGTCGGATGTCTTCCGCGGTATCGTCGCATCCACGTTCGTGTTCGCACCGATCGATGCCGGCGGAACGATCGGCAACATCATGGGCGAGGCGGTGACTGGAGGCGCATTCGCGCTTCTTGGCATCAAGCCTCACCTCGGCCGGGCGATTCAGCCAGAAGACGACGTCTCGCGCGGAGGGCATCCGGTGGTGATGCTCGGTTACGGCTACTGGCAACGTGCCTTCGGCGCAGACCCGCACGTTGTCGGCCGCTCGCTGCGACTGGGTCGCCGCAACTACACGATCATCGGCGTCGCACCGGCGGATTATCGTGGCGTCGGGCTCGTCACACCAGCCTTCTGCGTGCCGATGACGATGGTGGACGAGTTGATGGGCATTGCCATGCTCGATCAGCGCGACTTCCACAGCTTCTTCGTAAAGGCGCGACTGGCCCCTGGCGTCTCCAGAGCGCAGGCCGAGCACGCCGCATCACTCGTGGCGGCGTCGCTGACCGGCGCACGGCCGGAAGGGTGGGTTCCCGGGGAGCAATTCATCTTCGTGCCCACGTCGGACGTCCAGACCTTTCCCGGATTGGATCCGATTCTGCGCGCGGCGGTCTGGCTGCTGATTGCCGTCGTCGGGCTGGTGCTGCTGCTGGCGTGCACGAACCTCGCGAGCTTTCTCCTGGCGCGCGCCCTCGATCGAGGTCAGGAGGTGGCCGTGCGCCGCGCGCTCGGCGCGACGCGAGGCGCGCTGGTGCGGCAGGCTCTTGTCGAGAGCACATTGCTTGGGATCGGCGGCGCCGTGGCCGGTCTCGTATTGGCTCTCCTTCTCGTCAACGTTCTGCTGTCGCTCGACCTGCCGTTGCCGTACGGCATGAAGCTCGATCTGCACTTCGGCCTCGACTGGAAGGTGCTGGTCGATTGGCGAGTCCTCGCGGCGACGGCTGGCGCGGGCGTGTTGGCCGGGTGTTTTCTTGGACTCGTTCCGGCTGTCTACGCCACGCGCGCCGATCTCGGTTCAACGCTGAAGGCAGGAAGCAAAGGGAGTCATGCGCCCGGGCCTCTCAGGTGGCGCAACATGCTCGTCACCGCGCAGATTGCGATGGCGCTCGTGCTGCTCGTGGGAGCAGGGATGTTCCTTCGGAGTTGGGAACAGATGCTGGCCGTGAATCCCGGGTTCGGCCGTGCTCCGACGGCGGTGCTGTCGGTCATGCTGCCGGTCGCGACGCCGGACGACAACGTGCAGCGTACCCGCCGCCTGCTCGAACGCTTCCGGGCGCTCCCCGACGTCGAAGCCGTCGGCCTCGTGTGGCCTCTGCCGCTCGAGTTCTCTTCCAGCTTCACCGATTTCACGGTCGACGGCCGCGTGCCGCCCGCTGGGCGTGAAGCCTTTCGCGCCGAACACGCGGAAGTGGACGGCGGGTTTTTCGACGCGGCCGGCATGACGATCGTCGCCGGGCGCACCTTCAACGACGGCGATCGGCGGGACACGCGGCACGCGACGATCATCAGTCAGGCGATGGCTCGCCGCTACTGGCCGGATGGCGACGCGCTGGGCCGCGTTCTCCACCCTTGGACGGCGCAGAAGGATCTGGTCATCGTCGGCGTCGCGAGCGACATCAACATCCGATCCCTCGGCGAAGCGCCGCGCGACATCATCTACGAAGCGTATTCGCAGAGCGAAGGCTCACCAGTGCGCACCTTCGTCGCCCGCACCGCTGCGGACGCGGACCGTCTGTCGCAAACGCTCCTCACTGCTGCACGGGAAGTCGATCCGGATCTGCAGGTCGTCCAGTCCACCACCATCGCGCAGCACCTTGCGATGTCGCGTCTGCCATCGGAAATGGGGGCGTTCATGCTATCGGCGTTTGCCATCGTGGCGATGGCGCTCGCCGGGATCGGTGTGTACGGGATGGTGCGCTACACCGTAGCGATGCGCACTCGCGAAGTCGGAATCCGCATGGCACTCGGCGCCGATGCCAGCGGCGTCGTACGGATGCTCACCACGCACGGACTGCGGCTCGTGCTGGTGGGCGGCGCGATCGGCACGGCCGGGTCGCTCCTCGCCGCTCGCTTCCTCTCGACGCTGCTCGTTGGCGTCGGCGCACTCGAGCCTGTTGCGCTGATCAGTGCGCCGGTCGTGCTCGGCCTGGCGGCCTGGCTGGCCGCTTATCTGCCCGCGCGGCTCGCCAGTCGAGTGGACCCGATCACCGCTCTGCGCGCCGAGTGACTCACGGCACGCGTGCCGGCGAAGGCAGGCAACCGCCTCATTCTCTGGTGACGAGCTCTGGTACCGATGGGCGTTGCCGCCGATTCCGGCACCGCCGTTGAGCGCCCGCATCACACAGCCGTGAATTCAACCCTGTCAGAGGACGTTGATACCAATCACGGCGATTGCGGCCGCACCGATTGTCCAGGGATGGCGCTGATGTTTCCATTCTCGCCATGCGAATCAAGGTCGTCTCGCTGCTCGTCGCGTACGTGGGCTGCCACGTCGCTTTGGAGTTGGTCGGCATTCCGATTCTTTCGAGACAGCTCGGTGCTGATGCCGCGGAAGGCGCGCCAATCGCCGCAACGGCGGTAAGCGAAGACATCCATCGACGACAAAAGCCCGACACATTACGCTCGTCGCTCGCGGCACAAGAGCACGTGACAGTCCGTGTGTACGACGCGGTGAATCTTGCGGCCGACGGTCTACGTGCGGCGCTCGACGTCGCACAGGTCACCTTCCACGCGGCATCAGTGGACGTCGTCTGGACCAACTGCGGACCGGGTCAGTGCGATACGCCGCCGTCGCCCGCAGAACTCATCCTGCGGTTCGTACGCTCACCCGAAGGCGCTCGCCGCGAGAGCCATTGCCTCGGAGATGCGCTGATCGACGCGCAGAAGGGCGCCGGTGTCCTCGCAACCGTCTACGTCGATCGCATACGCCAGCTCTCTAGTCAGCTGCATATCGACGACCGCACGCTGCTGGGGCGAACCATCGCTCACGAGATCGGGCACCTCCTGCTTGCGACCAACACGCACGGCCCGTCGGGGCTGATGCGTGAGATGTGGTCGCCGAAGGAGTTGCGCCGGGCGCGCCCCGATGATTGGACTCTGCACTCGGCCGAGGTGACTGCGATCCACGAGCGGCTCGCCCTGTCCCGCTCAGAGCGTCTCAACAGCACCTCATAGGCCAAGGCGAGGGACACACGGCCCTCCCACCGCTAACTCAGTTGGGAGTTGGAAGGGTCAATGGTTAGCGGCAGCGGAGATCTCGCTGTTGACCGTGCGGCCGGGCAGGGTGCTGAGGCTGGCGGGCCCCGAGGTCGGCGCGGAAAAAATGCGCCTCCGGCTGCCGATCCGCGGCCCACGTTTACCTTCCGTGCCAGGACGCCACGCCGTAGCCAGGTGGTCCGCCTAC
>Ga0310810_10011991_pt1 | contig 10154 bp, 5 predicted proteins | sample NCmetagenome_FD_207641 | JGI IMG/M metagenome (GOLD analysis project Ga0310810, IMG submission 207641) | Soil microbial communities from experimental microcosm in Duke University, North Carolina, United States - NC | ecosystem: Engineered > Artificial ecosystem > Soil microcosm > Unclassified ...
GCCTATCGGGATGAGGATCTCCGCTCGGACCGCTTCTTCGCGGTCACACGCTATCCGACGATGACTTTCGAGGGAACCGGGTTCGTGGTGACCGACAGCGCTCTGACCGTGAACGGCATCCTCACGATCAAGGGACACTCGAAGCCGGTCGCACTGTCGGGGCAATATCGGGGCATCGCGAAAGACCCCGAAGGCCACGAGCGGATTGCCTTCGAGGCCACGGGCGCCGTGGACCGGCGGGATTTCGATCTCAGCTGGAACGAGAAGGTCGCGGGGACGGCGATGATCGGCGACACCGTGCAGATCACTATCGGACTCGAGGCGGTGCGGGCGAACTGAGGCCACGGGGAACGCGGCGCCGCTCGGGCGAGGAAGACGGCTCACCGGCTGCCCCCGCCCGGCGGCGCTTCTCGACCTCGGCCTGGGCCAGTGCGATGTGACCCCGCAGGAAGAACAGCCGTTGGGTATACATGAGCGGCACCGAAAGGTGGCTCGCGCGCCGGGCCAGGTCCTCCAGCTCCGCCGCGATGGAGTCCAGCGCCGCACCCTGTCCCGTATCCTCCAGCTCCCCCTCCAGAATCCTGAGCTGCCCGTACAGGCTGTAGATCCGGTGCTCGACCACATACCCGTACAGCCCGGGGAGGAACCGCAGCGCCGGCAGGATCACGACGAGCAGCGGAATCAGCAGGAGGAGCAGCCGATCGGTGATTCCCGACAGCCAGAACGGCAGGGTCCGGTAGGCGAAGGGGAGGCCCGATTGATAGAACTGCCTCGCCTCCCCACTGAGCGGCAGGTCCACGCCTTCCGCCGACGGGAAGCGGCCCGGCCGCTGAAAGATCTCCGGGCCCCCGTGGATCTCGGATGCGGCCTCGAGCAGAAGGTAGTGCAGCGAGGGATGGAGGTCTCGGCGCACCACCAGACTGGCCTCGACCGCGAGCAGGGGGACGTCGTGGGGCGGAATGTTCCGGGCCAGGTCGGCCACGCCGGTGGGAAGCACGACCTTGGTGAGGCTGGGGAAGAGCGCGACATAGGCATCAGCGCGGGGATAGCCCTGGAGCACGATCCCGTCGGCGACGAGCAGCCTGCGCACCACCGGCGAACGCAGTGAGGTCAGCATCACCGCGCCGTCCAGGTCTCCGCGCAGGAGCGCGTCGGCCGCGCGCTCTGGAGGGAGGCCGAGGAGCTGAAGGCTCGAGTCGCTCACCCCGTTCAGCGCGAGCAGCCGCCGGGCCAGGACTCGGGTCGCGCTCCCCTCCGGCTCGATCGAGAGCCGCTTTCCGGCCAGGCCCCCGGGTGCTCCGACCCGAGTGCCACTCCGAAAGAACAGCCACAGCGGCTCGACCGATATCGCCCCGAGGGACACCAGGTCGGGCGACTGGTCCTGACTGGTGAGCCCGCTCTCGATGAAGGCCACACTGACCCCCGAGCGTGGATCACGCAGGCGCTCCAGGTTGTCCACTCCGCCGTGGGTCTGGAGCAGCCGGACCTCGACCCCCGAACGGCGCAGCACCTCGCGGTAGCGGGCACCGAACTCGCTGAACGCACTCCCCGGCGGCCCGGTGGCCATCGTGATGGTGCGGGGTGGGAACGGATTCCCTGCGGTGAGCGTCAGCCACACCGCCGCGCCGGCCAGCGCCAGCGCGAAGAGGGCGACCGCGGCGCGGCGGCGCCGGCGAGCGGCGGGGGCCGCCGGCATGGGTCAGGCACCCGCTCCGGGAGCGTGGGCGGAACCTTGGGCGATGCGGCCGGCGGCGTCGCTGGGCTCTTCTTTCTGCGAGCGCAGGTACTCCCGCACCGCGATCTCCAGGTTGAAGTGCATTCGCTCGTGCCCGAGGGTCCGGGCCAGCTCCGAGCGCTGCACTACCTCCAGCACTCCCGGATTCAGGCCGGCGAGCCAGGCGGTGATACCGTTCTCCCGTAGCCGCTTTTCGGCCTCGACGAAGGCGACCAGCGCCGAGTACTCGAGATCGAAGACTCCGCTCAGGTCGAGCACCACGACCCGGGCGTGCGACTCGTCCACCAGCCGCTGCACCCGCTCCCCGATTCTCGCCGCATTGAGGAAGAAGATCCGCCCCTCGGGCCGAACAATCAGCAGGCCGGGGAAAGTCTCGTCCTCGGGATGCTCGGCGGAGGTCGGCCGGAAGACGTTGGTGCCGGGCTTCCGGCCCAGGAGGTAAACCGGCGGACTGGCCACTTGCTGGCCCAGGGCCACGATGGAGACGATGATCGCGACCAGGATTCCCTGCAGCGTCCCCAGCAGCAGCACGCCGGCGAGGGCGACAACCGCCCAGAGGAACTCGGTTCGGCGCACCGCCAGGATCGATTGAAAACCCTCGACCGATATGAGCCCGACCGAGTAGACGATGACGATCGCCGCCAGGGTGGCCTGGGGCATCAGGCCCATGGGCTGGGCGAGAAAGAGCATCGTCAGCAAGGTCGCGCCGGCCGTGGTCAGGGCGGACAACTGCGTGCGGGCTCCAGCCTGCCGATTCACGGCGGTCTGGGAGGTGCCGCCGCCACCCGGCATGCATCCCAGAAGGCCCGCGCCGGCGTTGGCCAGTCCGGTCGCCAGCAGCTCCCGGTTCGGAATCAGAGGTGGTTCCCCGCTCGCCGCGAACGCGCGCGCGGACGCGATCGTCTCCGTGAAGCTCATCAGTGCGATGCCCATGGCGCCGGGCCAGAGTACCGCGAACAGGCCGGGATCGGGCGACACGAATGTTGGAAGGCCCTGCGGAACCTTGCCGATCGACTCCACGCCGAGGGCCTGCAATCCGAGGAGGCTCATGGCTGCGATCCCGGCCACGACCGCCACGATCGGGGCAGGGGCCCGAGGAAGGAACCGTTTGACCCCGAGCAACAACAGCAGGGTGCCCACGCCCACTGCGAGCGTGGGCCTGGAGGTGTCCGGAATCGCCGCGATCGTGGCGCCGACGTTGTGAAAGAAGCCGCCCTTGTGAATGTGCACGCCGAGCAGCTTGGGGAGCTGATCGAGCACGATGACCAGTCCGATGCCCGCCTTGAAGCCGATCAGCACCGGCTCGGAGATGAAGTTGGCGACGAACCCCAGGCGGAGCACCGATGCGAGCACGAGGATGGCTCCCACCAGCAACGTCAGTGTCGCGGTGGCCTTGAGCAGCGTGGCGGGATCGCCGTTGGGCGCGACGTGGCCCAGCTCCGCCGCGGTCAGGATCGCGATCGTCGTCGTCGTGCTCACGCTCAGGACCCGGGAGGTCCCCAGCACCGCGTAGATCACCATCGGCACCAGCGCGGTGTACAGCCCGACCTGGACCGGCAACCCCGCGATGGTGGCGTAGGCCATCGCCTTGGGGATGACGACCGCGGCCGCCGTGAGACCCGCGACCACGTCGGGTCGGAGCCAGTCCGTCTTGTACCCGCGGGTCCAGTCGAGCACGACGGCTCGGCGCGCTTCGCTCATGGAGTCACCCTGCCGGCCGCCGGGGCCAGCTCGAAGACGTGGTATTGCCACGGCGCGACATCGAGATAGAGCCCGCGCCCGGCCAGCTCGTCACCCTCCCGCTCGTAGACCGCATCGCCCAGCAGGTCCTTGAGGCGCCAGCACCGGCCGGACAGGCCGGCGAAGGACGGCCGGAGCCAGCACTGGCTCCGGTTCGGCGCGTAGTTCACCGCGACCAGCAGCCGCTGCTCCCCCGCGCCCTGCCACGCGCCGGCGACGAAGGAGTCCGACGTCCAGTTGCCGTCCCACGCCTGCGATGGCTCGATCAGCTGCCACTGGCCCTGGCGTACCACCGGCCGGCACAGGACGCCGAGCAGCCGGCGGTAGAACTGGTCGATCCGAGGATTCACCGGCTCGTCCGGCGCCCGGACCAGGTGGGGGGAGATCCGCTTCTTCCGGCCCTCGAGCTGTCCCTGGTGGAAGAAGCGCATCCCGGGTGAGAGGTAGGCGATCACCGCGGCGGCCTCGTGCACGTCGGGGGGAAATGTTGCCGCTGCCCTGGGCTCGTCGTGATTCTCCAGGAAGCGGCTCAGCCGGCTCTGATAGTCGAGCCCTGCCCGCAGGTGCTCCCGCACCGGACGGGCGTGCCCTTCGCGCAGGCGGTCGTAGAGCCGCTTGTCGTAGGCGTAGTCGAAGCCCTGCAGCTGCATGGTCCACTCCAGGTCCCAGTAGACCTCGGCCATGAAGCAGAACTCGGGATGACGCTCCCTCACGGCGCGGGTAGCCTTGGGCCAGAAGGGCTGGGAGCGGATGCCCCAGGTCCGCTGGAACACCTCGGGGAGCACCAGCATCGCCATGTCGCAGCGGACGCCGTCGCACTGCCCGGCGACGGCCATCAGCTCGGCGAGCATCGCGTCCTGGGTGGCGGGGTTGCCGTAGTTGAGTTGGAAGGTGTCCGGCCAGCCGGGGAAGTAGGGATCGCGGCCGTGGGCCAGGAGCAGATCGCCGCCGCCGCGCCTGACCCAGCGATAGTTCCGGGGATTGCGGGTGAGCTCGAGCTCGCCCCCGGCCACGTAGTACTCCGGGTGCGACTCCACCCAGGGATGATCGAGTCCGGTGTGGTTGGGGACGACGTCGAGCATCAGTCGAAGGCCGCGGCTCCGGAGGCGCGCGCGGATGCGCGCGAGCGCCGGGGCTCCGCCAAGGTCCTGATGGACGGTGTATCCGGTGATGGCGAACCCCGACCCGCCGATGTCGGCGTCGGTCAGGTCCGGCAGGGTATGCCGGAACTCTTCCCGCCACTCCGGGTTGCCGAGCGACTCCTCCCGGCCCGCTCGACCGGTCTGCCAGACGCTCAGCAGCCAGACCCAATCGAAGCCCATCGCGGCGATGCGATCCAGCTCGGCGTCGGGGATGTCGTCCAGGGTGGCCGCCCGGCCCTGCCGCCGCGACAGGGCCGTCAACCACACACGAGTGTTGATCTGGTACAGCGCGGGGAACGCCGGCCGGCCCATCTAGGCTCGCACCGCGCCGCCCGCCCCTGCCGGGACGGCCGCCTGCTCGACCTCCAATGCCGCGGCCGCCTTGCCCAGCTCGAGCGCCGCCTCCGCGTTGTTCGTAGCGAAGAAATGCATGATCCGGGCGACGATGCCGGTCCATCCGGTCTGATGGCTCGCGCCGAGGCCGGCGCCGTTGTCGCCATGGAAGTACTCGTAGAAGAGCACCAGGTCGCGCCAGTGCGGGTCTTCCTGGAACGTCTCCGTTCCGCCATAGACCGGCCGGCGGCCGTCCTTCCCGCGTACGAAGATGCTCGCCAGCCGGCGGCCGAGCTCCTCCGCCACCTGGTAGAGGTTCATCTGCCGGCCGGAGCCGGTCGGGCATTCGACGGTGAAGTCGTCACCGTAATAGAGGTAGTACTGGAGCAGGGCCCGGATGATCAGGCCGTTGACCGGCATCCAGATCGGCCCGCGCCAGTTGGAGTTGCCGCCGAACATCCCGCTGTCCGACTCGGCGGGCAGGTAGGACACGACGTGCGCCTGGCCGTCGACATGGACCACGTAGGGGTGGTCGGCGTGGTAGCGGGACAGGGCGCGGATCCCGTAGGGGCTCAGGAACTCGTTCTCGTCGAGCATCCGGGCCAGTACCCGGCGCAGCCGCTCCTGGTTGAGCGGCGCGCTCATCCGGCGTCGGGCCTTGCCTTCCTTCGTTGGATCGTGAATGGACCGGGTGAGCTCCGGACGCGCCTCGAGGAACCGCCGCAGCCGAGCCTCCATCGCCGGAAACTTGCCCCGGATCTCGCCCTCGAAGATGGTCACCGCGCAGAGCGGGAGCAGGCCCACCATGGAGCGCACCTTGAGCCGCTGCGCGCGGCCGTCGGGCAACCTGAGCACGTCGTAGAAGAAGCCGTCCTCTTCGTCCCACATGCCGGTGCCGTCCCCGGCGTTCAGCATCGAGGAGGTGATCCACAGCGTGTGCTCGATGAACTTCTCCACCATCGCGGCATAGGCCGGCCGGGTCAGCGCCAGCTCCACCGCCATCTCCAGCATGTTCTGGGCGAAGAGTGCCATCCAGGCGGTGCCGTCCGCCTGCTCCAGGTAGCCGCCGGTCGGCAGCGGCGAGCTCCGGTCGAAGACCCCGATGTTGTCCAGGCCGAGGAACCCACCCTCGAAGACGTTGCTGCCCGAGCGGTCCTTCCGGTTGACCCACCAGGTGAAGTTGAGCAGCAGCCGTTGGAACGATCGCTCCAGCCAGTCGAGGTCGCCCTCGCCGCGGCGGGCCTTCTCCAGCCGGTAGGTGAAGATGGTGGACCAGGCGTGTACCGGCGGGTTCACGTCGCCGAAGTTCCACTCGTAGGCGGGGAGCTGGCCGTTGGGGTGCAGGTAGCGCGACTCCAGCATGAGGTCGAGCTGGGCCTTGCCGAAGTCGGGATCCACCATCGTCAACGCCAGGCAGTGGAAGGCGAGGTCCCACGCCGCGTACCACGGGTACTCCCACTTGTCCGGCATGGAGATGACGTCGGCGTTCTGCATGTGGTGCCAGTGGGCGTTGCGGGTTCCCTTCTTGCGGGACCGGAACGGGCTGTCGCCCCGCTCCTCCAGCCAGCGGTCCACGTCGTAATAGAAGAACTGCTTGGACCACATCATGCCCGCGAGGGCCTGACGCATCACGTTGCGCTCGTCCGGGCTGAGCGATGGAGGAATGACCGAGGCGTAGAACTCGTCGGCCTCCTTCCGCCGGGAGGCCAGCGTCGCGTCGAAGGTCTTGCCGAAGGCGCCGCCGAGCGCGGGGTCCGGCGCCTCGCTGTCGCTGAGGCGCAGTCGCACCGTGACGGCGCCGCCTCCTTTGACCTCGACGCGGTAGTGCGCCGCGGCCTTGGTGCCGGTCTGCTCGGGGTTCACCGCCTTTTCCTGGCCGTTGACCAGGTAGTTGTGGATCGCGTCCTTGACGTACTGGGTGCGGTTGGGGGCCTGCACCAGCCGGGCGATGTTGGTCTCGTTCTCGGTGAAGAGCAGTTCCGGCACGTTCTCGGCATGGAGGAACCGCCGGCCCAGCTCGGGGTGGGACGCCTCGATGAGGCCGGACCGCAGCTGCCGAAGCAGGGGGCGCTCGGTCCGGCTCGGGCCCCAGGACCAGGTGTTCCGGAACCAGATGGTGGGTAGCAGGTGGAGGATCGCCGCCTCCGGGCCGCGGTTGTGGGCCGTAAGGCGGACTAGGATGTCCTCGGGCGAGGCCTTGGCGTACTCCACCACCACGTCGAAGTAGCGGTTCTGGTCGAACACCCCAGTGTCGAGCAGCTCATACTCCATCTCGTGCCGCCGCCGGCCCCGGTTGGTCGCCACCAGCTCGTCGTACGGGTAGGCCCGGTGCGGGTACTTGTAGAGGTACTTCATGTAGGAGTGCGTCGGCGTGGAATCGAGATAGAAGTAGTACTCCTTCACGTCCTCGCCGTGGTTGCCCTCGCTGTTGGTCAGGCCGAACAGGCGCTCCTTCAGGATCGGGTCCTCGCCGTTCCAGAGCGCCAGAGAGAAGCAGAGCAGCTGCTGGTCGTCGGAGATGCCCGCGAGACCGTCCTCCCCCCATCGGTAGGCCCGGGAGCGGGCCTCATCGTGGCTGAAGTAGTTCCAGGCGTCCCCGGATTCGCTGTAATCCTCGCGCACCGTGCCCCATTGGCGCTCGCTGAGGTAGGGACCCCACTTCTTCCAGGGCTGCTGCTGCTCGCGCGCTTGCTCGAGCCGATCCTGCTCCGCGCTCATGGCCCACTCTCCGGGTTCGTTGCTGAAAGGCCTGGCTCGCTCCCGGTCCGCTTCCGCTCGGCCGCCGCTTCCATCGAGCGGATGAAGAAGAGATACAGCGGCACGCTCAGGAGGAGCGCTACCATTGCGTTCACGACCGTATCGGGATCGCCGCCGATGACCGCCCAGAGGCAGTAGACCACCGCCGCGATGGCGATCCATTTGTAGGTCTGGAACGTCCGCCGAGGCAGGCCGTGGTCGTAGACGATCTTCACCACCGCCACGGCGGAATAGATGTACGGAATCACGATGAGGATCACCGCCAGATCGATGATCCGGCTGAACTGGTCGGCGATGGTCGGGGACATCGTCGCGAAGAGGACGATGGTCATGAGCACGCCGACGATGATCAGGCCCACGCCGGGCACCCCGTGGCGGTTGAGCTTGCCGAACGCCTGGGGGAACATCCCGTCGTCGGCCGCGGCCTTGGCCGATTGCCCCACCAGCAGCATCCAGCCGCCCAGCGAGCCGACCGACTTGAGCACGGCGCAGATGGCTACGATGATCAGCCCCGGCGCCCCGATGGCGATCCGGGCCGCCTCCGCGAAGGGCGCGTGCGAGCGGCGGAGCTCCTCGTTGGGGAGCAGCCCCATGATCACGGTCGAGCTCAGGACGTAGACCACGGCCGAGAGCCCCAGCCCCAGCAGGGTGGCGAGGGGAATGTTGCGCTTGGGGTTCTCGATCACCCCCGCCGAGACCGCCGCGCTCTCGATGCCCATGTAGGCCCACAGCGCCATCGACGCAGCGCGGGAGATGGCGTGGGCATCGGACCCCCCGCTCACGTTCCAGGCGGCGCGGAAGGTGTCGGCGTCGAACCAGATCCAGCCCAGGAACGCGACCGCCAGGATGGGGATCAGCGCCAGGCTCATGGTCCAGGTCTCGAGCGCGCCGACCACCCGCGGCCCCAGGATGTTGGCGAAGGTGAGCACCCAGATCACCCCCGCCGTCGCGAACACGCTCGCGGGCGGCTGGGCGATCGAGGGGAAGAACTCGGCCAGATACCCGACCGCGGCGACCGCGATCGCGATGTTGCCGATCCAGTTGCCGAACCAGTAGATGTAGTTGGTCTGGAAGCCGACGTAGGGGCCGAGGAAGTCGCGGGCGTAGGCGTAGGGTCCGCCCTCCTTCGGCTCCAGCTCGCCCAGCTTGGCGAAGACCAGCCCCAGCGCCACCGCCCCCGCGGTCGCGATGGCCCAGCCGTACACGGAGATCCCGCCGACCGAGGCGAGGTTGACCGGGAGGAGGAACACACCGGTGCCGATCATGTTGCCGGCCACCAGCATCGTGGCCTGGGTCAGGCTCATCTTCCGGCCGGGCGCCGACATCAGAAGGCCTCGCCGACGGAGAAGTAGAGCAGCCCCCCGTCGTTGCCCCAGGCGTAGTCGAGGCGCAGGTGCATCGGATAGTTCCGCGTCAGCTGATAGCGGAGGCCCACACCGCCCGCCGGAAGCATCCGGGCGTCCAAGATGTCGGAGAACTCCGGGGCTACCCCGGCGAAGCCGCCGAAGAGCGTACCCCCGAGCCGGCCCGAGGTATGGTAGCGCACCTCGCCCTGGACCACCGTCGCGTAGTGATCGCGGTAGCGGCCCTGGGTGTAGCCGCGGAGCGCGAACCGGCCGGCGCCCAGGGAGCAGAGGCCGTAGAACGGCGCGTCGCCCGGTGCGCCGCAGGCGTTGAGGTTGGTCACCAGCACCAGCCGGGGGCCCCGGAGTCCGTGGTACCAGGACCAGGCGCCCGTGTAGCGCTGGAAGGTGCCCGACTCGCCGGAGGTCGTGCTGAAGAAGCTGGCCTTGAGCTGCACCAGGGAGCCGTGGTCGGGCCAGTAGTCGCTGTTGCGGGTATCGTACTCCCCCAGCAGGCCCGGCGCGACCAGGTGCGCCTCTGCCTGGTCCGGAAGGTCCGGCAGGTCCAGCGGCTCCACTTCATCCGGCGTGACCGTAGTCTGCATCCAGAGGATCGAGGGTCCGAGGTAGAGTCCCGGTACGACCCGCCGCAGCACGGCTCCCGAGGCCAGCGTCATGGTCTGCTCGATCGGGATCGACACGCCAGCTTCGCCCGCATCGATCCCGATCCCGTAGAAGTCGTACTGCAGCTCCATATGCCCGACCATGCCGCGGGCGCGCCACGCATCGTGGCCCAAGCGGGCGAGCTCCAACGCCATGACACCCCAGCTCCCGTTCTCGCTCACCAGTCCGGTGACGGCGCCGGTGGACGGCTTGATCGTGGTGTCCGGATCGAAGCGGTGGATCAGCCCGACCATCACGGCGACGCCCCAGCCGATCTGCGAGTTATGGAACGGCAGCGGGGCCACCAGTGGGGTGACCCCGCCCGCGGCTCCGCGACTCGCGCCTTCTCCGGGATCCGGCGGCTGGTCGACCGAGGGCTCGACCGCCACCGTGGGATCCACCGTGACCTCAGAGGATCCTGCATCCTGCTGCGCCTCGGCG
>Ga0310810_10011992_pt1 | contig 10154 bp, 10 predicted proteins | sample NCmetagenome_FD_207641 | JGI IMG/M metagenome (GOLD analysis project Ga0310810, IMG submission 207641) | Soil microbial communities from experimental microcosm in Duke University, North Carolina, United States - NC | ecosystem: Engineered > Artificial ecosystem > Soil microcosm > Unclassified ...
GCTACATCGAGCTCATTTGAGACTCAGGCCGCCAAGCGGGCGGCGATCTTGTGCAGGGGTTCCAGCTCTTGGATCGGGCCGAGCGCGGCAAGGGTGAGCGTGCCTTGCAGCAGCCGGCGGGCGACGCGGCGCACGGCTTCCTGGTCGACCGCCTCGATGCGGGCCACGATCTCGGCGTAGGGAATCGGCCGGCCGTGGATCAGCAGGTGGCGCGCCGCCTGCTCGCAGCGCGAGCCGCTCGATTCCAGCGCCATCAGCGTGCCGGCCTTGATCTGGTTGCGGGCGCGGACCAGCTCCTGCTCGATCAGCGTGTCGGCCACGCCGACGAACTCCTCGCACACCGCGGGCACCAGCTCGGCGAGATCGTCCTCGCCGGTGCCGGCATAGATGCCAAACAGGCCGCCGTCAGCATAGGCCGCATTGAAGCAGTGGATGCCGTAGACCAGCCCGCGCTCCTCGCGGATGCGCTGGAACAGGCGCGAGGACATGCCGCCACCGAACAGCGTCGAATAGACCGCCATCGCGTAGTAGTCGGGATCGCGATAGCCGATGCCCTGGCAGCCCAGCACGAGATGGGCCTGCTCGAGCGTGCGGCTCTCGCGGCCGTCGCCGCCGACATAGGCGAGAGGTGTCGGCGCCGCCGTGTTGGCCGGCGTACGCGGCACCGAACCGAAGTGCTGTTCGGCCAGCTCGACGATGCGGTCGTGCTCGACCCGGCCCGCCGCCGACAGAACCATGTTGGACGCGGTGTAATGGCGCGCCAGGAAGGCGAACAGGTCGTCGCGGCCGATCGCCTCAACCGATTGCGCGGTGCCGAGCACCGGCCGGCCGAGCGGCTGGTCGGGCAACGCGGTCTCCTGGAACTGGTCGAAGATCAGGTCGTCGGGCGTGTCGAGCGCCTGGCCGATCTCCTGCAGGATGACGCCGCGCTCGCGCTGCAGCTCGTCGGGATCGAACACCGAGTTGCGCAGGATGTCGGCGACCATCTCGACGCCCAGCGCCACGTCCTCCTTGAGGACCGAGGCGTGATAGGCGGTGATCTCGCGGCCGGTATAGGCGTTCAGGCTGCCGCCGACATTCTCGATCTCCTCGGCGATGACGCGCGCCGAACGGGTCTTGGTGCCCTTGAAGGCCATGTGCTCCAGCATGTGCGCCATGCCGTTGAGCTCGGCCGATTCGTGGCGCGTGCCGCAGGCCACCCAGATGCCGAGCGAGGCCGATTCGACCTCCGGCATCTCGTCGACCGCGACCCGCAGCCCGTTGGCCAGCGTGGTGACCTTGACCGCGCTCATGTGCGTACCCTCGGCCGGCTTTCGCGCGCGGCCATGCGTTCGTCGATCAGTTCCTTGAGCGCCGCGATGTCGTTGGGCAGGCCGTCGACCCGCTCGGTGCGCTGGTAGAGATCGGCCAGCCGGGGCGGCAGCGCCGGCCGCTCGCCGGTCGCCTTCTGCACGGCGTCGGGGAACTTGGCGGGATGCGCCGTCGCCAGCACGACCATCGGCACATCGCGATCGCGGCGGTGCTGCTGCGCCACGGCGTAGCCGACGGCGGTATGCGGATCGAGCGTCTCGCCGTAGCGCCGGCGGCAGTCGGCGATGGCGGCGAGGGTGCCCGCGTCGTCCACCCGGCCGGCATCGAACACCTCGCGCACGCCGCCCAGCGCGTTGGCGCCGACCTTGAGCGTGCCGGTGCTGCGGAAGGCGGTCATCGCGTCGGCCAGCGCCCGGCCGTCGCGGCCGTAGAGGTCGAACAGCAGGCGCTCGAAGTTGCTCGAGATCTGGATGTCCATGCTCGGGCTGTGGGTCGGCACGACTTCGGTCGTTGTCATGACGCCCGACTCGAAGAAGCGGGCGAGGATGTCGTTGGCGTTGGTCGCGACGACGAAATGCGACACCGGCAGGCCCATCTGGCGCGCGGCGTAGCCGGCGTAGACGTTGCCGAAGTTGCCGCTCGGCACGGTGAAGGCGACCGGCCTGTCGGGCGCACCGACTTTGATTGCCGCCCAGAAATAATAGACGATCTGCGCCATCACGCGGGCGAAGTTGATCGAGTTCACCGCGGTCAGCGCATGGCGGTCGCGGAAGGCGAGGTCGTTGAAGCAGGCCTTGGCGAGATCCTGGCAGTCGTCGAACGTGCCTTGCACCGCGATGTTGTGCACGTTGGGCGCCAGCACCGTCGTCATCTGGCGGCGCTGCACCTCGCTCACCCGGCCGCGCGGATGGAGCATGAAGATGTCGATGGTGCGCCGGTCGCGCACCGCCTCGATCGCCGCCGAGCCGGTGTCGCCCGAGGTCGCGCCGACGATCGTCGCATGGTCGTGGCGCTGGCCGAGCGTGTGGTCGAGCATCAGGCCGAGCAGTTGCAGCGCCACGTCCTTGAAGGCGAGCGTCGGCCCGTGGAACAGCTCGAGCAGGTGCAGGCCCTCGTCGAGCGGCTTGATCGGCGCCACGTCGGCCACGTCGAACGTGGCATAGGCCTCGGCGATCAGCCGGCGGAAGGTCATCTCGTCGAAGGTGTTGCCAACGAACGGCTGCATCACCCGGTAGGCGACCTCGCGATAGGGCTTGCCCTTGAGCGCGGCGATCTCGGCCTTCGAGAATTGCGGCCATTCGGCCGGCAGGTAGAGACCGCCATCGCGCGCGAGGCCTGCGAGCATGATGTCCTCGAAGCCGAGCGGGCGGCTCCCGGCCGCTGCGACCGAGCCATGTCGGGTACTGATGTAGTTCATCGCAAAGCCTAGGCGACCTGCTTGCAGGCGGCGTGGTCTTTGTTCACCCGTTTGGTCGAGGCCGGATACTTGGCCAGCATGCGCTCCGGCCGGGTCGGCCGCTTGACCAGGTCGCCGCCGCAGTTCGGACAGGCGCCGCCGAGCCGGCCGTTGGCGCAGTCGGCGCAGAACGTGCATTCGAAGGTGCAGATCAGCGCGTCGGCGGCGCCGTTCGGCAGGTCCTTGTCACAGCATTCGCAGTTGGGGCGGAGGTCGAGCATGGGCTCCCTCTTACGCCGACAGGTAGCGGGATTCCAGATGAGCCTTGAAGGCCGCGGTGCCGAGCGGCGCCCCGGTCGCCTGTGACAGGATGGTGTCTGTGTCGGCAATCGAACCCTTGTCGTGCACATTGGTCCTGAGCCAGCCCAGCAATGGCGCGAAGTCGCCCGCGCCGATCGACGGCATCAACCCCGGCACCGCCTGGCGCGCTGCGGCGAAGAGCTGCGCGGCCGCCAGCGCCCCCAGGGTGTAGGTCGGGAAATAGCCCCAGGCGCCGTCCGGCCAATGGATGTCCTGCAGGCAGCCGACGGCATCGTTCGGCGGCACGATCCCGAGCAGCTCCTGCATGCCCTCGTTCCAGGCCATGGGCAGGTCGGCGAGGGCGAGGTCGCCGCCCAGGACGGCGCGCTCCAGGCGATAGCGCAGCATGATGTGCAGCGGATAGGTGACCTCGTCGGCATCGACCCGGATGAATCCGGGCGCCACGCGGGTGTAGATGCGATGGATATTGTCCGCCTGCCAGGCCGGGCCCGACTTGCCGAAGGCCGCGCGCAGGCGCGGCGCGGCGAAGACCAGGAACGCATCGGAGCGGCAGGCCTGCATCTCCATCAGCAGCGACTGGCTCTCGTGCAGCACCATGCCGCGCGCATTGCCGACCGGCTGGCGGCGCCAGTTGCGCGGCCGGCCGGCCTCGTAGAGCGCGTGGCCGGTCTCGTGCAGCACGCCCATCAGGGCGCGGGCGAAGTCTTGTTCGTCGTAGCGCGTGGTGATGCGCACGTCGTCGGCGGTGCCGCCGGTGAAAGGATGGGCCGAGACGTCGAGCCGGCCATGATGGAAGTCGAAGCCCAGCGTGCGAGCCATCTCGACGCCGAGCTGGCGCTGCGCGTCGACCGGGAACGGACCGTCGAGCGGCAGCGGCTCGCCCGCGGCGCGCTGGCGCTCCAGCACCTGCCGCAGCATCGCCGGCAGGAAGCCCGCGAGCTCGGCGAACAGCGTATCGATGCGATGGCAGCGGCCGCCCGGCTCGTACTCGTCGAGCAGCGCGTCGTAGAGCGACAGCCCGAGCGCGGCGGCCTTCGCCTCGCCGACCCGCTTGGTGATGGTCACGACCTCGGCGAGCGTCGGCAGCAGCGCCTGGAAGTCGGCGTTCTTCCTGGCCTCGCGCCAGGCCATCTCGCAGGCCGAGGCCGCGCGCGTCCGCGCCTCGACGAGGTCCGACGGCAGCGCGTTCTCGTGAATCCAGGCGTGCCGCATCTCGCGCAGGTTGGCGGCGCGCCACGGGTCGAGGCCGGCGCGGCCGTCCTCGGCGCGGGCCAGCAGCTCGGCCATGTCGGGCGCCACCATCATGTCGTGGCCGATCACGCCCAGGGTCGCGAGCTGGTCGGCGCGATCCTCGCTGGCGCCGTCCGGCATCATGGTCGAGCGGTCCCAGTTCAGGATGGCGCCGGCGCGGCCCACCGCGCTGATGCGGGCGAAGCGGCGCTCCAGCTCGGCATAGGGATCGTTGGCGATCATGCCTGCTTCGCCTTGGTGCGGCCGTTCACGGCGAGCCGGCCGTTCTCCCAGTGGTAGGCGAGATAGACGCCGGCGCCGGCGAGCGCGATCAGGAACCAGGTGATGGCGTATTGCAGATGGTCGTTGGGGATGTCGAGCCGGGTCTGGCCGCCGACCGGCAGGCCGCCCGGATTGGCCGTGCCATCGGCTTCGAGGAAGAAGCTGTCGAGCGCCGGATCGGGCGCGCCGCCCGCCATCTTGCGCATCAGCGGCGCGTCGACGTGGAACCAGAAGTTCTTGGCCGGATCGTTGTCGGGCGCGAACTGGCGCTTGACCTGGGTGCGCCGCACGATGCCGGTGAGGTCGACCTTGCCCGCAAGCTGCCCGGCGCGGCGGGTGGCCGGATCCTTCTTGTCCGACGGGATCCAGCCTCGATCGAACAGCACGATCGCCCCGCCGTCGGTGCGCACCGGCGTCACCACCTGCATGCCGACCTTGTCCTTGAGGCTGCGCGCGGCGAGGAAGAACTCCTTGTCGTGCAGGAAGGTGCCGGCGAGCCGCACCCGGCCATACTCGAAGCGCAGCGGATCGCCCTTCAGCAGCTCGTCGAACGGCATCGGCGCGGCCGCCTGGTGAAGGGCGATGCGGTCGAGGATGTCGCGCTTCCAGGCACGCCGCTCCATCTGCCAGACGCCCAGTCCGAGCGAGAACAGGATGATCGGCACCATCATGACGGTGGGCCAGAAGAGCGGCCGCAACCTCAGCATCATGGATCTCCAAAGACGAACCGCCGGGGATCGCCCGGCGGTTCCGATGATAGGCGCTTCCGCCGTCTAGTGCAGGGCGATCGGCGCGTTGCCCGAGCCCCACCAGTAGATGCAGAAGAACAGGAACAGCCAGACCACGTCGACGAAGTGCCAGTACCAGGCGGCGGCCTCGAAGCCGAAATGCTGGTTGGGCTTGAACTGGCCCTGCATCGCCCGGAACAGGCAGACCAGCAGGAAGGTGGTGCCGACCAGCACGTGGAAGCCGTGGAAGCCGGTCGCCAGGAAGAAGGTCGACGAATAGATGTTGTCGCGGAAGCCGAACGGCGCGTGGAAGTACTCGAACGCCTGGATGCTGGTGAAGCAGACGCCGAGGATGACCGTCAGCAGCAGGCCGCGTACGGCGTCGCGCTTGTTGCCCTCGATGATCGCATGGTGCGCCCAGGTCACCGTGGTGCCCGAGAGCAGCAGGATCAGCGTGTTCATGAACGGCAGGTCGAACGGCGCGATGACATGCACGCCCTTGGGCGGCCAGATGCCGCCATTGGCCTCGGCGCGGGCCGGCATCTCGGGCGAGTTGGGGTAGATCGAGGCGTCGAAGAAGGCCCAGAAGAACGCCGCGAAGAACAGCACCTCCGAGGCGATGAACAGGATCATGCCGTAGCGCAGGCCGAGCTGGACGACGGCGGTGTGGTAGGTGCGCGATTCGACGATGACGTCGGACCACCACCAGTACATCACGGCGAAGATGATCAGGAAGCCGGGCGCGACGATCCACCAGTTAACCGCCTTGAAGAAGCCCTGGAGGCCACCCGCCAAAGCGTCCGCAGTTTCCTTGTGGAACAGATGGTGGAAGAAATCCGTGAACAAGTCGGAATGCATGCCAACGGCAGCACCCAGCGCGAGCAGGAAGGCGCCGAGCGCACCGAGCGCCGGCCACGGGCTGGGATCGACGAGATGGTACGGATGCTTCGGTGCGCCGTGCGAATCGGCCATGGTTCAGCCCCCTTTTCCGTTTCCGCCGGCGGACAGGCCGCCGAGCAAGGTCTTGGCCCGCTCCGTCTTCGCCTCGTAGAAAGTGTACGACAGCGTGATGGTGCGGATGTCGTCGTAGCGCCGGTCCTTGGCCATCTCGGCGTCGACGAAGAATACGACGGGCATGTCGACCGACTGCCCGGGCTGCAGCAGCTGCTCGGTGAAGCAGAAGCATTGCACCTTGTTGAACCAGCCGGCGGTCCGCTCGGGCGTCACGTTGTAGGCCGCGGTGCCGACGATCGGCCGCTGCGAGAGGTTGGTGGCGCGGTAATGCACCAGCTTCTCCTCGCCGAGATGCACCTTGACCTCGCGCTCGATTGGCTCGAAGCGCCACGCCAGGTTGGGATCGGTGTTGGCGTCGAAGCGCACCTGGACGGTGCGGGCGATCACCGGGCGATCCGCTCCCTGGGCACCCTCCTGGGCGACCAGCGGCGTGCCGCCGAAGCCGGTGGCCTTGCAGAACGCCTCGTAGAGCGGCACCGCGGCATAGGCGAGCCCCAGCATGCCGCCGACCACCAGCACCAGCCGCCAGGCCGTGCGCGCGTTCTTGTCGGCGCCCGCGCTCACCCCTTGCCTCCCATGCGCACCAGGGTGAGGCCGAAGAAGATCGCCGCTATCGACAGCAGGAAGAAGAACATGAAGAGGTTCTTGCTGCGCTGCCGGCGGTGCCGATCGCTGTCGCCGGGACGGCGGCTGTCGTCAGCCATCACGCTCATCCCAGCAACCGGTCGACCGGCAACGCCGCGAACAGGACGGCAAGATAGAGCAGCGAGAACTTGAACATGCGCCGCGCCGCGCGATGGCCGCGCTTGTCGTCGGGCGTGCGCCAGACGATCACCGCGTGGGCGATGAACGCCGCGCTGAGCGCGAGAGCGATCGCGCCGTACAGCCAGCCGACCGCGCCGAGCAGCGTCGGCGCCAGCGCCACCGGCACCAGGACCAGCGTGTAGAGCAGCATCTGCCGCTTGGTCTCGCGCGGACCCGCCACCACCGGCAGCATCGGCACGCCGGCACGCCGGTAGTCGTCGCTGCGGTAGAGCGCGAGCGCCCAGAAATGCGGCGGCGTCCACAGGAAGATCAGCAGGAACAGCGCCAGCCCGACCCACGAGACATCGCCCGTCACCGCGGCCCAGCCGATCATCGGCGGGAAGGCGCCGGCGGCGCCGCCGATCACGATGTTCTGCGGCGTGCGGCGCTTCAGCCAGATCGTGTAGATGAAGACGTAGAACAGGATGGCGGCAACCAGCAGCGCGGCGGCGACGAAGTTGGTCGCCAGCGCCATCAACAGCACCGAGAAGATCGACAGCAGCACGCCGAGGCCCAGCGCATCGTCGGGCGCGACGCGGCCGGCCGGCAGCGGCCGGTTGGCGGTGCGCGCCATCAGGGCATCGAGGTCGCGCTCGTACCACATGTTGATGGCGCCCGCGGCGCCCGAGCCCAGCGCGATCGCCAGCACGGCGAGGAACGCCTCGAACGGATGGATGTGCCCCGGCGCGATCACCACGCCGACCAGGCCGGTGAAGACCACGAGCGACATCACGCGCGGCTTCAGGAGATCGACGTAGTCGCGTAACCGCGACGCGTCGCGCACGCGCGCAGGCGATGCGTCGCTTGTCGTCCAGAGGCTCTGTGCGGTGTCGCTCATTGCTCTTTCAAGCCGAGACCGCCCCCTGTTTCGGAAAGGGGGCGCCCTCGCTCCGTCCTAGTGGTGCGCCGTCGGCGAGATGTGCGGCAGCTCTTCGAAGGTGTGGAACGGCGGCGGCGAGGCCACGGTCCATTCCAGGGTCGTGGCGCCCTCGCCCCAGTAGTTGGCGGCGACCCGGCGGCCGGCGAACATGGTGCCGAACACCACGAAGATCAGCCAGAAGATCGCCGAGCCGAACGAGATGAAGGCGCCGATCGACGACAGCATGTTCCAGTGATGCATCGCGTCGGGATAGTCGACGTAGTGGCGCGGCATGCCGGCCAGGCCCGAGAAGTGCATCGGGAAGAAGGTCAGGTTGACGCCGATGAAGGTCGTCCAGAAATGCACCTGCGCCGCCCACTCCGGGTACATCCGGCCGCACATCTTGGGGAACCAGTAGTAGAAGCCGGCAAACATGCCGAACAGCGCGCCGAGCGACAGCACGTAGTGGAAGTGCGCGATCACGTAGTAGGTGTTGTGCAGCGCGTAGTCGACGCCGGCATTGGCCAGCACCACGCCGGTGACGCCGCCGACGGTGAACAGGAAGATGAAGCCGATCGCCCACAGCATCGGCACCTCGAGGCGGATCGAGCCGCCCCACATGGTGGCGATCCACGAGAAGATCTTCACGCCGGTCGGCACCGCGATCACCATGGTGGCGGCGACGAAGTAGGCGCGGGTGTCGACGTCCATGCCGACCGTAAACATGTGGTGCGCCCACACCACGAAGCCGACGACGCCGATCGCCACCATCGCGTAGGCCATGCCGAGGTAGCCGAAGATCGGCTTCTTGGAGAAGGTCGAGATGATGTGGCTGACGATGCCGAAGGCCGGCAGGATCATGATGTACACCTCCGGATGGCCGAAGAACCAGAAGAGGTGCAGGAACAGGGTCGGGTCGCCGCCGCCGGCCGGATCGAAGAAGTGCGTGCCGAAGTTGCGGTCGGTCAGCAGCATGGTGATCGCGCCGGCCAGCACCGGCAAGGCGAGCAGCAGCAGGAAGGCGGTCACCAGGATCGACCAGGCGAACAGCGGCATGCGGTGCAGGGTCATGCCCGGCGCACGCATGTTGAAGATGGTGGTGATGAAGTTGATCGCGCCCAGGATCGACGACGCGCCGGCAAGGTGCAGCGAGAAGATCGCCAGGTCCATGCCGGCGCCCTGCTGCACGGTGAGCGGCGGATAGATCGTCCAGCCGGTGCCGACGCCGCCGCCGACGATCGCCGACATCAGCAGCAGGATGAAGGCCGGCGGCAGCAGCCAGAAGCTGATGTTGTTCATGCGCGGGAAGGCCATGTCGGGCGCGCCGATCATCAGCGGCACGAACCAGTTGCCGAACCCGCCGATCAGCGCCGGCATGACGACGAAGAACACCATGATCAGGCCGTGTGCCGTGACGACGGTGTTCCACAGATGGCCGTTGGGCGTGCCGTCGGCCGCGTTGAAGTACTGCACGCCGGTGTTCAAGAGCTCGAGCCGCATCACCACCGAGAAGGTGGCGCCGATGAAGGCGGCGATGATCGCGAACACCAGGTACATCGTGCCGATGTCCTTGTGGTTCGTGCTGTACAGCCACCGCTTGATGCCCGAAGGCGTGTGGTGGTCGTCGTGATGATCGTGGGCGTGGGCGCCGTGCGCGGTTGCCATTGATCTCTCCGGAAGCGCTTATTTGTTCAGGGGCGGGTTGGCGGACGCGACGCTCGACGCGGGCAGCAACCCGGCCGCCTTCTTCTTGTCCGCGACCCATTTGTCGAAGTCGGCCTTGGAAACCACCCGCACCGCGATCGGCATGTACGAATGGGCGTTGCCGCAGATCTGCGAGCACTGGCCGAAGTAGATTCCTTCCTTGGGCACCGAGATCCAGCCCTCGTTGAGGCGGCCCGGGATCACCGTCTTCTTGATGCCGAAGCCCCACACCGTCCAGCCGTGCATCGAATCGGCGGCCGTGCCGATGATGCGGACCACGGTGTTGGCCGGGATCACCATCTCCTCGTCGACCGCCAGCATGCGCGGCTGGTTGGGCTTGAGCTTGGCGCGGTCAGCCTCGGCGAGGATGCGGCTGTCGACCGAGAAGTTGCCCTGGTCGGGATATTCGTAGCTCCAGTACCACTGGTGCCCGGTCACCTTGACCGTCATCGCCGCGTCGGCCGCCTTGTCACCGTAGTAGAGCAGGCGGAAGGACGGGATCGCG
>Ga0310810_10011993_pt1 | contig 10154 bp, 11 predicted proteins | sample NCmetagenome_FD_207641 | JGI IMG/M metagenome (GOLD analysis project Ga0310810, IMG submission 207641) | Soil microbial communities from experimental microcosm in Duke University, North Carolina, United States - NC | ecosystem: Engineered > Artificial ecosystem > Soil microcosm > Unclassified ...
TCGACTGCCTGTCGGGACAGGCACCGTCCATGGCCGACGTCACGATCGTTCCGTTCAGCGTCGAGTTCAACGATGCGTTTGCGCAGTTGAACCGCGAGTGGATCGAGCGGATCTTCACGATCGAGGAGAGCGATCTGAAGATGCTCCGCGACCCTCACGCGTCCATCCTGTCGGGTGGCGGGCAGATCTTTTTCGCACTCGACGATGGAACTCCCGTTGGCACGGTTGCGGCGGTCCGGCTGCCGGACGGCGTCTTCGAACTCGCGAAGATGGCGGTGCGCCCCTCTCACCAGGGACATGGTCTGGGAGAGCGTCTCGGCCGGGCGGCGATCCATTTCGCGCGCGAACAGGGCGCCGCGATGATGTTTCTCGAGACGAACAGCAGACTCCAGAACGCCATCCGGCTGTACGAGAGGCTCGGCTTCGCTCATGCAGCATTTCCGCACCCGTCACCGTACGCGCGGGCAGATGTGTACATGGAGCTGCGGTTCCCGACGAAGTAACATTTCGAGGTGCCTGTCGACTCGGCGACGCTGACGCTGACACTGCTCGCGCTCATCGCCTTTGCGTCGAATTCCATCCTGACGCGGCTGGCGATCGGCGGAGCCGCCATCGATGCCGCCACGTTCACGGCGGTTCGCCTTGCGTCCGGTGCGGTCGCGCTGTCACTTGCCGTTCGAGCGACAGCGGGGAACTGGTCGCCACTCCGCCCCCGGGATCTCGCCGGGCCGATTTCATTGATCGTCTACGCGGTGCCGTTCTCGCTGGCGTACGGGCGGATCGGTGCGGCAGTCGGAGCGCTCGTTCTCTTCGGCGCGGTGCAGATCACGATGGTGGCGTACGGAATCTGGCGCGGTGAGCGGCCGCGTGCGCTGGCGTGGGCCGGATTGATGGTCGCGTTCGGCGGCCTTGCCGCACTGACCCTCCGCGCAGGTATGCGACCGGATCCGACCGGCGTGGCGCTGATGAGCATTGCGGGTGCTGCGTGGGGCGCCTATTCCATCGCCGGACGCACTTCACCGGATCCCGTGGCGTCCAATGCGAGGAGTTTCCTGCTGAGTGCGCCGCTGGCGCTTCTCATCGCCGTCTTTACGCGAAACGCAGCCACCGTCACTGCATCCGGTGTGGTGATTGCGCTCGTTTCGGGCGTCATCTCATCAGGTGGGGGCTACATCGTCTGGTACCGCGCGGTCCGGCGTCTGGCTGTCACACAGGCCGCCGTCGCACAGCTCTCCGTTCCGGTCCTCGCAGCCATCGGCGCTGTGCTGTTCCTGGGCGAACCGATCAACCAGCGCCTGATATTGTCGGGGGCGGCTGTGCTGGGAGGCGTCGCGCTGGTGCTCGTGTCCCGCTCCTCCGCACGACCACGCTGACCCGGGCAGCGACGTCGGCTGCGTGACAAACGGCCGGGCTGCGCCGGACGTGGCGAGGGCGTGTTCGGTTCGAGCCACCGATGGAGTTACTACTAGTACGGCGTAGGATGAAACCGACGCCGCTCGGGAAAGTGAGGCCGCATGAAGAAGCAGGCCGTGAGAGTGTCGGATCAGCAGGCTTACGACGAGCTGTGCGATTACACCATCGAACACGCTCGTCGGCACGGCACCTTCATTCATCAACACGTCGTCGACGCGTACGCGGCGCAGCATGCGGATTCCCAAACGAAGCCGATCACGCTGGTGTTCGCTCTCATGGGGCTGTACATGCACGTCGAGCGGGGCTACTCAGGGACCGAGGTGCAGCGGCTTCACATCGCGATGGGAAAAAGCCGCATTCCGTGGCCTCCGCTGAAGCTGCCATTCCACCGTGGCTCGATGACCGTGATGGACGTGATAGCGTTCCCGCCCGGACTTGAACGGGACCATGCGATCAACGCGTGGTGCCGATCTGTCTGGGAGGCCTTCGCGATCAACAGGCCCGCCATCGCCGAACTCCTCGTGTCCTACGGCATCGGATAGCGTGCGATTCCGCGTGCTTTGACCCTTGCTCCGGTCCGCGTGGTAGTGCAGGATTGCCGGTGCTATCGCCAGGTTCGGCCGCCTGGCGGGCCGACACCACACCGGCGGCGCCTCCGGGCCGCCCAGGAGGACGCTGACGTGCAGATTCTGCTTGCGCTGCTGTTGCTGCTGTTCCAGTCACGCACCACCCCCGGTGTGCTCGACGCTCCCGATCCCAAGCAGATGGAGAACGCCCCGTCGCTCGGGTATCACCCGATCGAGGCGGGCCTCACGCTGCCTGACGGCATCAAGCTCGGCGCCTCTTCTGGCGTCGCCTTCGACGCGCGCGGCCACATGTGGGTGCTCAATCGTGGCGAGCATCCGCTCGTCGAGTTCGATGAATCCGGCAAGTTTGTTCGCTCGGTAGGAGAGGGCAAATACGCGCGCCCGCACGGCCTCCGCATCGCACCGGACGGAAGCATCTGGACGACCGACGTGCAGGGGCACACGGTCATGAAAATGAGCGCGACCGGCGATGTGCTGCTCACGCTTGGCACGAAGGGACAGCCTGGCAGCTGGGACGAAGCGGCCGGCACGCGCCTGCTCTTCGAACCGGCGGACATCGGCTTCGCGCAGAGCGGTGATGTGTTCATCGTGCAGGGGCATGGACGGGGCGAAGGGCGCGTACTGAAGTTCGACAAGACCGGAAAATTCATCACGAGCTGGGGTGGCAAGGGCGCGGAGCCGGGACAGTTCGATCAGCCGCACTCGATCCTCGTCACGCCCGACAACCAGGTGCTGGTGGCCGACCGCGAGAACCGGCGTGTCCAGGTGTTCGATCTCGACGGAAAGTTCATCAAGGCCTGGAAGTTCAACGGGCTGCCGTGCGGGCTGCTGATCGGACCCGATCGACAGCTCTATCTCGCCACCGGTTTCTCGGGCCAGATTCTCCGGCTCGATAAGGACGGGAAAGCTGTGGCGATGATGGGTCAGCCTGGCCCGGGGACGACGCTGGGGAATTTCGGCGAGGCGCATTACATGGCGATCGCGTCGAACTCAGACATCTACGTCGCCGACACCATCAACGCGAAACTCCACAAGTTCGTGAAGAACTAAACACTCTTCAGGCTTCGCTCTGGGCCGCGTCGGCTTCAGGCAATCGTGAACACCGGCAGGCAGCAGTCCGAAGCCGACTCCGCCCAAAGCCTGGAGCCTGAAGCCCAGAGCCTTGGTCGAGCTTCCCCTATACTGTTCGCCATCATGGCGAAGCTTCCCACTCACGTCAGGCGCGTCGTGGCCCGCCGCGCCGGTGCAACGGCGCTGTTGATCGGACTGTTGCTCGCAGGCCGAATGCCTGCGCTGCGCGCGGCGCAGCCGGCCCAAGCCGGCGAACGGAATCCGCTCGTGGAGGAGACCTCGTTGATCCCCTCCATCCCCGTCAAGGAAATCCAGGACGCGGTTGTTCGTCTGCCGCTCGCGGCGCTCCTCGGTGCCGCATTGGCGCTGCGTCCGCGTCGCAAGGAACAGGGACGACGATCGGTGCTTGTTGTGCAGACGCAGATCATGCTGGCTGTTGTCGGTGCGGTGATCATGCTGGTTGTTGGCAACAGCATCTCGCGCGCGTTCGGCATTGTCGGCGCCGCGGGGTTGGTGCGGTACCGCTCGACGATCGACGACCCGAAGGAAGCCGTGGTGATGCTGTGCGCGCTCGGCGCAGGCCTCGCCGCCGGCGTGGGTTTGTACGTGCTAGCTCCGTTTGCGACGATCTTCATGGCGGCGTTGTTGTGGCTGGTCGAGTACTTCGAACCTCCTGCACGGAAGCTGTTCACCCTGTCTGTCACCACGGCAGCGGCATCCTCCTTCCGGCCGAAGATGGAGAGCCTGTTGCAGGGTCTGCAACTCGAGTACGAACTGCTGACCGAGACCGATGAAGAGGTGAGCTACAGCATCTCGGCTCCGCTCGACGTGCGGACGCGCGACATCTCCGACACGATGCGGCTGCTCTCCGGGAGCGACATGCAGATCGAGTGGAAGGAGAAGCGGAGACGGAAATGAAGGCGAGCGCGAAAAAGAAGGCGAGCGCGAAAAAGAAGGCGAGCGCGAAAAAGAAGGCCAACCCGGTCGACGACTACCTCGCGGCCTCCCCGCGTGCGGTGCAGCCAATCCTCCGGAGGATCCGTGCCATCGTGAGAGAGGAAGCCCCGGAAGCGACGGAGAAGATCAGCTACGGCATTCCCGCCTTCTTCCTCGACGGTGCGCTCATTTACTACGCTCCGTTCAAGCAGCACATCGGCATCTATCCGCCTCTCAAAGGCGACCCGGCATTGAACAAGGTGCTCGCTCCCCATCGCGGTGAGAAGGGAAACCTGAAGTTCTCGCTCGATGAGCCAATGCCCTACGAACTGATCCGGCGGGTCGTGCACTGCCGGCTTAAAGAGCACATGGCGCGGCTGGCGTCGAAGCGCAGGCGCTGACCCCTCCATGAATCCGGCACGCGACGAAGGCGTCGACCTCGAGATCAACGGCATCGAGATGCATGTCGCTCTCCGCGGCGACGGCGAGCCGCTGTTGTTGCTGCATGGAGGCGGCGGGGCCGGAGTGAACTGGAAAGGCATCTTCGATGCGCCGGCCGAGGGGTTCCGGTTTGTCATCCCCGATCTGCGCGGGCACGGAGGGACGACCAATCCTTCGGGCCAGTTCAGCATCCGGCAGTGTGCGCGTGACGTGCTGGCGATGGCCGATCGCCTGAACATCGATCGCTTCAAGGCCATTGGCGTGAGCCTGGGCGCGAAGACGCTGCTTCACGTGGCCACGCTGCAGCCGCAGAGGGTCACCGCGATGGTGGTTGTCAGTGCGACACCGTACTTCCCCGGGCAGGCCCGATCTGCGATGGCCGCGCTCACGCCGGAGACACGCAGCGAGGCGGAGTGGGCGCAGATGCGCTCATGGCATCGTCACGGCGACGACCAGATCCTCGCGATCTGGCGGTCGATGCGCGAGTTGAAGGACAGCCACACCGACATGGCGTTCACGCCTCCGCTGCTGGCGACGATTTCGGCGCGGACACTAATCGTCCACGGCGATCGCGATCCGCTGTATCCGGTCCCACTGGCAGTCGACATGTACGAGGCGATTCCGAACGCATCGTTGTGGGTGGTGCCCGGTGGGGGACATGGGCCGATCTTTGGACCAAACGCCGCCGCGTTCAGGGAGGCGGCCATTCGTTTTCTTACGCAGGACCAGAACTGACGCTGCAGGGTGCGGGAACTCATGCTGCAGGGTGCGGCGAACTGACGCGGCAGGCTACCGCTGCACTGACGTGTAGGGTGCGTTGACGATGTCAGGAAGAATCGCGAGGTGGAAGGACGTATGGGCGCGATTTAGTGGTCGCGGCACGTATCCGCACGAACTCGCGTCGCTGCTGCTCATCCCGCTGAGAAGCGCAATCCTCTCGCCGTCGCAGCTCGTCTCCCAGTTGCAGCTCACAGCTTCGTCACGGGTGCTCGAGGTTGGGCCGGGTCCGGGTTTCTTCAGCGTGGCGGTTGCACGCGCGGTGTCGCGGGGACGACTCGACCTCGTTGACATCCAGCTGGAAATGCTCGGGCACGCGCGTCGGCGACTGCAAGACGCCGGAGTGCGTCACGCGGCGTTTACCCAGGCCAGCGCCGCTCAGTTGCCGTTTCGTGACGCCGTCTTCGATGTCGCCTTTCTCGTCGCGGTGCTTGGCGAGGTACCCGATCCTGCAGCCTGTCTCACCTCGATTGCCCGAGTGCTGAAACCGGGCGGACGGCTGGTGATTGCTGAATTGCCTGGCGACCCCGATGTGTTGACGGCCGATCAGCTTCAGGAGTTTGTCGTCGGGACGTCCCTGAGTTTCCGCTCTTCTAATCGTGCATCGCGCGCAATCATCACGACGTTTGAAAACACAGGAAACTGATGCAGTAAGGTGCCGGAAACTGACGCAGTAGGGTGCCGGAACTGACGCGGTAGAGTTCCTGGGTAAACGCTGAACCCTGCCGAAGCGTAAGGGAAAAGTATGACACCACACCTCTCTCGCCAGATTCTGGCCGCCGCCGCAGCTGTTGCGTTCTCCGTTGTCAGTGCATTTTCTCAGGCGCCCGCGGGCCAGGCCCCTGCCGCCGCCGGTCGCGGCGCCGCACCTCCGGCGCGCGTCGTGCTGTCGATCACCAGCAACGCGTGGCCGGACGGCGGTGAAATCCCGCTGAAGTACTCGTCGCGCGGCGAGAACAAGTCGCCCGACTTCGAGTTCCACTGGACCCAGGCGAATGCTCCCGTGGCCGCGCCGGCTGAACTCCAGACCTACGCCATCGTGTTCCGCGACATGGAGAACTCAACCAACAAGGGCACGACCGACACGCTGCACTGGACGCTCTTCAACATTCCTGGCACTGCCAGGGGTCTGCCAGAAGGTCTCGGGAAGGGCGATCTGCCGGACGGTTCCCGCAATGGCCCTGGCATCGCGAACCGCGGCGGCAATCCCGGCGCCTACTTCGGTCCGGGTGCCGGCCCCGGTCCGTTCCATCACTACATGTTCGAGTTCTTCGCCCTGGATACGAAACTCGATGTGCCAGCAACCGCGACGCGCGACGAGCTGCTCAAGGCAATGGAAGGCCACGTGATCGGCAAGGCGGTCTACGGCGGTCGCTTCCACGCTCCCGCGCAATAGCCGGACGAGAGCTGACGGCGAAAAGCCGAAGCGCGTGTATCCTTTTCAGCGACAGGTGACGCGAAGGCACGACGAGCTCTTACGGCTCTGGTGTCTTCGCGCCCGCAGACCCTGGAGGCCTCCGTGGTTCGGTCGACACTCCGCGCGTTCGGCGTACTGCTGACGGTCCTCGTCACGACCATCCCGGTTCCGGCATTCGCACAGAACGCAGTGGATTCGGCGCTGTCGTTCTACTCAAAGGGCGGCGCCTATTGCTTCCGGGTCGCGCCATCCGGCATTGCGCTGTCCGAGGAGCGCGAGTGGACCGTGATGATGCTCACGTCCGCGGAAAACCATCACAACACGTTTCGCATCCGCAGCGTCGACCCCGGAGAGACCGGGCTGAACGGTCACGGTCTGCAGACAGCCGGCCGACTAGCGAATGACGTCTGGAAGTTCGATGGCAGCCGATCCGACTTCTTCCAGCGCTTCGCCGACGGCATCAGGTCCGGCAAGCTCAGGGCTCGCGTCGTCAAGGCCGGGCCTCCCAACCTGGCGCAGATCGACTCCGAGCGTGAACGCGCGGAGCTGTACCTCAAGTTCGCCGACAAGGGCACCAAGGTGTCCTTCGAAGGCGTTCCCGATTTGACCGCCGACGAGTTCGGCAAATATCTGGAGTACTTCCCGGATTGACCGTGCACGGGTGGGCGCGAGCGTTGCTGGTCGTCCTTGTGACAACACAGTGGTCCTGCGCGCAAGCCAGGACGGAGAGCGAGCGTGCGGTTGTCGACGGCCTGCGTGCGCGCGCCCAGCGGGTCACGATCGTCCGCGACGACTGGGGCATTCCACACGTCAGCGCAACCACCGACGCCGACGCCGTGTTCGGTGTGATGTACGCGCAGGCCGAAGACGACTTCAACCGCGTCGAGACCAACCTGATCAACGCGATGGGCCGGCTCGCTGAGGCCGAAGGCGAGAGCGAGATCTACCGCGACCTGCGGATGAAGCTGTTCATCGACCCCGACGACCTGCGATCGCTCTATGCATCGAGCCCCGATTCGCTGAAGCGGTTGATGGACGCGTGGGCCGACGGTCTCAACTATTACCTGTGGACCCATCCGCAGGTGAAACCACGCGTCATCACCTACTTCGAACCCTGGATGGCTCTCTCGTTCACTGAGGGAAGCATCGGTGGAGACATCGAGAAGGTTTCGATCCCGCAGCTCGAAGCGTTTTATGGCGGCGCTGTGGCGGCGAAGAGCTCGGCGGCGATTCCAGACTGGCCCGCGGAGCCCACCGGCTCGAACGGGTTTGCGATCGCGCCATCGAACAGCGCCACTCACCACGCCCTTCTCTGGATCAACCCGCACACCTCGTTCTTCTTTCGCGCCGAGGCGCAGATGACGAGCAGCGAGGGGCTCGATGCGTACGGCGCGATGACCTGGGGTCAGTTCTTCGTCTACCAGGGGTTCAACAGGACCGCAGGGTGGATGCACACGACGTCGAGTGGCGTCGACAACATCGACGAGTACATCGAGGCGGTGGAGAAGCGCGGCGAAGCCTGGCTATACCGGTACGGTAAAGAAGAGCGGCCGCTCGACGTCCGCAAGATCGTCATCCCGTACCGAACGCCGGCGGGGACGGCCACGCGAGAATTCACGGTCTACCGCACGCATCACGGGCCGATCGTCAGGCGCGAAGGCGAGCAGTGGGTGAGCGTGCGCCTCATGCAGGATCCGGTGAAGGCGCTGATGCAGTCCTACATGCGGACGAAGGCGACCAACTACCGATCGTTCCGCGACACGATGGAACTGCACACCAACTCGTCCAACAACACGGTGTTTGCAGACGCGGAAGGCAACATCGCCTTCTTCTTCTCGAACTTCATCCCTCGGCGAAGTACGGCTTTCGACTGGAATCGCCCGGTGGACGGAAGCAACCCCGCAACCGAGTGGAACGGCGTCCTCTCGATCGACGAGAGCCCGAACGTGGTGAACCCGCCGAACGGCTGGATCCAGAACACCAACAACTGGCCATTCACTGCAGCCGGACCCAACAGCCCGAAGAAGGCGGATTACCCGCCGTACGTCGAAACAGGCACCGACAATCCACGCGGTGTTCACGCCGTCCGTCTGCTCGAAAAGCGGAAGGATTTCACGCTGGAATCGCTCGCTGCCGCGGCCTTCGACCCCGCGTTGCCGGAGTTCGAGCTGCTCGTGCCGACGCTGCTGCGCGCCTACGATGAAGTGGGTGCTGGTGATCCGCGCCGGCGCAAACTCGCAGAGCCGATCGCTCAACTGAAAACCTGGGATCGGCGATGGTCGGCCGAGTCGGTGCCGACGACGCTGGCTGTGTTCTGGGGCGAAGAGCTCTGGCAGCGGGTCGCGCCGGAAGCACGCGCGACGAACCTGACGGTGTACGAATTCATGGAAACGCGCGCGTCCAGCCGCCAGCGCGTGGACGCGCTCGTGGCGGTCGTCGACAAGCTCACTGCCGACTTCGGCACGTGGAAGCGGCCATGGGGCGACGTCAATCGTTTCCAGCGTCTGACCGGCGACATCGTCCAACCGTTTGACGACAGTAAGCCGAGCCTGGCCATCGGCTTCACCTCGTCACGGTGGGGATCGCTGGCCTCATTCGGAGCGCGGTCGTATAACGGGACGAAAAAGATCTACGGCACGACGGGAAACAGTTTTCTTGCGGCCGTGGAGTTCGGCGACCGCGTGCGCGCCAGGGCCGTTTCCGCTGGAGGTGAAAGCGGCGACCCCGCTTCGCCCCATTTCAACGACCAGGCCGCTCGATATGCGTCCGGAGACCTGCGCGACGTTTACTTCTATCCCGATCAATTGCAGGGACACATCGAGCGCACCTACCATCCTGGAGAGTGATTCGCGAACCTCCAAGGCTCGCGGCTGCACACCATCAAGAGGCTCCGTGCATGTGCCGTAACATCAAGACGCTTGCTAACTTTGCTCCGCCTGCGACCGATGACGAGATCCGCGCATCTGCCATTCAGTTTGTCCGCAAACTGAGCGGAACGAACAAGCCGTCCCGCGCGAACGAAGATGCGTTCAACCGTGCTGTCGACGAAGTGTTCACGTCCGCCCGTCGCCTGATCGATTCGCTGTCCACCTCGGCGCTGCCGCGCAACCGCGAGGAAGAAGCCGAGAAGGCGCGCGAACGAAGCCGTCAGCGCTTTGGGGAGGCCACGCCGAGTTCACGCACCAGATAGTCCACGACCCGTTCGAAGGGATCGAAGCCGAAGGCTGCCGCTACCGATGGCCTGAGGTTCGAATTCGCATTGATGTCGTAGAAGACGCGGCGTCCGTCAGGCGTTTCCAGGTACTCGATTCCACCCACGTCCAGTCCGGCCTCCCTGACAATGCGCGCGGCAGTCGACACCGCTTCGCGTGGCACCTCCGGAAAGGGATGGAACTCGGGCGGCTCGACCGACATGTCCGCGGCAGGCACCTCGCAGATCCCATCGCCATCTTCGGGGTTGCACACCGGCGACGGGCAGAGGTTGAACCGTCCGTGTGTGACGACACGCATCA
>Ga0310810_10011994_pt1 | contig 10153 bp, 4 predicted proteins | sample NCmetagenome_FD_207641 | JGI IMG/M metagenome (GOLD analysis project Ga0310810, IMG submission 207641) | Soil microbial communities from experimental microcosm in Duke University, North Carolina, United States - NC | ecosystem: Engineered > Artificial ecosystem > Soil microcosm > Unclassified ...
GGTCCTTCACTGGGTTTTTGGCCCCAATACGTCTCCGGAACATCTCTGTTGCCCAGAAGCGTGCCAATGATCAGATCAGTCTGGCCCGTGTATCGGAACAGCAAGACCTGCAACCCCGCCAATAGAGCCGCGTGCGGTTTGCAGGCCAGCCGGCCCGTCAGCTCCCTCAGAGCGGACCAGGTTTCGGATTCAATCCGCGTCGAAAGGCTCTCCCGAACATATGAGGAGACCGGTGGGCGTTCGGCATCCCAAGGCAAGTTGGGACAAGGGGGCGGCTCAGACAGTTGGCGTACCCAATAGTCCTTCGCTTCGTCACGGCTGGTTCCCATAATCAATGTCCACCGACGCGCGGCGGTCGCGAAAGAAAGTTCCTGCCTCTGCAACCTCGAGCCCTCTTCGAGTAAAACCAGCCTCTGTGCTGGCCGGGTCCTTTCGCCTGGGTTCGACCAAGTACTCACCCATCACCAGCAGATCCAGGTGGGCATTCATGAAAGTATTGAGGGCTTCTTGAGGTGTGCAAACGATCGGCTCGCCCTTCACGTTGAATGAGGTGTTGAGCAGCATCGGCAGGCCTGTCACGGTTTCAAACGCCATCAAGAGCTGCCATAACCGCGGGTTGTCTTCGGCCGACACCGTCTGCACTCGAGCCGACCCATCCACGTGGGTAATTGCCGGAAGCTTCCCGCGGTACGTGGGCTGTACGTGGGTTACGTAGAGCATGTGCGCGAAGCAGCCTTCCTCGCCGGGGGCCATCACAAAAAATTGTCGCGCGCTCTCTTTTGTTACTACCGGGGCAAACGGACGAAAACCTTCCCGCTTTTTCACCAGGCCGTTAATGCGGTCTCGCATGCCGGGATCCCGCGGGTCAGCGAGGATGCTTCGGCTGCCAAGCGCTCGTGGTCCGAATTCCATGCGGCCTTGGAACCAGCCGACGACTTCCCTCGCGGCCAGTCGTTCGGCGATCTGGCGGCATAACTCAGCGAACGAGTCCGACCTGGTCCACACGCAATCCGTTCGAGCTCCAAGCGCGCTCCGAATTTCACTCTCGTCGAACTCCGGACCCCACAGCGGCACAGTCATCTTGCGCGGCTTGAAGTCGGGATCGTGCATCTGCGAGGCGAATAGCGCCGCGCCGAGTGCGGTTCCATCATCTCCCGCCGCCGGCTGAACGAACACCTCTTCGAACAAACGGCTCCGACGCAGCACGCCATTGGCCGAACAGTTTAATGCCACGCCTCCTGCAAGGCACAGGCGCCTCTGGTCGGTCTCCTGTTTGAAGTGCCGCACGACGTGGAGTTGGCACGCTTGCAGCGCGGCTTGGAGCGCCGCCGCGATATCTTTATGATGCTGGGTGATCTCACTACCGGGTTCGCGCGGGCGCCCAAAGCGTTCAGCCAATAATCCCAGGACACCATCATGTGTTTCGCGTTCCGCTACCGTTTTGTTATGCGCAAAAACGGGAATCGTGTAGGTCCCGTCCGGCTTCAGGTTAATGAGTTCCATGACTCGATCATAATGCCGCCGGGGATCGCCATAAGGCGCCAGACCCATCACCTTGTATTCGTCCATGTTCATCTCAAAACCGAGGTGCAGCGTGAACACGCCGTACAGTATCCCAAGCGAATGGAACGCCGATATCTGCTGTAGAACGCGTATTTCTGTTCTACTGCCTACTGCGACTGTAAGGCTGTGCGCTTCACCCATACCATCACTCACCACAATCAACGCCTCCCCAAAACCGCTCGGATAAAACGCGCTGGCGGCGTGCGCCAGATGGTGGGGCACGGCGATGAACTTCTTCACCCACGGCTCGCCGGGAAAACATTCGGCGAGATGGCTCTGTTGGACCTCGGGGGAATAGAGTTCCACATATTGCTTGCGCAGATACTCTTCTTCCTGCAATCCCGAATGGAACGGTTCATAAGCAAATCCGTGCGCTACACAATCCACTTCCCTCAACGCGATCCGTCCTGCCCCAAGACAATATTCAATCGCCTGAACGGGAAAATCGCCCGTGCCCTTTTCGCGCGTGAACCGTTCTTCGGCCGCTGCTGCGATCACCTCCCCGTGTCTCACCAAGACAGCCGCAGAGTCAAAGCCTTGGTTGATCCGGTACTGTCGCCGCGAAAGACCAGGAAACTGCGTGGTCTTGAAGGCGATATTTCCGTCAATCCCGCTGATGCCGATTATGTTCATGTGGACTTTAAAAATTGGGCAAAACGTCGGCGCTCTCACTTGACCGTTTCGAGTGTACCTTCGACTACGGATCCGGCACTGAACGGCACCTTCGGCGGGGGTCCACCCATGCCCGGTAGAGTCTGTGCGGAAAATGGTCCTTTATCTGCTTTCAACCGCGTCGACATCTGGTTGGCATATCCCATGATCTTCGCCGTCCGGAGCACAATCCAGCCCTTCAGCGACCGAATCTCTCGACAGTTGTACTCTCGCTTGATCTTTCCCCCGAATTCCTCCTTGAATCGGTTGATATTCAGCAAAGCTTGGTTCGTGCGGCCAGGATACCACCCTCCGAAGTCAAACGTCTCCAGCCCCTGTTCTTTGTGCCGCAACACATCGTTCCAAAACAGGTAACGGTTTGCCCTGCCGATCGCATTTCGGGCGCTGCTCTCGGCGACCTCTTGATAAAGCGACACGCAGTGCATCAAACAACTCCGGTGGCGAGACCGGTAATAGAGATGATGTACCCAGGGTTTACCATGGGCATCCTTGGCCACCGAAATCTCCAGAAAACCCTCCTTGGCCAATTGACTCAACAAAGGCCGATCGAGGGAGTCCAGACCTTTCATCTCTGCAAAGCGTGCATAGGCGCGCTCGAACCAGTCCAGGTCTCCCAGGTTTGCTCGGCTATGGCACTCGCAGACGATCCCGTCTCGTTCGGCCGCGCGACGGATCTTGTAAACAGCCGACTTGCTGATTGTCCCGAGCAGTCCCTGGCTGCTTTGTCGCAGGTCCAGAACAATCGTGTAGAAATAATCCCAACTCGCTCCGGAAACCGGCCGGGAGCGCTGGCGATAAAGAACCCAGTCAACCGGGGTTTGGTCCGGCTCTTGGTCATACCACACTTCACCTCGGACCAGAAAACGAGATTTGTAGATGTGCACGGGCCTCAGTCCTGCAGGAGGCAATGTCATTGCCAACTTGCACTTATTCGGGCTCCTTTAGGTTCGCGTTTGGCGACCTCAAAGACAGGCCAGCTAACCTGCAGTTTCTCCTCCTCGTCTTCAGATCGATTCCGCAGTCATTGATAGCATAGGAGTTACGAGCTTCAAATGGGGTGATCTGTGGTGAAACCCTCGCGGGGGGAGGGTCTCTAGCACGGCGGCTATTGCGTGATCGTGCCATTCGCTCTTGAAGCGAATCGCTCCGGTTCACGAGAGTAGAACGGAAAGCACTGCGACGGCTCAATATTTGGCTGAGACCATTGAGTTTGGACTTTGGAGTGTAGACTATGGACTCCCGGCGTTAAGCCACATCAAGCCAGACGGAAGCGGACGTCTATCGCTGCTTAGGGCTAGAACCTATTGAGACGGCCCGCGGAGAGGTTGTAGCTTCAATCGTGGTTGCGATAGAGACGGATTTTGCCGGCGAGTGGATTGGTTATTACCCCGGACACTTCGATGAGGTAATTCGCATCACTCAGCGAGACGACCTGCTGGAGGCTGTCAAAGTCACCGGAGACGATTACGTTCCTGCCGGCGCCGTAACCTGGCGCGCCAGCTTACGAACTCTTCAAGGGGAGGGTCAAATCGCTGAGCACGAATTCCGCAACCCTCGGTTCATCACCGGGCGACTCATCATCGTAAATCCCGATCGGATTATTTTCCGTTGGCACAAGTGCGGCGAAGTAGAATATCGCCGCGATGAGTAGGTTTCTTTGCTTCTTTCCTGATTCTTGAGGCGGCGTCCTGCCTCAATCTGGGCGGGTTTTTTTAGGACATCCTCTGTCCTGAAATCTCAACTTTGCGGCCCTGGGCGGCTTGAGCGGCCAGGAATTTCCTGGTCGGAACTTGGGCGAGAACGGGGTAGTGCCATTGTCGTTTGACAGTAGAAAATCGAAGGTACACTATTAGCTATCGTTCCAAATTGCATGGGCCGCCGAACGGCAGTTTTGATGGAAGCGCTCTTGAGGTATGAGCGGCGAGGCCTTGCCATCGCGCTGTATGTTACGTTTTCTGGCCCTTCGTTCTAAGTAGCCGTACCTTCATTTTGAGCCTGCTTTATGCGTCTGCGCTCTTCCCGCCATGCTGTTTACTTGCTCTCCTGGTTGTCTCTGGTTGTATTTCGCCCCGGCCTTGCGACGGCCGTCTCAATCGACCGCGACGGCAACGGCATAAGCGACATCTGGGAGCTCCTGTATGGGGCCGCGGGAGTCGACCCTAACGACGACACGGATGGTGACGGTGTGCCCAATGTCCTCGAGGCTATTGCGGGTACCGACCCGTTTGACTCCAATTCAGTTCCAAAGATCTCCTTTTCACAAGTGACGGGGACAAATTTCGCGGTCACGATCCAGAGCGCTTTGGGGAAACGTTATGCCTTGGAGAGTGCTCAACCAAATGGGATTGCCGACTGGACCAATTGGACGACCCAAGCCAGTGTTGTTGCTCGGAGCGCTAGCACGACGACATTGACTGCACCGGCGGGCGACTCGGTCCGCTTCTTCCGCATTTCGGTCTCCGATGTCGATAGCGACGGCGATGGTGTAAACGATTGGGAAGAATATCAACTAGGCCTGGATCCGATGGACCCGAGCAGCAATGGGCAACGGGATGCCAATGGTCAATTGCTGAACGATTATCAATATGCCATCGGCAAACTGGAGGTCCAGAACGCCATTACGATAACCGCGACCGACCCGACGGCGAATCAACCCGACCCGGGTCAGACTGCAGAGAATATTGGACTGCTAACGGTCACACGAGGAGGGTTCGCCTTAAACGGTTTGCTCGTGAATCTGGGCATGGCAGGTTCAGGGCCGGGTGTGGCGGTCGAGGGAATTGATCACGCGCCAGTCTATCGGTCGGTATTCTTCCCGGCCGGTTCGACCTCCCAAACCGTCGAGGTGATCCCTTTGGCAAATACCAACCGGCTGACCCCGGCGATTGCGACGGTCGATATATTGGCGGGCACAGGCTATCAGGTCGGTTCGGCCAGCAACGCCAGCGTTGTCATTTATCCAGCAGCCACCCCAAGCGGCACCGGATTGCTGGGTCAATATTTTACTAATTCCAGCGCGACTTATTCGAGCAGCGCCAACTTCAATTCGACTAATTTGGTGCTAACGCAGACCGATCCGACAATCGATTTCATTTGGGGTTCCACTAATGCTCCATTTAGCAACAGCGGATATTACACCGTTCGGTGGACGGGCCAGGTGCAACCCCAATACTCCGAGCTTTATTACTTCGTCGCAAATAGCGATGACGGCATCAGGTTGTGGGTCAATGACCAGTTGATCATCGATAGCTGGGTCCGTCGCGGAGCCACTGATTCTATCGGTACTATCCCCCTCCAGGGAGGTCTTCGATACGACCTCAAAATAGAGTATTTTAACAGTGGGGGTTCCGCCGTCGCACATTTATCATGGTACAGCGCCAGCCAGCCGAAGCAGATCATTCCCAGTAATCGCTTATATCCATCGCCCGCCGCTCCCGCCGCCATTACCAGCGCACTGAGCGCAGTTGGATTCCTGGGCCAACCGTTCAGTTTCACCGTAACAGCAGCCAACTCCGCTAGCGCGTTTACCGCCAGCGGCTTGCCTCCGGGCCTTATCTTCAATCCAACCAATGGCGTGATCAGCGGCATACCCAACGTCGCGGGCGATTTCCAGGTCAGTTTGACGGCCAGCAATAGCGTCGGTCTGGGCGCTTCACTGGTACAGATACGAGTGTTCGATACAGGGAGTTCGGTCGTGAGCGAGGTCTGGACCGGTGTCGCGGGCACGCAGATATCCGATATTCCGGTCGCCTTACCCCCGACCAGCACGACTGCGCTAGGGACACTCGAAGGGATCACGGATTACGGCGACAATTACGGCGAACGCATCCGAGGCTTCTTCATCGCGCCCGTTACCGGTAATTATTATTTCTGGATCGCTGGCAGTGATTCGGCGGAGCTTTGGATCTCCAATGACAACGAACCGGTGAATAAGGTTCGGAGGGCTTACGTCTTGCCGACGTCGAACACCAACGCGCCGCCTGCCAACGGGACTGGCTCACGTCAATGGAATTTGCAACCCAACCAACAATCTCAGTGGCTTGCCCTGGCAGCCGGGCAGCCATATTACCTCGAGATTTTGCACAAGGCCGGGGTTGGCTCAGGAGACAATTGGAGCGTCGGTTGGCTCCAGGATCCAACCGGCACAAACCTGACTGCCGCTGGCATAGTGCCGTCGTATTTGCTCTCGCGCTATTATCCTACGCCAATTTCTCAGGCCCCAGGCATTCTGTATGCCGCAAATATGCTGGCAGTGCCAGGTGTGCCCAGCACCGCGGTGGGGTCGGCGACACTCCGGTTGAGTGCTGATGGATCACAGGCCGTGCTGAAATTTCAGGCGAATAATCTTTCCTCTCCTATTACCGATGCGCATATCGACAGCGATCCGTATCTAAGCAGCCCCAATCAGCTCATCTTCGATATCTCGGCCGCCTTGCCCGAGCCTGATGGCAGCTACATCTGGACGATTAGCCCGGCGGGGACTTTGACGGCCGCAGACATCCTGGAAGTCATTCGCGAAGGCAAAGCGTCCATCAATATTCAAAGTGGGCTTTATCCCGGTGGCGAGATCGCCGGGCATTTCACCCTCGCCGACGGCACTCAAACTTTTACGTCGCCACCGCTCCCCTCTTCCTGGGTTGATGACCATGCAAATCCCGATGCGGCAGCGCGATTCCTGATCCAGGCGACTTTCGGGCCAAGTCTGAGCGATGTCGCTGTCGTTCAATCCGTGGGCTATTCCGGATGGATTGATAACCAGTTTAGCCTCCCTCCGACACATCACCTGCCAACGGTTCTAGCGAACGTCAGCGCGAGTCCCACCACCCCCTACCCGAGTTCGCTTACGTTCAACACGTGGTGGCAACAATCAGCAACTGCCCCGGATCAACTGCGCCAGCGCGTCGCCTTCGCCTTAAGCGAAATCCTGGTGATCTCTGAAAACGGCGTGCTGCAGGACAATGCCAGAGCGTTATCGTCCTATTATGACATTTTGCTGGATAATGCCTTCGGCAATTACCGCCAGCTGCTGGAAGCCGTCACGCTCTCACCGGCGATGGGCATCTTCCTCGATATGCGCGCCAACGATAAGGGCAATATCGTTACCGGGATCCATGCTAACGAGAATTATGCACGTGAGATCATGCAGTTGTTCTCAATCGGTCTGAACCGGATGTGGCCAGATGGCACGCTCGTGATGGATTCGCAAGGCAATCTCGTTCCGACTTACGATCAGAATGTCATTATGGGCTTTGCCAGCGTCTTCACCGGTTGGAACTACTATCAGACCAATCGCGCCAATGGCCGTTTGCCGACGAATTTCAACCCGCCCTCAAATTATACCAACCCGATGGTACTGGTGCCGAGTCATCATGATTTGGGGACCAAACTCTTGCTCGATAATGTCATGTTACCACAGGCCTGGGGCAGCCAGGCCGATCCGAACAGCGCCAATTTCGATGCCTATGGTCTCCAGGACCTTGAAAGCGCGCTTGATTGCATTTTCAACAATCAAAACGTGGGGCCCTTCATCTGCCGTCAATTAATCCAGCGGCTGGTGACAAGCAACCCGAGCCGCGATTACCTCTATCGCGTTGTTCAAAAATTCAACGACAACGGCGCGGGCGTCCGCGGCGATATGCAGGCGGTAATCAAAGCGGTTCTCCTGGATTACGAAGCGCGCAGTCCGGCGCTCTTGAACGAACCCACTTTTGGCAAACAACGCGAGCCACTTCTGCGCGCAACCGCTACCGCGCGGGCGTTTCCCGGCCCAGCGCCTGTTGCCGGAACCTACGCGCAAAATGGAGACCCTTCGATCGCGATAACAACTGCCAGCTCGCACCGGTTGAATACGAGCGACATTGTCTGGCTAATCTTTTCTGACACCTCCGGTCAACCAGCGCCTTATTCGCAAGGCTATCGCATTACCGTGACCAATCCGACCACGTTCACGATTACAGCGCCGGGAATTTCCACGGGCACCTATAGTCAGACCTCAAACACCATCACTGTGACGATCGGTAGTCACGGCGTGTCCCCGGGCAATTCGGTTTATCTTTCTTTCACTGGCGGCGGAGCTGCCAACGGCGTGTATCAAGTGTCGGCGACTAACTCAGCCTCATCATTCAATGTGACGGCGATGGACTCTGTCACACGCACGGGGACGTGTATCCTGCCCAAACTGGCGGCGGCTGGTTATACGCAACGGAGCACCAATATCACCGTGGCTTTTCCAGGACCCCACGGTTTGAATCCGGGCGACTCCGCCTATATCAACTTCACCAGCGGATCGGCTACCGACGGTGTCTACCAGGTGTTTGCGGTTACAGACGCGACGCATTTTACGGTCATCACGACCAACGGCCCGAGCCAGACACAAAATAGTGCGACAGTTTTTCCGCTCGTGCCGCCGCCACTGACGCGCTCGGGCATCGTCATAGTCCAGACTAGTACATGGCATATGAATGATACCGACAGCTCACTTTCGCAAACCCCATTGAGCTCGCCGACCGTGTTTAATTTCTTCTTCCCGGACTACAAATTCCCTGGCGTACTGGCTTCCGCTGGATTGACCACACCGGAATTTCAGTTGACCTCCGATACGACCGTCGCGGTTCAGATGAATTTTTTGGAGGGCGGCCTGTTGAATAACGGCAGCAACACGAATGGCATCACCAGCTTTATCGGGGGCAACGGCGCTATTGCCCTGGACCTTGGGCCGTGGATGACTGCGGCGTACACCTCGAATGCCGGCCTGGCAAATCTGGTTGACGCCTTGAGTTCCTTGCTTACCGGTGGCGAGCTATCCGCCTCGGCCAGGAACATGATCGTGGATTATGTCTCAACTTCGTTTGCCTACGGATCGCCGCCAACCAACACACAAATGCGCGATCGCGTTCGCGCCGTGGCTCACCTCATCGTGACCTCGCCTGATTTCACCATTCAACGCTAACCCTATGAAATCCAAACCAGTTTCCCTCCTGCAAACGCGCAGGGAATTCATCCGGCAAGCCGCTTGCGCTGCGCTGGGCACAGCTGCGTTGACCTCCGCAATTCGCGATCTGCGTTTCATGAATGCGGCAGTCGCTCAAAGCAATATCTCGGATTACAAGGGCCTGGTGTGCATCTTCCTGCAAGGGGGCAATGACTCGAACAACCTGATCCTCCCGACCATTCAGTCCGAATACGACAACTATGCCGCGATTCGAACACCGGTGCTGGCCATCCCGCAGACGGCGATTCTCCCGATTTCACCGGTTAATAGTGACGGCCATGAGTACGGGCTGCATCCCTCCTGCCCCGAACTGCAGACTCTCTTTGGCGAGGGCAAGCTGGCGGTGGTCTTTAATGCCGGAACCCTGGTCTTCCCAATGACTCGCGCCCAATACAAGTCCGGCGTCCTGATGAAACCGCCGCAGCTTTTTTCTCATGCCGATCAGGTGACCCAATGGCAAACCTCGATTCCCGATCGTGCCCCACTGACTGGCTGGGGTGGCCGTTGTGCCGATCTCCTCGCCGCGGTACAGCCCGGGGCTCCGATCTCACTCTCGGTTACTCTGGCCGGCGCCAATACGTTTGAAGTCGGTAATGCCGTTTCGCAGTATTCCGTTTCCACTTCCGGCGCCATTTCGCTTAGTGGCGTGAGCGGCGCGCGTTTGCAGGCCCTCACAAACATCCTTGGGCTAACGAGTCAAAATCTGCAGGTGCAGGCTTACTCGAGCGTCGCCAAACACTCGATTAACAGTGCAGCGATTCTCAACTCCGCCATCACTCCCACCAGCGCGGCGAATTACTGGACCGTTCCCTTCCCAACCACAATTACACCGCCTGCTGGAGGTAATGCTTTTAATTCCTCGCTGAGTCCCCAGCTTAAAATGATCGCGCGACTCATCGAGGCCGGACATCGCAGCGCGGCCAGCGG
>Ga0310810_10011995_pt1 | contig 10152 bp, 10 predicted proteins | sample NCmetagenome_FD_207641 | JGI IMG/M metagenome (GOLD analysis project Ga0310810, IMG submission 207641) | Soil microbial communities from experimental microcosm in Duke University, North Carolina, United States - NC | ecosystem: Engineered > Artificial ecosystem > Soil microcosm > Unclassified ...
CAGTACGATCTCGAACGCGCACAGGATGCGGCGGCCACCTCGTTGCGCCGGATCAAGCCGCGGGAGAGAGAGGCGGCGTAGCCGTACTAGAACGTCTCACATCCTGAACACCCCGAACCTTGTCTCCTCCACCGGCGCGTTGAGCGCCGCCGAATACGCCAGCGCCAGCACGCGCCGCGTTTCGCTCGGCGCGATGATGCCATCGTCCCAGAGCCGCGCGGTCGCGTAATAGGGATCGGCCTGCTCGTCAAAGGCGTCCCTGATCGGCTTTTTGAATGCAGCTTCCTCGTCTGCCGACCACGCGCCACCGCTGGCCTCGATGTTGTCGCGCCGCACCGTGGCCAGCACCGAGGCCGCCTGCTCCGAGCCCATCAGCGCGACGCGCGCGTTCGGCCAGGTGAACAGGAAGCGCGGGCCGTAGGCGCGACCGCACATGCCGTAATTGCCGGCGCCGTAGGAGCCGCCGACTACCAGCGTGATCTTCGGCACGTTTGCACATGCCACAGCCATCACCATCTTGGCGCCGTTCTTGGCGATGCCCCCCGCTTCATAGTCGCGCCCGACCATGAAGCCGGTGATGTTCTGCAGGAACAGGAGCGGAATGCGCCGCTGGCAGCAGAGCTCGATGAAGTGCGCGGCTTTCAGCGCGCTCTCCGAATAGAGGATGCCGTTGTTGGCGAGGATGCCGACCGGGATGCCGTGAATGTGCGCAAAGCCGGTGACCAGCGTCGCGCCGTAGAGATGCTTGAACTCGTCGAACTCGGAGGCATCGACGAGGCGCGCGATGATGTCGCGGATGTCGTACGGGATGCGCGTGTCGGAGGGCACGATGCCGTCGAGCTCGGCCGCGTCGAATAGCGGCTCGCGCGGCTCGCGCAGCTCGATGTCGACCTTTTTCACCGAGTTGAAATTCGAAACGATGCGCCGCGCAATCGCGAGCGCATGGCCGTCGTCCATCGCGTAGTGGTCGGCGACGCCGGAAAGCCGCGCGTGCACGTCGGCGCCGCCGAGGTCCTCGGCCGACACCACCTCGCCGGTCGCGGCCTTCACCAGCGGCGGACCGCCGAGAAAGATCGTGCCCTGCTTGCGCACGATGATCGCCTCGTCCGACATCGCCGGCACGTAGGCGCCGCCCGCCGTGCAGGAGCCCATCACGCAGGCGATCTGCGGAATGCCGGCCGCCGAAAGCGTCGCCTGGTTGTAGAAGATGCGGCCGAAGTGCTCGCGGTCCGGGAACACGTCCGGCCATTGCGGCAGGTTCGCGCCGCCGGAATCGACCAGATAGATGCAGGGCAGCCGGTTCTCGCGCGCGATCTCCTGCGCGCGGAGGTGCTTCTTCACCGTCATCGGATAGTAGGTGCCGCCTTTGATGGTGGCGTCGTTGCACACGATGACGCACTCGCGGCCCTCGATGCGGCCGATGCCGGTGATGATGCCGGCGGCGTGGATCGCATCCTCGTACATGTTGTTCGCGGCGAGCGGCGACAGTTCGAGGAACGGCGTCCCAGCATCGATCAGGCGCAGCACACGCTCGCGCGGCAATAATTTACCGCGCGCGGTGTGGCGCTCGCGCGAACGCTGCGGCCCGCCGAGCGCGGCTTCGGCGCGGCGGCGCTGAAGTTCCGCGGTGAGCGCGCGCATCGCCGTTGCGTTTGCGCGGAACTCCTGTGACTGCGTGTCGATTGTCGAGGCGAGTTTTGCCATCGCCCTCCCCGCTTTCGGATTCGGCGCGCCCATCATGGCGCGGCGCATCGCTGCCGTGAATGCGCATTCATGGAACATCACATATTGGCACGATCTGAAAGAGCGCCGGAACGGCACCGTGGCGCGCCGCGTTGGCCCGGTACGGGAGTGGCAAAATCCCCCGAATCCGGAAGGAGAGGAACCCATGAGACGAACGTTATTGATTTCCGTTGCCGCGCTTGCGCTGGCGGCGGGCGGACAGGCGCTTGCGCAGGGCGCGGGCGGCAGCGGCGGCGGCAGCAGTAGCGGGGCCGGCGGCGGTGCGGCCATGCATGCCAACCCGTCAGGTGGTTCCGCAGCCACCAGCGGCGGCGCGAGCGCCGGCCCGGGTGGCACGTCGGGCAGCATGTCCGGCTCAGCCGCGGCCGAGAGCAAGAGTACCGAACCGTCAACCGGCGCCCAGCATCCACGCACTGGCCAGGCGACCCAACCCGGCTCGAAGCAGCAGCAAGGGCAAATCGAGCATGGCAAGGGTTCCCGCCGGGGCGCCAACGAGCGTCACGAGGGCGGTAACCGGCAGGGCGCCAATGAGCGCAATGAGGGCAATCGCCAGGGCGCCAACGAGCCTCATGAAGGGACCAAGCAGGGCGCCAACGAGAAGGGCGGCGGCTCGAAGATGGGCGCCAACGAGCGCGGCATGAAGAGCAGCAACGTCTCGCTGACGACCGAGCAGAAGACAACCATCCGCGAGAGAGTTCTGACCAGGTCGGCCCCGCGCGTGGGCCACGTCAGCTTCAACATCCGGGTCGGGACCGTGGTGCCGCGCAGCGTCCGCTTCGCAACGTTGCCGCCGGTGCTCGTGGAGATCGACCCGGATTGGCGCGGCTATCGCTACTTCGTCTACCACGAGGAAATCGTGATCGTGGACCCGGCCACGCTGCGCATCGTCGCAGTGCTGGAGGTCTAACCTCCGCGCAGCAAGAAGGAGGAAGGCGGCCGACCCGGCCGCCTTCCTTTTACGCGCGGACTTCCTGACGCTGGAACACCACGTAGCCCGCAACGAACAGCACGATCGACCCGGCGATGAGCCCGACGGTCTGCGGCCAGGCGAGCAACAGGCTCTCGCGCAGCGGGAGCGGCGATCCCATCACGGCGCCGCGGAGCTGATCGAGAAACACGGGGCCGAGTGCGCGGGTGGTCGGCGACAGCACGGCCAGCATCGCCTCGCCGAACAGGTGACTCGGCGAGAGGCGCGAGAGCGCCAGCGTCCATTCCGCGGTGTCGGGCGTCTGCAGTCCGAGCAGCACGTAGCGCGGGTCGGGCGGCGCGATCACTTGCGCGATCGCGGGCGCCAGCATCGGCCACAGCACGGTCAGGAACAACCAGATGCCCAATGCGACCAGTGCAGCGGTCGCAGGCGAACGGAACACGATCGACAGCAGCATCGCAAGCGCGAGCCACACACCGGCATAGAACACAGCGACCACGAGAAACACGAGCGAGCGCGCGACCTCCTCGCTCCCCGGCGGCACGCCGAGGAACACGAGCGAGAGCCCGAGCACCAAGAGCCACAACGCCGCAAGACAGATGGTCAGCGTCGCAAGCCCGGCGAGGAATTTCCCCATCAAGAGCGCGTCGCGATAGATCGGCTGGGCGAGGATGCGCGAGAGCGTGCGGCGATTGTGTTCGCCGTTGATGGCATCGAAGCCGAGCCCGATCGCGACCAGCGGAATGAGAAAGCCGAGGATCGCTACGAACGAGGGAAGCGGGGAACGCTCGACGGTGAACAGCCGCAGCAGCACGAACGGGTCTTCCGCCGTGGTCTGCCGCAGACTGTCGATCGCGTTGTAGAGCGCAGCCATCGCGGTCAGCACGATGAGCAGCTCCAGCATGAACATGCGCGCGCTAGTCAGATGGTCGGCCATCTCCTTGACCGCCACGGTGCCGACGCCCTGGAATGGCGAGCCTTCACGCCGCATCGCGCACCCCCTGCTCGGCGGGCTTGCCCTGGAAGAACCGCGCGTAGATCGCATCGAGGCTCGGCTCGTCGACCGAAAGCCGCCGCAAGGCGCCGTTCGCTGCGACGACCGCGCGCGCCGCGTCGGGCCGCACGTCGCGATCTGCGGTCAGGCGGAAACGGTCCGCCGCGACGGCCTCGACCTTGCTGACACCGCCGATCGCGGCGAGCCGCCGGTCGAGTCCCGAACCGTCCGCCTCGACCTCGACCACAAAGCCTGCGCCAAGTACCTGCCGGGCGAGGTCCGCAACCGCGCCCATCAGCACGATGCGTCCCGCCTGGAACAGGGCCACGCGGCTGCACACGCGCTGCACCTGGTCGAGCAGATGTGACGAGAGCAGCACGGTCACGCCTTCCGCCCGGAGTTCGCCGATCATCGCGAGAAATTCGGCGGTCGACTGCGGATCGAGCCCCGACGTCGGTTCGTCGAGGATCGCGATCTCGGCCTGCTTCACGAGAATTTCGGCGAGACCCAATCGCTGCCGCATGCCGCGCGAGAATGTCGCGACGCGTTTGTCGGCGACATCGAGAAGGCGCACCCGTGCGAGCGAGGCGGCAATGCGCCGGCCGCGCTCGGCGGCAGTCAGCCCCATGAGCTTCGCCGTATAGGCGAGGTTCTCGGCGGCCGTCGTGTGATCGTAGAAACCGACCGAGTCCGGCAAGTAGCCGACCCGACGCTTCACCCTGAGCGGCTCGCGCGCGGGATCGTGCCCCAGCACCTTGACCGAACCGGACGTGATGTCGGTCAGGCCGAGCATCATCAGGATGGTCGTGGTCTTGCCGGCGCCGTTCGGCCCGAGCAGGCCGAACACCTCGCCCTTGTTGATCACGAAGCTGATGCGATCGACCGCGCTGGCGGCGCCATAGCGCTTGGTCAGGTCGCGTGCAGCGATCACCGGCGGATGTTTGACAATATCGTTCATCGCCGGCCGAACCTCGCGACCGCGCCGACCATCAGCAGCAGCGCGATGCCGATGACGCCGGCCCCCGCCATGCCCCAGACGGTCGAGGTGGTGACGGTGATGCGGAAATTGCTCGACGCCGTTTCGCCACGCGAGGCGGCGCGCAGCGTAGCCTGGTAGTCGCCGGCGAGCGACTTTTCGCTCGGCGTGATCAGCGCCTGCACCTCGGCGTCCTTGCCGGGCACGATGCGGTCGATGGTCGCCGGATCGAAGGTCACCTTCCAACCGCTCGGCGCGCTCGCCGAGAGCGTGATGTTGTCGGCGGGCGCGGTGCCGTTGTTGGCGACGACGATCGGCACCGACGTTTGCTGCGCGGCAACAGCGCGCGCGCTCAACAGGCCCTCACGCCCGGAGAGCGAGAGCTGCGGCTGGCCGACGATGTCGAGGGCGAGCTCGGTCTTGGCGGTCGCATCCTCCGCGGTCACCGTGACGGTGACGGGGAAATGCCCTGCATCGATCGTGGTCGGCGGGCGCACCTTGAGCTTGATGTCCTTCGACTGGCCGGCATCGATCGGGATCGAGGACAGTTCCTGGCTGCCATAGGATTCTGTGAACGAGGTCTCGAAATTCTGCGGCGCCTCGGCGGCGAAGCGCGCCGTCAGATTACGTCCTGAGTCGTTCTTGATGGTGATTTGGTACTCGAAATTGGATTTCGGGCTGCCGCGCAGCGACGGGAGCTTGGAGGAGACGGTCAGCTTCGCGGGCAATTCCTTGGCCAGCGACACCGCTACCGGCAGGCTCACTTGATTGCCTTGGCCCTCGGCTTTCACCGTCACGGTCTGCGCGTCGAGCTTCGCGTCCGCCGGCACGTCGAGGCGAAGCTGCAGCGACACGCTCTGGTCCGGCGCCGGCATCGCGGCGGCGACCGGTTGCCCGCCGCCGAGCAGCGTCGCGGTCCAGCCTTCCGGCACGCCGGTGACCGAGAGCTGGTAGCGCTCCGGCGCGAGCCCGTAGTTCTGCAGCCGCAGCGGAATGGTGGAGGCGGTGCCCGGCCGCACCGTGACGGCCGGATAGTCCGTCATCAGGTAGAGGCCCTTGATGTCGTGCGGGCTGTCCGCCGCGCGGGCGGGGCCGATCAGGCTCAGAGCAATGGCAAAAGAGGCGAGATAAAGCGCTCGCATGAGGGGCATCTCCTGAAAACAGAATCCGAAGATGTCGCCCCGCTCCGGTCCGCGCGTCGCCACGGTGGAGTGGCCGCGACCATTTGCCCCAATCGTGACAAACTCGCGGCAGCGAGATTACAAAAAGGCAATCTTTCCGTTGGGTGTTTCGCTACTTCCGACTCCGCGCACTGAAGGGCCAAACATGATCACGCGTTTTCCCGGCATGATGCCGACACGTAGCCGTGCAACGGCGACCGACGATCTCGTGTTTACGGTGGCGGTTGCGCCCGACCCCTGCCCCGCTACCGTCTACGAGCAAGCGGTGAAGGTGCTGGCGCGAATCGACGAAAGCCTCGCGATGTGCGGGAGCGACAAGAGCAAAATCCTGTCCGCGATCATCTATCTGAACGACGTGATGCAGAAGAAGGAACTGAACCGCGCCTGGGACGAATGGGTCGATCCGAACAACCCGCCGATGCGCGCGTGCATCGGCGTCGACATCGAGCCGCCGCACCTGGTGGAGATCGTGGTGACGGCGGCGCGGTAGCACCTCACCCGCTCATGCCCGTGAAAGCGGGCATCCAGTTCTTTCTTCTTTTGGCCCTGGGTCCCCGCTTTCGCGGGGACGAGCGGATAACTCTCTACGCAGCCAGCTCTGTCATCACCGCATAGAGCGCGGCCTGCCCCTCGAAGCCGATGCCGGGGCGATCGGAGAGCGAGATCATCCCGTTTTCGATCACCGCATCGTCGGCAAAGCCCGCGAATACGCCGAACACACCGGGATAGCTCTCCGCGCCGCCGAGCCCGAAGCCGGCCGCGATCGCGAGCGACATCTGGTTGCCGCCATGCGGGAAATGGCCGGTGCGCGGCCACTGGAATTTTTCCAGGCGCGACAGCGTCACGGCGTATTGCGCAATGCCGTAGGCCTGCGGCGGATCGACCTGGATCACGTCGCGCCGCGCGGGTTTGAGGTTGAAGCGCACCAGGTTTTCCACGTCCTGCGTCGAGAACAGGTTCTCGCCGGTCGAAAGCGCGTGCGGATAGGCATCCGAGATCTCAGCGAGCGTTGCGAAATCGAGCGGATCACACGGCTCCTCGAACCAGCGCAGCGCGAACGGCGTCATCGCCTTGGCATAAGCCAGCGCCTCGGCGCGATCGAACTTGGAGTTGGCATCGACCGCAAGCTCGGCGCCCTTTGGGAGGATGCGCTTCACCGCTTCGATACGGCGCATGTCCTCGTCCAGCGGCGCGCCGCCGACCTTCATCTTCACCATCGTGTAGCCGGCATCGAGATGGCGCTTCATCTCGTCGCACAATTCGGGAATGCCCTTGCCCGGCGCGTACCAGCCGCCGCCCACATAGACGAAGCATTTTTGCGGCACCTTGCCGCCGTTGTAGCGCTCAGCGAGCAGGGCGCGCAGTGGCTTCTCCGCGATCTTCGCCACCGCGTCCCAGATCGCGACCTCGATGGTGCCGATGCCGATCGAGCGCTCGGAGTGCCCGCCGGATTTCTCGTTGCGCATCATCGCGGCGACGCATTTCTGCGGATCGAGATTGTCGCCGGCCTCGTTCAGCAGCGACTGCGGCTCCGCCTTCAGCAGCCGCGGAATAAAGCGCGCGCGCATCTGCGCACCGCAGGCATAGCGGCCGGTGGAATTGAACGCGAAGCCTACGACCGGCTTGCCGCCGCGCACCACGTCGGTGATCACCGCGACGACCGAGGTGGTCATCTCGGAGAAGTCGATGGAGGAATTCTTCAGCGTCGAATTCAGCGCGATCGACGTTTCGCGGATGTCGGTGATCTTCATTGCGTCATTCCGGGTCTGAGCGAAGCGAGGAGCCCGGAATCCATAACCGCTGGTCGGGCTGAATTGGCAGAGCCTGAGTTGTCATCGTGAGGATCGTGGCTATGGATCCCGGGCTCGCGCCTTCGGCGCGCCCCGGGACGACAGAGTCATTCAATCCTCAGCTTCGCGTCCCGCACCACCTTGCCCCATTTCTCGATCTCCACCTTGATGCGCGCGCCGAACGCGTCAGGCGAGTTGGCGATCGGATTGAATCCGAGGGTGGCGAGCTTTGCCTTCACGTCCGGCTCGGCAACGGCCTTGGCGATCTCCTTGTAGAGCAGATCGACGATCTCCTTGGGTGTCGCGGCCGGCACGACGATACCGGTGAGCGTGTCGGCCTCCTGGCCCTTGACGCCCTGCTCGGCGAAGGTCGGCACATCGGGAAGGGCTGCCACGCGCTTCTCCGCCGCGACGCCGAGCGCGCGCAGCTTGCCGTCCTGCACGGCGGCGAGCGCCGGCGGCAACGCGGTGAATGCAATGGGTGTGTGATTGCCCAGCGTCGACTGGATCGCAGGTCCTGCACCCGTGAACGGCACATGCGTCAGGTCGAGATTGAAAGCGAGACGGAACAGTTCGCCGGAGAGATGCGGGGTCGAGCCGACGCCGGGACCGGCATAAGAATACTTCCCCGGATTGTCGCGGATGACCTGCACCAGCTCGGGGATCGTCTTGGCCGGAACGGACGGATTGACCACCACCACGTTCGGCGAGGCCGCCACCAGCGTGACCGGCGCGAAGTCCTTGACCGGATCGTAGGGCACGCGCGCATAGAGGCTCGGGTTCACCACGAAGCCGGTGGAGATCACCATGACGGTGTAGCCGTCGGCCGGTGCACGCGCGACCTGGCCTGACGCGATGTTGCCGCCGGCACCCGGCAGGTTTTCGACGACAAATTGCTGATGCAGGCTGTCGGAGAGCTTCTGCGCGACAATGCGCGCGATCACGTCAGTCGGCCCGCCCGCCGCAAAGCCGACCACCACGCGCACCGGCTTGTTCGGATAGCCCTGGGCGAGCGCGGCCGTGGCGCTCATCATCAATCCAAAAAGCGCAGCCAGCACGCGCATCGGCATCTCCTTTGTTCTCGTGGGTACCATCATCCGCAACCGTACCGTACGGACAAGGGCAAAAAAGGCTGGCCCGGAACGCTTCGCGGCGCCACGCGTTGATGTTTCGAATTCCGAAAAGGAGAGGAACAATGGATAAGGATCGCGTCGAAGGTTCATGGGAACAGGCCAAGGGCAAAGTCAAAGAGGTCGCCGGCAAGGTGACCGGCGATGCCAAGACCGAGGCCGAAGGCAAGGCGCAGAAGACCGCCGGCAAGGTCCAGAATGCGGTCGGCGGCCTGAAGGATACGCTGCGCGGCGACAAGTAAGCTGGCGCATTCGAACGCCAAGCCCGGTTCCGCAAGGAGCCGGGCTTTTCGTATGGTACGGCATGGCGAAGGAGATCAGTGCGGGCATCCTGCCGTTCCGGCAGCGCGGCGCGCTCGAGGTGCTGCTCGCGCATCCGGGCGGGCCCTACTGGGCAAAGAAGGATTCCGGTGCCTGGTCCATTCCGAAGGGTCTGGTCGATCCCGGCGAGGCGTTGCTGGCAGCCGCACGGCGTGAATTTGCCGAGGAGACCGGATTTGCGGCGCACGAACCGTTCATTGCGCTTTCGCCGGTGAAGCAGAAGAGCGGCAAGGCGGTGCATGCCTTTGCCTGCGAGGGCGATTTCGATCCGGAGAAACTCGTCTGCAACACGTTCGAGATCGAATGGCCGCCAAAGTCCGGCAAGCGCGAGAGCTTTCCCGAGGTCGATCGCGTCGCGTGGTTCGGCATGGACGCGGCGCGCGAGAAGATCCTGACGTATCAGCGGCCGTTCTTGGATGAGCTGGAGGCGATGTTGCCTAGTGCGTCCCACGGATCGCCGGCTTCCGGCGCGTGAAACAGCATGTAGGCGCCGAGCGCATCAGCGGGTCCCACGCAAATCAGGTCATCGCTCGCGGCAACCGGGCGGATCCCGCTTCTCGCAAGCAGCGCGCGCGTCAGCGAAAGGTCGGCGCGCAACGCCTGCCCCGCCATGAATGGCAGCGGCGGCGCGCGGAAGCCGGGCAGCACCGTCTCAGCCTGCGCGGCATCAACGAACACCAGCCCTCCCCGCTCCAGCGGCACGACATGCATGGCGCCGCGCACCACCGGCGAACGCCCGGCATAGCGCCCGTAGCGCGCCGCAACCGCGGCCGGATCATCGACGCAGATGAGCGTATCGGTGAGACCCTCGGCGCCGTTCTCCGTGGTGATCGTTTCCGCGCGCCACACGATCTCGGGCGTGTGCGGCGTCACCCACTGGATGCGCCCCTCCGCCATCACGCCGGGGTGCGGCCGCAGCACCGAGAAATGCACTCGCGGATTTCTCGGCAAGGTGCGGTCGTGGCGCTTGAGCTCGACCACATCCTGCATCGCAAAGCCGGCTTCCATCAGCCGCGTGCGCTCGCGCCGCATGTCCTCGGCCGAGAACGCGATCAGGTGCAGGCCCGCATAGCGCGCGATCTGCTGCTT